>ENA-ORXT01000636-ORXT01000636.1-marine-metagenome-genome-assembly--contig:-NODE-636-length-54019-cov-10.113548_pt1 | contig 54019 bp, 43 predicted proteins | sample MGYA00237868_ERZ511482 | MGnify/ENA metagenome assembly ERZ511482 | reverse complement strand
ACTAATATTTTAGAATGTGGCAAAAAAAGAAATGTTCTTACTGGCGAACTTTCAGGCTTTACAGTTCCTACTGATGATTTAGAAAACAAACCATGCCTCGTCGTAGATGACATCTGTGATGGCGGTGGAACATTTATAGGTTTGGCTGAAGAACTAAAAAAGAAAAATGCTGGAGACTTATATCTAGCTGTAAGTCATGGAATCTTCAGCAAAGGCTTTGATCAGTTGTCTAAAATCTATACGCAAATTTTTACGACGGATTCAATTAAAGAGATTGATAATGCTTCTATAAAACAAATCCGATTAAATCAAATACTAAAACTAAAGTAATGATAAATCCACTTCTTTTAACCGACGGCTACAAAGTCGATCACCGAAGACAATATCCATTAAAAACAACATTGGTATATAGTAATTGGACACCAAGAAAAAGTAGAATAGATGGAATTGAAAAAGTTGTTTTTTTTGGTCTTCAATACTTTATAAAAAAGTATATCATTGAAGAGTTTAATGAAAACTTCTTTGGCAAACCAAAGGAGGAAGTTTTGAAAGCTTACTCAAGAAGAATCAATAATTATCTTGGAGAAAATTCTGTTGGTAAAGATCACATTGGTGCCTTACACGACCTAGGTTACATCCCGATGGTTTTCAAAGCCCTACCAGAAGGTGAATCTGTTCCAATAAAAGTTCCGATGTTTACCATGTACAACACCAAGGCAGAATTTTTTTGGCTTACAAATTACTTTGAGACCATATTATCGACAACCGTTTGGCTTCCATGTAATTCAGCGACGATCGCTAATGAGTATAGAAAGATTCTTGACGCTTACGCAATTGAGACTTCTAGTATTCCAGAATTTGTAGACTGGCAGGGACACGACTTTTCCATGAGGGGAATGGCAGGTTTAGAGGCAGCATTAATTAGTGCATCTGGCCATCTTTTAAGTTTTACAGGAACGGATACAATTCCAGCCGTAGATTTTTTAGAAAAATACTACAATGCAGATTCTGATGCAGAGTTGATTGGTGGATCGGTGGCTGCAACCGAGCACTCCGTCATGAGCATGGGAACAAATTCTGCCGAGCAAGAAACTTTCAAAAGATTAATTACTGAAGTTTATCCGAAGGGCATTGTTTCAGTCGTTTCTGATACTTGGGACCTTTGGAAAGTGCTAGTAGAATATCTTCCGAATCTCAAAGAAAAGATACTAAGTCGAGATGGTAAACTTGTTATAAGACCGGATAGTGGTGATCCAGTGAAAATCATATGTGGTGATCCAAATGCAAGCGATGAAAATGCTAAAAAAGGAGTTGTACAATTATTATGGGAAACCTTCGGTGGAGTTACAAATGACAAGGGCTATAAGGAGCTTGACAGCCACGTCGGCGCAATATATGGAGATAGTATAACTCTAGAACGAGCAAAGCAGATTTGCGAAGGCTTAAAGCAAAATGGTTTTGCATCAACCAATGTTGTGTTGGGAGTTGGAAGTTTTACCTACCAATACAATACGAGAGATACATTCGGTTTTGCTATGAAAGCAACTTACGGAGAAGTAGATGGAGAAGGTAGAGAGATTTACAAAGATCCAATCACAGATGATGGTACAAAAAAATCTGCTAGGGGGTTAATCAAGATAGTGAAAGAAAATGGAGCGTACAAGATGATCGATAGAGTTAGCTGGGCAGAGGAAAAAGAGGGAGCTTTGAAGGAGGTATTTAGAGATGGGGAGTTGTTGATTGAGGAGAAGTTGTCGGAAATAAGAGCTAGGCTTAAGTAGACTCGCGCGCTTTGCTTGCTGAGGACCTGTCTGACCGACAGGCAGGCTCGCATCACTGCGCCTACTACCTGTCCGGTTGGCGCACTCGCTGAAGACTGGCGGTATTTGTGAATGGTGAGTTTCTTTTAAAAGAACTAACAATAGACTCGCCTGCGTTTCTTTGAAACTTCGGCGAGTGGAAAAATTGGAACTCGCCTGCGTTTCCTTGAAACTTCGGCGAGTGGAAAAAAAATTAAATTATGTGGTTTGAAAGGCTAACTGGGTTTAAAGAAAAATCAGCAGAGCAAGTAAGAGCTCTACTTGAAATAGATGGTGATTCATTTGTATCTAAAGTTAACAACAAGCGGTTTTCATTTGGGAAATTAGAAATACCTAGCTTGGGAGAACTCAAATCTATCAGTCCCTCAATAGAGTCTTACATTGACAAGATTAGCGTCAAAGAAATAGTAGCTGACGTTCAAGATCTACATTGCCAAGTTGAAAATTCGAATGCTTTATTTCAAGCAGCTTCTCAATTTAATTTGCTCGAAATGGTTGACCCTCATGTATCACCAGAACAAGGAATTGATGGATATGAATATGATCATACACAGGGTCCTGCATGCGCCATTGCATGTGGCGCTGGCACTATTTATAGAAACTACTTTGTAAAACTAGGTGAGCAAATTGGTCAAACAAGAAAAAAGCAAATTGATTGCCTAGAACTAATAGGAAAGGAATTGAAAAACGATCAACTAAAGCTTTGGGAAATGCAAAATGGCTATGCAATGGTGAACAAAAAAGGTTTGCTCGCCATAAAAAAGAAAATAGCATCTCTAGATTACACTCAAAGAGAATCCCTAAAGGAAAAATTAAAAGTAGGAATACAGTGGAACACTGAAGTAACCAAGTCGACAACCAAACATAAAGTCAGCCAAGTCTACTGTTCTGCCCTACCCGTTGCTTATAGCAATGTAGAATCAATTTATTGGGAATATTTTGCTAGGTTAATTCTAGAAGCAACATACGAGGCGACATTGTATGCGGCTTTAATAAACCTAGATCGAAATAAATCAAATTTGGTTTATCTAAGTTTGGTCGGTGGGGGTGCATTTGGAAATGCACAATTTTGGATATTAGAATCGATACAACAAGCATTGTTGAAATTTAAAAACACACCACTGGATATTAGAATCGTAAGTTATAGCCAGTCAAATCAAAACTTGATCAAATGTATAAGTCAGTTTCAATAGATTGTTTAAGCTTGGGAAAAGATAGAGAGTACAACTAGCAATATTGTGAAGTTGTGTTTCAATGTTTAGACTCGCCTGCGTTTCTTTGAAACTTCGGCGAGTGGAATGGACTAACATTGACTCGCCTGCGTTTCTTTGAAACTTAGGTGAGTGGATTGGACTAACATTGACTCGCCTGCGTTTCTTGCGAAACTTCGGCGAGTGGAAAAAAAAAAGCAGATGCGTTTCCGCATCTGCTTATATGAATCAAAACTCCTGGATCTCTACGATTCCTCACTAAATCTAAGATCTGGGATTTTGTTTTAATTAATTTTTATAAATCGTTGTGTCTGTGAGAAAGCTTTCGCAGAAACTTCTAAGATGTAAGCTCCATCTCGTAAACCAGAAATATCAATAACAGGTTCTTTGTTATACTCAAGATCAATTTCTTGTATCATCACTATTTTTCCAAAAGTATTAAAGATTCTTACGTTTGCTTTTGGAGCAGGTGACTTTGTAAAGTTTAAGTTTATTTCATCTTTTCCTGGGTTTGGATACAAAGAATATCGTGTTTCCTCAATCACTGGATTTGGATCTGTAAAGTTATTTTCTGTACATAAGGTAGCAGAATCTTCTATCCAATCGAAAGGACTATTTCCAAAACCATCATACTCTATACTGTTGTTGATACTAAAGGCTGGAACAAAATCTCCAGCTGTCCATATACCAGCAGCAACCGCAACAGCTGACCTCATGTGGTTTGGAGTACCCCACTCAACATAATCAACAATCAAGTCACTATTTCCAAAATTATTATTAGTAATCTCACTATTATACAATCCCATTTCCCCCGTATTAGAACTGAGTTGTGCATTGACTTCAACCACAAGGATTTCTCCCGGATCGAGAATGTAATCAGTTGCACTGCAATCTAATGCAAGATTTGTCATTTGCCCATAGGCTGGAAATTGACACAACCAAAATCCAGAAACATCAATTGCTACATCACTTAAGTTTTTCAACTCTACTTGGTTGGCCTCTGGAAAAATCTCATTGATCACAATACTATCGTTAGACATCAATATACAATCCTCTTTAATTACTTGAACACTATTTGAAAGATCAAAACAACCATCTAGGTCATCAATCAGTTCTCCTGCTGTAAGCCCAGTCAATCCGTCTTCAAAAGTTACATTATAGACCAAACAAGTCCCCAAATCGGAATTATCAAAGTCTACTGTATCAATCGAAGTTGGTAAATCCAAAATTACTCCGGCTATGTCTGTTATTATCCAAGCAAAGTTTACACCTACAGTGTCTTCTAACTCTAATCCAATTAACATATCTGGCATACCATCTACACAGAATGAATAACTAATTGGCGACAAGCTTCCTCCTAAAGGTTCGATCTTAGTAACAGCGATATTATTGTCTGAAATATCAAAACATCCATCCAAGTCCATCGTATTCTCCCCTACAAAAAGTCCATCAAGACCATCCTCGAAAGCGATATGATAAACAAAACACATTCCTGCATTTAAGTTATTGAAATTGAAAGCTGATATATCTGATGGTACTGCTAGTATATTTCCCGTAGCATTAAGGACTAACCAGCTTGTGTTAGAACCTGCCTCTCCGGTCACTGCAAAGTCTGTTACAAAATCATCATTTTCATCGATACAGAATTCAACTGGAGTACCACTAACGATTCCTCCTGATGGAGTAGTTTTATTTACTGTAATTGCCTCAGAAAAATCAAAGCATCCTACTAAGTTATCTATATTATTATCTACCTCAAGTCCTGTGAGTCCATTCTCGAAAGCGAGATTATAGACGAAGCAGGTTCCCGAACCAGACTCATCAAAATCAACTTCTCCTAAACTCTCAACTATGTTAGTAATAACTCCTAGACTGTCTGTTACAACCCAAGTAATGTTTGGTCCAACAAAGTCAGTGATAGATATACCTGAAACATTATCTGGAGTTCCATCTATACAGAAATTAAAAGGTCCTCCTGTCAATACTCCACCGTCTATTTCAGTTCTTGTAACTGTGAGGTTATCTGTCAATTCAAAACACCCAACAAGGTCAGTCAATAGACTATCAAGTTCTAATCCTTCAAGTCCATCATTATAAGTAACACTATAAACCAAACAAATTCCTGGTCCTGCGTCCTCAAAGTTTACATTGGAAAGTGTATCTGGTAATCCAATAATAACTCCTGCATCATCAGTAATAACCCAATCAGTATTAGCTCCGCTATTTCCCGTAAGGGTAAAATCTGTAATCATGTCCGGGGTACCTTCCAAACAGAAATCATAAGGACCACCAGTCAAAGTTCCAGCTATAGGAGTTGTTCTGTCTACTTCTACAAAGTTTGACAAACCAAAAGTTCCCATCAACCCAGAGATGTTATTCCCTTCTCCCAAACCAGTTATACCTGGCTCGTAAGTGATATGATAAATGTAACAAAGACCTACACCATTTTCATTAAAATCTACCGTTTCTATTGTATTTGGAAGCGCTAGAATGAGACCATTATCATCAGTAACAATCCAACCAGTAATGCTTCCCATATTATCCATTATTTCTAGTCCTGAAACAAAATCTGGATCTTCATCAATACAGAAATTGAACGGGCCACCTGTAAGTGTTCCTCCAGTTGAAGGCATTTTCATCACTGAAATAGAATTAGAAAGTGCGAAACATCCGTCTATATCATCCAGGTTATTCCCTTCTATAAAATCAGAGATTCCATCGAGAAATCCGATATGATAAATTAAACATTCTCCTACTCCTTGTGCATCAAAATTTATATCTTCGATATCGTCTGTTATAGCTGTAATTTCACCAGCTGGTGTCGCAACAATCCACATTTCGTTTGGAGCCACATTATCCATTAAGGTAATTCCAGATACATTATCTTCTATACCATCGATAGTAAAATTGAATGGTCCTCCAGCGATTACACCTGCTACAGGTTCTGATCTTGTCACTGTAATACTATTTGAAAGATCAAAGCAACCTTCTAAGTCAGAAACATTGTTGTCTACCTCCAAACCATCAAGACCATCTTCGAAACTAAGATTCCAAATCAGGCAGATACCATTTCCTGCTGCATTAAAATCAACTGTTGTAATGGTATCTGGTAAGCCTATTATCAATCCTTCTTCATCAGTGATCAACCATGCATTATTTTCTCCACTAGCCCCCGTCAAAACAAGATTTGAAACCGTATCCATTTCCATGTCTATACAGAAATTAAATGGTCCGCCATTTAGGCTACCACCAGAGATTTCTGTCCTTACCACTTCAATGCTATTTGATAAACTAAAGCATCCATCTATAATACTAAGTGGGCTATCGTTAATCAGTCCATTGATTCCATCTTCATAGGAAATACTATAAATAAAACATGAACCTGGATCTGTATTGTCAAAATTTACAAGTTGGATCGAATCTGTAACTGTGATGATGTTTTCATCTTCATCAGTTACAATCCACTGCGTATTAGTTCCAGAGTTTTCAGTAAGAACTAGATCAGTGATAAAATCATCATTGCCATCTATACAGAAACTGTATGGACCTCCTAGGATTGTTCCACCCTCTGGTTGAGTTCTATTTACAATTAAGTTATTTGAAAGAACAAAACTACCCTGAAGATCTGATAAGAAACTATCCAAGGCTATTCCAGTTGTATTGTCTTCAAATGCAAGGAAATAAATATAACATTGTCCTAATCCTGCAGCATCAAAGTCAACCATTTCTATATCATCTGGCAAACCAATGATGCTATCTGTATTAGTGGTAACAATCCATTGAAAATTTGTGCCCATTGTATCTGACACAGTAATTCCAGATACCATATCGGCCATACCATCAATACAGAAGTTGAAAGGGCCTCCTTCCAATATTCCTGCTGGTCCAGTTCTATTAACAGTCACACTATTTGATAAATCAAAACAACCTTCAAGGTCATCCAAATTGCTATCTAATTCTAGATTTTCTATATCATCTTCAAAACCAATAAACCAGATCAAACAAACTCCTACCCCAGCATCATCAAAATTTACATCTTCTATGTCACCTGGAAGTCCGATGATGTCAAGATTTGCATCAGTAACAATCCATGCGTAGTTGGTTGCCGAAGTATCAGAAACTACAATTCCTGAAACCATATCTGGCATTCCATCAATCATAAAATCAAAATCGTCCGATGTTAGGGTTCCTCCTTCTGGTTGTGCCCTATTTACAATTAAGTTATTAGAAAGAACAAAACTACCTTGAAGGTCTGATAAGAAACTATCCAAAGCAATTCCAGTCGTGTTGTCTTCAAATGCAAGGAAATATATGTAACATTCTCCTACTCCTGCAGCGTCAAAGTCTACCATTTCTATATCGTCTGGCAAACCGATGATACTATCTGTGTTAGTGGTAACAATCCACTGAAAATTTGTGCCCATTGTATCTGTGACAGTAATTCCTGAAACCATATCAGCCACACCATCAACGCAGAAATTGAAAGGGCCTCCTTCCAAGATTTCTGCTGGTCCTGTTCTATTAACAGTTATACTATTTGATAAATCAAAACAACCTTCAAGGTCATCCAAATTATTATCTAATTCTAGATTTTCTAAACCATCCTCAAAACCAATAAACCAGATCAAACAAACTCCTACTCCAGCATCATCAAAATTTACTTCTTCAATGTCACCTGGAAGTCCGATGATATCAAGATTTGCATCAGTAACAATCCATGCGTAGTTAGTTGCCGAAGTATCAGAAACTACAATTCCTGAAACCATATCTGGCATTCCATCAATCATAAAGTCAAAATCGTCCGATGTTAGAGTTCCACCTTCTGGTTGTGCTCTGTTTACGATTAAGTTATTGGAAAGTGCAAAACCACCCTGAAGATCTGATAAGAAATTACCCAAGGCAATTCCAGTCGTGTTGTCTTCAAATGAAAGTAGATATATATAACATTGTCCTGCTCCTGCAGCGTCAAAATCTACCATCTCTATATCGTCAGGCAAACCAATAATACTGTCTGTGTCAGTGGTAACAATCCATTGAAAATTTGTACCCATAGTATCTGTAACAGTAATTCCTGAAACCATGTCAGCAATACCATCAATACAGAAATCGAAAGGCCCACCTTCCAATATTCCTCCAGCTGATGCCATTCTATTGACTGTCACACTATTTGATGACAAGTCGAAACAACCTTCAAGGTCATTTAAATTATTTCCTAATTCTAGATTTTCTAAACCATCTGTAAAACCAATAAACCAAATCAAACAAATTCCTGCTCCTGCATTATCAAAGTTTACATCTTCAATATCATCAGGTAGTCCAATAATCTCAAGATTTATGTCTGTAACAATCCAAGCATAGTTTGCTGCTGCAGTATCAGAAACAACAATTCCTGATACCATATCTGGCATTCCATCAATCATAAATTCGAAGTCATCCGACGTAAGAGTTCCACCTTCTGCTGTAGATCTTGTTACCGAAATTGAGTTTGACAACCCAAAACATCCTTCTAGATCAGAAACATTGTTTCCTGCTTCTAAACCATCAATACCATCTTCGTATGATAAGTTCCAGATGAAGCAAACTCCTGCTACCGCACCATTAAAATCTATGGTATCTGGTTCTGTTGTTAATTCTAAAATATCTCCATCCTCATCCGTTATTAGGAAAGTAGAGTTTGTACCTACATTATCTTCTAAAGTGATATCAGAAATCATGTCTGATGTATCATCCAAACAGAAATTGAAAGGGCCTCCTGTAAGTGTTCCGCCATCTACATCTGTTCTTGTTACAACTATACTATCAGAAATTGCAAAACAACCTTCCAAATCTTCTACAGAGTTTTCTGCTTCAAAACCTTCAAGATCATTGCTATATGAAATATTCCAAATCAAGCATATACCTGGTCCAGCTCCATCAAAATCGATGGTATCAATTTCATTTGTAATCGCAATTATTTCTAAATCTTCGTCTGTTATAAACCATGAAGTGTTTGCCCCTGAGTTTCCTGAAACTGAAACCCCTGTTACCATATCAGCTTCACCATTCAAACAAAATTCAAATGGACCACCTTCTAGTGTTCCTCCTATTGGATTTGTTCTGGTTACAACAATGCTATTTGATAAACTAAAACAACCTTCAAGCTCATCTATGTTTGTATCTACTTCCAAGCCAGTAATTCCATCTTGGTAACTTATATTATAGATAAGACATGCACCGCCTCCAGCGTTATCGAAATTTACATCAGAAATGTTTTCAGGAAGGCCGAGAATTACTCCATTCTCATCAGTGACAATCCAATTAGAGTTATCTCCAATGTTGTCATTTAGTTCGATATTAGAAATTATATCTTCTTCGCCATCAATACAAAAATCGTATGGACCACCTGTAATTGTCCCTCCACTTGGAGTTGATCTTACAACTTCAATACTGTTAGATATTCCAAAGCAGCCATCAAGATCTCCCAACTCTTCATCAAGTTCTAAGCCATCAAGATCTCCTGTATATGACGCATTATAGATGAAGCAAGATCCAATTCCAGCATCATCAAAATTTACATTTTCAATGTTACCTGGAAGACCAATGATTACTCCATCCTCGTCTGTAACAATCCATGCACTTGTTTCTCCATTGTTACCAGAAAGTGTGATCCCGAAAACATTGTCTTCTGTACCGTCAATACAAAATTCGAAAGGACCACCTTCAATAGTTCCTCCTAAAGGTTCAATTCTTTCGACTTGAATACTATTAGAAAGTCCAAAGCATCCTTCTATCTGTGAAACATTATTATTAACTTCTACACCTGTAAGTTCTTCCGAATGAGCAATGCTCCATATGAAACAAACTCCAGGGCCAGCTACATTAAAATCTACATCTTCAGGGCTATCTGGGACACCAAGAATATTTAATTGTACGTCTGTAATTATCCAAGTTATATTTAATTCATTGTCAACTCCAGTCAATGTTATGCCGCTGACAAAATCTGATTCATCATCAACGCAAAACATAAATGGTCCTCCTTCTAAAGTACCACCATCAATAATTTCTCTCACTACTAAAATGCCGTTTGAAACATCAAAGCAACCAGTGAGCTCATCAATATCACCACCTATTACAAGGCCACCTACTGTTTCATAACTCACATTCCAAATGAAACAACTTCCTACACCAGCATTATCAAAGTTTACACCTTCAATATTAGCGGGCAAATCCAAAATTTGTCCAGTTGCATCGGTTACGGCCCACTGTATAGTTGTACCATTACTACCAGAAAGAGTTAAGTCAGTTACAAAATCTCCTTCGCCATCTACACAAAAATTATATGGACCTCCAGATAATGTTCCTCCTGAAGGATTGGTTCCTATAATAGTAATTGTATTAGAGAAAGAAAAAATTCCATTAATGTTTGAAATGTTGGAACCGACGTTCAATCCTGTCAGACCATTTTGGTAAGAAATATTTTGTAAGAATAAAGTGCCTCCTAGTGTTGCAAAATTTACACTTGATGGATTATCCGTAATCGCTATGATTGTTCCAGCACTATTCGTGATTGTCCAATCTTGGTTTTGACCAGTTTGAGAAAACAAACCAATTGCTGGCAAAAAGAAAGGTCCTGCATCAATACAATAAGTAAAAGATGGCCCTCCTGTGATAATTCCACCATTGGTAATATTTTGATTTAAACACTCTGCTGTGATTACAATATCTTCAACATCCCAAACTTTCTGCACAGCTCCAATACCCGCTGGACAATATGCCAATAATTCAAAATTGAATACTGTTGGTGTACCTACAGTAAACTCTGGTCCTGTAAATTGAAAACTTTCTAGAGACCATTGTTGAGTTGTCTGAATGTCTACTTGTTCATAAACAACTTGTCCATTTTTTAATACACGAAGCGCATATCGAGTAGGATAGTTATTTACGGAAGTGAAACCATCAATCCATGAAAATATCTCTGGAGCTACCTCATGGAAGTTTAGTGCACTCAAACGTACAAATTGATTGGCCGTTGGGCTCAATTGAATATCAAATCGCAATGCTTGTTCATTACCAGCTTGATAAAAGCACTCTTCATTAGCTGATATACACATAGCATTGGTGCCATTGAGACCGGCTGTACAGGAGTGACCATTTTCATCTGGATTTATACGATACAAATGACCGCCTACCGCTGACATAGCAATCTCAGGGGTATTGAATGCAGTACCGGTAAATTCTGAAAAGTCGTGATTGTCGTCAGTCGGTATCCATGCATTACAATTATCCAAACTAAATTTGAAAGTTGCAGGATCTCCATTTAAAGTAGATGCTGACGAAGTGTTCATACTTATGAAGCCTACAATTAATAGTAAGGCCCATTTAATGAGTTTTTGATTCATAACAGTGAGTAATTTTCTTTGAGGAAACTAAATTATAAAGGGAATCTATCGTCAACGGAGAATTAGTTCAATATACGGCACATTTACAAACTAGCCGACAGTTTTTGGCTTAATATCATGGTAAAAATTTGAAAAATAATTTTATATACATTTTTTGTCAATTTGACTTCTACCCATTTATCAAATAACTGCATGTTTACCATTAGGTGAATCCTCCCACTACTAAGAGAGCTTATCTCAATTCCGAATTTTACATTTAACTAATATGTTTGTTTCATTCAAAGAAGACTTCCTTCATTACATCTGGAAATTTCAGAAGTATGATCTTGGTGCATTACAAACCGAGCAAGGAAAGAAAATTACGATCATCCATCCAGGCTATCACAATGATGATGCAGGACCAGACTTTTTGAACGCTAGGATTAAACTTGACAACAATCTATGGGCTGGGAATATAGAAATTCACAAACACAGTTCGGAATGGAGACAACACAAACATCACTTGGACCCTGCTTACGATAATGTTATTCTACATGTAGTCTATGAAGATGATAAACCAGCTATCTATAAAAATAAAAAGTTGATCCCTACCCTTGTTTTAAAAAAACGAATTCAGGAAGACAAGATAAATCAATATCAAAATTTGGTTTTTAATCCCAGCTGGATTCCTTGCGCATCAAAAATTACCACTGTAGATCCTATCATAAAATCTTTTTGGTTGAGTAGAATGGCGACCGAGAGACTAGAAGAAAAAACCAAGCGGATACTACCAAATTTACAGCTCCTAAAAAACGATTGGGATAGATTGGCATACCACCTGATCGCACAATATTTTGGATTGAAAGTCAACAATGAAGCCTTCAAGCGATTGATTGAGTCTATCCCTTTTGAAGTCATTTTAAAGTGTAAAAATGATCTTAGGCAAACCGAAGCATTGTTGCTGGGTCATGCAAATTTATTACAGCTTGCTTCTGATGAATATAGTTTTCAGTTACAAAAAGAATATGATTTCCTATCAAAAAAATATAAGCTACACAAAATGCTGGCGCATGAATGGAAATTTTCGAGGATGCGTCCTACAAATTTTCCTGGCCTTAGAATTGCTCAGCTTGCGCAAATAATAAACAGAGAAGGAAGAATTTTCCGCAAGATTTTAAGCGTAAATAATTTGGAAGAACTGAGAAAACTTTTTTCAGCAACCGCCTCTTCTTATTGGGATCAGCACTACAGACTTGGCAAATTGAGCAAGCAAAGTTCAAAGCGAATAGGAATAAAAACACTTGATGTTTTAATTATCAATGTTGCTGTCCCGTTGATTTTTAGTTATGGAGTCAAGTTAGATGAACAAGATTATAAAGACAAGGCTATTTCCTTGCTTGAAGAAATTCCTCCCGAACAAAACAAGATCATCAAAAAATGGAAAGAATGTGATTTCATTGCCAAAAACGCAGTGCATAGCCAAGCATTGCTTTATCTCAAACGCAATTATTGCGATGAGTTCAAATGTTTATCCTGTGCGATAGGCAGTAAAATAATGGCTGGCTGAATTTAAGAAGCCCATGAGGTCGGAAGACCTTTGGGTGAGTATTACTAGATCTATAACAACCAATCCGCAGAATTTCTCCCGACCCAATGCCGTTTAGTTAATCTATTTATTTTGTAATCGAGTAGCTTTTTTTTCTAGTAATAGACTGAAGTTCAAGTTTTCAAATAGTTGTTCTAAGCGGTTATATCTGAATTTAATTTTAAATATGATATTCGTAAACAAACTTCCGCTCCTGACGAAGTAAGGAGGGAAGATTATAAACCATTTATTTGCCTTCAGCGAAAAATGGTATTAGAATCAGGGAGGCGTTACCAAAGAAACCATCAGATTATTCCTTAACTAAACGACATTGGTCTCCCGACCTCTCTGCATATGGAAGAACTTAATAAGGAATCGTCGAAAAACAAATAGATTTCTAAATCGTTTATCTAATTTGCATTTTGATGAAAAGAAATATACTAGGTCGAGTACTTTTATCTCCAATTACCTTGCTGTACAGCATTGGGGTTGGTCTGCGCAATATTTTCTATGATTCTGGCCTCTTAAAATCTACCTCATTCAACATTCCCGTCATCAGCGTTGGCAACCTTTCTGTAGGTGGGGCTGGTAAGACTCCCCATGTAGAATATCTCATCATGCTCCTTCAAGATTATTTAAATGTCGCTGTATTGAGCAGGGGATATAAAAGGAAAAGTAAAGGATTTAAATGGGTAAATAGCAACGATCAGGTTACACAAACTGGGGATGAGCCATTACAATTTAAAAGAAAATTTCCTGTCACTTCGGTTGCCGTTTGCGAAAGCAGAAATCTTGGGATTCCGATGATGCTGCAAGGCAAACCAGACATTCAGGCTATGCTCTTAGATGATGCTTTCCAACATAGGTCTGTTGTGGCCGGATTAAATATTTTGCTGACTACTTTTGATGAGCCTTACACTAGAGATTACTTACTGCCTTCTGGTCGATTGAGGGAGTTTAGATCGTCTTCATCGAGAGCTGATATCATTGTTGTCACAAAATGTCCATCGACGATTGATGAGAGTTTGATGCAAAAATATCGTCGCGAGTTAAATCCTGACAAATTTCAAAAATTGTATTTTAGTGTCTACGAGTATGCAGATCCGTATTATATGTATAATCCATCCATGCGGAAGAAGTTAACACGCGACACTAAGGTTGTTTTACTTTCCGCTATTGCGAATGTGGAATACTTATTGGACTATCTTGATGTTAATGCAGAAATCGTCCAGTTGTTAAAATATGAAGATCATCACTATTTTAAAGAAGAAGAGATTCTTTTGCTAGAAAAGATTATCAAAGAAATAAATGATCCCAATGCGATAATTATAACGACTGAAAAAGATGCAATGCGTCTTGATTTGCACAGACAAAAAATTATTGAAAGTAAACTACCAATTTTCGCCCTTCCGATTAAAGTTAATTTCATATCTGAAAAAGAAAACAACTTTGATGAGTCTGTAAAAGATTTTTTATTGAACTTTAAAGCCTAATGAACACAAAGGGTGCACAGATTTTTATACTTTTTTTCCTTGTCCTAGCTAGTCTTGGTCTTCAAGCGCAGTCTGCACATTATGGCCCTTTTGCTCGAGCTACACATTATATTCAATGTCTCGATGTGTTAGATTCCACTTCCGTAAATGTCCATACTGGAATCAGAAATATTTACCGTAAGGATGTCCTACAATTTCTACAAGGAGATCTTGATGATATTCGCAGCACATATTTGGTGCAGGACAATCCATTATATGTAAAAGAATCTGTATTGAATCAACCTACAAAAGGTTATTTGAAATCCACCATCTATAAAACACCTGCAAGCTTTTTCTCTATCAACAAAAACTCATTTGATCTTTATGTCAATCCCATTTTAAATATTTCATTTGGAAATGAAAAGCAACGGGAAGGATTAAGATTTAACAATCTGAGGGGATTGGAATTGTATGGACTGATTGACGATAAGATATATTTTTATTCTTCGGTTTTGGAAAACCAAGGAAACTTCCACAATTATATTGAGCGAGGAATTAGAAAACACAAAACCTTACCTGGCTATAGTTTTTTTAAGCCTTTCAACAGTACTATCATTGATCTAAATGGGCATGACTATGCCAATGCAAAAGCTTACTTGGGTGTTCCAATAAGCAGACATGTAAACATAGAAATTGGACACGGCAATCATTTTATTGGTCATGGATACCATTCAGTTTTATTAGAGGATTATAGCAACAACTACTTCTATTTAAAACTGAATACCAGAATATGGAAGTTTCATTACCAAAATATTTTTGCCGAACTAGCACCTATCAGCACACGTGCATTTGGTGGTGATGATTTACTGCCAAAAAAATACATGGCTACACATTATCTAAGTTTCAAGCCTCATAAAAATATTGAAATAGGACTTTTCGAATCCATTATATTTTCAAGAGTTGATAACTTCGAATTTCAATATTTAAATCCCGTCATACTATACCGAACCGTTGAATACTATCTCAACAGTCCAGACAATGTGATGATAGGACTAAATGGAAAATGGAATTTGTTTAATAGATTTTCACTCTATGGCCAGTTCTTGGTCGATGATTTAAAATTTGATGAACTCAACAATGATTTGGGATGGTGGGGAAATAAATTTGCCGGACAGGCAGGAGTTTTTTATCCCGATGCATTTGGAGTCAAAAATCTTGATCTGAGAGCCGAAGTCAATGCGGTAAAACCTTTTACCTACAGTCATAGAGATACACTAGGAACTTTTGATACTTACAGTGTTGCCAATTATAGTAATTACAATCAACCAATGGCACATCCACTTGGTGCAAACTTTAGAGAAGCCCTTCTATTGGTCAGATACCAACCCATCAAGAGTTTGGAACTTTCTACCATGATATCATACGCTCAACAAGGTCGGAGTGGGACTATTGTCAATGCTGGAGAAGATATCCTTTTTCCTAATGGCACTAGAAGTGGAGATTATGGAATAGGCTTTTTACAGGGCGATTTAATAGACATCACAAGTTTTAAATTCCGAGCTAGTTATAGCTTCTACCATAATTATTCCTTGGATTTTACGTTTCTTAAACGGTCAGAACAAGGAAATATACCACTAGATACCGATTATTGGGGTTTTGGAATACGCGCCAACTTTGACGGACATCGGCTAGATTATTAATTTTGTGCTGCGCTCTCAATAAATATGCAGATATTTGTAATATAATTTAAATCATGTCCGCAAAAGGTCAGGTCGATAGCAACGATGAAATATCACTAAAGGAAGCCATCTTAACTTCCAAAGATTATTTTTCTGAAATAATCAGAAGTATTCCTGTCATCTTACTCATCACCATACCCATACTAGCTTATCAGGTCTACAAAGCAATGAATGATGATTTGCTTTACGAGGCACCTTTAAGTTTTATGCTCGACGATGATGGTGGTGGTGGAGGCGCTGCATTATCCGGCTTACTCGGGTCAATAGGCCTGCCTATCGGCGGAGGAGGCGAAGACAATTTGGATAAAATTTTAGAATTATCCAAGTCTAGAAAAATTTCTTCTTCAACCGTTTTTACAAAAGCAAAGGTAGATGGCAAAGATGATATTCTTGCCAATCATGTAATAAGCATGCTAGAAGAAAATGGGCAATGGAATGAAAGAGGATTTTTTGCTCCAGAACAAAAATACAATATCGATGGCTTAAGATTTTCTAATGACTCTTTGGCAAATTTTAATCTAATTGAAAACAACGGATTAAAACATTTACATGAGCATCTTGTCGGTAATTCCAAAAAAGACATTAGAGCTTTGATTGCTACAAGTTACAATGAGCAAACTGGAATCATGAGTATCGTTTCTAACACACATAATCCAGAAATTTCTGTAGCACTTTCCAATAGTCTGTTTGAAAAATTGAGTAGTTATTATGTTGAGAAATCAATTGAAAAACAAGAAATTACTTACAAGATATTAAAAGAAAAAACAGATTCCATCTACAACGAATTACAGGCTAAAAATTCAGCTTTAGCAAATTTCAAAGATAGCAGTCAGGACATGTTTGCAAGAGCTGACAATTTAACTGAAACTCGATTAAGGATTGACATCCAAAAGTTAGCTGCAATGTATGGTGAGGCAACTAAAAATCTAGAAGTTGCTGATTTTGCATTAAACAATAAAACACCATTCATCTCACCAATAGACGTGCCTGTTCTTCCCATAATGCCTTATAAAGCATCCTTACTAAAGGCAATTATCATGGGCTTGATACTAGGTGGATTTATTGGTGCTGCTTTTGTAGTAACTCGGAAGATGTTTAGGGATGCCTTAAACTAAACCGTCTGTGATTTTTCTATAAATTAGAAATAAGAAAATGCAAAAGGGATTTATAGGCGCATTTGATTCTGGAGTCGGAGGATTGAGTGTATTGAAAGAACTCATACAAACTTTACCTCATGAGGACTTTGTCTACATCGCTGACCAAGCAAGAATTCCTTACGGTACAAAAAACCAAGAACAGATTAGAATGTTCTCGGAGAAAATCACAAGTTACTTGATTGAAACTGGAGCAAAGTGTATTGTTATTCCTTGCAATACTGCTTCCGCTTTCGCCTTAACCTATCTTAGAAATAAATTTCCAAATATTCCTTTTATCGGAATGGAACCAGCCGTCAAATCTGCAGTAGAAAAAACAAAAACTGGTAAGGTTGGTGTTCTCGCAACAGCAGGTACATTTAAAAGTCAACGTTACTTTAGTTTGGTAGAAAGATTTGCTCAAAATATTGAGATTTTTGAAGACCCTTGTATCGGTTTGGTTGAGTTGATTGAAAATCAAAATAAAAGCGAGACAACATTTGATCTTCTTAAAAAAGTAGTCACACCTATGATAAAAGAAGATGTCGATACAATAGTTCTAGGATGCACTCATTATCCATTTGTTCTCGACACCTTAAAAATGATTTTACCCCAAAATATTCAAGTTATAGATCCTGCTCCTGCCGTAGCCAAACAAACTAAAAAACGGTTATCAACTTTAGATTTACAAAAAACGGAAGGAACTGGTGAGACCAGTTTTTATACCACTGGTGAGCCTTCCATTCTAAAGCAGCAAATCAAAGATTTACTTGCTTGGGAAAAAGCTGTTGAGAAACTTACTATTTAGCAAAGAGACTGCTAAAGGGGTCTTAATTTCATCTGCTCGCCTTACTAGGCATAATTAGCAATACCAATATCCAAAAAAGCACTATACGTATATGCCCTATTTATAGGACTTTAAGGATTATAGTTATATCTAATTTCTTAACACTTTCAACTAATTCGTCCTAAAGGAAATATTTAACTAAAGTTGAATATCTTTGCCCCTCTTTAAAGGCAAAAAATCGTTAGCTGAATGGAAAACATCCATCCAATATTTGATAAGATCTTAAACAGAAATGACAAGGAGTTATTTCTTAATCAAAACTCAAAGGTTTTGTGGTTTACAGGTTTGTCTGGATCGGGTAAAAGTACGATAGCTCAACACCTTGAAAAAAAACTATTTAGCGAAGGCTTTTTTGTTCAGCTATTAGATGGAGACAACATCAGAAGTGGAATCAACAATAATCTTGGTTTTTCACTTGAAGATCGTATCGAAAACATCAGAAGAATCTCGGAAGTCTCCAAACTGTTTTTAAATGCTGGTATTATTTGCCTTAATAGCTTTGTAAGTCCTACGATGAAAATTCGCAATGCAGCGAAACAAATCATAGGAGAAAAGGATTTCTTGGAAGTGTTTGTTAACACCCCATTAGAAATTTGCGAAGCAAGAGATGTAAAAGGACTTTATAAAAAAGCAAGAGCAGGAGAAATAAAAGGATTCACAGGTATTGATTCGCCTTATGAAGCTCCACAAAATCCTGACATTGAAGTAAAGACAGAGAATCAAACAATTGAAGAATCAGTTGATCTAATTTATCAAGAGATAATTGCTCAACTTCAAAAACAATAAGTAAAGAATGGATTATCAAATTAACCATCTAAAAGAACTAGAAGCAGAATCAATCTTCATCATGAGAGAAGTTGCTTCTCAATTTGAAAACCCAGTTTTAATGTTCTCTGGAGGAAAAGATTCAATCTTAATGGTACACCTTGCTCACAAGGCATTTTTCCCTGCAAGAATTCCATTTCCTTTATTGCACGTGGATACAGGGCACAACTTTCCTGAGACCATCAAATTTAGAGATGAACTTGTAGAGCGTCTTGGAGCAAAGTTGACTGTTGGCTCTGTACAAGAAGCGATAGATAATGGAACTGTAACTGAAGAGAAAGGAGTTAACGCAAGTAGAAATGGACTACAGACTGCAGCATTACTAGAAGCGCTTGAAGTAGGAAAATATGATGCTGCGCTTGGTGGAGCAAGAAGAGATGAAGAGAAAGCAAGAGCAAAGGAAAGGTTCTTTTCACATAGAGATGAATTTGGTCAGTGGGATCCAAAAAATCAAAGACCAGAACTTTGGAATCTTTTTAATGGCAAACACAACATGGGTGAGCACTTTAGAATATTCCCAATAAGTAACTGGACAGAATTAGATGTTTGGCAATACTTGGCAATGGAAAATGTGCCATTACCATCATTATACTTTGCACATACAAGACCTGTTTTCGAAAGAGATGGAGTTCTTCTAGCCGACTCTGATTTTATCATGAAAAGAGATAATGAAAAAGTCTTTGAAGAAATGGTGAGATGTAGAACAATTGGAGATATGACTTGTACAGGTGTAGCAAAATCAACTGCAAAAAGTGTGGAAGAAATTATCCAAGAAATAGCAACTACCAGAGTCACAGAAAGAGGAGGAAGAACGGATGATAAAAGATCTGAGACTGCTATGGAGGATAGAAAAAAACAAGGATACTTCTAGAAAAGATTAAAAAGAAAAAATGTCAGATAAATTTACAAATAGCGAGTTATTAAGATTTACTACTGCAGGATCAGTAGACGATGGAAAATCAACCTTAATCGGAAGATTACTTTATGATAGTAAATCAATCTATCAAGATCAATACGATGCCGTAGTAACTGCAAGTGAAAGAAGAGGAGAAGAAGAGGTAAACTTAGCGCTACTTACTGATGGACTAAAGTCAGAAAGAGAACAAGGAATCACGATTGACGTAGCATACAGATACTTCTCTACACCTAAAAGGAAGTTTATAATTGCTGATACTCCAGGTCATACACAATACACGCGTAACATGGTAACCGGGGCTTCTACAGCAAATGTAGCTTTGGTATTAATCGATGCAAGAAATGGAATCGTAGAACAAACGAGAAGACATGCTATCATTTCTTCCCTACTACAAATTCCTCACCTTGTTGTATGTATCAACAAGATGGACCTCGTTGATTACAGCGAAGATAGATTCAACGAAATTCAAGATGAGTTTGAAAAATTTGCAGCCAAGTTAGATGTAAATGATGTTCACTTTATTCCAATCTCTGCTTTGAGAGGAGACAATGTGGTCAACAGATCAGAACAAACTGCTTGGTATGATGGACCAACTTTGATGTATTACTTGGAAAATGTACACATCGCTAGTGATCATAACTTTATCGACGTAAGATTCCCAGTGCAATTTGTCATTAGACCATACAATGACAAATACCACGACTATAGAGGATACGCAGGCAGGATGGCCGGTGGAACAATAAGAAAAGGCGACGATGTAATGTTACTACCGTCTGGTTTCAACAGTAAAATTGCTAAAATCATGGGACCAGATGGTGAACAAAATGAGGCCTTCCCACCACAATCTGTAACTATTCTTTTAGAAGATGATTTTGATTTGAGTAGAGGGGATATGATTGTAAGAACAAACAATCAGCCAGATATCTCACAGGATGTTGAACTTATGGTATGTTGGTTTGATAACAATAAACCAATCCAACCAAAAGGGAAGTATACCATCATGCATACAACGAAGACTGCAAGATGTGTTGTCAAAGAAATCAGATACAAGCTTGACATCAACACACTCCACAGAGACGAGAATGAAAATACGATCAACATGAACGATATTGGAAGAATTGTTGTGAGAACAACAAGTCCATTATTTACAGATGCTTATCGCAAAAATCGAATTACTGGTAGCGTAATTATAATCGATGAAGGAACCAACAATACTGTTGGAGCAGGAATGATTCTCTAGTTATAATAAACAGAAACCATCTTCTCTACCCTTTCTTGAAATTGCTTGAAATCCGTTTCCATTTTTAGGAAAAACAATTCGCGATATTGATATCCATCTGAACTGATCAAAACCGATCTCTTCTTTATTTTATTTATCCACTTAGTAGAATAATTAAAGAAATGTTCATTTGAGGTAATCAAGAACTGTGGAATATCGTACCCGATAAATCCAACCTTGGTATTATCAGAACTATAAAGTAAGATGTTTAGGTAATTCCCAAATTCATTAAGATAGATTTTCAAGTCGCCTTCTTCATTTCCTTCTCTCGAACCGGTAAACGCAGCCTGCCTCAATTGTTCTATCAGCGCGGCAATATCCTTGATTAAATTGTCAATATACTTTGTGTCTTCAAATGCTCTAATCGATATTGAAAATACAATCTGTTGATATAAATTAGAAAGCATATTGGAATTCCAAATTTCAGTGATTGGAGTACTTGAATAATATTTGGTGATATCCTTTCGGAATGTTTCCAGCTTGAAGTTTATCTCTTTATTCTCCACTATATTTAACCTCGTATCGTCCCAATGAAGGTGATTCCAAATTTCCAAAAGAAAATTAAAGATATAGTGATGTGAGAAGTAGTAGAATATTGGTAGCTCGTTGGCTAAATAGATCATATGACTTTCTTCATCTCTCATCAAAGTTGCCATGTACAAAGAAAAACGATCCATAAAATCAACACTCGTCGTTCCCTCATCTTTCCAAAATGGGTGGAAAGTAGAGATGAACTTTTCAGGCTGAAATACATTGTCCAACGAAACATTAAAGTGTTTGGCCAATTGCACCATCTCAGCTGTAGTCAGAGCGGTATCCCCATTCATTCTCTTATAGGTAGCTCCCTTTCTGAGATTTAAGACTTCCATCGTTTCATGAAGCACTACTTCTGAAGGCTGCTTGGTACTAAGAAATTTAAAAAACAACTCCTGATATTCCTTTTGTAAATTCATCGGAAAGAAAATTTTCAATTTTTATGTTAATGACAATAGGTCTTGCCTCAACCACCCTAATCTACGATATATAAACTTAATATTAAATACCTAAAGCCTATTTTATATCGTTATTTATTGAGAAAGCTTTAGAATGTCCAATTTTCCTTGATATAAACTAACTTTACCTCAACAATAAGACAATCAAAACAAATGAAAATACTTGTTACCGGAGGGTGCGGTTATATAGGAAGCCACACCATTGCTGACTTAGTAAACAAAGGTTACGAAGTCGTTTCCGTCGATAATTTTATCAATGCTGGCCCAGAAGTAATGGACCATATAGAAGAACTAACTGGTAAAAAAATAAAAAATTACAAGGTTGATTTGACAGACTTAGAAAAAACCAAATCCATCTTTCAAGACCATCCTGACATCAATGGCATCATTCATTTTGCAGCCTTAAAATATGTGGGAGAATCCATGGATCAACCACTTGTATATTTCAACAACAATCTAAATTCTTTGATGAATATCCTAGCCTGTCAAAGACAGTGGAATGTTCCCAATTTGGTATTCTCTAGTTCTTGTTCTGTCTATGGTAATCCTGACAATCTACCAGTCACAGAATCTACACCATTTAAAGCCGCAGAATCTCCGTATGCTAGAACCAAACAAATTGGTGAACAAATAATCACTGACTTTGCAGCAAAGCATCAAGATTTGAATTTTATTCTACTCAGATACTTTAATCCTGCCGGAATTCATTCTTCAGGTATCTTAAAAGAAAAAGCCAAGAAGGAAGTTGAAACTTTGGTTCCAATCATTGAAGAAGTTTATAAAGGCCAAAGAGAACATCTCACCATATTTGGAGGAGACTATCCTACCAGAGATGGTACATGCATAAGAGATTACATCCACATTGAAGATCTGGCTGAAGCCCACACACTTGCCTTTGAGTTTTTAAAAAAATCTGACTCTGCTGGCAAACTAGAAATTTATAATGTTGGAACAGGAAATGGAATTACTGTTTTGGAAATGGTACATGCTATGGAGAAAGTTTCTGACACCAAACTCAATCACTCAATTGGAGACAGAAGACCTGGCGATGTTGTGCAAGTCTATGCAGACTATTCAAAAGCAAAAAATGATCTTGGTTGGGAACCTAAAAAAGGAATTGAAGATATTTTTCAAAGTATACTTTAATTCAATTATTTAGATGGCATTTAAAAAGATATTGAACAAATTAGATGTTGATGCCCTCGATTTATTAAAAGGTGGAGGGACAACCTTTTTCATCAGAATATTTGGGATAATTCTTCTTTATATATTCACACTCATCATTACTAACTTGTTTGGTGCAGAAATTTATGGCGAATTTTCCTTCTTTGTACTGAGCTTGAAAATACTTTCACTTATTGCAATGGCAGGAATCGACATCTATCTTCTAAGGTATATTTCCGACGACCCCAAACAAATTAAAATAAGCGACTACATTGGAAAAGGGACAGTGGCTGTTTTTGTAAATAGCATTATTTTAGCTGCATTAGTTTATCTACTTATTTCTAACTCCTATCAAATCTTCTTTTCTGATTACTACTACATAATTCTTCTTCTCGCCTGTCTATTTCCGTTTACCCTTTTAAGAATGAACGCACAATCATATAGAGCTTTGAAGAATACGGCCATGTTTTCTATCTTGGAATATGTTGGTATCCCTCTCGTTTCAATTCTAGCCTTTTTCGCTTTAAAATTTGGTTTTGGACTTACTGACTTTACACCTGCAAACGCATATTTACTTGCTATAATGGTCATATTTATTGTATCGCTATTTCATTGGCAATTTAAGTTTGGCAATGACCTGCTTTCAAAATTTTGGTCTCACCTAAAAGAAGTGCCAAAAACAAATAAAATGGCTATCCCTTTCCTGATTGCTGGTTCGTCCATGTTTTTTGGTCCATGGATCGTCGCTTTAATTTTAAAATATTTTGCTGGAAATGAAAGCCTAGGAAACTTTGAAGCTGCTATGAGAATTGGATATTTATTAATGATGCCTTTGGTGGCAGCGACAACAATTGCAGCACCAATTTTCTCAAGAAAATATGGAAAAGGCGAATTAGAAGGAATCAAAAAAGTTCTAAAATTGACGACCAATGTGATCTTTCTAATCACTTTCCCCATCCTACTACTCATTTTTGTTTTTAGTGACCCTTTGATGGCTCTATATGGAAATGACTTTGCACAATCAGGAAACGTCTTGCGAGTTTTATTAATTGGGTTCTTTTTCAATTCCCTAACTGGACCAATTTCCTTAATGCTTCAAATGTGTGAAAAACAGATTTTAGTACAAAATGTATTTGTAGCAAGTACCTTTATCAATATTCTATTTTCCTTTATTCTTATCCCAAAATATGGAATTATGGGTGCAGCTTGGAGTAATGTAATTTACCAAATACTAATCAATGGTATTTTACTTATTTACCTTAAGCGAAAATTCGGATATTTAAGCTTTGGTAGATAAATGGAAAAAATTTTAAATCCACATCGAGTCATACAATTGTTGCTCATTGCAATCACATGGTTGGGCCTTAAGTTCAATGGATACGATTACGATACATCGATGTTATATGTCTTTATCAGCCTTTCGGCAAATATGGCTCTGATTTGGTGGAAGAGTGGTCTTATTTCTACCAAGATGATTCTTTCTTTTTTAATCTACAGTATAGCCTTGGTTCCCGCCATCGCATACTACCTATTAGGATTTAAGCTATATAGTTATGTAAATTTTGATCATCAACTAAACGATAATGTGACAATCCAAGTACTGTGGTTGTTTTATCTTTCAAGCAATATATACACTTTTGTTGTTCTGGCTAAGGATAACAAATTTCCCGACCTCAATAAACCAATCAGCAACGAAACCAGATTGCCATTTTATCTAATTTGTTTTATGGTTGTATTTTTTACCATCATTGGAAATTCAGGCCCGACTATCCTCACAGCTTCTTATGAGACAATTCGAGATGCAAGAATCAGTAGCATCGCTACAATGGCAAGTATTGCCTTTACTGTTTTTTGGGTTGACGCTTACGCAAAAATGAGGGTCTATGTTGTAGAGAAAAACACTTTCAAGATCCGAGTATTTTGGGCTGTAACTATATTTATGATGATGTTTCTTTTACTTAAAGGAAGAAGAACAGAAGCCATTGGGGTTATCTCAATCATTTTAATTCATCAAAAATTACTAACTGGTAAAACCCCTTACAAGTATATTTTGATTGCCCTACTTCTAGGCTTTCTTTTGTATATCATTGGCTACATGAGAGTTGAAGCAATAACAGACGTTGACATTGCTTCTACCGTAGATAAATCATTATCACTTTCATTCGAAAGTGGAAGTAATAAAACTGAATTTGCAAACATGCCATCTGGCTTGGGCAATATAACTGCAACCATGCAGACCTCTGTATATCACTTTGATTATATGTCGCAACCATTATTAGGTGGAAGCACCATATTTACTTATCCGATCAAGTTATTGCCTTCAGCTTTGGTTGAGGGATTTGGTTTGGCAGATACTGATAACTACTTCTATCACAACATAGTTTTAGAGAAATATTTTTACAATGGTGGTTGCTATCTATATGCCCCTGCTTACGGAAATTTTGGTACCATTGGCTTAATGATTGGTTCTCTATTAATGGGCTTCCTTGTAAATTGGACTCAAAAAGCAATGCGCTCTAGCGACTTTATAAAAATTGTAATAGCAACTACAATAATATTTAGTTTTATAAAAATATGCTGGTATAATTTCTTGCCTTTACCAAAAGCCATTTTGTACAACTTGGTTGTTTTATTTTATGTGGCGATGGTATTTAGGAAGAAGAAACCAAAAACTGAAAAAGCCACCTTGGGGATGGCCTAAGGGTCCGTAAGATGAGTCTTGCGACAACAAATCTTGATCGCCAACTTAGCTTACTTCCGCCTGGTTTTTACAAAATTTTAGTTGTCAATTTTACTTGAGATAAATTACTTCGAATGGCTTGAGCCAGTATATTTACATCTTCTCTTTTCCTTGAAAATAACTTGTACTTTAATTCATTTGTGTAAAACTCAACATATGATTTTCCATTAATTACAAACCCCTTTTTAATTACAATATGTTTATGTTATCAATTGTAATTTTATTAATACCATTCTCATCATCAGCAACATTATCCAAATTCTTTAATATTTTTTTGAGTTTAGTCTTAGATCTATTGTCTGACATTTTGCTTAATATTTTAGATATTTTATTACCTGTCAATTCACTTGCCAATCCTCCAATTAACCCAATTGCATCTCCAAAAAGACTAGAAACATCTCCAATACCTGAAAATATTGATTTAGCAAAACTGCCTTAATCATTGCTCAAATTCAAAAGATAAATTGTCTCATGTGCAACGACATTTTGGAATTTTTCGATTATTTTATTTTCTTTTTCCCTATTAAAAATATCGATTACAAAAGCAGAATTTTCCATACCTATAATTATATTTTAAAGATAAATTGAATAAAATCACATGCTTTAGATTTCGATTAATAGATATATAATTCAAAAAGGGACAAGCTCTAAAGCTTGCCCCCTTTTGAATTATATTCACAGGAATTTTGTCTGTTTACAGACTTGAGTTATTTACTCAATAACTATCATCTTCTTAGTAGCTGAGAAACCAGCTGCTTCCATTTGATAGTAGAAAATTCCTTTTGCTTGAAGTTCTGCAGCATTCAACATGATACTGTTAGTACCTTTGTTGAAGTTTTCAGAAATCTCTTTCACAAGTTTACCATTAACATCATAGATTGTTAAGGTAACAGGACCATCTACCGGTGTTCTGAAACTAATTGTAGTTTCTGAACCAAACGGGTTAGGAATATTCTGGAACAAGGCATAACCTTCTCCTTCTACCTGACCATTTACAGTCAATTGAACACCCATAGATTCTAGGTTATCTGTGTATGCTTCTGCACTAGTGATATCAGAATTAATTTCTAATACACTTGATACATTGCTAGCTTTTGTTGCTATAAGGTTGATCGTAAACAATACTTCATCCTTATCAGCATTTACAGCTTTTGCTTCATTCCAACTTGAAGTTACGTATCCTTCTGAAAGGAATGAGTGTCCAAAGTTTGCTTCTGACATAGAAAGCGCACCAGGCGTAATTCCTTCAAATTCTGCGTAATCAGTATCGAATGAGATTGTAAACTGTGTACCAGCTATATCCTTAAAGTTGTTTGCAGTTACTGGAATCTCAACATTGTCTCCAGCTTTAAAATCTGCATTGTTAACTACTAATTCTAATACATTTCCATTTCTATCAGCAACATTTGCATTAGCAAATCCATTTACAATCACTGTAGAGTTAACATCCCCAATCTTAACAGCGATGAAGTTATTACCTGGCATGTTCTCATCATCAACAGAAACATTTAAGTTCTGACTGTATGGGAATGGCTTTGTATCATCAACCCATGTCTGCTTAGCATCTACAAATCTCCATGGCATATCATCGTTAGGGAATCCTGCATTCAATCCTAAAATTATTTTTCTGATTGTAATCAAATCCACTGCTGATACGCTACCATTGTTGTTTGCATCTGCTGCAATCACCTTATAAGGTGAATCCAACAACCTTGAGTTAAGAATGTGCTTCTGAATCAATAAAAGATCTAGTGTACTAACTCCATTCAATGGATCATCATCCTTTTGAGATGTAACATTATAATTACTGTGCATGTTAACATCAAATCCATAAAATCCATTTCCTTGAGTCATCATATCACTTGAATATGTCTCAGTTGAGTTAGCGACATGTACCATAGCTTCTTCCAACATTTCGTTGTTTTCTGTATATACATTACCACTAATCTTTCTTGAGTTACCATCGTCGGGACAAGCATCGTTATTATTGTCTTGGAAAACCATTGTAACTTCACAGAAATCAGTGTTACCAAATTCATCTGTTACATGCATTTGTAAAAGTATGTCTTGGGAAACTCCGTTTGGCATATCACCACAATCAAATGAAAGTGAAGTACCCGTCTCACCAGTTGCAACATTGGTCAATGTGAATGTAAGCTCATTGTCATTACATACACCAGTTACATTGTCAAAACTTCCAAGATCAAAATCATCAGCCCAAATCTCTGCCGGTCCAGTTCCCACTGGCATCGTTACGATTACTGCTTCACTTAAACAGTATGGCGTAGGTGGCTTAGAATCTCTAATTGTAAAGTTATAAGTACAACTATTTACATTTCCACAGTGGTCAGTAATAGTCCATGTAATGCTGTGATTTCCATAATCATGAATTCCGTTAGCATCTCTTCCTGAACCTTCAACATCTACAGTTCCATCATTGTTGTAATCTATAGCATACTCAACATCAATTTGAAATCCAAGATTTTGAGAACATTGATCAAAACCTTCAGTTTCGTCTAAGATCAATATTTCATCTGTATCAAGAGGCGTCGTATTTAAGTTACAACTATTCTCTGTTCCTTCAATTGTTGAAGAAGGAGGTGTACAGTTAAATTCTGGCAATACAATATCATTTACTTTAATGACCTGTACAAATTCTGCTTTGTTCTCATTTGGAGTTGATTGATCATAAGTACACCAATCGATTACTGTCCATGTTCTCAATACTTTCATACAAGCATTTTCAACATCGTCAAAAATCTGATCTTCAAATGTCATCGCAATCAATCCACATGGAGTGTCATCTACGAATGGTCTTCCAACATTATCTGGATCAAGTGTTACTTCATCAGGACAACCATTGATTGTTCCTTCAGTTAAGGCACTCCAGTCTACATCGTTTTCTGGATCAAAAGGATCCATGTTTGAGAAATTCAATCTTACTGTGAAAGAAATATCATCAGACAATCCATTTGAAGCAGTATAAATAATTTCATAAGTACCATCTCCACAATCATCTATTTCTGATACAACTTTAGGACCATCGCAAGTAATTGTCAAAGGACACATTGTTGTATCTAAATTTTGACTTGCAGAAAATAAATCCATGTAAGTTTCACATGTAGGCAATTCATCCTGACAATCAAATTCGTAAACTGGGTCAGCAGTTGTTTCCCAAATAATTCCAAATGGGTTCTGTAACTGTACCTCTACGATACATGTATTTTCATTTCCATCGTTATCAATTACTTTCAACTCAACAAGCTTTTGATCAACTGAAAGATCAGTACAACAGTAATTAACATAAGGACCAAAATCATCGTTGATGTCCAATCTTCTTACCTCAAAGCCTGCAACACCACAGTTATCCCATGATCCTTTGTCAAACGATTCTGCACCAGCATGTGCACATCCATCTGACCCAAGAGACAATACTAAGAATTCAACACATACCGGATTAGGTACATCATCATCTAATACTGTAACCTCAGTAAGACATTGTGAAGAGTTTCCACAATCATCTTCTACTGTATATTGTATCCAAGTTTGACCTTGCGGTAAATCAGTAATCGTAACTGGAATACCGTTTTCATATACTACATTGTCTCTAATATATTCACCATCTACTGGTGGCAATCCGTCATTATCTGCTACTAAGTATGCAATATCAAAAGGATAATCTTCACCATCAATCTGACTTCCACAATCAAAAACTTGAAGCGGTGGTCTTACAGTCCAATCAGCTGTACATTCAAAGCCATTGTCAGTAAATAAGAAGTATGAACCTTCAATTCCTAATGCAGGATCAAAGTCCTCAGTTGGTGAATCAGGTACACATATAATGATCGGTGGATCATTATCAATTATCTTGATTATTTGTGGGTGCCTTAAGATATCTCCTGTACACCAATCTAAACCAGTCCAATTTCTAACAATCTTCTTTGCAAAGTTTCCACAAATTGGTAAAATCTGATCAGTATATGTAAATTCATAATTAGCACATAGTCCGATGTCTCCAAAAGGAGCTTCTATCATTCCTGTTACTGATGGTAAAGGCGCACCTTCAGGAGTCAACATTCCTACAATCAAAGATCCCTCTCCATCAAAGAATTGCGAACAGAAGAATGGTGCAGAATCATTACCATCGTGATCTGGTGGCAATACCAATTCTGTATCATCTTCGCTTTCTCCAAGCATAAATGTCTTGATAGTAATCATCTGAGTACAAAATGACTCAACACCAGATGATTGACTTACTACTGTCCATGTTCTTGTTATAGTGTTACCAATACCTGGAGCACATTCACCTGTTTCTTCATCTTCATAAGATGCGTTATATGGTCCACAATTATTGTCTGGTAATGCAATTGTATATTCTGCATCACCAGTCTGAGTTACATCTCCATCAAATGGAAAAGGAACTGTACCGTTATCTCCAATCAATGAAAGAGATCCACCTGTAATACATGCATCCTCATTTTCACCACAATTTTCGATGATCACTGCCCACGTACCGCTGACTTGAACTCCGTTAAATCCAGATAATGGATTTAATGGCTGATAGTCTCCACAATAAGCGTGACTTGAACCTAATCCACAATTTGAAGGTGAAACTAATATATTATGTGTTCTAAAAGCATCATCGGATAAACTTAGATCAAAGTCAGCTTCAGAACAAAAATTCCCTGATACTAAATCAAGTATTTGAATTGTAGTTCCATCTGGAGATTGTAAATAAGCTTTAATAGTATTAACATTAGGCACTTCGACTGAAAATGCTATTTCTTCAAAAGACTGAACGGTTTGGTTGGTTCCAACAGTTGTAAGGTCAAAGAATATCGTATCGCTACCTATTACTAGTGAGTCGACTGCTGGGTCATTCACTGAAGGTACTGTCATGGCTGCTGGTACAGTTACACAGCTTGTAGGATCATCTACAAAAACTGGGTTTCCGTCACTATCTTCAGCCTGCGGCACTACATGGTTGTCCAAAATAGGATCACCAGGTTCATAGGTTTGATTACAAAATATTTCAAAGTCCTGACAGTTTGTTAGAAGTGCTGTAATCTTGTCTTCTACTACTACAGTACCCCAACATTGCTGTCCCGTTGGGCTAAGAACAGTTACATCATACTCTCCTGGAGTATCAAAAGTAATTGTTCCATCAGCATTTGTATCAATTGCTTCTGCTGACATTTGGTACTCCTCTACACATACTCCATCAGATCCTTCGAGAACCATGTCTAGTGTAATGGTAGCCATACAATCAGCATTCATTGAAACCTGAATCTGATCGTTACAAGCTATGCTGTTTTCAACATTCAGTACCAAATCACTTTGGCAACAAGCTTGAGCTTCTGTTTCACCATCAATAAATAAATTGTACGTCAGTACGTAATTACCTGGGATAGGTAGACCACCTATGTTTGCTGACGTAAATGTGAATGTAGGTTGCATAGCTACTGGTATATTTAATACCGGTGAGCTAAATACTGGCACTCCAAATTGGAATACCTGATAACCTACTAAGCTAATCATAGGATTACCAGCTGGTGCTGCACAATCCCCCATCGCTTCCATTGTAGTTGGAAATGTATACATAAAAGTACTACAATCAGTAACTACGAATGTCTCTAAGTCCACACAACCTGAGATTTCACAGTCACCTACTCCAACATCACATGTTTGACCAAATGATGCGACACTAAACAATCCAACCAATAACATCGGTAGGATGGCAGCGCACACATTTAGTTTTTGTAATAATGTTTTCATGATAAATTTTTTTGAGTTCTTACTTTTCAAAATTTTCCTGTTTAATAAATAAATTCTATTATCATTCTCGGTTCTAATAAAATCCTGTCAGTCAGACAGTTATGCACCAAATCAAAACATATGATGATTTTTTTTAATGCATAATCCATAAAAAGCAAACATTATACCATTTTGTAATATGTTTTGCGTTGAGGGGCTGAAAGGCCCACCAAATAAGCATTTTTTAATTTTAAAAAATATTTACGGAAGTGGAGAGAATGCTAAAATGAAGAGTATTATATATATTTGAAAAGACATCCTACTCAATAAATTTGACTTAGATTTAAGATTCAAACTCATTCATGGAACTCGAAAACAAGCACATTTTACCTCAATTTCCGCTCTCAATAGTTGCTTTTCCAGGCGAAAAAGTCAACCTACATATATTCGAACCTAGATACAAACAGCTTATAAACGAGTGTTTTAATAATAATACTTGCTTTGGAATAGCTCCATTTGTCAATGGTGAGCTGATGTTTTATGGCACAGAAATGAAGGTTTTGGAGATATCAAAGATATATGATGATGGTAAAATGGATGTAAAGACCAAAGGCCAACGAATTTATCACATTCATCAATTTGAAAAGAAATTAGCTAATAAGCTATATCCTGCAGCAACCGTAAGCTATTTGAAAGAGGTCCAATATGAAGATACATCATCTCAAAAGGTGCAAATTTTAGATTCTATGTCTAAGCTTTTTGAAATGCTAAACGTCGAAAAGCCCATTTCAGATTTTACAAGTGAGTTTTCTAGTTACAGTGTAGCCCATCACATAGGTCTATCAGTAGATGACAAAATCAGTTTATTAAGAATCCAAGCCGAACCAAAAAGATTAGATCTTATCATAAATCATTTAAACAAATTTTTGCCTGAAGTAAGCAAGGCCGAAGAAGTAAAAACAAGAGCGGCTCTCAACGGACATTTCAAAAACCTAAAATCCCCCGATTTCTAAAGTCAGTCCAAGTCCCAAAGTGAGCGGAGCGAGCGGTCTCGCAGTGAGCAGAGCGAACGGTCCCGCAGTGAGCAAAGCGAACGGTCCCACAGTGAGCAAAGCGAACGGTCCCGCAGTAAGCAAAGCGAACGGTCAGTATTAAAAATCAAAGATTTTTAATACTTCGATTGAAAATCGAGCTTAGCAGAAAAAATGTGTGAAATTAAAGCTTCAGCTACTGTTCCTACATTGGTCAAAGCATAATCTATATGCAATCTTCCCAAGTCTACCCCTACCCCAATATTTGGTTGAAGCGTAAATTGTGTAGCTGAAGAATTAACTTCATTTAGAATATTCTGCATATTACCTATACCAAATCTTAGGAAAGCCAATTGGTTATAACCAACTTCAACACCCAAGGTTGGGTCGAGTGAGAACCTATCTCCTGAAGCAATTCCTGACTGTGTCCCATCGGTTGAAAACCTCAAATCAGCTTCTATATTATAGCTTAAAGAACCGCTTTCTCCCTGCTTAGCTGCCGCCAATATCAGCTTTGGCAAGGCAATCTCTGTACTAGAAATAGGCACATCATTACCCGTAGCTAAAAATATAGCCTCATTTTCAGGACTTAAATTAAAAGACCAAGCATTGATAGTAGTGGTAATATCTCTAGCCATTAGACCTAATGAAAAACCTGCTACCTCATATTGTATCCCAGCATCAAAGCCAAATCCCCATGCAGATCCAAAGGGTCCAATTTTTCTATGAATTACTTTTGCTGAAACTCCATAATTCAAATCTGTATTCTTCAATTCCTTTCCTAAAGAAACAAGTACTGCAAAGTCAGCTGTAGAAAATTCTGTTACATTATCATAATTGATAGACCCATCAGGTCCTACCAAACTAAGTGTATTTGGAATGGCATCAATTCCCATTCTTATAACAGAAACAGCCCCAACCGTTTTATTTCTCTCATTGATTACTTTGGCTGCACCGAAATAATCATAATTGGCAATACCTCCAAACCATGAGGCGTGCATTGCACTGATCTGAAGTGGATTTTCAATTTTGGTCAAACCTGCAGGGTTCCAATATCCCGCAGTAACATCATCTACAGTTGCTGCGACGCTACCAAACATTCCATGTGCATCGGCACCAACACCTATGTTCAAAAATTCATTGACAAACTTTGGCGCTTGTGCATTTATATGGGCAATACCAATTATAGATAAAGTGGCAATACAGAAGATTGCTCTTAAGTCACGTAAATTCATTTAATCTTGATTTTTAGAAATCTAAAACTATCTCAAGGATGGGTGTTGAAAACGATAGTGTCCCAAAGATAGAGATACATTGGTCATAAACACAAATCTTAGAACGACAGAAAATAATTTCATATTTTACCAATTATGAACTCTCTTTGTACTTTATTGTTAAAATTGACTGTTTTTAGACTGTCAAACACCCTGAACACAGCGCTTGTAAGTGTTTTATAAACTTTAGATATTCAATGATTAAAAATATTTTAGGCGGCTTATTAGCTATAATTCTTGGAATGCTTGTCGTGAGATTTACTATTTCTTATTCACAAAGGCTATACGAAATTCCTGAAGGCTTGGATGCTGCAGATCCTGATGATAGGGCAATTGTGGTAGCTGCAGTTACCAAAGAGGCTAAAACTATGCTCATCTCTGGACATATGATTGCCGCCTTTTTGTCTGGATTTATCGCAGCAAAAATATCATCTCATGCCAAGCTAGGAACCGGCATGATTGCATCCATGGTGATCCTTATTGGAACTATTACTATGGTTATTATGATGGGCTTTCCATGGGGATTTTCTTCCTTATTGGTCTTTGCAACTTTATTTGCTGCCTATGCTGGTTCAAGAGTTGGCAGTGGTGGACAGGTTTATATAGAAGATTAGGTAGATCGGAAATTTAAAATGTTACCCATTTCGTAGCAAACTCGGCATCTTGGTTCATACTTATCCTTCTCACCTAAGACAATGGTTTCATCTTCTTCTGACAATCTATAGGAGTGGGTAGCCAGGTTTCCGCAATGTGGACAGATTGCATGCACCTTGGTGATATACTCTGCTACCGCTAGCAATGCCGGCATCGGACCAAATGGATTTCCTCTAAAATCCATATCCAAACCTGCAATGATGACTCTTTTACCTTTTATAGCCAATCTTTGACAAACTAAGACTAATTCTTGATCAAAAAATTGAGCCTCATCGATTCCGATCACATCGATTTCCTTGACATGCGAAAAGATATCTGTGCTTTTCATGATTGGTATAGAACTGATTGAGTTTTCATCATGAGATACCACCTGTACATCATCATAACGGGTATCCTTTGTCGGTTTGAATATCTCAACCTTCTGATTGGCAAATTTTGCTCTTTTTAATCTTCGAATCAATTCTTCTGTCTTCCCCGAAAACATAGAGCCGCAGACTACTTCTATCCAACCACTACGTTGTCCTCTAAAACTTGGCTCCAAAAACATATATTAAGCTGTTTGGGTTCATAAATCAATTCGCACACAAATATCTGATTTTCAATCGACAATAAATCCATCAAAAGCTTTTTGAAATAAATATATTTGAAGTCTACTAATTTTCGTTCTTAACAAATCGAGTCAAAATACTAAAAATGAACATTAAAGATTCAAATAGACACTTTGAGAAATTATCGAGTTTTTACAAGCAAGTAAGTGCTGATGGGCATTTAAACAAGATAGAACTAGAACTTTTAAAGTCTTACGTCACAAAGTTTTATGAATCTATAATAGATGGTGATACTTCTCCAGCAAAAAAATCTACGTCTGAACCTATTGCAAGAGTTGAAACACCAGTAGCCACAGTTGTTCCAGTTAGCCCACCCAAAGTGACTGTTCCAGAACCAACAATTGCTGAGCAAGCACCGGCAGAAGTTCTTATTGAATCATCAGTTGATGTACCTAAAAAGCAATCAAAAGATATCGAACAACTTTTTTCCCTAGAAAAAGGAACCGAAATATCAGATAGGTTATCCATATCCTCCATCAAGGATATAAATAAAGCGATGAGCATCAACGAAAGGATTTTTACAATCAAGGAGTTATTTGGCGGAAGCCAAGAACAGTTTGATAAAACAATTAGCTCACTCAATGGGTTAATGTCTTACGATGATGCCAAGAATTATCTATCAGAAAATATAGTGAACGACAACAATTGGCTTGATCCGGAAAAAACTAAAAAGGTGAAAACTTTCCTTAAGCTTATCTATAGAAAATATGTCTGATATTGCCGGAACAATCTAAACAACATATCCAAAATACAATCAAATTTGCAGGAGCTTGCATCTTGCTTCTTTGGTCTGTTCATATTTTAGGATGGTTTACTGACAATTCATTTGCGCAATATGGAATATACCCGAGAAAACTCGATGGCCTTATCGGTATAATTACAGCTCCTCTTATACACGGAGACATTGAGCATTTATTTTCCAACTCATTTCCTTTTTTCGTTCTTACTGGAGTTATTTATTTCTTTTACCCCAAAGTCGCCATTCCTTCTTTCATTTTTATATATCTGCTTACAGGTTTCACCGTTTGGTTATTTGCAAGACCCGTTCACCATATTGGTGCCTCTGGAGTTGTATATGGTTTGTTGAGTTTCGTTCTATTTTCCGGAATTTTTCGAAGGAATCTCAAGTCTATCGCATTAGCCCTTTCCGTTACCGTCTTGTATAGTGGATACTTTTATGGCTTACTCCCTTTGAATGAAAAAATTTCATGGGAAAGTCATTTATTTGGAGCCTTGGTTGGTGTGCTGATTTCGTTTCTATTTAAAGGACAAATTGAAGATGATGAAGTACGTATAGATCCTTGGGCCAACGATATTCAGACTGAAGAATACTTTCTATCTAGAGATGCGTTTCAAAAGACAAAGGCAGAACGAATACAAGAGCAACAGTCTCAATGGGATCAAGACAACAGTGGTTATTAATTCAAACTATCCACAGCATCCCTAACATTGCCATATTGCAATAGCAATTTTTTTGCTGACTCGTAATCCAAATTACTTTTTTCCAAAATAAGCTTGGTTCCTCTATCGACAAGCTTGTCGTTGCTAAGTTGCATATCCACCATTTTATTATCCTGGATATGGCCAAGCTTTATCATGACAGAAGTGGTCAACATATTTAGAACCAATTTCTGTGCTGTACCTGACTTCATCCTTGTGCTCCCAGTCACAAATTCTGGCCCGACTACCAACTCAACTGGAAAATCAGAAACATCAGCAATGGGAGCACCTTTGTTACAGGTTACACAACCAGTTGTGATTCCTTCATCACGACATTTTTTCAATCCATACAATACATAGGGTGTGGTTCCTGATGCAGCAATACCAACTACAATATCTTTTTGATTGATATCATGCTTACGCAAATCTGTCCATGATAATTGATGATCATCCTCTGCAAATTCTACAGCCTTTCTAATTGCTGAGTCGCCTCCTGCAATCAAGCCAATAACAACATCGTGAGCAACTCCAAAAGTAGGTGGGCATTCTGATGCATCTACCACTCCCAAGCGTCCACTTGTACCCGCCCCTATATAAAACAAGCGACCACCATTTGATAGTTTTTCAAATACGGCCTCCGATAATTTTGTAATAGAATCTATTTCCTTTTCGACAGCAAATGCTACAGTTTTATCCTCCTTATTGATGTTGACAAGAATCTCTTCTGTGCTCATTTTCTCTAAGTGTCTATAATTAGAGCTCTTTTCTGTTGATTTAATGAAATTATCCTCCTTCATTGCAATAGTTTACATTCAAGTTCTAAATTAATTGAATAGATAGTCCATATTTCTTTTTTTTGTAAAAAATATTCAAAATGATTCAAAGAGTACAAAGTCTATTTTATCTATTAGCTACCCTAAGTGCCGGTGCTTTATTCTTTTTACCAATGGTTACGAGTGATAAAGCTGCAGGACTGTTTATGGAGGACAAGGTATTCAATGTATTCGATCATATAGGTTTGACGATTGTAGCTGTCCTAGCTACGCTCCTTCCGTTCGTTGCAATATTTTTGTACAAGAATCGCTCAACTCAAATAAAAGTAGGTGCTTCTAGTTTGGTATTTCCTTTATTACTATTCATTGCTGCAATATTGATTCTTACTGGAATGGGAAATGAAGCCGAGCTTTCAGCTAATTTCTTTCCAAATATTGGAATATTTCTTTTAGTGGCAGCTCTTATATTTTCAATCCTTGGTAACAGATTTGTAAAAAAAGACGATGAGCTTGTTAAGTCAAGCGACAGATTGAGATAAAAAAAAAGGAGCTCAATTTCTTGAACTCCTTTGTAATCTTTTATTTAGTATCTATTCTACTTCTTTTTTAGCTGAGTAGTTTACTTTCAACTGACTCGATTTCCGCAGTTGTGTTTTCACATCAGAGACAATTCCCATTGTTACATCACCATCAACTCGCAATGATGTAGTAATTAATTGTCTTTGATTTTCTGCAGTTTTTTCCTTAAACGTTGCGATAAAAAATGGTATATCTGTTAGTTCGGCAAATTTGTCTCCCAACTGAATTCTTGGTTTCGTTCCGTAAATTTTCTGTTCTTTTAGTAGTGGCTTCCCAACATAAATATAATTTACAAGGGACTTCTTATCTAACTTTGTTAGCTCTGTTGCATCTGGTATTTCTACTTGTACTTTAAGACTTGAATCTCTAAGTACAGTTACTACCATAAAGAAGAACAATAGCATGAAGATAATATCTGGTAAAGATGCTGTTGAAACTTCTGGTGTCGACGCACCTCTTTTCTTTTTAAATTTTGACATAGTTCAAATTTTAATTTTCCTCACCAAATGCGGTTGGTTCTGCTTCTGACAAAATTAATGGCACTTTCGCAATAATTATTTTCTTATCATCGCGATCGAGATCCACAAAGTCTTTTCCAAATTGTTTTTGAGCCTCTATATTTCTTAGTTCTGTATAGGCGGCTTTCAATTCATTATAAACCTTTAAGTAGGTTTTGTATTTTGTTCCTCTATCGTTTCTTAAAGAAATAATCGCTTTCTGCGGAGTCTCTGCCATATCAGATCGCTTTTCAGGATTCATGATAAACTTCTTGGCATTTTCTCTTAAGTCATCGATGTCAGCGGGTTCTCCCCTGACAAGCAATTCATTATTAGCGTTTACCAGAACTGAGTAAACATTTCGTTTATTCAATTTCTCAGTTTCAGGCTCATCATCAGACCATGGTGGAAGACGAACCAATACTCCAGTATCAGTTTCTATGGTTGTTACAACTAGGAAGAATATCAACAGCAAGAAGGCAATGTCTGCCATCGAGCCGGCATTCACCTCATTCTTCATTCGATCTCGTGCGCTCTTTCTAGCCATTATTTAAATAGATTTCTGATTTCGAAAACAAACATCAAAAGTAAAGAAGCTCCAAAAAGGACACCCACCGATTTTATTCCGCCCGAGATCCATCTACTAGCTGTATCAGATACATCGAATTTTTCGTGTAGCATACCAATTTTGCCTGTTGTTTCAGGTTCTGCCATTGAATAAAAAACGAATGCGATGATCAATAAAGCAGCTAGACCTCCTAGAATCTTGATAGATCCTTTAGGATTGCTTACAAGTTGGATGACTCCGAAAACTATAATTACTCCAATAATTAATAATACTAGAGCAGTTGGAATCAAGGTAACCAGATTGAAAAAATCAAATGTTTCGGTATTGCTTTCGCTTTTGAGAATTCTATTAAAGTCTTCTCCAGTGCTGTATCCGGCACTTCTCATACCTGTAACAGCAGTCAGAATAGTAATTAGGACCAAGCCTACTCCCAGAAGGAAGCCTACCATTTGACCTTTGCCCGTAAAAAATTTATATAAGGATAACATATTCTTGTTTTATAACTTATTTGAAAACACCATTTCTAGCCATAACATCTACTAATCCGATTGATGCATCTTCCATTCTATTTACAATACCATCAATTTTTGATACGATGTAATTGTAAAAGATTTGAAGAATAATCGCTGTAATTAGTCCAAATACAGTCGTTAGTAGGGCTACTTTGATACCCCCTGCAACTACCGCTGGTGAAAGGTCATTTGCCTGCTCGATTCTATCGAAGGCAAAGATCATCCCGATTACCGTACCCATAAATCCAAGCATCGGTGCAATTGCAATAAATAATGAAATCCAAACCAAACCTTTTTCTAAAAGTCCCATTTGAACTGAACCGTAAGAAACGATTGCTTTTTCAGCAGCATCGGGGCCACCTGCAGAATTTCTTAAACCTTCATATAATACACTTGCGGTTGGGCCTGGAGTTGATCTTGCAACTTCCTTAGCACCTTCCATATCACCTTCAGCTAGTTTAGCCTCTATATTACTGAGCAATTTGTCAGTATTCGTAGTTGCAATATTCAAAGTGATAATTCTTTCAAAACAGAATGCCAATCCTAGGATTAAACAAACTAGTACGAGGATCATAAATCTCCAATCCCCTTCAATAAATTTTTCTTTCAGCATTTGGAATCCAAATCCTCCAGACGCATCTGCATCAGCTTGCGCTAGTAAGTCTGTACCTCCAAATATTGCGATTAAACAAAAAAGAGAACAGAGAGCAATTAATTTTCGCATAGTAACTTTGGTTTTCACGTTTTATAGATTTCTAATAAAAGATTTTGAATTAGACCTAAATTTAGAAATTATTGCAAAACATACACCAAGGCGAATTATATTTTTTATTTCTTGATATGTGCATAACTTCTATTTAAAAGATGCGGAATTTTACAGTAATGGTGTACTTAGGTAAAATTTCAATCTTATAAAATTCAAAAATTTCCCTTTCTACGGGATAAACATATATGATTATCAACCATTTATAGATATATTTCGATTAAATGTAAGTTGATTAGATAAATTTACTGTGGTGTTGAAAAATATTATAATTGTATTTACACCAATTTTAAAATTTTGTTCGTTTTAAGAATATTTAAAGAAAACTTTTAAAAAAAATGAAATTCAAGCTTTTAATAGCTTCTTGTTTGCTTTTTTTCGCTCATTGCACAGATGAATGCGAAAAGGACAATGAAAAATTGGGAGATGTAAGTCTAGCCGACGAAACTCGACTTTTTATTGATTACTACGCCGACAAAGACATTATTCGCTTTGAAAACAACAACGGAGATGTCAGAGAGCATAATCTTACTGTTGAAGAAAGTGGCACTCCAAGACTTTGCGTCAATGTAATCTGCCGACCAAGCTTTGAAATTGACGGGGCTAATGGATGTGAATATTATGATGCCGAAGACAAGTATTACATCTTGAAAGCAGGCGACTTATTCCTACACATGAAAGCCGGAATTGAAATGTATCAAGCCGAAACGGAATTATTTTACGATTTCGTTGAAATTGGTCTTACGGAGGAGTTCGATTCTTACTTTGCAGGTTTGGTTTCCAGTTCAAACTTTACAACTCCTACAATAGATACTTCGCAAACAATACTCACAGAAGAATTAATATTTATGGAAAATGATACCCTAGGAGGTTTTCAAAATGTATGGGTATATAAACAACAAGATGATGAAAACGATGTTTATCTCATCTTAGATCAAATAAAAGGAATTATTCAGTATAAATATGATGATACAATCTGGACTCTTGTCGAATAGTCTAAAGATTCTGATTGTTTTATTTTCAAAATGTAATATATAATTGAGAACTTTGCACCATGTTTAGATTTGAGGAACAATTTTATTTATATCTAATTATACTTGCTCCGATTATACTTGGCCTGTTCTATTTACTTGTACAATGGAAAAAAAGCAGATTAAAGAAATTTGGAGACATCCAAGTTGTTGAACGCTTGATACCGGAATGGTCTCTTAAAAAAGAATGGATCAAGACCAGCTTATTCTCATTCTCGATTTTACTACTGTTCTTTGCTCTTGCAAATCCACAATGGGGAACTAGAAAACAAAAGGTAAAGGCGAAAAGTTCGGACATAGTAATCGCCTTAGATATTTCTCAAAGTATGTTGGCCACAGACATTTCTCCAAACCGAATGGAAAATGCCAAAAGATTTATCTCTAACCTTATTAAAAATCTAAAAGGTGAAAGACTGGGATTAATCTTCTTCGCAGGTAGTGCATACCTCCAGATGCCACTTACAACTGATTATGCAGCTACTGAGTTATTTATAAAAAGTGCAAATCCAAAACAAGCAGGAACCCAAGGGACTGTCATCACTGATGCAATAAATCTTTCCAAAAATATTTTCAAGACTGATAGTCCGTATCAAAAAGCTTTGATAATAATAACAGACGGAGAAAATCATGAATCATCTGCCATCGAAGCAGCAAAAGAAGTTGCCAAAGATGGAACCTTCGTCTTTTGTATAGGAGTTGGTTCTCAAGAAGGATCTGCAGTCCCTATCATGCAAAACGGTCGAGAGGTTTATAAAAAAGACAAACAAGGAAATCCGGTGTTGAGTAGATTGAATGTCCCACTTTTGCAAGACATTGCAGATGCTGCTAATGGACAATTTTATTTATTGGATGATGGCTTTGCTTTAACAAAGAAAATTGTCAACGATCTATCGAAAATTGAGAAGCAAGAGGTAGAACAAAGGTCATTCACTGACTATAATAGTTATTACCAATATTTTTTAGCCTTAGCCTTTCTTGCTTTGCTATTTGAGTATTTTATATCAAATAAAAAAGGTAAAATGTTCAACTTTAAAAATTTGTTTAAACTATGAATTCGCTTAGGCAAATATGCTCAGTTGCAATTGGCTTTATTTTTCTGCTAAGCAACTCTCATGCACAGACATCCACCCAAAGTTTGGTGAAAGCAGATAAGTTTTATAACTCTGGTAATTTTTACTTAGCAGAAGAAAACTATCGAAAAGCAAGAGAACGTGAAAAAGAATTAAAATCTACATTCAATCTTGGCAATGCTGTATATCAGCAAAAAAGATATGCGGAGGCAATCGATCATTTTACCGCAGCAGCACAGTTAGCTCCTGATAATACAAAAAGGTCTGATGCTTATTACAACTTAGGCAATGCCTTGTTTCAAAATGCTCAAGAAGAACAAGCAATGGAACCTTTGGAAGAATCTATCGATGCATATAAAGAAGCAATACAACTAAATCCTTCCAATCAAGAAGCAAAATATAATCTCTTGGTAGCCAAAAAAGTTCTACGCAGCGCAAAAGAACAAGAGCAGCAACAACAAAGTCAGAATCAGGAGCAGCAAGATCAAGAAAACCAAGAGAATCAAGATCAGGAAAATCAGGAGCAACAAGAAGGTCAAGAAAACCAAGAAAATCAGGATCAAGAAAATCAGGAGAATCAAGATCAACAACAAGAAGAACAAGATTCAACCAATCAGAACCAAGACATCCAGGAAAATACTGCTTTTGACACAACTAGGCTCGACAAGCAAACACTTGATAGTCTAGATGCTATGAAACTTTTACAAGTGATTGAAAATGAAGAGAAGAAGGTTCAAGAGAAACTTAAGAAGTTTAATTCCAACAGAAAAAAACCAGACAAAGATTGGTAGGTATTTTCAATAAATCACATGTGATAAATACCATGTTTTAGGTAGTAGTCAAGCTCTTTTATCCCTTTACTTTAGCATATAAATTGGATTACATGAAATTCCTTTATCCTTGCTTGATTTTTTCACTTCTATTCCTAGCCTGCGGAGATGATTCTTCTAGCGCTAACAATAAGAAAAGCGGTATAACTTCAGGTAAGTTATTCACAAAATTATCTCATAACTCTACTGGGATTGATTTTAAAAATACTCTTAAAGAAGATGTTGATTCTGACTTTAATATTCTTTCTTTTGACTTCTACTTTAATGGTGCCGGCGTTGCATTGGGCGATATCAATAATGATGGCTTAAGTGATATATTTTTTACGGCCAACACAGGACCCAACAAACTATATCTCAATAAGGGAAACATGAAGTTTGAGGACATCACCAAAAGTGCTGGAATCAAAGCTGGAAATTGGTCCACAGGAGTAAATATGATCGATGTCAACAAAGATGGACTTCTCGATATCTATGTTTGTCAAGCAGGGCCAGACAACACAATTGGAGCACGTAACAACCAATTATATATCAATAAGGGGAATAATAAATTTAAAGATGAGGCCGCTAAATTTGGACTTGCTGATCCTAGATTAAGCATGCAAGCAGCATTTTTTGATTACAACAGAGATGGCCTACTCGACTGTTATGTAATGAATGAGTCGATGTATGTGAGAATGGAAATCGAAAGAGTCCTCGAAGAAATAAAAGATCCAAACAAACTAAGTATAGCAAGTGGTGTTTTGTATAAAAATGTAGGCGGGAGATTTATTGATGTTACAAGAGAAGCAGGCGTTATGAAATACGGTTTTGGCTTAGGACTAGTTGTCAGTGATTTTAATAACGATTCGTGGCCTGACTTTTATGTTGCCAATGATTATTCCGTTCCAGATATGATGTGGATCAATCAGAAAAACGGAACCTTCAAGGACGAAATAAAAAAGAGAACAAATCAAACCTCCTGGTTCTCGATGGGTATAGATGTAGCTGACATTAATAATGATGGTCATCTAGACATCGGTGTTGTTGATATGTCAACACAAGATCATTTCTATGGTAAAACCTTAATGGCTCCCATGAATCCTGAACTATTTAGGTTCACCCATGAAGATCTAAATTACCAACGCCAACATATGTTCAATGCCCTACAAATCAATCAGGGCAATGGCACCTATTCCAATATTGCAGGAATGACTAAAACACTCAGCACAGAGTGGAGTTGGGCTTCTCTTTTTGCAGACTTTGACAACGATGGTGACAAGGATTACTTTGTATCAAATGGATATAAAAGGTGCCATAGAGACAACGATTTCCAAAACAAATTGAAAGCAACATCAAAAAAGTATAACAAAAATATTCCTTCCAATGTCAAGCAGGAATTATATGATCAGATTCCAACCTACAAAAGCAAAAACATGGTTTTTGAAAACAACGGTTTCGCTGATTTTAAAAATGTTGCTGACAAATGGGGCGTAGATGATGCTTCCTTTTCAAACGGTGCTGTTTATGGAGATCTTGACAACGATGGAGACCTGGACCTAGTGGTCAACAATATTGATGATTATGCCTTTGTATATGAAAACAATGCGAATGCCAATTATCTAAGAGTTGAATTTGAAGACTCTGACTATGCTTATGGAACAAAAGTATATCTCTACACAAAAGACCAAAAGCAATTACAAGAATATAATCCTGTAAGAGGATATCAGTCTAAGGTTGAGGACAAATTACATTTTGGCATTGGAGAAAATTCTCAGATTGATTCATTGATCGTTATATGGCCAAACCAAAAAATTGAAAAGCTATTTAATGTCAAAGCAAATAATAATCTCAAGCTAAATATTAGAAATGCCAGCAAACAAAAATTTTACAAAAATGCTGGAAAATCCGTGCTATTTGCGAAAGCGAAAGGAGCCAAATTCAAGCATCGAGAAAACGAATTTGATGACTTCAAAAAAGAGATCTTACTACCTTACAAACAATCCACCCTTGGACCATTTTTAGCAAAAGCAGATGTCGACGGAAATGGTTACGAAGATTTTTATGTGGGAGGAGCGAAAGGACAAGCAGGAGCCTTATATCTTCAGTATAAAGGAGATACATGGGAGGAAAGTTCTAAAGCAACTTTTGCGAAGCATGCCGACAGTGAAGACATGAAATCACTTTTTTTTGATGCAGACGATGATGGCGATATGGACTTATATGTTGTCAGTGGTGGTTCCGAATTTTCTCAAAATGATAACTCCTTAAAAGACAGGTTGTATAAAAATAATGGGAAAGGAAATTTTGTCGACAATAGTCAAGCTCTGCCAAACTTAAAATTTTCAGGAATGAAAGTTTGCAGTGCAGACTATGATGACGATGGCGACCAAGACTTATTCGTTTCGGGTAGAATCATTCCACAAAAATATCCTTATGCGGCACAATCAGTACTGCTAGAAAATAAAAATGGAAAATTCATAGAAGCCAAAAATACATCAATTGAAGCATTTCAAAAGGCAGGAATAATCAATGACGCCATATGGGTTGATATTGATAAGGACAAAGATCTAGATTTGATAATAGCCGGAGAATGGACCAACATCAAGTTGTTTGAAAACAATGATGGAGACTTTACCGAAAAATCATTAAGTGGAGATATAACAGGTTGGTGGTATACGCTAAAGGCAGTTGATATTGATAATGATGGAGACCAAGATATAATCGCTGGAAACTTAGGATTAAATTCCAAGTTTTCTGCTTCCAAAGAAAAACCCTTTAGTGTGTTTGCAGATGACTTTGATGGTAATGGCACCTGTGATATTGTATTATCAAAGTACTACAAAGGGCAGCAAGTTCCTGTCAGAGGTAGACAATGCTCAAGCGAGCAAATGCCATATATTACTGAAAAATATGAAACTTATAGTGATTTTGCAAATACCAACATCACCGAGATGCTTGGCATTGATAAAGTAACAAGTGCTTTGCAGCTAAATGTTAACACTTTTGAATCTTTGGTGTTTGTTAATAATGGTAATGGAAATTTTAGTTCCTTTGTACTACCCAAGCAAGCACAAGCATTTCCTATCTGGGGCATAGAATCTTCCGACTTCAATAAAGATGGATTCCAAGACCTAATACTTACTGGTAATTTATATGGTATGGAGATTGAAACTCCAAGATTAGACGCCGGCAAAGGTTTAGTATTACTAAACAATAAGAAAGGAGAATTTACTCCATTAAGTCCTCAAGAAAGTGGAATACTCATCAATGGTGACTTAAGAGATGTTGCTTTGCTCAATACACCAGAGAACAAGAAAATATTAATTACTACAAGAAATAACAACAGCCTTACAACATATTATTTTAACGAATAATTAGAAATGAAAATTCTTATGGTGTGCTTAGGCAATATCTGTAGATCTCCGATCGCTCAAGGGATTATGGAAGATATTGTCAAAGACAAAAATTTAGATTGGATAATTGATTCCGCTGGTACAAGTTCGTTTCACAGTGGTAATGGTCCTGATCCTCGATCCGTTGCTGTAGCTCAAAAGTATAATATTGATATTTCCAAACAACGATCTAGAGAAATCACAAAACAAGACTTAGCAGAATTTGATTACGTTTTTGCAATGGACCAATCCAATTTTAGTGATATAGAAAAAATGTGTGATTCCAATCAAACTTCAAAATTGAAATTGTTTTTGGAGTTTGGAGAAGTGGAAGAAACCAATGAAGTTCCTGATCCCTATTACACACATGGTTTTGAACATGTATACAGCTTGATCGAAAATGCTTGCAACAACATATATGCAAAACTAACTTAGACTCTTTCTATACTCGCTTGGATTTTTCCCATACCACTTTCTAAAAGCTTTCTCAAAAGCGCCTCGTTCCGAATAACCTAATAACATGCTGACTTCATGAATTGATAGAGGTTTGTCTTGGAGATATCGCAACGAAAGTTCCTTCCTAACATTTTCTTTGATAGATCGAAAACTTGACCCTTCATCTTTCATCGATCTCTGCAATGACCTGACCGACATATTCAGTTTTGAAGCAATCTCCTCAATAGAAAATTTTATATCCCTGAACAAAAAAAAACAAACTCGATCTTCAAAAGACTCCTCTTGGGTTTGGTCCAAAAAATTCTTTATTCTGCTAAAAACAAACTCTTCGTTTCTGATAAACTTCATGAAATCAAAACTAGAAACAGTTGATCTCGTATATGTCAAGCTAAATCCATTCTTGATTTTTTCCTCTTTTGTTGTTGTACTAAAAAAATTAGAAAAAATTCGACCAAAAAAGCCTTTAAGCAAACTTAAAATTGGCTCAACCTTCTTTTTATGATCAATAAATATGATTTTATTTAGCTCAACTTTAATCGTCAAGGTATTCTGAGATTCAATCAATGAAAGTTTGATCAGATTAAGTTGATTTGACCAATCTATAGTCTTAGGAATATTTTGATTTAGTAAAGAGGAAATTAAAACATGCAGGTCATGGACTCTGTTTCCAATTGTATAATATTGATCATTAGAAGCATTAGCCTTTCGGCAAATCTCTAAAAGTTTTATCAGCGCATCAAGAGGATAAGTTGATTCCTTGCATTGGTATAATTCGTATTCCTTCCTAAATCCCTGAGTAATTTTGCTAAAATCATCGCTTAAAATGGTTTGTAGCGCATTATCGAGTATGAACTGCAAAATCCTTGAGGATACAAACAGTTCGTTATTATCAAAGTCGAGTAATTTTCTTTCTACACTCATCTAAAAATAAATATATGTATATCTCTGAAAATCACTTTATGATAGATGAAGATTTTAAAATATATAATTTATTAAAAAAATTATAGCATTGAGCTTAGGGGTAAGGTCTGATATTCCTGTCTATTAATCAAAGGGTGTTGAAAATTATTCAAAAAAATAACCTGCTCAGAAGTGAGTAGGTTTTTTTTATGCCCATAACTCAGCTAATTCTTTAGCAATCCAAAAACCAATTCTTTCAAAAGCTGTCCTTGAGGAGTCGAAACACTTCCCACTCCTTTACTTTTTAAATCGGTTTCCTTCAAAATTTTAAATGCATTGCGCAGCTGATTTGCACTATAGTTTTTAGCTGCAGTTGAGTACTGTTGTACAAAATATGGAGACACTCCAAGTAATGAAGCTAACTCTCCTCCCCTGGTACCGGGACTCGCTTTTGCGATGGCAATTTTCTGATAAAAACCAATCAATGAACCTAGGATCGGAACAATATTAACTTTCTTGGAATTTTCACCAAAGTAATTTGCTATCCGATAGCTTGCCAAGCTATCTTTTTTACCTAAGGCATTCTGAAATTCAAAAACATTAAATTCCTTGCTTATTCCTATTTGCTCATGCACCTCATCTTTTGTTACCGTACTCCCTTTCTCTTTAGAAATTGCCAACTTATTAATCTCATTCATAACCTTGGATAGGTCATTTCCGAGATAGGTTCCCATCATATCAGCGGCATGCGGTTCGATGTTGATTCCCAATACATTTAATTGCTTAGAAATGAATGCAGGAATTTTATTATCGTACACCTTTTTGGATTCAAAAGAAGTTGATTTAGCTACAGCAGTTTTCCAAATTTTTTTCCGTTTATCCAATTTTTTGTGCTTGTGAGCAAGAACCAAAACCGTCTGCTCTGCTGGTTTCTCAAAGTATACCGCCAGCCCATCGATGTCGCGCATTTCTTGCAGCTCCTTGACGATTACTACTCTGCGACTTGCCATCATTGGAAATTGATATGCATTATCGAGAATATTCTGATAACCAATTTCCTTTCCATACAATACTATTTGATTAAAGGCTTTCTCGCCTTCATCCAGTATCTGCCTTTCGGCAAATGATACAAGGTCATCAATAAAATATTCTTCATCTCCGTAGAGAAGGTATATTGGATCAAATTTTCCTTTTTTCCAATCTGATAATATACTGTTATGAGTTGCTGCCACTAGCTAAAACTATTTTCAGGTGTCCAACCTTTTACTCCTCTGAAAAGGTTTTGAATTTTTTCTATATCCTTTTCCGAGTCTTCAGTAGGATAAATTAAATCTAACCAACGAAATTCTTTTTTCCCAAAATCAAAAACAATTGGTAGAATAGGTACTTCTGCACCCTTTGCAATGTAATAAAATCCAGTTTTAAATTTTTTAACTTTTTTACGTGTGCCTTCCGCCGCAAATAATATTGTTAACTCTTCTTTCTCACCAAAAAGCTCAATCACAGAATCAACAAAATTATTACTTTTGCTCCTATCCACCGGAACGCCTCCCCACCTTTTCATAAACCAACCAAGTGGTGGCTTAAATAAGGATGCTTTTCCAACGTACTTTACATTGATTCCACAGCTCGACCTAATGAGCAGGCCAAATGGAAAATCCCAATAAGATGTATGCGGTGCGGCAATAACCACAAGCTTCTTTAAATCCCTTGGATAATCTCCTTTTATAGAATATCCAAGTACCTTTAAGATAAACGCACTTAATCTAGGCCACATACATTTTATTTAAATGTAAAAATGCAAATAAATCACTACACTCATTAAACTTTTAATACTTGTATAAGTCAAAGCATTAATTAATGCATAAAGAGGATTCCGAAATATTGCAGTTATTAAGAAATTCTAGCCAGTATGAGCTGGGTTTTAGTGCTTTAGTAAACAAGTACAAAGAACCTCTATATTGGCACATCAGGAGAATGGTCATGATACATGAAGATGCAGATGATGTACTCCAAAATGTCTTCATCAAAGTATATAAGTCTGTAGGGAAGTTCCGCGAAGAGGCAAAGCTATACACTTGGCTCTATAGAATAGCTACAAATGAATCTCTAAGTTTTCTAAGAAAAAGGAAAATGAAATACTCAAATGTAGAGTTGCTGGCAGATAGACTGACTGTAGATCCTTACTTCAACGGAGACAAAATTCAGCTAGCTTTGAAGGAGGCGATTGAAACATTACCTCCAAAACAAAAACAAGTATTTGTCTTAAGATATTATGATGAATTAGGATATAAGGACTTGGCTGAGATATTAGAAAGCAGTGTTGGAAGTTTGAAAGCGTCTTACCACCATGCCTACAAAAAAATTGAAGAATATTTAACAAACATGGATGTCAAAGTTTAATAAGAAAAATAAAGAAGAGCTACCTAAGGACTATTTTGTAAAGTTCGGAGAAAAGATGTTGAACAAAACATTGGAGGAAGAGCTTTTTGATACAGCTGATTTTCCTATTCTAAATGCTGTCGAAAAAAGTAAAGACTTTACAATCCCTAATCAATATTTTGAAAACTTAAAGATTACTAAGAGTAATTCAAAACCTAAAAGCTTTTCACTATATCGAGCATTGGCAATTGCAGCTTCAATTTTAATAGTTGGAATCCTATTTACCTTGAGTACTAAAAGTGATACTGGTACGGAAAAACAAGAAATAGCCTCACTGGAAGAATTAGATTATTATTTGGAAGATTCTGATGCATTGGAATTAAGTGACATTCTTGAATTGCAAGAACTATATAGTGATGAATTAAGTAATGAATTTTTGCTTGACGATATAGACAATGAAATACTTATAGAATACCTGTTAGAAGAATCAGATGCATATGATCTGGTAGAAATTTACTAATCAATAAAAATATACTATGCGCATTATATTAATTATTATTTTCTCACTTGCTAGTTTTACTATGTTTGGGCAAAGAGAAAAACATGAAGGGAGACATGGAAACCAAGGTAATAAAATGTCTCATGAACAAGTGGAGTCTTTAAAAATTGCCTTTCTGACAAAGAAACTTGATTTGAGTCCAGCTGAAGCTCAAGGGTTTTGGCCTATTTACAATGAGTACTCTGATAAGAAACATGAGCTTAGGTCTACAAGAAAAGAAAGACATAAAATTCTAGATATGGATGAAGCTCAAGCAGATGAATTGATTGATAAATATCTCGGTGATAAACAAAAAGAACTAGATCTAGATAAAACATATGTAGAGAAATTCAAAGAAGTTTTGCCGTCACAAAAAGTAATTATGATTTTCGCTTTAGACCGAAAATTTAAAGAAGAAATGCTTAAGGATGTTAGACGTAGACTTAATGAGAATAACTAAGCTACTGTAACCTTAATTTGGACACTCAACTATGTATTATTTTGCAATCAAACCTGAGCTAAAATAGCACCATAGTTTTGCACTTCCTTTTACAGATAAACTGCTTTTAAAACCTACTTTTTTTTAGTTGAAAATGTTGTAATTCCAATTCTATATTGCACAACAAGACTCGAGCTCACTATAAAACACATATCTAAAAGTTAGTTGGTTTCAATAGTATTTAACTCTTCATAAGTCTCTCAAGCTTTTATTATTTTCGACTGTTTATTTAAAAAATCACACAACCGCACCTTATTTCACCTACCCTTATTATGGTAATTGTAAACGTGAAATTTTTATAATGTAAGCTGCAGATATATAAGATATTTTAAGAGTTTATCTATTTACAATATATGTTATTCGATGATTCATAAAGAATTAGAAAACTAATTAAAATAGATACTTCAAATTAGACGCAATTTAGAGTTTCAATGAGCCGATATAATTGGATATATCTCATTTAAGAAAATATGAAAAAAAGTTTGGGAGAAATCTACATTGAATCCAATAATGTTATATTTACGTCAAGTTAAATCCCAAGTTTAACATAAAACTCAATGGACCAAAAATTAACACGTAATCTGGAGATAATTAATTTGGTGTCTGATTTTGAAGAATTGTGCTCCGCTGGAGAGAGCATGTTTTTAACTGAAAAATCATTTGTGGACATTATTAATTATTACGAAGACGAAAATCAACTTGATCGCGCGTTGAATGTTTGTAATCTAGCTATTGCACAATTCAATTACCGCGTTGAATTCTATATAACTAAGGCTAAAGTTTTAAGCAAGCTAAACAGACCTTCTGACTGCTTAAGAGTTTTAGACATTGCTGAAAGCATTGCACCTTACGAATTAGAAATTAAACTTATTAGAATTAAGATTTATGCTTACTCTGGTAAGACAGATGAAGCTCAGCAAATTCTTAATGATTTGAAAATTCATGTCATTGGAAGCGATAGAGCTGAAGTTCTAATTTGTGAATCATACATCCTTGAAGTTAATCAAGACTTCAACCAAATGTATGATGTCTTGAAAGAAGCAATCATCAATGATCCGCAAAACAGCGAAGCATTAGATCGATTCTGGTTTTCAATAGAATTTTCTAAAAATTACTACGGCGCTATTTCATTTTTGAATAAGATTATAGATCGTACACCATATTCGTTTATGGCTTGGTACAATCTAGGTGAAGCTTATTCATGTGTTGGTGAATACGACAAAGCAATTTCTGCATTAGAATATGCTTTCATCATCAAGCCCGAATTTCAAATCGCATATTACGAATGTGCAGAGCTATGCCTTCAGACAAAGAAGTACGCCAAAGCACTAAGCATATACAAAGAAGCAGTTGCACTATTTGGTGTTGACGAAGATGTCTTTATCAATATGGCAGATTGCCATAAAGCTTTAGGAAATCTTTCAGCAGCAAAGTACAATCTATACAAAGCACTGAAGTATGACCCTTACAATGATGAGGTTTATTTCAAGCTAGGAAATTGCTACGCTTCTGAAAAAAATTGGAACAATGCAGTTAAGTCTTACCACAAGGCAATTGCAATTGAAGACAATACAGAGGAATACTTTTTACAGTTGGCAGAAGCTTACTTTACTTTGGGTAGCTACGAAAAAGCAGATTTCTTTTATAGAAAAGCAACAACCATTGCACCAGAAGAAAGTTTCTACTGGTCAAAATATGCATCTTTCTTAATCAAAACGGGTGAAAGAAAACTTGCCCTGCAACTTTTAGAAAAAGCAGAAGACTTTACTTTTGGTGCCAACATCTTATATTGCAAGTCAGCAGCCTTAATCTTGTCTAAAGACAACAAAAAGGGATTTGATGTTCTAAAAGAAGCACTTCAAGAAGACCATAGCGATCACGAGCTATTATTTAATATCGAACCAGAACTAGCGCTCGATAAACAAATAACAGCAATGATCAATTACTATAAACCAGAAATAGGCCAATAGCTGAACAATTGGCAATACTCAATCCAACTCAAATTAGCAGCCCCTTTAAACAGTGGCTGCTTTTTTTATGATGTTTTGTAATCTACGATTTAATAGTGCCTGGCTATAAAAGCATTATTTTGCAGATAGCAGATACCAATCACCCTTCAACTTAAGTAGTTTATTCATCCGATATATACTAGTATATTTAATGTGTCCTAGTTTATTGGTCTGAATTGATGTATATCTATAGATAAGAACAACAAATGTTAATTTAGCTTGTGTTTGGTTTTCTTAGTTGTACAAAAAGAATTATTTTGGGTTTTCGGTTTAAATAAAAATTATATTCTATGTCAGATATGAAATTTGGTGGTTCTGAGTTGAATCAGAAAACCATACTAGGTCATCCTGCAGGACTATTCGTCCTATTCTTTACCGAGATGTGGGAACGATTCTCCTA
>ENA-ORXT01000635-ORXT01000635.1-marine-metagenome-genome-assembly--contig:-NODE-635-length-54056-cov-14.834010_pt1 | contig 54056 bp, 55 predicted proteins | sample MGYA00237868_ERZ511482 | MGnify/ENA metagenome assembly ERZ511482 | reverse complement strand
GGCGGTGGCGGCGGTGGTGCAGGCGAAGGAGGAGAGCTGGCACTACGCACCGCCGGAGTTTGCCGCGCCGATCGCCACGGTGGCCGTCGGACTGGACGGGACGACGCTGCTGATGAGTGAGGACGGTTGGCGCGAGGCGATGGTGGGGACGCTGTCGCTGTACGACGCCGAGGGCGAGCGCCAGCACACGATCTACCTGGGGGCAACGCCGGAGTACGGGCGAGCGAGCTTTCTCGCCCGCCTCGAGCGCGAGATCGAGCGCGCCCGCGAGCGCTATCCCGAGGCGCGCTTCGTTGGCGTGGCCGACGGGGCCGAGAGCAACTGGCGCTTTCTCACGCAGCACACCGACGAGCAGGTCCTCGACTTCTGGCATGCCTGCAGCTACCTCGAGGCGCTCACGCAGGCGATGTACCCGCGTCAGAAGGAGAAACAGAGGTGGTACGGGAAGCTGCTGCGCGAGCAGCTCGGGCAGGAGAAGGGCGGCGTCGGGGCGATCCTGGAGACGATGACGCTGGTGCAGCGCGAGGGGACGCTGTCGAAGGCGGCGCGCAAGGAGTTGAAGGCGGCGACGACGTACTTCACCAACCATCGCCAACGGATGGACTACGTCGGTTGCGCCGCGAAGGGCTACCCGATCGGCTCGGGAGTGACGGAGGCGGGGTGCAAGACGCTGGTCAAGCAAAGACTGTGCGCCTCGGGCATGCGCTGGAAGGAGAAGGGGGCGGCGGTGATCTTGAGCCTTCGCGAGCTGGTGCTGACGCCCTCGCGCTGGGAGCAGTTCTGGGGAAAGCTCGATCGCTATGGGTTCCCGGCAGCGACCTGATCTTCATCAAGTCGAGGCAGCACCCATCACGAGCCCGTGCAGTGCTCGGGGTGCGGGGCCTCGCTGATCGACGCCGAGCTTGTCGGCAGCCGCGCCCGTCAGGTGTTCGACATTCCGCCCGTGACCGTCGAGGTCACCGAGCACCGCGCCCTCACGTGCCGGTGCGCCTGCGGGACGTGCACGAGCGGGGCGTTCCCCGAGGGGGTCGATGCCCCGCTCCAGTACGGCCCGCGCCTGCAGGGCATGGTGGTCTACCTGGCTCAGTACCAGCTCGTGCCGATGGCGCGCCACTTCCGAGGCAGCGGCATCATCCTGCGCTTCATCGAATACATGGACGTGGGTGAAACCAACCATTGGGACATGACGTCGGTGGTGCCGTCGGCCGAAGTCATCCAACGGCTGTCGGCCGAATTCCCGCTCGAGCCGCTGTCGTCCAACTACACCGGCGAGACCGCCGAGCACCACCGGCAGGTTGAACGCGTCGCCGCGCTCGCCAAAGAGCTCGCCCCGAAAGTCGGCGCGGATCCGGACAAAGCGGAACACGCCGCCAAGCTCGCCAAGTGTGATTTGGTCACAAATATGGTCATCGAGTTCACGAGCCTGCAGGGCCAAATTGGGCGGCTCATGTATGAGGCGGAAACAACGGCTGCCCCCTCCGACTCCGCGAAAACAAATTTTCGCAGCGCCACCTCCCCCGCTACCGCGGTGGAGGAAAAGAACAGAGCCGTACCAGGTTCCTCCACCGCGGTAGCGGGGGAGGTGGGCGCGAAGCGCTCGGAGGGGGCAGCGGGCCTATCCACTTTCTCCGCCGCTAACCACGCCGACATCGCTATCGCCATCGAAGAGCATTACAAACCGCAAGGGCCAAGCGATGCCGTCCCCACAAACCCCGTCGCCATAGCCGTCGCCCTCGCCGACAAGCTCGACACGCTCGTCGGGTTCTGGGCGATTGATGAAAAGCCGACAGGGTCTAAGGATCCGTTTGCACTCCGGCGGGCAGCGCTTGGCGCTATAAGAATTGTATTAGAAAATAGTTTGAGAATTGATCTTTACAAGATAGGAATTTCTCACTTTTTGCGTGTCTTGATGTCACTTAAACGAAATGCCGATTTAAACTTATACACTGAACTTGCGAAAATGATTGAAAAAGAAACTGAGACAAATAACTTAGTTTCAAGTGTTGAGCCTCTTTATGACGCGCTTTGCAGCAGGGTCAAAGTTGATGAGAATGAGTACAAAGTAGTTCCTGACGCTGACGATACGCCGGAAAATCTTTTAGCATGGGCAACAAATTTACTCATCGATTTAGATAAGTTCACCGAGGATCGTTTCAAGGTCTATCTGCGAGATCAGCGATTTGACCATGATCATATCGAAGCAGTGCTTCAAGTTGAGGCCAATGACTTCGTTGCTATCGTGAACCGTGTCAACGCCCTCCAAGACTTTCTCGGCACGACCGAAGGTACTGACCTCCTAGCCGGATACAAACGTGCGGCGAATATCCTCAAGGCGGAGGCTAAGAAGGGCAAACTCCCTGACGGCGAGCCGGGTAAAGGCACACAAGTGGAGGAGACAGCTTTGTTCACGGCGCTCACGACCGCGCAGCCCGCGATTAAAAACGCCCTTGGTAAAGAGGATTATGCCGGGGCGATGGGCGCGCTGGCCGGGCTCCGCGGGCCGATTGATGCATTTTTTGACAAGGTGACGGTGAATTCGGATAATTCTGAGGAACGGGCCAATCGGTTAAGGCTTTTAACGCGAATTCGCGCTATAGCGCAGAGTATTGCAGATTTTGATAAGATAGATGGATGATAGAATTTCCCGCTCCCTGAGGGAGAGGGTGGCCCGAAGGGCCGGCAGAGGGGGTCCTGAATTGGACGGTTTAATCCCCTCATCCGAGCGCTTCGCGCCCATCTTCTCCTTTTGGGAGAAGGAACTAAAGTGTGGAATATAATATGACCAAATGGGTATATAGTTTTGGCGGTGGTAAAGCAGACGGGGAAGCGTCCCTGAAAAACCTGCTTGGCGGTAAAGGGGCGAACTTGGCGGAGATGGCCTCGCTTGGTTTGCCAGTGCCGCCTGGGTTTACCATGACAACCGATGTCTGCACGGCCTTTTTCAAGAACGACAATAGCTATCCCAAAGAGCTGAAAGGCCAGACCGAAACCGGTCTGAAAGCCGTTGAGAAAATTACGGGCAAGACATTCGGCGATGCGTCTAATCCGCTGCTCGTCTCTGTGCGCTCGGGCGGGCGGGCGTCGATGCCGGGGATGATGGACACGGTCTTGAACCTTGGGCTTAATGATGAAACCGTTGAAGGGCTCGCGAAGCTCTCCGGGGATCGCCGTTTTGCCCTTGATAGTTACCGCCGGTTTATCACTATGTATTCCGATGTCGTGCTGGGCGTGCATCATCACGAGTTCGAACATATCCTCGACACAGTCAAAGCCAATGAAGGCTATATGCTCGACACGGAAATGACCGCGAGCGACTGGGAAACGACGATTGCCAAATATAAAGACGTGGTCCAAGATCAGCTCGGCCGCGACTTCCCGCAGGACGTGAATGATCAGCTTTGGGGCGCGATTAATGCGGTCTTTGAGAGCTGGGAAAACGAGCGCGCCGTGGTCTATCGCCGCCTCAACGATATCCCCGCCGAATGGGGCACGGCCGTGAACGTACAGGCTATGGTGTTCGGGAATATGGGCGACACGTCTGCGACAGGTGTGGCCTTCACCCGCGACCCGTCCACCGGGAACAATGCCTATTACGGCGAGTTTTTGATTAACGCGCAGGGCGAAGATGTGGTGGCGGGTATCCGCACGCCGCAGACGCTGACCAAAATTGCCCGCGAAGAAATGGGCGAAGAGGCCCCGTCTATGGAAGAGGCTTTGCCAGACGTTTACAAAGAGCTCGCGGCGACATTTGTAAAACTCGAAGGTCATTACCGCGACATGCAGGACATCGAATTTACCGTCGAAGAAGGCCAGCTTTGGATGCTGCAAACCCGGACGGGGAAACGCACAGCCCGCGCCGCGCTGAAAATCGCGGTCGACATGGCCGAAGCCGGGCAGATTACCAAAGACGAAGCCTTGATGCGGATTGAACCGCTCTCGCTCGATCAATTATTGCACCCGACACTCGACGCAGACGCCCCGCGTGATCTGGTCGCGATGGGGCTCCCGGCCTCTCCCGGCGCGGCGATTGGCGAAGTCGTGTTTAACTCGGATGAGGCCGAAGTCCTGCACAAGGCGGGCCACAAAGTCATCCTCGTGCGCACGGAAACATCGCCCGAAGACATTCACGGCATGCACGCCGCCGAAGCCATTGTCACGGCGCGCGGCGGGATGACGTCTCACGCCGCCGTAGTGGCGCGCGGCATGGGGACGCCTTGCGTCTCCGGCGCGGGCGATATCCGCATTGATTACGACGCACAGCAATTCAGCGTCGCAGGGCGCGTCATTAAAAAAGGCGAGATCGTCACCGTTGACGGGGCCACCGGACAAGTGTTCTTCGGCGCTGTTGATATGGTGCAGCCGGAAATGTCCGGCGATTTCGCCAAGGTCATGGACTGGGCGGACGATGCCCGCACGCTCGGCATTCGCACAAATGCGGAAACACCGACGGACGTAGAAACGGCCCTCGGGTTCGGGGCCGAAGGCATTGGCCTGTGCCGGACAGAGCATATGTTTTTTGAAACGGACCGCCTCGGATTTTTCCGCGAAATGATTTTGTCGGCGGATAAAAAAGGCCGCGAGGAAGCGCTCGCGAAAATCCTCCCCGTACAGCGCGAAGACTTCGCGGCGATATTCCGCCTGATGGGGCAGTTGCCGTGTACCATTCGTTTGCTCGATCCGCCGCTGCATGAATTCTTACCGCATTCCGAAAAAGATATTGCGTCGGTTGCCGAAGCGACAGGCCTCCCCGCGTCAGAGCTGATGGCCCGCGCGGTAGAGCTGCACGAGAGCAATCCGATGCTCGGTCACCGGGGTTGCCGTCTTGGGATCTCCTATCCGGAGATTTACGAAATGCAAGTCCGCGCGATTTTTGAAGCGCAGACAATTGTGAAAAAAGAACTTGGCAAACGCCCGGTCGCCGAAATTATGGTGCCGCTTGTTTCCTCCGAGAAAGAGCTGTCTATTCTCAAGGCGACCATTGAAGGTATTGCTGCACAGATTGCCAAAGAAGACGGCATGGAGCCGAAATACGTTATTGGGACGATGATTGAGCTGCCGCGCGCCGCGCTCCAAGCCGGACATATTGCCAACCATGCGGAGTTCTTCTCCTTCGGAACGAATGACCTCACGCAGACCACGTTTGGTCTTTCGCGGGATGATGCGGGCCGGTTCCTGCCGGACTATGTGGCGCAAGGGATTATCGAAAAAGATCCGTTTGTGACCCTCGACCAAGAAGCTGTCGGAGACCTTATCAAGATTGCGGCTGAACGCGGGAAAGCTACGCGCCCGGATATAAAACTCGGCATATGCGGGGAACATGGCGGCGATCCGGCGTCTATTGATTTTTGTCACCGGGCCGGTTTGAACTATGTGTCCTGCTCCCCGTACCGCGTCCCGATTGCACGGCTGTCGGCGGCGCAAGCGGCGATAAGAGCGGACTTAGTTTAGTGCAATTTTTGAAAATTTGAAGACTTGAACACAATTCGCACGGATTAGAAACAGCCTGCTAAAGGCTGTTTTGAGGGCTTGGCAGGGTCGAAACGGCCCTGTAGAAGCCCCGAATGCTTAACCGCACACATATAGGGGCCGCAATACTTGTTGTTTCAGTGAGTTCCGCCGCGATGTTGGCCGCTTCGCCTAAGATTCATCATGTCTCACTTGAACCGTCCACGCTCGCCATACGCCTTGCCGATTGGCAAGACCTCACAATCCGTGATCGAGACTACCTTTTGACTGAAGATTTGACGGATTGGACAGCTGTTCACCGCCGCGCGGCTACCGATGAATTCTCTCAGAAACAATGCCTCGCCGAAGCGGTCTATTATGAGGCGCGCTCGGAAACGCTCGCGGGACAGAAAGCCGTCGCCGAAGTTGTCATGAACCGCGTGGAAAGCTCTGTCTATCCCGAGACAGCTTGCGGCGTGGTTTACCAAGGCTCGCAGCGTCGCACCGGATGTCAATTTAGCTTTACCTGTGACGGATCGATGGACCGCGCGCCCTACGGGACATTTTGGACACGCTCTCAAGAGGTCGCGGCGCTCGCGATGACGGACGGTTTCAATCCGGTGACAAAACGCGCCACGCATTACCATACGACGGCGGTTAATCCCTATTGGTCAAAGACACTTAAAAAAACCAATCAATATGGCACACATGTGTTCTACCGTTTCAAAACCCGCAAGGAACAGCGCGAAGGCGCAAGTACAATTACATTAGCCCCGCCGCCATCGTAAAGCACACTTTCCTCCCCCGCTATCGCGGTGGAGGAAGATATCTGATGAGTTAAACAGCATCCATCCCAATATCAAAATTCGGAGCGGAGTGCGTTAGCGCGCCAATAGAAATCACGTCGATACCTGATTTTGCAATATCAGAAACCGTCGTCAGGTTCACACCGCCTGAGGCTTCGAGCGTGGGCCGTGGGCCGTCAAAGGCGTCCACAATCGCCACAGCTTGAGCCAGTTTCGCGGGGCCCATATTATCGAGCAGGATGACATCCGGGCCAAGCGGGAGAGCTTTCTTGAGCTGGGCGAGCGTATCGACCTCGACAGAGACAGCGATCATATGATCGGCATTTTTCTTGATGGCGCGCAGGGCTTTGGTAATGCCGCCCGCCAGCGCGATGTGGTTGTCTTTAATCATGATGGCGTCAGAGAGTGATTGCCGATGGGTAAACCCGCCGCCCGCGAGAACCGCTTGTTTCTCAAGCGCGCGTAGACCTGGCGTGGTTTTGCGGGTTGCCGCGACGCGGGCTTTGCTGCCTTTCACGAGGGCCACATATTGCGAGGTCAGTGTGGCGATGCCCGACATCCTGCCTAGGAAATTAAGTGCCGTGCGTTCCGCCGAGAGTAACGAGCGTACGGGGCCTTCGACAGTGGCGATGATGTCGCCTTTTTTAACTTTAGATCCATCCGCTTTTTTCACGGTAAATTTCACCTTCGGATCCACCATAGCGTAAGTCATCTGCGCGGCTTGCATGCCCGCAACAATTCCGTTTTCCCGCGACTTCATAAACAGCTTGCCAGTTGCCTTCGCTGGTATCAACAAATTCGCCGTGACGTCCCCGCCATTTCCAAAATCTTCATCCAGGGCGCGCCGCACCATGGGCTGAATAACTGTCGGTGGGAGGAGGGGGAGGTTTGTCATGATTAATCCAGAAAGTTTCGGCGAAGATAGCTTGCGAACATAGGCACCGTAAAGTCCACATCTCCGTGGCCGGGGCTGTAGATCATGCCTTTATGAATGATTTTCGCGCGGCGCGGGCCCAGCGTGTTTACGCTTTCTCCAAGCTGCTCGGCAATCTCGGAAGATTTGTAAGGCCCGGCCCCGAGCACGGCCATGGCCAGTACATATTCGCGTTCTTTCGGCGTGAGCCTGTCGTGGCGCACACGGAAGAAACTCTCGTCCAGCCTTTGTAGGGCTTTGACAGAGGCGGCTTTAACATCCTTGCGAGTGAAGGGGGATGCTTCCGCCATGTTCCAAACTTGAAACCCCCATTCCTGAAGGAAATACGGGTAGCCTTCTGTGACCTCCACAATGTCTTTGATAGCCACTTTCTGAATAGACTCGCCTTCGTCTTCAATCGGTACCCGAATAGCGGCGCCTGCGGCTTCTGCGTCCAGCGCGCCGATTTCGGGAAAAAGAAAAAGACGTTCGGCATAAGACTTGGCTTCGCCGCTCAGCGCCGCGATTTGCGGCAAACCTGCCCCAAAAAACAGGATGGGCAGTTTCTTTTGGTTCATGCGGTGGATGGCCACGATAAGCGCAGAGAGTTCATCCTTTGACAGATATTGCACCTCGTCAATCAAGAGCGTCCAAGCGCGTCCTGCAGATTTTGCCGCTTCACCGACTGCGAAGAACAGGTCGATCAAATCATATTCCAATATGCCGCTGTCTGCGGAGCCCAAAAGCGGGTCTAATGAAATAGAGACATCCCCGACCTTGAGATTAAATACGCTGGCAAAACTTCGCAGGATACGCATGGCCGAATGGGCGTGAGTTTTCGCCGCTTCGATTAAAGAGAGCTTGCGGAGGACTTGGTGGATTTTGGGATATAAAAGCGCGGGCAGGTTTCGGTCCTCCGGGGCTTCGACGAAAGACGTTAAATGGTCATGTTTAAGGGCGAGGTCTTCAATGCGGTTCAAAAGCACCGTCTTCCCTGTTCCGCGCAGGCCCAGCAATATTTGCGAACGATCGTGCCGCCCTAATAGAACACGCTGTATCGCAACATCGGCTGAGTGTATCAGAGCATCACGTCCGGCAAGCTCCGGCGGTTGCGATCCTGCGCTAGGTGCGAAAGGGTTTCGAATTTCATCCATAAGAGATATATAGGGATATTACCTATATATAGCAAGAAGTGAGTATATTTGGGTAAACTTGCTATATATGCAACTTAGAGCTTCCTGAAGCTGTGCTCTACGCTTGGAAAAATTAATCCAGCATATCATATGTCACGAATGAACTCACCGCGTTCTTTTTCATCTTCGGGAAATCGTCCCTAAAATGACCGCCGCGTGATTCTTCGCGCGCGAGTGCGGCGGAGGCTATGGTCTGCGAGGCGATGAGGGGGTTGGCGCGGCCGACGCGGGCGATGAGATCGTCGATAATGCCGAGAAGTTGATTCAGGTCTTTCGCGTTCCGGCGTACGCCGCAAAACTCTGTCATGGAGGTGCGCAGTTTTTGGCTGACATCTTGTTTCATAGAAAGCCAAGGCTGCGAGCGAATGGTCTGGGCTTTGCGGGCTTTGAGGTCATTATTTAAAACGAACTCCGCGGCACGTCCGCCGAAGACAGTGGCTTCGAGGAGGGAATTACTGGCGAGGCGGTTGGCCCCGTGGACGCCTGTGGCGGAACATTCCCCGATCGCCATAAGACCGGGCAGGGAGGTATTACCGTAACTGTCCGTTGCCAGCCCGCCCATATGGTAATGCACGGCGGGGAGGACGGGGATGAGGTCTGTGCGCGGGTCAATCCCGGCGCTCATGCAGCTCTGAAAAACGGTCGGAAATTCGTCCGGAAAATGCGAGCCAATCGCGGTGCGGCAATCCAGAAACGGGAGGCGTCCGGCTTGGTATTCAGCAAAGATAGCCCGGGCCACATCGTCGCGCGGGGCGAGCTCGCCGTCTTTATGGTACTTTTCCATGAACCGCAGAGCATTGGCATTAACAAGCGTGGCCCCGTCACCGCGTAGGGCTTCAGTGGCTAACGGCGCAGGGTCGCGGCCTATATTTATGGCGGTGGGATGGAACTGGACGAATTCCATATCCCGCATCTGCGCGCCCATGACGGCGGCCATGCCGAGCGCGTCGCCGCGGGCTGATTTTGGATTTGTTGTCACCGCGAACAAGCCGCCTATGCCGCCTGTCGCGAGAACTGTCATGTCGGCTTCGATGCCGAGTAATGACCCGTCATCGCGGCGCGCAAGAGCTCCGGCAATTCCGCCGTGACCGTCTGACAAAAGGCTCTCCGCGCGCCAGCCAATAAGGCCGGTCACATGGTCGGCGTCTTGCGCCTGCTTGACCATAATTTCGATAATTTCGCGGCCTGCTGTATCGCCTTTAACTTTGGCCACGCGGGGGCGGCTATGGGCGGCCTCTAACCCGTAAATCAAACTTCCGTCTGGGTTTTGGTCGAAAGGGACGCCCATCTTAATGAGGTCTTTGACCCTGTCCGGGCCTTCACGCGTCAGAAGATGAGCGATATCAGGATCCACAAGGCCGTCGCCTGCCGCAATCGTGTCGGCAGCGTGGCTTTCGGGGCTATCGTCAGGGGAAAGCGCGACGGCCATCCCGCCCTGCGCCCACGCGGAGGCGGCGCCTTCGTCAGAACGCTTCGAGGTCACCACATAGACAGGCCGGGGTGCAAGCTTGAGCGCCATATAAAGCCCGGCGAGCCCTGCGCCGACAACAAGGACAGCACCGGGCGGCAAGCGTTTCGTATCTAGGGTTCCAACAGACATTAATTGAACTCAATCTTCCACCTTTGAAGCGCAAAACTAGCCATCCAATTTTGCCTATCGTTTACAGAGTCAGAATTCCAATTCTTATAATCTTGAATTCTATCTGTTATTTTTAGATTACTCGGCTCCAAAATTTTCTTTTTCACGTCAAAACTTTTACGGTTTAGTTCATTATTTAACTCCTTAAATACCAGAGTCATGTTTCCAAGTCTGTCAATGTGCTCATTGTAGTCGTCCTTGCCAAAATATTCTATCCATTCTCCGTTGGGGCTTTCGGGTAGGATGTGTTCAAGGGTGAGCAATGAAAAATCAATGGCGTTGGTAGAATCGACCGCTATTTCTATTTCTCCGAGTAAATAGCGTGCCTTCTTAGGGCTTTGTAGGGTGCGCATTGATTTTAACCTGAAGTCTTCTTTGAAGTCTTCATCGTTAGGGTAGGTGCTCCTAAGTGCATTATTTATGGAGTTAACATTGGACAATTCGCCTGTGTGAACTCGTAAGGCTATATTGTTATATATTTTATCCTGAATGTTCGCTTGTCGTGATCCAATTATATTGTATCTGATGGAGACGGTTTCAATGGATTTTATTAATCTACAAAACTTATCTGCTGTAAGTTTTTTATAAGCAGTAATTAACATCGAGAACGGTTGTTTAATATTGAATAAGTTAAGTAGTCTGATTGATTTTCGAGCACTTTTGTAATCTTCGGCTATCCAAAACTCGTCATCAGCATTATGCAACGCAGCGTAAATGCCAACACTATTTTGCATATTTTTTAGATAACTGAAGGCGTCATCTCTATCGCTAATTTCAGCTTTTATCCGTTTAAACAGTTGCCCTCTGCTTGAATTGGGGTGATAGCTATTCCAGTGAGCCGTTACAAATTTAGTGAAGTCAATTGTCCCAAGTTGTTTGACTATAAAGTCCCATTGATCTTCCAGTCTTTTTAACTCTAATTCATCTATCTTCCTTTTTGCATCAATAAGGGAGAATAGATAATTCTTAAGTAAGTCCGGAACTGACAGTTGGACGCCGCGTGCATTCAAGGTTTCGAATACACGATATGCATTTAGGTCAGAGCTTACGGAAATCGTTGTGAAAAGGAGTTTGTCTAACAAACTTTCAACAAATTGAGCAAGACTTGCTCCATCTTCTATATTTATATTTTCTGCAATTCGCCCTCTGAAATATTTAACAGCTTCTGCAAGATTTCTTTGCGATTTAGTTAGCCCTCTAAGGGGTAAGCTTTGCAACGGGCATATAAAATTTCTATAAAAATCATCATTATTTCTATTTAATGTGAGTTTGGGTTTTGTGACCAAACTTACGCTGTCTGTGAACCCAATGAAATTATTACGGAATTGCTCCAGACGTTGCTTATTGTTTTCTTTATCTACATCTCTATTGATCATATCTTCCAGAATATACAGGCTGGAAATAATAATTAAGCTAACCGTCGTCAATCGTTGCTGGCCATCAATAACGGAAAAAACCTTTTCGTCATCTGATTGGAAAACCAAATAACCCATGTAATGTTGGTCACCCTCTTCAGTAACCTCAAGGTCTTCCCACAAATCTTCCCACTGTTCAGTGCCCCAAGCATAGTCTCTTTGGAATCTAGGAACGACGTATTGTAGCCCGTTAGCCATTACCTTCCTAAAAGTCTGATTTTCTGTGGAAAATTTGATGGCCATGATGCTAACCTCTATATCACCTTTACGTCAACCTCTGGCAGGCTCGGGTCAAAGTGCCCCTTCACTGGATCGAACTTGACGTTAATCATGTCCATCACGGCTTTGTGGGCTTTGACGCGCATGGCTTCGGGGACGAGGACTTCGTTGATTTCGTCGCGCAGGCAGGTATAGATATTCTCGAGCGTGATGCGTTTCATGTGCGGGCAGAGATTACACGGGCGCACGAAATCAACGTCCGGGTTTTCCATGGCGACATTGTCGGACATGGAACACTCCGTCAACAAGATGACATTCTTCGGCGTGTTGTCCGAGACGTAATCCGACATGGCTTTGGTAGAGCCTGTGAAATCGCTCTCCGCAACGACTTCCGGCGGGCATTCAGGATGGGCGAGAACGACTACGCCGGGATGAGCGGCGCGCATGTCGCGCACGTCTTGGGCGCTGAACCTTGCGTGCACTTCGCAGCGGCCATGCCACGCAATAACTTCCACATTAGTTTGCTTGGCCACGTTTTTCGCAAGGAATTCGTCCGGCAGCATGATGACTTTATTCACGCCCCAATCGGAGGTGATGTGCTCGACAATGGCAACTGCATTTGAAGACGTGCAGCATATATCACTCTCGGCTTTCACGTCCGCGGAGGTGTTCACATAGGTCACAACGGGAATGCCGGGATAGCGTTGCTTAATCAGCTTAATATCTTCGCCTGTAATCGAGGACGCGAGCGAACAGCCCGCGCGCATGGACGGGATAAAGACGCGCTTGTTCGGGCACAGGATTTTGGACGTCTCGGCCATGAAATGCACGCCGCCTTGAATAATCATATCGGCGTCGGTTTTCGTGGCTTCAATCGCGAGGCCAAGGCTGTCGCCTGTGTAATCCCCGATGAGGCTAAAGATATCCGGCGTCATATAATTATGCGCGAGGATTACGGCGTTCTTTTCTTTCTTAAGTTTATTAATCGCATGCACGAGCGGGGCATAAGCAGGCCATTCAAACTCAGGGATGAAATCAGAGACTTCGTCATAGAGGTGATCGGTCGCGGCTTTGACGTCGTCGTTATACTCCAGCCCGCCTTCAGGCGTGCTTGGTACAGCACACACCCCGTTCTCAACCTCAAGCGTCTGCCCAATCCAACGGCCATTTTCCCAGTTAATGAGTTCCTTACCCATGGGGCGTCTCCTTATTCATATTCGTATTCTTTATATAGGAAGGCGGGGGGATATATCCAATGAAAAGCACGTAGCTTTACAATTTTGAATTAAGCGCCGCAAACCGCTCCAAAAACAACGCTTCCGCTTTGACTACAGGACGTGGATTAATCGTGACGTGCACACCATCCGGAGGTTCAGTGAAATATTGCTGCGCCTCATCTAGGGTGAAGCCTGCAATTTGTGTCGCTTCGAACCACGCGCAATAGATGTCGCATTTTTTGATTTTCTTTTTCAGCGCGGCAGTCGGTTTGGGGGGGAGGCCGTACCGTAGATGTATGGCTTCATCGAGGCGGACTTCGAAAGCTTTGTAATTAATTCCAAGCGCGGTTTTGAACGGGCTTATCATATCGCCGACGACATATTCTGCGGCGTCGTGGAGGAGGGCGACGAGCCGGTCAGCGTTACTGGCTTTAGGATTTAATTGCGAGAACAGGTCTTCCACGACAACAGAATGTTCGGCGACGCTAAACGCATGGTCGCCGGAGGTCTGCCCGTTCCACCGCGCGACACGGGCAAGGCCGCGGGCGATGTCTTCAATCTCGATGTCAAAAGGAGAGGGGTCGAGTAGGTCTAGGCGACGGCCCGAAAGCATGCGCTGCCAGGCGCGGGGAGGTTTACGTGCCATAAACGTCGTCATACCGACGCGAGCTTAGCTCGCCCGGTACCCATGTCTTGATGTTTATTTTTAAGTACGACATGTGCATTCATTGGCCCAATCTAGGCGTGGGTCCCGGGTGAAGCTGCGCTTCACGACGGAACGACGTATGGGTCTAAGCCGCTTTCTTCACGAAAATAGCGCCTGCGGAGTATCCGGCTCCAAAACTACAAATCAATCCAATATCACCTTTGGCAAAATCGCTCGAATGTTTGTGGAAGGCAATGATAGACCCGGCAGAAGATGTGTTCGCGTATTCATCCAAGACTACGGGCGCTTGTTCGATGTCGACGTCTTTGCCGAGGACTTTTTTCGCGATAAGCACATTCATGTTCAGGTTCGCTTGATGGAGCCACATGCGTTTGAGCGCGTTCGGATCGAGGCCATTCACTTCGCATTCTTCGGTTATCATTTTGGCCACCATAGGCACGACTTCTTTAAACACGCTCCGCCCGTTTTGCGTAAATAATTTATCGGTCAGACCTTTGCGGCCCCGCTCCCCTATCATGCCGTCATCTTCGGGGGCGGTATGGTTGAGGAAGCCGAAATTGTTGCGGATATTATTCGAGAACTGCGTGACGAGTTTAGAGCCGATGATGTCCCAATGATCTTTTGGGGCGATGGATTTATCTTCGATCAATATAGCCGTAGCGACATCGCCGAAAATAAAATGCGCGTCCCGGTCTTTAAAGTTCAGATGCGCGGTGCAGATTTCGGGATTTACCACGAGGACGGATTTCGCCGAACCGCCGACAATTAATCCCCGCGCGGTTTCAATCCCGAAAGTCGCTGACGAACACGCGACATTCATATCAAATGCAAAGCCCGACGTGCCTAAAAGGCTTTGGACTTCCACGGCAATGGCAGGGTAGCCGCGCTGTAGATTTGAACAGGCCACAATAACCGCGTCCACATCTTCGGGATTACGGCCTGCTTTTTGTAGCGCGTCCCGCGCCGCGTTCGCCGCAATTTCCGCGAGAATAGACGGCTCGTCATTACTACGCGCCGGGATGTGGGGGGCCATAACATTCGGGTCTAGAATGGGGGCTTTCGAAATGACAAAGCGAGATTTTACGCCGGAGGCCTTTTCGATGAAGTCCGCATTTGAATATGTGAGCTCGTCTTTGGTGCCGGCCGCAATCTCGGCGGCATTGTCTGCGTTCCACTTATCGGCATAAGCATTGTAGCTCTCCACAAGTTCTTCATTGGAAATAGATTCTTTCGGAGTCCAAAGCCCCGTCGCAGAAATAACAGCTGTCACACATCACCCGTAATTGTTTGAATTATCGGTCTTTATAACGGCTTGAACGGGCGACGCTAGAAGAAATCCTAACAGAAATTTACGGCAAAATTTAAGGTTGGCGCGGATTACTGCCCGTGCATTGGGGGAGCTCGCGGGTGGAGATATCCCGGCATAGCTCTTGTTTGCGGTGTTCCGTCGCGTGCTCTTTGTCAAAGCTGAGCGTGCTGCAACCCGTGAGGCCAAAAGCGAGAGCTATAATGGTCAGTGTTTTCATGCGCAGTCCTTGTACGATATGCAGGTAACTTCATGATCATTAATCATGCCTACCGCCTGCATAAACGCATAACATATGACAGGGCCAGTGAATTTAAATCCACGTTTGCGTAAGTCTTTTGCAAGCGCTTCAGACTCGGGGGATTTTACGGGCGCGTCGGAGAATTTATCCCATGTGTTTTGGATAGGCGTTCCGCCGACAAAGCTCCAAATATAGTCGCTAAAATCTATCCCCGCTTCGTCGCGCATTTTGATGAAGATTTGCGAGTTGACGATGGCGGCATTTATCTTGAGCTTTGAGCGGATAATGCCGGGATTAATTATGAGGCGCGCGCGGTCAGCCTCGGTGTAATGGGCGACCTTGTCCGGGTCGAGCCCGTCAAAGGCCTCGAGGATTGTCTCGCGTTTTCGCAAGATCGTAATCCAGGCCAGCCCCGCCTGCATGCCGTCTTGGATGAGCTTCGAGAACAGCGCCTTGCTGTCCCATATGGGCCGCCCCCATTCATCATCATGATACGCGCAATAAAATGCGTCGGCGGGCGGCACCCAGCCGCAGCGGGGGAGGTCGGGATTGTGCTCTATGTCTAGGGGCATTATTTAACTTCCTCATAGCGCGACGTGCCCGAGCTGCCGTCCCCGGTCAGCCAGTTCCACGTTATATCCATAGAAATGCGGCCGGCATCGCGCTCCGTGAAAATAGCGTTGGCTTTACCAGCCTTGAGGTTCAATGTTTTGGTCATGCAATGATAGAGCATCGTGCCGGAATTATCGCCTGTGAATTGGCCTATGATATGCCCGTCACGGACATCGCCTCCGGAGTAATCCGCATAGAACACATCGCCGTTTTGCCAGAATTCAAACCGTGTGGAAACATCGACCGTGCCGTTCTCTGTATTCTCAACCGGACTGAAAATACGGCCATCTAAGTTTATCACAAGGTCTTCTCCATGACTTTAATTTGAGTGATTTTCTAAATCGTTTCCACCTATATTTATATATTTACAATGCGGCGCCTCTCCGTCAAACTTATCCAATTCAGAGAGAAAGATCTTTATTATGTCAAAAAAACTTATACTCACAGCTCTTGGCGCGAGCATATTGCTCCTTGCGGGCTGTAAAGCGAAACCTGATGCGGGAACGCCTGCATCTGACTCCGTAACTGTCACAACAGACGTTTCAGGCGGAGATGCTTCCGGCTTTACCAAAGCCCAATATATGGACGCGTGTCAAAAGAGCATGACCGAAACTCAGTGCAATTGCTTTGTCGATTTTTATCAAGGCATTGGCTTGAAAGTGACCCAACTTGGGGACAGCGCGGTCGTGCAAGCTGCCATGAAAAATCTTACGCCCGCGCAGATGACGGAGATGAGCACCTGCATGGAATAGGACGCACGGTTTCGATTGATCTAAAACCCCGTAGAGACTCTCTGCGGGGTTTTTAATATCTAGTGATCTAACCCGTCGGGCGCGCGCATAACGGCGAGGGGGTTTTCGTTCACTATTAGGCCGACGTCTGCGGCGCGCAGGCGTTCCAAACGCACCGTCGCAATTCCGCTATTGCCGCGCGCGTGTAAAACCTCGCCGATCACACGCTCGCCGGACATGATTTTATCTCCGCGCCCGGCTGGGCCATCCAGCAATATTCCGCGCATGCGTTTCTTGACTGTGGTCATGCGCTTCATCCGGCTGACAACTTCTTGGCCCACAAAACATCCCTTTTTGAAATCCACGCCCGCGAGGATATCCATATAGGCGTCTGCGGGGAATGTGGTCACAGTTTCAAAATCCCACTGGCTGTCCGGGACGCCGAGGGAGAGGCGGTGGGCGTCGTAGGCCTCTTCGTTCAGGGCAGTGGGACTTTGGTGGTCTAAGATGAGGCGGCGACCTAACGCCGGAACACGCGGGTCCGCAAAGCCCTCCTCATTTTCCTCGTCCCAAAAGGCGTGTACGAAATGCGTTTCGCTAACATCTTCAATTTCTATTTTCTCGCGCAATTTATACATCTTCAGGCGCTTTAATAAGTCGGGCGCAAACTTGTGGGGCGTATCCATCAAGACGCCCGTCTGCGTTTTCGTGACAAAGAAATCAGCAATGATTTTGCCCTGCGGCGTCAGGAGAGCCGTGAACGTCAAATCGCTCTTCAGGCTATTCGTCACAAGACCTTCGAGCCACGGCAATAGATTTTCGCCTGAGAGTTTAAGAACGGTGCGGCCGAGGTGAACTATGGGCATAGGGACCAATCAAGTGTCTCGCCGGCGTGGAACGGGATGATGTCTGTTCCCGCCGCGGGGAGTGTGTTTGGGACAGTGACAGGTTTGCGCTCCAGTGTGATCGTCTCCTCATTCACGGGTAGGCCGTAAAAACGCGGGCCATTCAGAGACGCAAAGCCTTCGAGTTTGTCGAGCGCCTCTTCTTCGTCGAAAGTTTTGGCATAGCTTTCCATCGCATGCGGCGCGTTGAAAATCCCTGCGCACCCACACGCAGATTCTTTGGCGTGTACGGCATGGGGCGCTGTATCAGTCCCTAAGAAAAACTTAGGCGAGCCTGACGTGGCCGCTTCGCGTAAGGTGCGCCGATGGGTTTCGCGTTTAGCAATGGGCAGGCAATAATAATGCGGGCGAATGCCGCCTTGGAAAATGGCATTACGGTTAAATTCTAAATGATGCGGGGTGATTGTCGCCGCAATGTTTTCACCGTGGTTTTCAACAAACCGGACGGCTTCGGATGTGGTGATGTGTTCGAACACAATTTTGAGCGACGGGAAATCACGGATGACTTTGGACAGAATCCGCTCGATGAAAACAGCTTCGCGGTCAAAGATATCAATCTCGCTATCCGTCACTTCGCCGTGAACCAAAAGCGGCATGCCGATGCGGGCCATCGTCTCGAGAGCAGGATAGATATTGCGAATATCTGTTACGCCGTGGGACGAGTTCGTCGTCGCATTGGCCGGGTATAATTTTGCAGCTGTGAATATGCCTGCGCTATGGCCCGCCTCGATCTCTACGGCGTCAATCGTATCTGTAAGGTAGCACGTCATCAGAGGCGTGAAATTCAGATCCGGGTTTACGGCTTTCAAAATGCGGTCTCTATAAGCGGCAGCGGCCTTGGCCGTCGTTACCGGCGGGGATAAGTTAGGCATGATAATCGCGCGGGCAAATTGCCGGGCTGTATGGTCCACAACAGCGGCAAGCATCTCCCCGTCTCTCAGGTGAGCGTGCCAGTCATCAGGGCGGCGTAGAGTGAGTGTATCTGTCATGGGAGGGGCTTAGCAAGCAGGGTTTGATTTGACGAGTCTAATCCCAGATATTTAATCCCAGTCACTGCGTTTGAAGTTCATCAAGAGCTGACCATCACTGTCATTGAGGACAAGGGTCAAATGGGTGGCTTCCAAAAACTTGGCATCTTTCAAAGTGTCGAGTAATTTGCGTTCAATCGCCATAACTTCTGGCGGACACATTTTGCGGGTGGTCGCGAGGGGCCCTATTTTTATCGTCTTGTCGGTCTGTTCATAACGTCCCCTGAGACTGTTACAGCCGCCATGTCCGATAAATTTGCCGTCTGATTTGAAAGCGATGAAAACTTGGCTTCCGTCTCCCAGATTCCATTCAGACCCGGCTAAAGAGGTCTCTAGGTGATGGGGTTTGGGAGCTTCGCTATTGGACGGAGGCGGGGCTGAACAGGCCATAAGTAATCCTGCGGATAGAATGAAAAATCTGCGCATTTATCTCTCCCGGTAGGGGTCCGACAACATGGACGATATGTGCCGTCCGTTTTCTGCGAGGGCGGCGGCGTCGACTGATACTTTGGCCGAGCATTGTTTGAACCGGCCTTCTTCTTCGAAATAGCCTGCATTGAACGCGCGTACGAGGCGGCGGCGATCATCCGTTTCGCCTCTGGCTTCAACCGTCACAAGTTGATCGGCAAATTCGCGCCATTTTTGATCTCCGTTTCCGTAGCAGAGCGTCCGTAGGTAATGGAGTTGCCCCATATTTTTTGAGAGCGCCTCGACCAAATTGCTCATATTGATCATGTCGTCTTCAATGCGTTGTTCAGCGTCTTCGCGGGCCTTGATAGCGGCCTTACGCTTTTGCGCGGCGGTTTGCTTTGTCGTCTCTGCATCCTGAGCGTAGGCAGAGGGGCTGAGAGGGAAAAGCAAAAGAGCTGATATGATAAGAGCAGAGCGCATAACATCTGTTTACGCATTTTAGGCGAAAATTACAGCTTTTTTTCGCAGGTCGATATCAGGCCTCTGGCTTCGAAAATAACGCTGCGGGTTTTCTCCCACATAGGGAGCTGGGCAAGGCGTTCAGGCGAGACAAATTCTGCGTGGGCCGCGTCGTCTCCGGCAATAACGTCTCCGCCCGTCCATAGCGCGACAAAATCATGGAGGGTGTAACTATAGCCTTCGAAATCCGCGTCGATGACCGCAAACATTTCACCCAGCGCAATCGAAACGCCGGTTTCTTCCAGAACCTCGCGGTGCGCAGTCTGCTCGAACATCTCGCCCGGTTCCATGCGCCCGCCGGGGATAGACCACGTACCTTTTCGTGGCGCTTTTCCGCGCTTTATCAGGAGCACGTCGTCGCCCTTAAAGCAGACAACCCCGACTGTGTTCTTACGCACGCTCATAGCCCTGTCGCTTTAATGAGGTCAGGCCCGACGGCCCGGCCGGAATTGACGGCTGTGTCCACGGCGTAAAACTCCAAATCATCGCTCGTCAATTGGCTCTGAATAATCGGGTCGGGTTTGGCGTCCCAGTTCAGCCACTCATCCCAGCGCTCACGCGGCAGCCGGACGGGCATGCGGTGATGCAAATGTTTGACGGGGCCAGTGGCGTGCGTGGTCAGGATCGCGGCGGATAAAAGCGTGATGCCTTCGTCAACGCTCCATTGATCCCAGATGGCGGCAAAGGCGGTAAGGTCATTCTCTTTCTCGCGAATATAAAACGGCGTCTTGGGTTTCTCCGCGCCTTCCCATTCGAACCAGCCATTTGCGGGTATGAGCGCGCGGCGGCGGCGAAACGGCGTGCGAAAGCTGGGTTTGTCTTCTGCGGTCTCCACGCGCGCATTAAATAGGGGGCGGCCCTCGGGCGGCTGTTTTTTCCAGTGCGGATGTAGACCCCACCGCATGGGGACTATTTTGCGGGATTTCGTGCCGTCAAAAGCAATCACAGGGATAACGCTTCCGGGGGCAATATTGTAACTCGGCGCCCACTCCCACAGCCCGGAATCGCTGATTTTCGCGCCGAACATATCGGCGGTCTGCCCGAGTGTGGCGGAGAGGGCGTAACGTCCGCACATGCTGACTAACCCAAATCCAGCGGCGGACGAAAATCAGCCATTGCCGCGCCGCGCTCACCGATAGGACGGCACGGCCCGCGTGTTGTGTCTGCGAGGGTGTGGCGTTCCAGCTCTGCGTTCAATTCCGCGCCGACAATCACGACAAAAGCGGTGAGCCAAAACCAGATCAGTAAAATAATCACAGCCGACAGGCCGCCATACATTTTGTTGTAACTGCCAAATTCGGCAACAAAGCGCGAAAATCCGTAAGAGATTAAGAGCCAGGAAAGCGTTGCAAAAATTACCCCCGGCAAGACCCAGCGTAGTTTTGCCGGACGGCGGCTTGGGCCATATTGGTAAAGGATGCATGTGGCAAAGGCGAACATGGAAATCAGAATGACCCACGGTAGGAACCGGGTGACCGTCGCCGTTATACCTTCAAGATTGAGCAGGGTGAGCGCGGCAGGCACGCCAATAATAACGGCGAGCGCGGCCCACATAAACACGGTCACACTGACCGTCATTGACCCTGCAAGGGCATAAAACATGGCGATATTGCGCTTTTCATCTTCGCCGTAGGCCACATTCATCGCGCGCATCATGGCCCGAATTCCTGCGCCTGCCGACCACAGCGCGATCATTAAACTAATGGCGATACCCAAGCCTAAATTTGCGGTAGGCGCATTACCGACGGACTTAACTTGTGTGCTAATAATTTTCCACGCCTGAGGCGGAAGCAACTCCGCAAAGATTTGAAGCGGGGCATAGACGTCAGTCGGGTCGGCAAAATACCCATAGATTGATAAGCAGGCTGTTATCAGCGGAAAAATGGCGAGCATTGAAAAGAAACCCACACCCGCCGCGATGATGGATACATTATCCCGGCCTACTTCCCTGAACAGGCGCTTGGTCACATGCCAATTGTCCCGCAGCGTAAACCGGAGCGGCGATGTCGCTTCGCAGGGTTTGATAGGGGTTTTTCCCATTCGGGGGTTACTTACCCTTAGGCGGCGGCTGTTTGCGGGAGAACACTAAATCTGTGTCTGTCGAGGCTTTCGCGTCAAGTTTATAGCCTTCCAAATTAAAGTCCTTCAGCCCGTCCACGCGATCAACTTTGTTTTGTACGATATAGCGCGCCATTAGTCCGCGTCCGAATTTGGCGTAATACATCACGCTGCGGGCCTTGCCGTCTTTGACGTTGAGGAATTTTGCGTTGATGACGGGAACATCCAAGCGTTTTTTGCCTACCGCTTTAAAATATTCATTTGAGGCGAGGTTCATGATGGCCTTACTTTTATGCTCTTCCAGCGTCTCGTTAATCGTGTTTGCAATCTTATCCCCCCAAAAGTCATAGAGCGACTTGCCGCGCGGGTTTTTCATCTTGGTGCCCATTTCCAGGCGGTAGGGCTGCATGTTATCCAGCGGACGCAGCAGGCCGTAGAGCCCGGAAATAATTCGCACATGGTCTTGGGCATAGGCGAGCTCTTTGTCCGAAAAGTTCTTGGCATCCAGCCCCCAATACACATCCCCGTCAAAGGCCAGCAAAGCTTGTTTGGCCGAATTGGATTTACCTTCAAGGTTAAACGCCTTGAAGCGTTCGGCATTTAACTCCGCGAGGTTATCTGAAATGTGCATAAGGTTTTTAAGGTCATCCGCCGATTGCTGTTTGGCGACCTTCGCCAGCTCTTTCACGTCTTTCGTCAAAACATGTTGGGTCGCGGCGAGGCTGGTCTCAGCCGGATCATAATTCAATTTTTTAGCAGGGGAGAGTAGGGTGAGCATATCAAATCCTTTCCTCATAACGTCGGCCCGGGACATCCTAGCCTGTACGCGTGGGTTCACGATAAAATTAGATGTAAGGTATAGCCTGTAAATTTCAAGGCGTGATGTTAACGGCAAATGTCAAAGGTTTGTGAGTAACGGGCGCGCTCTGTCCTGACATATTTGGGGCTGTGTTGCGAAGGTTAGGGTAAAGATTGAGCCTTTGCCAAGTTCTGAGACGAGTGTGATGTCTCCGTCCATAAGACGCGCGAGTTTTCGGCTAATTGTCAGGCCCAGACCTGTTCCTATATGCGCTTTAGAGGTTTCATGCGCGGCCTGCATGAATTGGCCAAAGATTATGCCCTGGTCTTCAGCCGCAATACCATTACCTGTATCAGCAACGTGGAGGGTCACTTGGCCACTTTGAGCCTCGAAAAATGCCGCGATGGTCACACTTCCGGAATGAGTGAACTTTAGAGCATTGCTGACTAAATTTGTGACGCATTGCCGGACGCGAACGGGGTCAAAAATTAGGTGCTCGGGTAAGTGTGGGTCTATGACGAGGTTAAGCTCTAAGCCCATCTCCTGTGCAACGCGCCCTTGTGATTTCTTTAAATTGGAGAGCATCTTAGTCAGTGAGGCCTCTTGCGGGACAATATCAATTTGACCTGATTCGATTTTTGACATGTCGAGCACGTCATTAATAATGGTGCTTAGATGGCTGGCGCTACTGACTAAAATATCGGCAAGGTCACTCATCTCGGTTTGGTTCGTGACGCGGAGTTTTTGTTGTAATAATTGAGCGGCCATGAAGACGCCGGATAAGGGCGTTCTAATTTCATGGGACATATTAGCTAAAAACTCTGATTTTGCCGTATTAGCCGTATCAGCCTCAAGCCGGTCTTTTGCGAGTTGTGCTTCATACTGGGCATGATCCGTAACATCAGAGGTGATTAAAATATACGAGCCGCGCGCTGTTCTCTCATAGGTGCTTTTCAACCTTAACCCGGCGGGAGTATTGGCTTCCATTGTCCCTGAATTTTTGATAATCGCGTAAATTGTCGCCGCACGGTCTTCAGACTCTTGCTCTTCCATGTCCGGATGCATGACCTTGGTTTGGGCCTTGATTGCATCCAGCATGGAGAAGCCTGCGTCCAAAGCCTCGTAGAGCGTCGGGAGGTAGCCGCGAATAGTTTTGTTGGCAAATAAGAGTTTCAGGTCACCGTCATAAACCGCGATTCCTGTCTTCATTTTGTCCATGCTAGCAAATATATCCCGCACCGAAAGTTTGTGCGTATCTATCCCCAGATTTATGTCTTCCAGTCCCATCAATAGAGCTTACTAAAATAGGGTGGAAAAACTGTAAATTTCCCGACGAGAATTTACATGAAAGTTTTGGTAAATATCACGCCGTCAAAATCTGCAGCTTTCCATCAATGATAAATCAAGTAAAACGGCGAAACATGCGGGTTTACCGCCTATTTTACTGCATAATTATAGGCCTGAACTGCGCGAAGCGCTACACAATCAGCGCGCATTCATGTACGGTAACCTAGAGCACAAGCTCACCTCACTACGGAAAGATACGACTATGGATATTATGAATCTCGCTAAAGGCATGCTTGCTAAAAAATTGGGCGGAGACAGCGACGCGATCGGCGGCGTTTTGGACGGATTACTCGGCGGCGGCGACAAAGCTGACATTGGCGGCATGGTAGAAGGCCTTAAAGCCAAAGGCCTCGGCGGTGTGGCGGATTCATGGCTCGGTGACGGCGAAAACGAAGAAATTTCAGCTGACCAGCTCAAAGACGCTCTAGGCGAAGAACAGGTGGCCGAAGCGGCGGCTAAACTCGGCACGGACGAAGGCTCACTCCTAGACGGCCTCAAAGACACCCTCCCGCAGCTCGTCGACAAAGCCAGCAGCGGCGGTTCACTCCTCGGCGGCCTTGGCGGTCTCGGTAACGTCGCAGGCATGGCCAAGAAGTTCCTCTAAGCGAATCTCAAATTGACTATAAAGGCGTACCTACCGGGTGCGCCTTTTTTTGTGGGTTTTATGCCGGCCTAGCTGTCTTCATCAGATATGTTTTGCTTTGCCATAGTCAGAATCAGGATCGTGGAGAAGTTGAGAGACGTGAGAACCAACGCAACAATATAGAGATTGAGCGCGACAGCCGTCCCAAGTGCGCCTGTAATCCAAATCGAGGCCGCCGCGGCTGTGCCCTCGACTTTGTCTTCCTTTTTCAAAATAGCCCCGCCGCCGATAAAGCCAATTCCGGCGAGAAGGCCGGCCAGCAACCTCGCCATAGAATCGTGTGCATCCGCAGGAATAAAAGTCTGTCCGATTAAGATATAGGCACACGCCCCCAAAGACACGAGCGGAAACGTGCGCAGACCCGCCGTGCGTGACTCCTTTTCATTGTTCCACCCCACAGGGATCGCAAGCAGCAGAGCCGCTAAGAGGTGCGCGCAGATAATAAGTTGTTCATTCACGTCCATGTCATTGTCCTTAAACCATTACTCTCGGATTCATCATATTCTCTGGGTCGAGCGCGGCCTTGAGGCTCCGCATCATGGCGAGCTTTGCAGCGGGGGCGCGTTCGGCGAGGTCTTCGCGCTTCATCGTGCCAATACCGTGCTCAGCGGATATCGATCCGTCGAGGTCATCGACGATGTCGAAGACAGTGTTTGAGACGGCTTGCCATTTTTTCAAATATTCGGCCTTATCTGCTCCTAGCGGCTGCGCGATATTGTAGTGAATATTCCCGTCGCCGAAATGACCGAAGCCGACAGGGCGGCAGCCGGGGACAAGGTGCTGAACCGCAGCGTCGGCGCGTCTGAAGAATTCCGGGATGCGGTCGAGGGGAACGGTGATATCTTGTTTGATAGAGCCGCCGTTGAATTTTTGCGCGGCGGACATGTGCTCGCGCAGGGCTAAAAGCTCGGCGGCTTGGGTGTCATTTTGCGCGATGACCGCGTCCTTAATCGTGCCGTTTTCAAAGAGCGGCGGCAGACATGTTTCCGCCAGCGTCTCGCCTATAGCCACGTCACCGACTTCCCAGTCTAGCAAAATATACCACGGGTGTTTGCCCGCAAACGGATCGCGTTGACCGGGAATATATTTCAGGACTAATTCAAATCCGATCGCCGGAATGACTTCAAACATAGCGAGCGAGTTGCCGACTTGGACTTTGTCAAAAACTGCCATCGCTGCCGCGGGACTGTCCACGCCGAGCATGACGCGCTGGATGTGGCCGGGCTGCGCGAAGAGCTTCAGGCTCGCCGCCGTGATGATACCGAGCGTGCCTTCCGCGCCTAAAAAAAGCCGCGATAAATCATAGCCCGTATTGTCTTTGCGCAGCGATGTCAGCCCGTTGTAAATCTCGCCGTTCGGCAAGACGGCCTCCACTCCATAAACCAAATCTTTGGTCGTTCCGTATTTTAAAACATGCACCCCGCCGGCATTGGTCGAGAGCGTTCCGCCGACGGTGCAGCTACCTTCCGAGGCCAGCGAGAGCGGATATTTTCGGCCTGCATTTATCGCGGCTTGTTGCGCTTCCTGTAAAGTCACGCCGCTTTCCGCAACCATAGAGTTGGTCGAATTATTCACTTCACGTATATTGCGTAACCTTTTGGTTGTTAACAATATTTCGCCTTTGGGCGTTTGCCCGCCGACAAGGCCCGTATTCCCGCCTTGGGGGACGATTTTGAGGCCATGCTGCGCGCAAATCTTGACCGCGTCAGAGACTTCCGCCGTCGATCCGGGCGTCAGCATAAGCGGCGTATCCCCGAAATATTTATCTCGCCATTCGGTCAGGTGCGGCGCGATTTTTTCCGCGTCATCCGTCCATGCGGGTTTGGGAAGGCGGGATTTTAGGGCGTTAATTCCGGCACTCATGACAAATCCCAATCAATATTAAACGGGGCGAAATCTTCCACATCAAGGTCGCCTGCGCGCAAAATTTTCACACTATTTTCCGAGACGGAAATAATCGTTGAAGGTTTGGCTTTCGCGAGTTCGCCTTTATTTAGCGCGGCGATATTGTGCGCGCCGAGGGATTGCCATACGGCCTCTACGGAGTAACACTCCGGGTCTCCGGCGAGGTTGGCGCTGGTTAAGGCGAGGGGTAAATCTTTCACGCCTTTCGGCCAGCGCACATCCGGCCGCCGAAGCGCCAATGTTGATTGCCCGTCCTCATTCACACCGTACATGCGGTAGTCGAGGCGGCGGGGCAGGCGGGCGGGCACGACAATCGTTAAAGGCCCCGGCCAGAAGTGTTCGGCGAGGTCACGGGCCAGCGGGCTGATATCCGCGACGCGCCGGGCCGTCGTCAGGTCTTTGACACACAGGGCGAGTGGCTTGTCATAGTCCCGATCTTTAAGGGCGTAAATTTGGTCAATTGCGTCTTCATTATCCGCGCGTGCCGCAAGGCCGTAAACCGTCTCGGTTGGCAGGATGCAAATCGCACCGGCTTTGAGCTTGGGGTAAATGCGGGACGGGGCGGTCATTGCGCATCCTTAGTATTTTGGGCCTCATTAAATTCAGCTTCGATGACCAAAGACACATCATCACCAATGCCAAAATTCGACAAATAGGAGAGGCCGAAATCTGAGCGCTTAATCATACCCGTCGCCGAGAACCCAAGCGTCTTGCCGCTATGCCCAAAGCTCTTGCCCGCGCCATTATAGGTCGTGTTCAAGGTGACGGGTTTCGTCACGCCCCTAAATGTCAGATCACCTGTAATGGTACCTGTCGACTCGGATAGGACATTAATGTTTGTCGAGACAAACCGGATTTCAGGGAAGGCCCCCGCGTCGAAATACTTTCCGCCTTTGCCGACGGTCTCGTCAAATTCGGGGTCACCCGTGGATACGCTGGCCGGGTCAATGCGGATATCAACGCGGCTCGCGCTAGGATTGGCGGGATCAAAGCTGAGCGCCCCGGAAATATCATCAAACCGCGCCGTATATTGCGAGAGCCCCGCGTGCGAGAGCGACCACACCACACTCGCATGAGCCGGATCGAGCACGTAATTCCCGGACAACGCCGCAGCCGGGGCGACTTTAGGCGGGCTGTAGCAAGCGGACAGAGATATCGCCGCAAGTATGAGTATCAATTTAAAGAGATTTACGCGCATGCAATCAATATAGGGCTTTTCTTCTTGTTCCTCAACCGCGATAGCGCGGCAGGTGCTCCGAAGGAGCGCAGGGGGCGCGGGCGTCCGCCCGCTCATAATAATCAACCCTCATTTTGAAGGGTTGCAGACGTGGATAGTACAGTTGCCCCGGCGTATATGCCTTTGACAAACCCATAATAATTTAGGCAATTCTGTGCTATTGCAATTTTCGCAATAATATGTTATGATGTAACCATAGAATTTGGGGAAACCCCCATCCGAAAAGCGCTAAGTTGAGAGTTCGAGTCTCTCCGTCCCTTCCATGGGGGCGTAGTTCAACTGGATAGAGCAAGCGCCTGCTACAATGATTAGCCCGTCTTTTTGGCGGGCTTTTCTTTTACCTATAATTGCCAGACTTCAATAGCGGCCAAGCCTCTTCATAGCTCATTACATCTTCGTGGCCATTTTTGCCCCGCCAGTGACCGTCAATACCATCCCAACCGTTACCCTGAAACTCATGTCCGCATTCGGGGCATACTTTTTGCCCCTGCGCATTCATTAATCGGCCAAGTTTTCGGTCAAAGTCCTTTTCAGACTCATTGCATTCAAGCTCTTTGGCGGCCTCTCTAAACTTTTCTATTTGCTTCTTGTTTGGCACGCTTCACCTCATTCTTGTTTACATACTGCCTTAGTTCGCCATTGGCCATTCCGTTCGGTGCCAACCATACTGTTCCCGGTGTAGCCGCCGCAATTTGTTTTTCTATTTTTGCCCACCAATAAATGCAGTAAGCCATTTGCTCTGGCCCTCTGGAATTAGCCCACTTTTGGGGCAAATAAATACCAACTAATCCAGTGGCAGATATTTGGCTAACAAGCGCTTCTCTTTTCAGCATGGCTCTGTCGCCTGAAATTAAGGCGTTTCCACCAGACCTCGCAAACGTAGCAATCCAATCCTCATCAGCACGGCCTTTTAAGTTTGCAGATTCAATAGTATCGAATCGCCAATTTGATCTGAGAAATGTTTCAGATATTGCCCTAACAATTTTGGGCGAGAACATTTCGTCAGCGATTACCCTCAAGCATCTAGCCTAAGTTCAAAATCTACAGCTTCACGGACATAATCTTCTTTAATTTCAAACCAATCCGCTGTTGCTGCATAGCTAAAGTCTTCGGCCTTACAATTGGCAAACAGGGCTTTCGTTGGAATTTTTATAGGCTCAATACTGGGCTGGCCGTGGGCTATACGTGGGTCAACAATAACGTGTGGATTGTCGTTAGGTCTTGGACTCCATTGTTCGGCCAGACCGCTATTTGGATTAAAGACCACACCCTTGGCTAAGAAGTTTTCAACAATTTCATAAAATTGCAACTGTCCAGTAAGCATATCCTCTAATTCAGTCTCATTTTCTTCTCTGACCACTTCCGCATATATCATATTCTTGTCGGTTCTGAATTGCACATTGGACAAGGCAAAAGGATGCTCTACTTGAAACTTCTCTCTGGCTCTAGCTGCAAGCTTTCTTAGTAGCTGGAGGCTAATATTTTGATTTCTGAAATAAGCAACGAAGCGAATTTCCATCAAATCCCAAAAGCCAATATCTCTCGTGTCTTTGTATTGTTTGACCAGCGTAGGTTTGTCGCCAGTGTGCCCAAGCCACCTATGGATTACCATAGGGCTGCTAAGGCCAAGCAAGCGCTTTGCTTCGGTGGCGGTATAAAACCCCCCAACTAATGGCATGGCTGTTTTGATGTCTGTGGCTGTTTTCATGTTCAAGAATCTTAGCTGTCAAGCATAATATTGCCAGTAAATAATTCAGTTTTTAATTCAAAACTCTGTGAAAGTGTACTGATACCCGATCTCAACAGGCGGCTTGTCTGTCAACTGATCAATACGTCAACCGCTTACCTACGATACCTTGTAGGGCGGCTTCCGTCCGTTCCATATCTGTGAAGCCGTTGGCTTCGCGGTTGCTGTAGCGAAAGTCAAATTCAGCTGCGTAGCGGTGCAAATGTTTCTTGCCGCAATGCTGATAGACGCCGCGCATACCCTTTTTGAATACGCTGTAATAACCCTCAACAGTGTTAGTGTGGATTTCGCCAAGGCCGTACTGGCCCTTACTGTGAGTGACTAAGGCGTGCATGTATTCGTGGTCTAGCTTTTGATAAAGCGTGGACTCGTCAGTGATTACGCGGGCCTCTTCAGCAAGGTTTTCGCGAATGATGGGCAGGATGTTCGCCTTAGTCGCGCGCTTCACCACGAAGCTCTTAGAGCGACCAGTGTCGCGGTCAATCAAAGTAAGCATAGGCGTCTTTGCTTTCCAATTCTTGCGAGTGGTCTTGCCGTCTACATATGTTTCGTCAATCTCGACAATGCCGCCGCCAGAACCAAAGGGAACGCCCAAATCACCGGAGCGCATTGCTTCGCGTAGACGGTGAGCCATGAACCATGCTGTTTTCTATGTAATTTCCAATGTGCGTTCTAGCTGCTTGCTGGAGATACCCTTCTTAGAGGACATCATCAGATATGCGGCTTGTAGCCACTTATGAAGCGGGACATGACTGCTTTCAAATACAGTGCCGACACGGACAGTAAATTGCTTGCTGCAAGAGCCACACTTCTTTAGACCATGCCGCTCGACGCCTTCAGGATTCTTTTTAGAGGGCTTAGAGCGCACACCTTTAAGCACATATATCTTTTCGTCTTGGCCGCAATGCGGGCATAGGGGCCAGTTAGGTTTGTCAAGTATATATACGCCGTTGCCCCCTCCGACCTATGCGTTTTGAGGCGTTGAGTATGCCAGCGTTAAAAAACCCTCACACTTGCACTAATTCCTTGATTGTTACTGCGGTGCGCGCCATGCAGACGCTATGTCTGAAACCGTCATTGATACGAGCGAAATTGAGCCCGAAAAGCCGAGTCTTGCCGATAGAGCCAAGACCGAGCTTTCGTTCTTCGCTAAGTTGATTACGTTTCTGTTTCTATTTTTTATGCTCGGCTGGGGGCAATATAAAATCCCGAGTGAGAGCATGCAGCCGACCCTGGAAGTCGGAGACCATTTATTTGTCGCGAAATTTGCTTACGGCTATTCGCGGCATTCGCTCCCGCTGGGGATGCACAAGCTGCCGATTGCGGAAGGAAAGAAACTCTTTTCACGCTTGCCGCAGCGCGGCGCGGTGGTGGTGTTTCGTAACCCTAAAAACGATCTGGTGATGATTAAGCGCCTTATCGGTCTGCCTGGAGATAAAATTGCCACGTCCGGCGGGCGGCTTTTTGTGAACGGCGAAATGATTGAGCGCGAAGCGCTGGACGCGTTTTTGTACCGTCAACATGCGCCTAGAGGCTCTCGCGGCTCTGTTGTAGGCGTCGATTCTTACGCCGAACAATTTGCGGGCGAGAAAAAGCCTCATATTATTTATGAGCAAACCGACCAAGGCCAGCTTGATGACGCCGGGCCTTTCACTGTCCCAGAGGGCACTGTGTTCTTTATGGGGGATAACCGGGATAATTCCGTGGATAGCCGCGCGCCGATGGGCCCGGGCTTTGTCCCGCTCGACCACCTGATCGGCCGCGCGGATCTTATGCTATTTTCGTTGAAGCGCTGTAAGAATGAAGAGGGCCTCAAATGCCCCGGCATTCGCGGGTTCAAGCCGCTTTAAATCCTGAGTTAAGACTCGACTTAGAGGCCCGGTTTCGGCCATACCCTGCCGTAATGGAAAACGACGTTATCATTATTGTCCGGCACGGCAAGCCAGCCCTGTCTCGCAAGGTCCGCCTGAACTGGCGTGAATTTCGCGACTGGTGGGGGCAATACGATTCGGGCGGCCTGAAAGAGAAACAAAAAATCCCCAAAAAAGTGCAAGCTCTCGCGGATGAGGCGGATATATTTATATCTAGCCCGCTGCGACGCGCTGTTGAATCTATGGAACGCCTAAGGGGTAAAGCGCCGGACATGACCGACGCTGACCTCATTGAAGCCGCGCTCCCGTCGCCAAATTTTGGGCCTCTGAAATTACGCCCCAAAAGCTGGGGGACATATTCGCGGGTGATCTGGTATATAGGCTGGCACGACGGTATGGAAACTCATAAGGAGGCCCGCATTCGCGCCGAACGTATGTGCGACAAACTCGGCGTTCATGCGGCGGGCGGTAAAATGGTCTTTGTGACGGCGCATGGTTGGTTTAATCGTATGCTTAAAGGATCGCTAAAAAAACGCGGCTGGACATGTGTTTCGCAGAACGGCGATTTGCATTGGAGTTTCCGCCGCTTTGAAAGACCAAGTACAAAGGATTAAATATGGCTGATGATATTAAGAAGATGAGTTTCGAAGACGCCCTGCGCGAGCTTGAAGGCATTGTCGAACAACTCGAGCGCGGAGATGCCCCGCTCGAAAAGTCCATTGAGATCTACCAACGCGGCGCGGCCCTCAAAGCTCACTGCGAAGGCAAGCTCAAAGACGCCCAGCTCAAGGTCGAAAAGATTGTATTGAACAAAGCGGGCGATGCCAGCACCGCGCCGTTCGACGCGGATTAGGTGTTCGCGACTCGCGATAAAAACACCTCCCCCGTCCCCCGCTTCGCGGGTGAGGAGATATAGGCATGACATTCCTCACTGCGCAAACCTCTCTCGCAAAGCGTCTTCATGCGCGTCTGGATGCCCTGATGCCTGAACCGGCGGGCGCGCAGGCCTCCGTTATGGAGGCGATGCGCTACGCAGTTATGGGCGGGGGGAAGCGGGTGCGGCCGTTTTTGCTGGTCGAGACGGCGCGAATGTTGGGGCATGATGATGAAGGCGCGCTGACAGCTGGCGCGGCGCTGGAATGCCTCCATACCTATTCCCTCGTGCATGATGATTTACCATGCATGGACGACGACGATATGCGGCGCGGGCGGGCGACAGTGCATAAAGCCTTTGATGAAATGACAGCGGTTCTGGCCGGGGATGGCTTGCTCACACTCGCGTTTGAATTGATGGCGCGCGACGAGGTGCATCCGGACCCTGCGGTGCGCATCGCGTTAGTTTCCGACCTCGCGAAAGCCTCAGGATCGCTCGGGATGATTGGCGGGCAGGTCATGGACATGACAGTCTCCGAAACAGACCGTAGCGAAAAAACCATCACCGATTTACAGGCTATGAAGACAGGCGCGCTCATCGAATTTGCTTGCGTCGCGGGAGCGCGGCTAGCAGGCGCGGACGCGAATACGACCGATATCATGCGCGCATATGCCCAAGATCTCGGTTTGGCTTTCCAGATCAAAGATGATATTCTCGACGCCGAAGGCGATGCAGAAATTATGGGCAAAGCCGCGCGTAAAGATAATGCCCTCGGAAAGGCCACATTTGTGTCAATCCTAGGCCTTGAAGCTGCGCGAGAAAAAGCCAATAAGCTGGGTGAGCACGCAAAGGCGCGTTTGGCTCAATTTGGACATGAGGCTGAAATTCTGCGGGACACCGTGGACTTCATCCTAAGCCGCGATAAGTAGTCGCGAGAAAGATGAAGGATGCAAACACCGCTCCTAGACACAGTCAAATCCCCCGCCGACATGAAGCGTTTCTCCCGCGAACAGCTTAAGCAGCTGGCGGACGAACTCCGCGCAGAAGTTATCGACGCGGTCTCTGTCACGGGCGGACATTTGGGCGCGGGGCTTGGCGTGGTTGAGCTGACCGTGGCGCTGCATCATTTATTTAATACACCCGAAGACAAAATCATTTGGGACGTGGGCCATCAAACCTATCCGCACAAAGTTTTGACCGGACGCCGCGACCGTATCCGCACGCTGCGCAAGGGCGGAGGCTTGTCGGGCTTTACCAAGCGCGCCGAGAGCGAATACGATCCGTTCGGCGCGGCGCACAGCTCCACCTCTATTTCCGCAGGCCTCGGTTTTGCCACGGCTCGCGATTTAGACGGCCGTGACAGCCATGTTATTTCCGTGATTGGCGACGGCGCGATGACGGCGGGCATGGCCTATGAAGCCATGAATAATGCGGGCGCGTCCGACTCGCGTATGATTGTTATCCTCAACGATAATGACATGTCGATTGCCCCGCCTGTGGGCGCGTTAAGCGCGCTCCTCGCGAAAATGGTCTCGTCCTCCGGCTACCAAGCCCTTCGCGGGTTTGGCAAGAAAGCCGCGTCTATCGCGCCGAAACCGATTTATAATTCCGCCCGCAAAGCCGAAGAATATTCCCGTGGCATGGTCACGGGCGGCACGTGGTTCGAAGAGCTTGGGTTCTATTATGTCGGCCCTGTCGACGGGCACGATCTGGACCATCTTTTGCCCGTCCTTGAAAACGTCAAGATTATGAAGAACGGCCCTGTGCTGGTTCACGTCGTGACGCAAAAGGGGAAAGGTTACACTCCCGCCGAAGAGTCCGCGGATAAATATCACGGCGTGTCGCGGTTTAACGTCGTCACCGGCGAGCAAAGCAAGAGCATTCCTAACGCGCCGAGCTATACCCGCGTCTTCGCGAATCAACTCATTAAAGAAGCCGAAGCGGACAACAAAGTCGTCGCGATTACGGCGGCCATGCCGGACGGGACAGGGCTTGATCTGTTCCAGAAAAAATTCCCAGACCGCACATTCGATGTGGGCATTGCCGAGCAGCATGCGGTGACATTTGCGGCGGGTATGGCGGCGGACGGATACAAACCGTTCTGCGCGATTTACTCGACCTTTTTGCAACGTGCCTATGACCAAGTTGTCCACGATGTGGCGATACAGAAATTACCCGTAAGGTTCGCGATTGACCGGGCAGGGCTCGTCGGCGCGGACGGCCCAACACATGCGGGATCCTTCGATATTGGGTATCTTGGTGCGCTGCCGGGCATGGTGCTTATGGCAGCAGCGGACGAGTCAGATTTAACCCGCATGGTCGCGACAGCCACCGCCTATGATGAAGGCCCAATTGCGTTTAGATATGCGCGCGGCGAAGCGACAGGTATCGACATTCCTGAAAAGCCGGAATTGCTCGAAATTGGTAAAGGGCGTATCCTCAAAGAGGGCACACGCATCGCGCTGCTCTCCTACGGGACACGCCTCGCGGAATGCCTTACAGCGGCGAATAATCTCGAAGCGCTCGGCCTATCTACAACAGTCGCCGATGCCCGTTTCGCCAAACCCTTAGATAGCGACCTCGTGCGCCGCCTCGCAGATGAGCATGAAGTCCTGATTACCGTCGAAGAAGGCGCGGTCGGCGGCTTCGGCGCCTTCGTCATGCACGATCTCGCTAATGCGGGACGCCTGGACGGCGGCCTAAAATTCCGCCCCATGACTCTCCCCGATCACTTCATCGACCACGATAGTCCGGCGGCGATGTACCAAGCGGCCAAGCTGGATGCGGACTCGATTGTGGAGAAGGTGTTCGAGGTTATCGGGCGGGATATGGCTGAGCGGGCAATTTTGGCTTAGTTTTGTTGTTTAAAGGAATCTAAATCTTTAACAGCTTCTCTTACACTTAGCGGTAAGCGGTATTGCCAAGAACCGTCATTTTCGCACTTTTTATAATCCCAGAAATGTGCTTCCTCATCGTATCCTTTAGTGTGATACATTCTGCGCCCAAATGCGCCCATCATCCCCGCAAACTGCGCTGGTTTATATTTGCTGACATCGTAAAGGTCTTGACTTGAAACCCAGTTGTCGCCTGCGGCTAGTAGCTTTTTAATTACAGCAATGACTGGTGGAGATAACTCGAGTCTAGTGAGCACTCGCGTAGCATACTTTTTTGTCACAAATTTTTCGGGGGACTCACCGAACTTGTTGGGTTTAGATGATGTTTTTGTAGGTTTTGTAGTTGTATTCATGCTTTTAATTGGCGGTGGTGTGGCTCCCATTGTTTTTGCAACCTTTGCAATTTCTTCTGGAGATCCTTCGAAAACAAACATTTTCATGGCTTTTACCTTTCTAAGTAATGACGTTGTAAAACTTTGTTACCCTTCAGAGCACTTTTAGTCAACCCTCTGGAGCAAAATATATGCTTCATTGGTGCTATGGGGCAATTTTAACCTCTGAATTAAGCTATTAGGTAAATTCCGTGGCGTTGAAATTTCCTGTACAACGTGAGAGGATGAAACCATGAGAGCTGACCTCTACCTCGTCTCCCATGGCTTCTATCCCTCCCGTGCGCGGGCGCAGGCGGCGATTAAGGCGGGGATGGTGTCTGTGAATGGCACCATGATTGCCAAACCGAATTCAAAAATTCTGGAGGGGGCTGAGGTTGTCGCCGAGGCCGAGCATCCTTGGGTGTCTCGAGGCGGGCTGAAGCTCGATCATGCACTCAAGGGATTTGGTATAACTGTGTCCGGCATGACGGCGCTTGATGTCGGGGCCTCGACGGGCGGGTTTACGGATGTGCTTCTCGCGCGCGGCGCGGCGAAGGTTTACGCTGTCGATGTCGGGACAGGGCAATTACATCCTAGAATCAAAGACGACGCGCGGGTGGTTTCGTGGGAATCGACCGATGCGCGCACCCTTCGCGCGGATCAATTTGAGCCCGCGCCCAATATCATCGTATGTGATGCCAGCTTTATCTCTTGCCTGAAAGTCCTCGAAATTCCGCTGGGCATTGCGGCGGTGGGCGCTGACCTTGTCACCCTCGTGAAACCTCAATTTGAAGTCGGGCGTAGCGGCATTGGGAAGGGCGGGATTGTGAAATCGCAGGATGCCGCTTTGCAGGCGCTGGGCGACGTCAAAGACTGGGTGAACATTCAGGGATGGACGGTCAAGGCGACAGACACGTCACCGATAACGGGCGGGTCAGGCAATACAGAGTTTTTACTGCATGCGGTGAAGGGGTAGGGCGGTGTTTTCCCTCCCCGCAAGGGGGGAGGGGATAACCTAGCGCCGCCGCCTTTGCGTTGGGTCCTCGCGGCCTATTCGGCTTAAGTCGCGTTCTCTATCGCGTTCATTGCGTGACCGCCTTTTCGGCATGTCGAAGACATCGACCATTTCGGCGAAGTCGAGTTTGCCGTCTTGGTTCTTATCTGATTCGCGGAACAGGCGTGTGAATTCTGCGCCGAACTCGTTCTTGGTGATGCGGTTGTCGAGGTTCGGATCAAAAGCCATACGGCCGGGTATCGCGTCCGTGGACCCAAGCGCGTTTCTGCGCCAGCCTTCAATTTCGATGATGGAGAGATAGCCGCTAATGTCCCGGTCCGCGTGCCCGAACGCCCGCGCATGTCCGGCGGCGAGCTCACGGGTATCAACCGAATAATCTCTATTTGTGTCAAAGGTCGCAAACACAAGCGCGGCCGGGCGGATGCCCGTGACGTCGCCGTTGACAATGGTCTCAACCTCGAGCTCTTCGTCTTGCTCAATTTCGACCGCGTCGCCAATCGTCGCCGTCTCGAATGTCTCTTGGGCGTAAGCCTGTAATGGCGTTAAGAGAAGCGCCGCTGTGAGGCTGAGTTTGAATAAAGATGTCATGATTCTCGCTTAATGAAAGCTTGCGCAGATAGCACGTTAAAAAACGCATAGAATAAAAAAGGCCTCCGAAGAGGCCTTTTGATAATTAATGATTACAGCTTCGCGTATGGCGGTGACCCCGGTTCCGGTTTCTATTCCGACTGCGATTGCGGTAATGCGTCCGGCTATAGCCGCGATTATAGCCGCGGTTGTAACCCCGATATCCGCGATTGCTAGAGCCTAAGTTGATTGAGAGCGTTGTGCGCGGGCGGCTGTAATAGCTACCACCGCCATAATAAGGCTGGGTGTAACCGTAACCGGAACTGTAGCCGGAATAGGCCGGCTGTGAATATTGGTAGCTTGGTTGCGTGTAAAAGGTCTGGCCATGTGAGTGCGTCGGGTACGAGCTTCCGCCTTGGTAATAGCCATTGCCGCCGCCGTAATAGCCGGTATTGGAATTATAATAGCCGCCGTTAGAGTAGCCGCCGGAGTGTCTGCCATAACCGCTGCGACCGCCAATCGCGTATCCTGCTACGCCGCCCAGAACGGCGCCGATGGCTGTGCCTTCGTCTTGTACGCCGCCGCCCGCCAGGTTCGAGCCGAGCACGCCGCCAGCAACTGCGCCGAGGAGACCGCCGACAATTTGGCCTGTGCCATTATTATTACTTTGATGCGAGTGTTGGTAGCCATTTCCGTGTGCGGACGCAGTGGCCGGGATAGCTATTGAGGCCACGGCGAGCGCGACAAAACCGAGTTTGAATTTCATGGGTGTCTCCTATTTAGTTAAAGGCGCAAAGCTTTCAAGCAAGCCCCTATATACCTTTTGTTAACATATCATGCATGAATGGGGCCTGACTTGCAAAGATTTGACTCAGTTCTGTTATATGCGGTTCTGTACGCCTTTAGCGCAGGCATAAAAAAGGCGGCTCAAATTAGAGCCGCCTTTAAAGTTTTATGTGTTTGCGTGTTCACATTGCGAGAGTCTCGCGGATTGACCTAGTTACAATTGCCGCTGTGTACGGCGTGGCCGTTACGGTCATAACGCTTGCTGCTGTCGCTGTAGCAATATTCAGGCGACGCGCTTACGGGCGCGCTGTAATGCGAACCGGAGCTATATGTGTTGTGCGATGTTGTTGGCACAGACCCCACATGCGTTGAGCCGCTATTATAGCTTGTCGTCGGCGCGCTGGATGTCCAGCCGCTGTTTGAATAGCTTGAAGAGCTAGAATGTGACGGCGCAGAGTAGGACGGAGCCGTGTAAGCCGGAGCCGAATAAGCCGGAGCCGAGTAGGATGGGCCTGATGTCCATTCGCTATCTGCAACGGATCCGCTGCTATAGCTTGGCGTGCTGTAGCTTGTGCCTGAAGAGTAGCTAGGCGTGCTGTAGCTTGATCCCACATTATAGCTGGATTCCATGCAAGTACCGTCGGACTGAGCGGTTGTCCCTGATGGGCAATCCGCTGTGCCGCCGCTTATAATACCGCCGCCCATAACAGGAGCCGATGAATATGAGCTTGAACCATAGCTTGAGCCACCATAGCTTGAGCTACCATAGCTGGAACCGCCGCTGTATATTGGACCACTGCTGTAGCTTGAGCTGCTATAGCTTGTTCCCAGATTATAGCTTGGCTCCATGCAAGTGCCGTCAGACTGGTAGCTTGTACCGGCCGGGCAATCCCCTTGGATAACTTCACGCTGGGCGCGGACGATTGGAGCCGGCTCTACGTAACGTGTTCCGACATAAGTGTCGCGAGACACAAGCGGCGCGCCGGAGAGACGGACGCTTGAGTCTGCATATGTCAGGCCCGAGTTCATCGGACGTGTGTAAACCGTATGCGGCTGCGAAAGCGTTACGCGCTGTACAGTGGCTGGACGTGAATATGTGATTGGCGCTTGCTGAATGTACTGTGTCGGCAAAGCATATGTCTGTGATGTAAAACGTCCGGAGGGGACATATGTTGGACCCGTTGGGCCGGCGAAGCCGCCGCCGTAACCCGGATTAAATCCGCCGCCGTTAAATGGAGCGCCGTAACCTGGCGCAAAGCCTCCGCCGTAACCCACAGGACCGTGAACATGGCCTGCATGGCCGCCGCCAAAGCTAGGCGCGTATCCGCCCGCTGAACCATAACGGCTGCTGCGATTGGCAAGGCCGTAACCAGCTAGGCCGCCAAGAACAGCGCCGATGGCTGTGCCTTCGTCCTGTACGCCGCCGCCGGCCAAGTTAGAGCCGAGCACGCCGCCTGCCAGGGCGCCGAGGCCCGTACCTGCAAGATTACGTCCGGATTGCCCGCCAAATAGACCGCCGCCACCAAGACCGCCAGCTAATCCGCCGAAGCCTGCGCCGTATCCGCCGCCATTACCCAAGAAACCGCCATTACCACCGCGGTTTGCGATGTTTGCGCCGACAAGTCCGCCCACGGCTGCGCCGATAGCTGTACCTTCGTTTTGAACGCCGCCGCCTGCAAGGTTGGAGCCGATCGCGCCGCCAATGCCCGCGCCGATAAGTCCGCCGCCGAGTGTGCCGCCGTCAAAATAGCTTGGGAAAAATTGTGCTTGTGCTGTGGCAGGTGCCAAAGCCATAGCGGCAACCGCCGCGCTAAGATAAAGTGATTTCATCGTATCATTCCTAATTTATGTCCTGCATTGGGTCATGATTGACCCCCCCACCATAGGACGCAGCTTCGTAGTTAAGGCTTGCATAATGCGTGCCAGTTGCCTGAACTTAACCTGAATTAAGGGTGGGTGCTAAAGGACTCGCGTGACAGGGGAGCGCCCAGCTGTGTTTTCATGCAAGGCTTTTTACGAACAAAAAAAAGCCCGGAGCGAACTCCGGACCTTCTTGGGGGCTTATAGTTTAGCTCTGTGACCTAGTGATTTGAGTAACAGATGTCTGCGCCGTGATAATGGCTGCTATATCCGTAGTCACGTCTTGAGTTGCGGTTGCGATCACGGCGCTGATTGCGTTTATCAAAGCGCTTTTTGATCTTACGCAGGCGCTTAATTTCGTCACGGTTCGCGTCCAAGCGCGCTTCCAAGCGGCGGGGATTACCTTGACCGTAACGCAAGCGTTTTTTCATGTTCAGGCGTCTGTCTTCCAAGCGGTTAATCTCGTTTCGCACCTGACGGACGTTTTGGAACCCGCCAAAGCCGGGCTCACTATATCCGTAGCTTCGGCTCCCGTAGCTTTGGTTTCCGTAGCTTCGGTTTGAGTATCCGGAATTATATCCGCGGTTTCTCCGGTTATGGCCGTTGTAAGAAACGGTCTGAGCCCGTGTCCGGCGGGGTGTCGCATATCCGCGGTCAGAGGTTCGTGTGGTGTAAACACCTGTCCGCTTCTTACAATCTTTGTTGGCGATGGCGATACCCGCCGCCGCGCCGGCTGCAACGCCAATCACTGAACCTTCAGTTTGCGCGCCGCCGCCTGCGATATTATTGCCGAGGACACCACCGGCCAAAGCGCCGAGCACGCCGCCAATGATTTGGGCTTCTGTATCGGACCTCTTACAGTCTTCATATGAGTTAGATGAGTAATTGCCCGCATGCGCGAGGGCCGGGACGGTGAATGTCGCCGCAGCCAATGCTGCAGCAGCGAAAAGACGGTTGCGTTTGAACGTATTCATGATTTTACTCCTGTTGTGGCAATCGAGGTTATGCTCAATCGTTAAAACAGGTTTAGCAAAGGCCGCCTTAATCGCGTCTGAGCCTGTCCTTCATGTAATGTTCAGTTTCCATTCAGCGAGGGTTCACTTTAGGTTTGGAGAGCCAAAGAAAGAGGGCGACGGCGAACGCGGCAGACTGAAGTATCATCGCCATCACGACAATCTGGTAGCGCACAGCGATGAGCGGATCGACGCCGGACAGGATTTGCCCGGTCATCATGCCGGGCAGGGAGACAAGGCCAACCGCGAGGAGCGAATTGATCTGCGGAATGAGGGCCGCGTCCCAAGCCGCCCCGCGTGCCGCTATATATGAAACCCCGCCGCGTTCCTCGCGCTCGAGCCTTTCGGCGGCAAGGGTAATCGCTGTCATGGAGTTGGAATAGATCATCCCGGCGAGGGGAATAATCAAGCGCGGCTGATAGAGCGGATCGCGCAGGCCGAGCACGGCGATGATAATAAACAGTAGCACGACGCTGCCTCCAAACCCAATCCCGAACCCCGCATATAAAAAGGCGCGGCGGCGGTCTTTGGTGACTTTGCGAATCCCGATCCCTGTGGACACGACAATCATCACGGCGATAACGAGCAGCCCCCAGAGCGGGTTGGCGCTGTTGAACAGAAAGACAAGGACATACCCTACGGCGAGGAGCTGCAACAGCATGCGCGTTGTGGCGTAGGCTGTTTCACGTCCGCTCCCCGACCACCGCTGCCCAATCCAAATGACGCCTAGGATGGGGAGCAGAGAGATCGCGAGGGCGAGGAGGGTGATGGTTGGCATTATGTTGGTCGGCTAAGGCCGACGCCCCCACCCTTACCCTCCCCGCGAGGGGGAGGGTAAGGGTGGGGGGTGTGAGCGTAGCGAACCATTATAAACCTCTACGCCATCAAAACGGTTTCAGATGTAATCCATTCCGGCACAGCCGCATTGTTCTCTTTGAAAAACGCGGCAATCTCATCCAAAGCGTCGTGGCCTTCGGGGACCATGTCGGCGAAGGCTTGCCACACATGGCACATATTATCCCAGGTTTGCAGGGTCACGGGCGAGCCGGCCACGCGGCGTTTCTCGGCGTAGCGGCGCGCATCATCATAGAGAATTTCAATACCGCTGGCTTGGATAATTGTCGGCGGCAGATTTGAAAGGTCCGCATAAATGGGGGAGACGCGGGGGTCGGCGGGTGACGTCCGGTTGGACAGCCAGCCTATCCAGAGCAGGGCGAAGTCCGGCATCTTCGCCAAGAGGCTCGCAATCGGACGGAGCATTAAGTCTGTCGCGAGGTTCCCGCGAATACTCGGCCCCGAAAATGTTGCGTCAACTGTGGGCGATAGCGCCGCCACAGCATCCGCTTGGCGCAAGCCTTTGTCACGCGCCCAATTAATTATCATCAGTGTCAGGTTCCCGCCGGCACTATCCCCGGCCACGGCGAGGCTCTCAAGAGTTTCCGTACCATTTGGCCCATTCTCTAAAATCCACTGATAACAGGTCTGGCAATCCAGAACGCTGTCGAGACGTTTGTTCTCCGGGATGAGGCGGTAATCCGGGGCGAAGACCACGCAGCCTGTACGCTTGGCAATATTATAAATCGTCCCGCGGTGACTGACGTCACTGCCGAGACTAAAGGCCCCGCCGTGCAAATACAGAATACGCCGCGCCGGGTCTGCCCCCGGGACAATCGTCCACTCGCCCGCCACGAACTCGCCGTCAAATTCGGCGATGTCCTTTTTGTGCTGGCAGTCCAGTTTTTTATCCGTGCCCATATTGTCGAGGAACTCGCGGCTCTGTGCGAGCTGTTCTTTGCGGGAGCCTTCTTTGGGAGCATTAAAAATCCCGGTCAGGAAGTCTTCAACCTCTTGCTGCCCCGGCCCGCCTTTGGGGGGCGTAAATGTGAGCGGCGTGTTCACATCATATTTCGACAGGTTTTCCCCGGAGAGATAAAATTTTTGAATCAGAAAGGCTGTGAGTAGCAAAAGCCCGACGGTTAAAAGTGCATATATCATTTTGAGCCTTGCGCGACGCCGTGCGCGGTAAAGAATTTTCCGGCTTCATCAAGGGCGGCCTCTGCTTCCGGGATAATGTGATCATAGTGCTGAAAAATATGCACCATATTCGCCCAGACTTGGAGCGTCACAGGGGAGCCAGCTTGTTTGGCTTTTTCGGTGTAGCGCCGTGCATCATCATAAAGGACTTCGACATTGCTGACCTGAATGAGCGTCGGCGGGAGGTCGTGCAGGTCTGCAAAAATGACGGAGGCTTCGGGGCTGGACGGATTAATTTTGAACATCAAGCGGTGAACTAAAACGGAGACGAGTTTTGGGAGTTTAATTAAAGGGGCGAGGGATTTGCCGAGCACAAGGTCGCTTTTCATATTGGCCTTCATGGACGGGGACGTGCCCGTGCTGTCCGTGGTCGGCGCGAAAGCGACAGCGGCGTCAGGCGCGCGCTTGCCGGCGTCGCGTGCATAATTCAGCAGCATCAATATCAACCCGCCGCCCGCACTATCGCCGCTCACGCCGAGGGCATTCAACTCCGCTGGGCCATCCGGGCCGTTCTTCAAAATCCAATCATAAGCCGCTTTGCAATCCGTCACGCAATCCTTGCGGCTATGCTCGGGGATCATGCGGTAGTCCGGGGAGAACACCGCGCAGCCTGTGCGCCGGGCGAGGGCGTCTGTCATAGAGCGGTGACTGATAGAACTGCCGACCATAAACGCCCCGCCGTGAACAAACAGAATTCGTTTTGTGGCGTCATATCCCTTTTTAGTTTTGGTGCCGGGGGGCAATGTCCATTCGCCGGAGACTTCGATGCCGTTTGCGCGCGCCGTATCGCGGCGAAACTCACTTTCAAATGTGCGCGTATTCCCGAAATGCTCATAACCCTTGCGGATATAGGGCGTGCTCTCTTTGATGGACATCCCTGCGGGCGGAGTCATGTGTTCTTTCAGAAACGCCGCCATCTCTCCGTGACCGGAGGAAAGCTCGCCGCTATCAAAAAAGAACGCAGGTTCCGCCGTGTCATATTTCGTCAAGTCCGGCCCGGAGAGAACGAACTTCGTGTAAACAACGAAAGCAATGATCAGAACGGCAAAGGCAATTAAAAAAGGCATGGCTTATCCTTGGGGCACGCGCGGAAGAGCTGTGCACTAAGTTGCATATAGCGAAAGGGGGAGGTGAGGGGAAGCGGGGAATCAGCCAACAGTTAAAACGTGCTGATGCCGCTCCATTCCATCAAATGGTATTGCGCGCGGTGGGACCAGGTATCGTCGTCATATTTCTCATACGGCAAGCTGTAGGTTTTGCCCGGTTCATTGTTCCACGCGGCTTCAAAATAAGCGCTCGCGTCTTTGAACACATCTGCGCCGGAAGGACCCTTGACGATGACATCGGTTTCGAGGTTTAGATTGTTGAGATTGCGCCGTGTGTAATTGGCTGAGCCATTAATTATGACGGTCTCGCCGGAGCTAAATTCAATATGTAGGAGTTTCGCGTGGGACTGTTCGCCCTTGAGTTTGGCCCACCGTATAGAAATGTCGCCAGTGTGCAGAATGTCTGCGGCAGGGCGGTTGGGCACGCCGTTCTTTTTGTGGCCAAAAGCGTCTTTGGCGGGGTCGAGCAAAATGCGTATATCCGCCCCGCGCTGACGCGCCTCAATCAAGGCGTCGATAACCTCCTGATCCGAGAGATAGAACATCATGAGGTTGACGGTATCGTTAGGTCCGACTTTCGAGAGCTCGATAAGGACGGAGACTTTTATCTTGCGTTCGGTGACAACTTGCACAGTTATATCAGACGCAGGCGCGGCGATAACAGGAATTTCAACAGGCGAATGGCCGGATAGTTTCAACACCGCATTTTCACTCACCAGAACGTCGAGCGCGGCGGGGCCCGTAAACCGTATCGCAGCATTGCGGTGGGCGCTGCTGCCGTCATGGGGATTGGCCGACATAACAATTGCTGTATAAGTCTCGCCGCTATCCGCCACGATTGTTTTGCGGTGATTGGCTTTGAAATTCGCCAATGCAAGATAACTTCGCACAGAGACGCGGCCTTCGCCGAACGGGTTTTTCAAAAGCTTACCGCGGCTATTTCCAAAGGGCCGAATGAAAATCCGCCACAGCCAGGAATAGGCGGGATTACTATCACGCAGCGCCGGCAGTTTAGTCATCACAACGTCAATCCCGGCCTCTCGCATTTGCTGAAAATGCGGCGAGGGTAGGCCACCGTAAACATTATTTATCTCGTCAGATATGACCAAGATTTGGATATCTGGATAGGCGACCTTCTGCGCAATCAGACTGTCCGTCAGTTCGGAGGAGAGTAAACGGTGCGTCTCCGCCTCCGGCCCTTGAAAGGCATTGAACAAAAACATGTCCAGCACGACAAGAGAGCGAGCCTCGGCAATCATAGCAAACACGGCGTCAAAGATTTCCTGCTGGGTCTGCCGCTCGCCGTTCTCGTCCACCCAAGAGCTATCTCCCAGAAACGTGACGTCCGCGGTGGGGTGTGCGGGGCCGTGATGAGAGAGACCTTCGGGAAGCGGTTTGTTCACATGCCACGCCGCATAGCAGAAAATGAGCAGGGCTATGAGGAGGGCTAGGATGAGTTTCGCATATTCCATGGGGGGAGAATAGCTGACGATTGTACGCAGCTCAATGGCTCACATTATAGGGCAAGATTGAGCGAGCCCTGGCAGCCATAGTTTTCGCTAATTATCTTGCGCGATGTCAAACTCGGGCAGCTCCTTAGGTGAAAAAATACATTTATAATTTTAACGGAGGAATTCATGAAATGTATAGCTTTGGCCCTTTCGATTTTGACACTTTGGGCCTGTGCGTCGCCTAGTTTAGCAGACCCGTTCTCCGATATTAAAACCTATGACCGAGGCGATTATAACCGCGATGTGACACCGTGTGATACGCTGGGCGCGCATCCCAGCGATCCCGAAGCGGTCGCAGACGGCGTCTCGCAAGAGGCAATGGACAAGCCGGCGGCGATTTCTGCTTGTCTTGAGGCGGTGAGGGCTGACCCGGATAATCCGCGCCTGAATTATCAACTTGCCCGCGCTTACGGATATTCCGGCCAACACGAAAAGGGCGATCCGTATAGGACCCAGGCGCTTAACGCCGGGTATCCGCAATCGCTTTTTGTCATTGGCTATATCCGCATTGCAGGCTGGGACGGGCGCGAGGCGGATCCGTGTTACGGCGGTGAACTTGTGCGCCGTTCCGCCGAGGCCGGGCGCTTTGCCGGGCTTGTGGGCTTTCCGCATTATGTGCAGACGGGAACGCTCAAAGACTGTGCCGTATATCCGGAGATAAACCAAGCTGATATTATGAGATATCTGGACGAGGCTGAAACAAAAGCAGGTGATTATTATCAGCGGATATTAGTCAAAACTCTGAAGACGCATTTTTCAAAACCCTAAGCTTGTTAAGAGCTAATGATGGTCGAATTCGGCGCGTCAAGGCCATCATATTGCCAATAGGTTTTGACAATAGAGATGAGGGATTTTTCCGAGATGTGAAAGTCGTCATCTGCATAGCTAATATTTTTGAGTGTATCGACGACCGCTTGTTTGTCCGGCCATTCCGCGAGGCTTAGAATGAGGCGGGTGAGGGTGATGTCTTTTCTCTCTTTTGCCCATTCCGCTTTCAGCTCCACCACGTAGTCCTCGAACCAGATCCGAATATGACTCTCTGACAGCGGGACGCCGGATTGATTTGTAAAACCTAAGTCCCTGCACCCCTGAATTAAAGCTCCAATCTCCGTCTCATGAATATGCCCATCCGCCAAAACAACCTGCGAGAGAAGGCGCATCAGTTTTTGAGTTTCAACAGCAATGGTCATGGGCAGCGGCTTCCGGTGGTTGAGACTTCGGGACATCCTATCGTATTTTTGGGGAAACAGGAAGAGGTGGGGTTTCTAACTATAGCGATTTGGTCCTTCGCTAATTCTTTGATTTCCGAGCGAGATAGATATCCCCATTTTAAAGCCCACGTTAAAGCTATCGCTTCATCAGCCGTGAATATTCGCTACCCAACCTGCCCGCGATGCCGCAATTTATGATCCGCCAGCACAACCGCCAACATCGCCTCGCAAATCGGCGCAGCTCTGACCCCCACACACGGGTCATGCCGTCCCTTGGTCATGACATCTATTTCGTTTCCGTCCGCGTCGATGCTGCGCGTTTCTGTGAGGATAGAACTTGTCGGCTTAATTGCGAGGCGGGCGACGATTTCGTCGCCATTGGAGATACCACCGAGGATGCCGCCGGAATGATTGGAGAGGAAGACGGGCTTGCCGTTCTCCATGCGAATTTCGTCGGCATTGTCGGTCCCGGAGAACGCGGCGGCGGCGAAGCCTGATCCGATTTCGACGCCTTTGGCGGCGTTAATCGACATGAGCCCGCTCGCGATATCCTGATCGAGTTTGCCGTAGACGGGCGCGCCCCAACCCGCGGGGACGCCGCTCGCGCGGACTTCAATAATCGCGCCGACAGAGTTGCCGGATTTGCGCACGCCGTCGAGGTACTCCGCCCAGACTTTGGCCATGTCTTTGTCAGGACACCAGAACGGGTTTTTGGTGGTCTCGTCCCAATCCCAATTATCCCCGTTCACAATATGCTCGCCGATTTGGATAAGTGCGGCGCGGATTTTGATACCCTCGCCGAGAACCTTGCGGGCAATCGCCCCGGCGGCGACGCGGTTCGCGGTTTCGCGCGCAGACGATCTGCCGCCGCCCCGGTAATCGCGCACGCCGTATTTGGCATCATAAGTAAAGTCCGCATGCCCCGGGCGGTAGCGGGATTTGATGTCGGAATAATCTTTGCTGCGTTGGTCTGTGTTCTCGATCAAGAGGCTGATGGGCGTACCCGTGGTGACGCCTTCGAACACGCCGGAGAGGATTTTGACCGCGTCCGGCTCTTTGCGCTGGGTCACATATTTCGACGTGCCCGGCTTGCGCTGATCGAGGAAGACTTGAATTTCAGCTTCGGTAATCGGGATGTTCGGCGGGCAGCCATCGACCACGCAGCCGATCGCGGGCCCGTGACTCTCGCCCCATGTTGTAAATTTAAATAAATGACCGAAGCTATTGTGTGACATGGGAAGGGTTTAGCGGAGGGAGGCGCGGGGGGCTAGAGGAAACATCGCGCGCGTATCCCGTCCTCGTCCTTCGAGTCCACGTGCTAACGCGCGACCTCAGGATGAGGACTATATTGGTTATGACCTCATCCATGGCGTTTGCGGGCAGACGCCCGCGCTGCGCGGAGACACGAAGGATTGTTGACAGTTAAGAACCAACCACAGCCAAAGCCCCGCCTTTTTCGATGGCGCGTTGATAGGCCGGGCGAGCCTGCAGGCGTTCGAGGTAGGCGAGGACATTGGGATAGCGCGCGTCGAGCCCGCTGCGCGCGCTCGCGGCTTGGAGGGGGAAGGCCATCATGGCGTCTGCGCCGGTTATTCTATCGCCCGCAAACCAGTCGCGTCCCTCAAGCTCGCTATTGATATAGGCAAATAAAGTCTCTTTGGTCGGGGTGTGGTAGAGCTTGCGCAATTGCCCCGTCACGGCCTTGATAATCGGGCGCATAAAAAACGGCGGCCGCGTTTCCATATTACCGAGGAATAATTCCAGCACGATAAGCGGCATTAAGCTGCCTTCAGAGGCGTGCATCCAATAGGAGTAAGCGCGATATTCGGGCGTGTCCTTTTTCGCGGGGCGGAACGTATTTTCTTTGTCATAGGTGTCGATGAGATATTCGACAATCGCGCCGCCTTCAGCCAGCATCAAATCCCCGTCCTGCAAGACAGGCGCTTTGCCGAGCGCGTGGAGTTTCCTGTAACTCTCCGGCGAGAGATTAGTCTCTGGATTGCGGGCGTGGATTTGCAGATCGTAGTCCAGCCCCATTTCCTCGAGAAACCAGATAAGCCCTAGCGAGCGTGAATTTTCCAGGTGATGTAATGTAATCATGATTTACTCGCTTAATCGCTTGAGAAGACTGGAAGTATCCCAACGCTTCCCGCCCATGGCTTGCACCTCTTTATAATAGCCGTCAACTTGCTTAACGAGTGTGAGGTCAGCCCCGACTTGTTCCGCCGTGCGGATGGCGATGCCCAAATCCTTTCGCATCCAATCCACAGCAAAGCCAAAGTCATATTCGCCTCTGGCCATCGTGCTCGCGCGATTATCCATTTGCCAGCTTTGCGCCGCGCCTTTGCCGATAGCCGCCACAACTTCGTCCACGTCAAGGCCTGCTTTCTGCGCAAAATGAATGCCCTCGGACAGGCCTTGCAGAATCCCCGCAATACAAATTTGATTGACCATTTTTGTAAGCTGCCCCGCGCCGGAGGGGCCCATGAGTTTCACGGCTTTGGCATAGGCGTCGATAACGGCTTCGGCGCGCTCAAATGCACCCGGCTCTCCGCCGCACATCACGGTCAGCTGCCCGTTGACCGCCCCCGCTTCGCCGCCGGATATGGGCGCGTCGATGAAGGCGATGTCTTTGGCAGCGGCGTCTTGGAAGCATTTGCGTGCGCACTCCGCCGACGCTGTGGTGTGATCCACAATCACGCCGCTGGGTTCCATATGTTTCAAGGTCTCTTCGACCACGGCATACACATCCGGACCATCGCCGACGCAGATCATGACGAATTCCGAGCCCGCGACCGCGTCTTCGATAGACCCGCAAGCCGTCCCGTCATAGTCCTTTGCCCAGGCTTTTGATTTGCTCTCGGTGCGGTTCCAAACAGACACATCATGCGCCGCCCCGGCCAAATGCCCGGCCATAGGAAACCCCATTACGCCCAACCCTAAAAATGCTATTTTTGCCATGTGAACTCCTTTGAATGCAGTGTGCCTTGTACGGTTTGAAAAGTCACTTGCAACCCCGCTCAATTAATTGTCATTTAGAGGTGAAGTGGAGAGCGCATGAAACTTACGCGGCGGGAGACATTATTAGCGGGGCTAGCCGGCAGTGTTGCCACGGGCGTGAGTGCCTGCGCGGAAACTATAACGGGCCAGTTTAATCACGGCGTCGCGTCCGGCGATCCGGCTGCAGACGGGTTTGTTATTTGGACGCGGGTCACGCCGCCCGCAGGCGAGAGCGTGTCCGTAGACTGGGACGTGGCTGAGGACGCCGCGTTTCAGACCGTCGTCAAAACAGGAAGATCGCGCGCCGTCAAAACCTCGGACTGGACGGTTAAAATCGAGCTGAGGGGCCTCGCGCCCGGACAATCCTATTATTACCGTTTTCGTTCAGGAGAGGCGCTCTCGCCAACGGGCCACAGCAAAACCTTGCCGGAAGGCGGCGTGGCGCGAGCCAATTTCGCCGTCGTGTCGTGCTCCAATTTCCCGTTCGGATTTTTTAATGTCTATGACGATATTGCGGGGCGCAAAGATCTCGACGCCGTGATTCATTTGGGGGATTATATTTATGAATACGGAGAAGGCGGTTACGGAGGCTCTACGGGGAAAGCGATTGGCCGCGTCCATGAACCCGCTCATGAAATCCTGACACTCGCTGATTACCGCTTACGTCACGGGCAATACAAATCCGACCGCGCGGCGCAGGCCATGCACGGCGCGCACAGCTTTATCGCCATCTGGGATGACCACGAAACGGCGAATAATAGCTGGGAGGGCGGAGCCGAAAATCACGGCCTTGACGAAGGCACATGGGACGCGCGCCGCGCCGCCGCTTTGCAAGCCTATTACGAATGGATGCCGGTACGCGAGCCGAAACCGGGCACGGCAAAGGAAGCCTTTTTTAAGTCCTATCAATGGGGGGATTTGCTGACGCTGGCCACGCTTGAGACCCGCCTCATGGCCCGCACGGAGCCGCTTGAATATGCCGTTGTCGGCAAGACATTCACGAGCGCGGAGGCGATTGATAAATTTAAGACTGTCGACCTGACGGCGGAGTCCCGCGAAATGCTCGGCGCCGCGCAAATAAAATTTCTCACGTCTGTCATGAACGCCTCCGTAAAATCCGGCACGACATGGCGCATGCTCGCGAACCAGATTATCATGGCCCACGTCATGGCGCCCGACCTCACGCCCATTGAGAATGCGCCCTCGGTTTTAGAGGTCGAAAAGCAGCTCCCGCAAATTCGGGACTTCATCAATCTCTCAAAACTCGACCTCCCGCTCAACACGGATGCATGGGACGGCTACCCGGCGGCGCGGGAGCGGTTCTATCAAGCCATGTCAGATGTCGGCGTGCGCGACCTGCTGGTTTTGACGGGGGACACGCACGAATATTGGGCCAATGATTTACGCCGCCAAGACGGCACGAAAATGGGCGTCGAGCTCGGCACAGCCGGCGTGACCTCTCCGGGCTCCTCCGTCTATTTCGGCCAGGAAGCCGCGCGCTATTCCGAAATGCTCACCGCGCGAAACACAGACATTCGCTACCACGACCCGTTCCAGAAAGGCTACATCGTGCTGCGCCTTACACAGGACAAAGCCGACGCGGAATATGTCATCGTGGATACGGTGACGGAGCCAGCTTACACCGCGAAGGTGGAGAAGAGCTTCGGGATTATGCGCAAGGGCGGCTCGCTGGAATTTGACGGGGTTTGAAAGTCACATATTATTTTGGCAAACGCTATAGGTGTCTATCCCTATGGTCGCGTGTGGAGGGATAGTGGACTTTGGGTAAGAGGCTTAAACCGCCTAAAGAAGGACGCTGGTAATGTTTTGGAAATAAGACCGCATTCGCCCAAAATAGGGAGCTCGCCTCAAGGCACCCTCGGTGCCAAAGTAGGTGTAAAAGTTATAATGACGATAATCCGTTGGAAACGTAAGTATCATCTCCTACCAGTACGGATGCCTTCTCGGGAAAAAGGGAGTCGATAACTTTCGTGTAACATTTGATATTGTCGGCGCATACATCACCTGCGAATTCAAATCCAAATACGTCTCTTAATTGTTCGCTGGTTGGAAACCAAAACTGATGAACAAACCGAAATCCGATTTGATTGCAATTGGACTTAACTTCTATTTCAACTCCACTAATTCCTAATCTTTCAAGTGTTGAAGTGGGAATGTTGTTTCTAGGATACGAGTTGTAGACACGACTTATATATTCCAAGTTATCACCATAATCGCAAACTGGTTTATAGACTTCAGAGTGCATTTTGTTCAGCTCATCTATTATGATTGGGTTTTGATGAAAGCCAATCAATGCATCTTCAAAGCGTAAGCTCTCCGCTGCTGGTATTAAGTATTCGGCGCATGATGAGAGACATATCCCCGTGATATGGAGAGATATCTTTTTCTGTCTAATAACCTTAGCCGCTTCCTCACCAAAATCAGGATCGCCCCCTCCTGAGGCGAGCCTTAATTCTATATTTGTAGGTAGGGCGTTAAGGCCACTTACCAAATCTGCATTGACAGGCCCCGTAAGCTGATAACTTTTGATGCATCCCGTCAACAAGGTGCCGATGCACATAAGAGATATGTAAAATTTGATGCTCATCAAATGCCTCAATAGTCTTTGAGAAAACTATATAGCAATAAAACAGGATGTCAGCTTTTGAGTTAATTCTGTCGATTCTGAGTGTCATAAAATCGCTTCATAACAGCCGCTGGTAATGTTTGTCAAAATGCTAGCATTCGCCAAAAAATGAGGCGTTCTTTTAGATTGGGAGCTCGTAAAATTTATAAAGAAACCGAACAATGTCGACTACAAAGCTAGCCATAACTAGCGCACAACTGATTACTATGACAGCTTTCCATGATGGGATTGCCTCTTTTGACAGCGCTTTTGCCTTATACTCTTCTCGTTGTTTTTTATAATAAAAGTGAATCAAAACTGCTGCACCAAATGCAAATAGATATGCCAATACCAACTTGAGAGGTTTTCTGAAACTTTCATCACTGATCAAAGATGCTATTCGTCCTAAACCTAAAGATAAAGAAACGGCTATAAGGCCGATCATCGGTTTTTCAGATAATTTCATATGTCACATGCTTCATTAATAGATCACATTCAGCTTTAAGCAATCTAAAGCGAGCGTCCTAAACTCGCTCCAAAACGGCCGCTGGTAATGTTTTGGTCGAGAGACCGTTGTTGCCCAAAAACGGCCGCTCGCTGTTTTTTCAGCTATTTCCAATTAGCGGACATCCAGCAGGAACAAAAGTAAGTACTTGTTGCAATTTAAAATAAACCAATGGAGAGATTTCTTACTCGTCTTTGCAAGGTCCATAAAGTTCGCGCAATTCCTCTAAATACTGTTCCAACGGTTCCATTTTCAGGGTTTTTCGTCGCTCGTTAACATTGTCAGGATCACTCAAATTATGGACATCATGTTGGCCATTCACACATTTAGCTTGCGTGCCATAAAGTTGTTTCCCGCCGTTTTTTTTTAAATTTACACGATCATACATCAGGGCGTATTGTTGCCCCTCCATAAGCCCCTCTTCAGCCAACGGTTTTATGTGCGCTAAAGTTTCCTCTTGAAAAGCGTCGTCATTTGTATGCTGAACGATACTAAACGCACGACCTGCTAAACGATTTTCCGATTCTACTAATTGCCGCCACGTCCAATCCTTCATGACAATCTTGAGCTCCTTCGTATTAATCTCATCAATGGCCTGAACATATACTCCACCAGCCTGTTGAAATTGAGCGCGAACTTCGGGATCTAAATTGGGGTCGGAAAACATGTCGATGAAGACTTCACGTACATATTGATCCCGTATTTCGATACGCCCAATTTCGGTGGCTAAGGCCATTTTTTTGTCCATAATGTCCAAATATTCTCGCGTCATTTTCTTGGCGTCTGCATTTTCGGGCAACTCTATCGCACTAATGTCTGGCAAACTCACTTGGCTGACTGACGTTGAAACCGATTGAGAGACATCTTGGCAAGAAATCAAAAAGCACGATGCAAGCAAGACTATTTTCTTCATTGGTAAATCCCCATTTGAGAATTCATGCTCTTTCAAATGGCTAAAATTATCAAGTTAACGTATTTTTATATTCTGAGAAAGGCAGCATTAAGGTGTTCGTCGTGCCCGCTTCTGCTACCAAAGCTGGCATCACCACGAGTGGCTTAAACTCGCTCCATAATAGCCGCTGGTGATGTTTGTGGTCGAGAGGCCGTTGTCGCCCAAAAACGGCCGCTGGTAATGTTGCTTCCAGCAACTCTGTATTTTAGGAAAGCGGGGGTCTCGATTCAATGTCCTGATATCTCTTGATAAACCAGAGAAGCATCCCGGTTATCCCAAAAAATACCGCAAATGTGATTATGGGTTTAACCATAGTATCAGACAAATGTGATTGATATTGATGTCCCATGTAACCCGCGCCCACGCCGAAAAGAAAAAAACTGATCATCGAAACTAAGAGAAATGTCTTGGCATGATTGTACCTGCGGCGCACTAAACACACTATGGAACTAATTAAAGACACGGGACAAATGAAAATCAATATCAAAATAGAAAATGGCTTTAGTATCATAACCCATTCGTTAAGTGAGAGGTTCGCATTAAATACTTCAGGTAACGAGACGATGAAACTTCCGTAAAATGGTCCCTGAATAAAAATAAGGGAAAGGCCCCAGAAAATACACAACCCAATTAGCAACCAAAATACTGGGGAGCGTTTTTGGAATAATTGTGTAGTATTTAACATGGGACATCTAATAAATTTGTTGAAATTCAAACATACTGCTTATTGTATAAAAATTGTTTAAATACACTTAATGAAATACACGAGCGTCCTAAAATCTTGCGGATTCAAGCGGTCGCCGCAACACATTGGCTGAACCTCTCAGCCGGTGTTTCATAGTCGAGGGTCTTTCTGG
>ENA-ORXT01000634-ORXT01000634.1-marine-metagenome-genome-assembly--contig:-NODE-634-length-54093-cov-4.701403_pt1 | contig 54093 bp, 49 predicted proteins | sample MGYA00237868_ERZ511482 | MGnify/ENA metagenome assembly ERZ511482 | reverse complement strand
ACCAGAACAAACATTCACACCAATAAAACCAGAACAAACATTCACACCAATAAAACCAGAACAAACATTCACACCAACAGAACCAGAACAAACATTCACACCAACAGAACCAGAACAAACATTCACACCAATAAAACCAGAACAAACAGATTCTGTTTCTTCTAATTCGAAAACTCCAAGTTCACCAAAAGAATATATGTCTAATTACAAAAGTTCTCCTGATAAAATCGACCAGAAAATTTCCGTCGAGAACTTTAAAGTTGAGAAACCTGCATACGACGAATCCAAACTAAGATCTCAAATACGTTCAGCAACTTCAATATCGGTAATAGACGAAGAAGAAAACTAATAGTATTGCGATATTAAAGCTCTATATACTGTTTCCGGCCAGGACCTGTAGAAACTAACTTTATTGGAACACCTACTTGTTGTTCCACCGCACCTATAAACAATAATGCTTCTTTTGGCAAATCCGAAACATTTGTGACTTGAGTTAGATCTGTCTGCCACCCTGCCATTTCTTGATAAACAGGCTCAGCTACATGAACCTCAGATTGATGATAAGGAAGCTTGGTGACTTCTTTACCATTAATTTTATATCCAACACACAGTTTAACGGTCTCTAATTTGTCTAAAACATCCAGTTTAGTAATTGCTAAATCTGTGAGGCTATTTAACCTCACAGCATGCCTAAGCATGACTGCATCAATCCATCCTGGTCGACGCCTGCGACCAGTATTAGTTCCATACTCATGCCCAACATCTACGATGTGGTCACCTACTTCATCAAATAATTCAGTAGGAAATGGTCCGGCTCCAACACGAGTAACATATGCTTTTGCAATTCCAAGGACTCGAGAAATATGTTTAGGCCCTACACCAGCACCAGTACAAGCCCCACCAGAAGTAGGATTACTAGAAGTAACAAATGGATAAGTCCCATGATCGAGATCTAAAAATGTTGCTTGAGCTCCTTCGAACAAAACATTACCGTCAGATTCAAGTTCTGTATGGACCAAATCAACGGTATCAGCTATGTGAGGAGTCAGAAAGTCCAAACATTCAGACAACACACGATCAGCAAGTTCATCTGGATCAATTGGCAATCTATTAAATACTTTTGTTAATACCTTATTATTGTGCGATAGAACTGCTGATAATTTTTTTCGAAAAATTTCTTCATCAAGCATATCCTGAACTCTGATGCCAACTCGTAAAGATTTATCAGCGTAGGCTGGCCCGATACCTCTTTTAGTTGTACCTAACTTCGATTTTCCTAAATAGCGTTCTTGCAGAGCATCAAGCTGCTGATGATAAGGCATTATTAAGTGAGCGTTACCTGACACTTTCAGGCGGCTGCAATCTATCCCGCGGGATTGAAGCATCTTCATTTCTTTAAGAAGAACAAACGGATCAACTACTACCCCATTTCCAATTACTGGGGTTATATGATCATATAGGACGCCGCTTGGAACTAACTGCAGAGCAAATGTTTCGTCTTCTACAACCAACGTATGCCCAGCATTATGGCCGCCTTGATAACGAACAACCATCGACATTTCTTTTGCGAGAAGGTCAGTAAACTTACCTTTACCTTCGTCGCCCCATTGAGTTCCAACTACTACTGTTGCAGACACGTAATTAATCTATCGTCAATATTTTACAAAATACTCATAACTCAAAGAATGGAAATATTAAACCCGTTGCGACTTCAGTAAGCATATTCACCCAAACCATAAATGCTATAGATTTTAAGCAATCTTACTTAAATATTACATACATGAGATATCTCGCGAATCTCGTAACAGATTTATCAGCTATACTCTTGTTTAGGCTAAACTCCAGGCGGGCGTATGAGCGAAAGCAATACAGCAAAAAATTTCTCAACAATTTCTGAAAAAGCAAAAAACAATGACCCTAGCGGATTGTCAGACTTGTACAACCTTTTTTCTACTCAAGTAGCAGAGTTCGGCAAATCCAAGGGATTAAACGAAACAGAAACATTTGTTAATAATGTCCTCGAAAAATCTTATGAAAGTTTAAAAAAGTTTGAAGGAAGACAAGCCGACTTTACATACATAGTTTGCATACTCGCTTGTGAAGATATTAAAACAATTTACCCACAAACAGCTCTACAACTATCACAGACCCAAGAGCATGTCGCAGTCCTCAGAGTTTTCTTTGGATTAACAAAACAGCAAACCGCTTATGCAATGGATTTAACTTTAAAACAAGTTAATACTATAGAAGAATTAACCCGAGCAAATTTAAAAGAATATGTTTCAAAGCAAACTGAAGAAGCAGACCCAAGCAACTCAGAAGAACCTCAAAGCCCCAACTCAGATGAGATTCAATCCAGTGAACCCCATGAAGAAACTTCTACTGGCAACATATCTTTATACTTCGATGATCTTGAGAACTCTCAGGAACCTGATATAGAATTTGAAGAACCTGCAGATGGGCAACAAGAACCTACCGCAATTTTACCCATCATTGGCTCTTCTCTTGACGATGAACATTCAGTTATTCAATTCATTGACCGTCCGGACTCGATACATTTAACTGAGGAAGAAAAACAAGAATCAAGCAACAAAAAACTATTACTTATACCATTTTTGATCCTAATTTTATTCACTATTGGATTTACTGCTTACTCTTTCAACGGTAAAGACAAAGTAGAAACAGCGAAAGCAACTCAAAATAGTTTAAAAACATCCGTTGCAGAGTCTAGTTTGGATCGGAATCAGTCTATTTATAAAGACTCAGATAACAACGCTTCATCATCAACGAATCCAGATCTATCAGAACTGTCTGAAGTAGAAAATATTGATCAAGATGAAAACCAAAACTCAGAAACAAACGATGATCAAACCTCTAATTTAGAACAAAGTCCAAAATTAGAACAAGAACCAAACGCAGATCCTAAACCAGAACTAGAACCAAATCCAGAACCAAAACCAGAACCAGAACCAGAACCAGAACCAGAACCAGAACCTTTCAAAACTAATTATTCTGGAACAATATTACAATCATCAGGAAAAGCAGCACAAAATGTTGAAATTAGCTTGTCAAAACAGGGACGGCGTTACTCAACTAAAACATCATCATCTGGCAAATACACTTTTTTAAATGTTGAAGAAGGCTGCTATACAAGAACTACTAATGTGAGTAACTCTTCTTCAACACTATGTATAAAACCTGGAGCCGCCCTACCAAGTTCTAATATTTATGTTGGACTGCTTACAAGTCCCCCACAAGGCTGCGAAGTCCAATATAGTAATAGGTATTCATCAGAAAACGCAGGTGTTGAAGTTCATTCAACAACAGGTTTCGCAAGTAATTATCAATTTAGGGATTCAAATCAACGGACTGTTGCAGAAACACGCAATATGGGGAATAACTATGAAAGAAATAACCCATTTGAACGTGAATATAATGCTGCCTTAAATGGGTTTGACATAAACATCATATATTTTGTTACTTCTACAAACCAATATGGAATTTCTCCAGCAGTTAGATGTGAAAGAAAATAATTTATCTCTTCTTAGGTTTGGAATAAATAGTTATACTATTTCGAGTCGGTATCAATTTTTTGGAATCCTTTGAGTTACCTTCTTCTAACTTTTCACCCAAAACTTCGAGGTGCTGTATTTGAGATTGCAGACGCTTAATCTCACCTTCTAACTCTAGTACTTTTTTTACACCTGATAAATTTAAACCTTCATCGGTCAGTTCCTGAATTCTTCTGAGCAATAAAATATCATCGTCGCTATATCTACGACTTCCCCCACCAGTTCGAGCAGGCATAACAAGACCTTTACGTTCATAAATCCTTAACGTCTGAGGATGAACACCGGCCAACTCTGCAGCAATAGAAATAATATATACTGCACGGACAGTTGCATTACGTTTGATCATTTAGCATCACCAGAAATTCCATTTCGTGGAGACACAAGTAAGTCGTTTAGAATAATAATCTGTTTTTTTTGTTCTTCGGATAGTTCAGTAGGAATATCTATTTTAACAGTAACTAGCAAATCACCTTTTGTACCAGCACTCTCTACACCTTTCCCCTTGATCCTGAAAATTTTACCTCCAGGAGTACTCGGAGGAACTTTTAAAGTAATCTTTCCACCTTTCAGTAGTGGTACTTTTACATTGGCTCCTAAAGAAGCTTCAGCAAATGTTAGAGGCAAATTTAAAGTCAAATTCTTTCCTGAACGACCAAACATTTTGTGCTTTCCTACTTTCAACTTTATGTATAGGTTACCTGGCCGTCCGCCCGATCGGCCAGCACCACCTTTTCCTTTTAACCTAATACGTTGACCATTCTTTACTCCGGATGGAACTTTTACTTTTACTTGCCTAGGATGTAGTTGAGTTCCAGTTGCTTGACATGTTTTACAAGGGTTTTTTACAATCATACCTTTGCCATTGCAATACCTACAAGGTTGTGCAAAAGAGAAAAGCCCTTGATTATCATCTTGAATGCCTCGTCCATGACAGTAAGTGCATAATTGTGGACTTGTTCCTGGCTTAGCTCCAGAACCAGAACAGGTAGAACATACAATTTGAGAATTAACGGTAACTGAAGTGGTAATTCCATCGATCGCTTCTTCAAATTTAAGATAAAGTTCTGCTTCAATATCATCGCCTCCAGCAGATGACTGCTGATTTGAACCACCTCTACCGTTAAAAAGATCGCCTAAGATATCAGAAAAGTCTGCGCCCTGGAATCCTGAACTGGACTGACCATAATTCTGATGCTGACTAGACGAACCAAACCCCATCGATGGGCCATACTGGCGAAACTCATCATATTCTTTCTTTTGCTTTTTATCACTTAAGACTTCGTATGCTTCAGATACCTCTTTGAACTTCTCTTCTGCACTAGCGTTATTTGGATTTGCATCAGGATGATACTTACGCGCTAATTTTCTATACGCCTTAGTAAGATCCTTCTCAGATGTTTGCTTCGTAACACCCAGAACCTTGTAAAAATCTTTTTCTAACCAATCTTGTTGTGGCATAATGCCCTCTTATAAATCCAATACTATATGTTGAAAGCAATAATTAGCTTATCAACCGCTTATCCTTTGACTCTTACCATCGCTGGGCGAACTACTCGACCTTTCCATGAATAGCCAGCCCGCAAGACTTCACTTACAACAGGTCCACCTTCACCATCATCATGCATAACCGCCTCATGCATTTCTGGGTCAAATTCGGTCTCAGTATCGATTCTTTCCAAGCCTTGTTTTGTTAAGGTTTCCAAGAGAGAAGAGCGGATGGGTTCTACATCTTGTATCCCATTACTAACAGCCCCATCACAAGCATCAAGTACTGAGAGAAGCTCCGAAATTAGTTTTTCGTTTGCTCTTTCTCTTGATTCTACTTCACGCTTACCCACCTGCTTACGATAATTTTCGAACTCAGCCTGAACCCTGCGTGAAGTTTGCAAATATTGATCTCTTTCTGCGATCAAAGATTCAAGTTCTGAATTTGGGCTGTTTATCTCAGAATCAATTAACTCATTAAGCTCTTCTTGAAACTGTGCGGAATCAGAATCAGTTTCTTCAAGCTCTGACTCGATATCGTCGGTTTTATCATCTAAAGATTTCTCTTCCATCTCAGGAACACCACCAACTACTGTTTCAGCCCAAGGCTCATTGTTTGATTGTTCTGTATCTTTTTTCTCTTGGTCCATGACTACTCCTGATCAGTTTCTTCATCCTCAACAATTTCAGCGTCAACAACATCAGCTTCATCTTCTGAGGTTGTTTCATCAGTTTGTTCGGTTTGCTCGGCAGATGCCTGCTCATACAACTTAGTCGAAACTCCCTGACTAACTGTTACCAGCTTCTCAGTTGAATCTTTTATTAGATCAAGGTCATCACCAGTAATAGCTTTTTTAAGCTCATCCAAACTTTCAGTTAATGATTCTTTTTCTGAGTCATCAATTTTGTCTGCCTGATCTTTTAATAACTTCTCATTTTGGTAAATTAATGAATCAGCACCGTTACGCACCTCAGCTTCTTCACGTCGCTTTTGGTCTTCTTCTGCGTGCGCTTCAGCATCTTTAACCATCTGCTCGATGTCATCTTTACTCAGATTAGATTCGCCAGTGATTGTAATTGATTGCTCCTTGTCAGTTGCTTTATCCTTTGCAGAAACATGCACAATACCGTTGGCATCTATATCGAATGTTACTTCAATTTGTGGGATACCTCTTGGTGCAGGAGGTAGATCCACTAACTGGAACTTTCCTAAAGTTTTGTTATACATAGCCATCTCACGCTCACCTTGAAGTACGTGGATTTCAACAGATGGTTGATTATCTTCAGCTGTTGAGAATGTTTCAGTTTTTCGAGTTGGGATAGTCGTATTACGCTCTATTAGCTTATGCATAACTTGACCCTTGGTCTCAATACCTAAGGACAACGGAGTGACATCAAGTAGAAGTATATCTTTTACATCACCTTTGAGGACACCAGCTTGAACAGCTGCACCAATCGCAACAACTTCATCTGGGTTTACGGTTTTGTTTGCCTCTTTGCCAGCAATTGTTTCAACTAGATCCACAACTGCAGGCATACGAGTTGAACCACCAACTAAAATAACGTGATCGATATCATTTTTGCTCAAATTGGCATCTTTGATTGCACCTTCAACTGGAGCTTTGACCCTTTCAAGTAAGTCGCTTGTAAGTTCTTGAAACTTGGAGCGGCTCAAAGATAAATCCATATGCAATGCACCTTCTGCTGTTGAAGTAACAAATGGAAGGTTAATATTTGTCTGTTGAACTTGAGAAAGCTCGATTTTTGCTTTTTCAGCAGCCTCTTTAAGCCTCTGAGTTGCCATTTTGTCAGCTGCAAGATCTACACCATGTGCATTTTTAAACTCACTAACCATCCAATCAATTACAGCCTGATCCCAGTCGTCTCCACCTAATTCAGTGTCACCCGAAGTGCTTTTAACTTCAAAAACTCCGTCACCAATTTCGAGAATTGAAACATCAAATGTTCCACCACCTAGATCGAAAACTAAAATTGTTTGATCTGCTTCACCTTCTTTATCCAACCCGTAAGCCAATGCCGCAGCAGTTGGTTCATTAATAATTCTTAGAACCTCTAATCCAGCTATTTGGCCTGCTTCCTTTGTTGCTGTTCTTTGAGCATCATCGAAGTATGCGGGAACAGTGATCACTGCTTCGGTTACTGTGTCACCAAGATAATCTTCAGCGTCTCGCTTTAATTTCATTAATGTTCGAGCACTTACTTCTTGTGCAGTATATTTTTTACCATCAATCTCTTGCGACCATTTACTTCCCATGTGACGCTTCACTGATCTTACTGTTCGATCTGGGTTAGTTATCGCCTGACGCTTCGCAATTTCCCCCACCAGAACTTCTCCACCGTCTTTACTAAACGCAACAACAGAAGGAGTAGTTCTTGAGCCTTCTGAGTTTGGGATAACCACGGGGTCGCCTGCTTCCAAAACAGATACAACAGAGTTTGTTGTTCCTAAATCAATTCCTACAGCTTTTGCCATTTTTATTTTCTCCTAATTTTTTAGTATTGCAGATCTAACAGCCTGCCAATAAAGCATCCTAATACCTTATCGACAAATATACTACATACTTGAGTGTACAGTTGTCAAGTTTTATGTAAAGACAATTATCAAGTACCTTGTTTTGCCGCTAAATCAGCGCTGCAAACCTGGTACTTACTTATATTGTAGAAAAAGTTATCTTTGATGTTCTGATTAATGGCTCAGGTCGAACTAAACTAATGCCGAGGAATTTATGAGGGCTTCAATAACCCTGGAGGATCTATGAAACTTACAGGTGCTACACCAAGTCTAGTTACAGGATTTTTAGGTCTAGGATCAGGAGTAATAACTCTAGCTGGTGGGCCTGTTACCTTTGCAGCCGTAGCAGGAGTTCTTGCCTTAGCTTCAGGAGTAGCCGGATTACAAGCAACTAAAAAACTGAACGAAACAAAGCATTTACAAAACGTATTGGAAAAAGAACTAGAAACCGTCAAAAATGAAACTAAGTCGGTACGAGAACAGCTATTAAAACTAAAAGATTCTGACATCGACGATCAAAGCACTGAACAAGATTTCTTGATCGATACCGACACTGGATTGTTCAGTGAAAATTTCTTCAATGCTGCACTAGAATCACGTATAGCTTCAGCGAGAAGACATCTTCGTCCAATCTCTGTAATTATTTTTGATGTATCAAAAAATAAAAAAAATGATACGACTAATCCTGCTGAGCCTTCTCACGTTGCCGATGCTATCAAAAAGACACTTAGAGAAGCAGACACTGCCTGCTTGTTGCAGAACGGCCATTATGTACTAGTTCTGGAAGACACTCCTGAAACAGGTGCTGTCTGGACTATTGAGAGAATCAGGCGAGCACTCGATGAATCCAATAAGGAACTAACCGTTTGGGCAGGTGTTGCATGTTACCCCGCACACGCATTTAGCAAAGAGGGAATCGTTAAAGCAGCTGAAGATGCTTTAGTATCTGCCAGAGATTGGAACCAGGACCGGATAGAGATCGCAGCAGCACTAGTTGAATAAAGTTAGTTAGTTTTAATTGTTCTTCCTGCAACTGGCTTCTCTAAATTTACTTCAGTTACATTAGTGATAATTTCTTCCAGATCGCAATCTGCTGATTCAGCTTCTACGAGAGCTCCTGTGGTTACAGATAAAACAATTTCTGTTTCAGATTCTTTTACACTTGATTCAAACCCAAAGCAGTCTTCAGGACCCATATCAAAAAATATCTCAAGTTTTTTATCACTTATAACATTCACTGTTGATATCGATGCAGGTTTATTTTCGGAAAGTCCATCACTTTCGATAATTTTTCTTTCTGGACCAAAACTTGAATTAGTCTGCAAGGAAGAAAGGCTTTCTTCACTATCAGTTTCAGGATTAGAACAAGAAACCAATAATAATGAAACACAGAACAGAAGTGAAACCTTCAATTATAGCCTCTTTCAATTGAGTAATTTACAGAACTCCGCACAGTTATCCTGTATATTTAGGATTTCCTTTTACTGCATTTGCTGGGGGTGCATCAGTTGGATGAACTGATTCAGGCTGTGGCTGCGGTTCAGGCTGCGGCTGCGGTTCAGGCTGCGGCTGCGGCACAGGTTCAGGCTGCGGCTGCGGCACAGGTTCAGGCTGCGGCACAGGCTGCGGCTGCGGCACAGGTTCAGGCTGCGGCACAGGTTCAGGCTGCGGCACAGGTTCAGGCTGCGGCACAATCACGGTAGAACACAATGTTCTAATCTCACTACGACGTTGATCAATTCTAGAAGTCACATAGTACAACACTGTTCCATCAGGCACATTGTTACTCACATAAGATTCACCCTCAATTATGCTTTCCCAAGCTGGTTCGGAACCGTTGACAGATCTATGAATCGCATAAGTTTCTACCCCTTCAACCAAGTCCCAGGTAATATTTGCTACATTATTTGAAAATTCTGCTGTGCAGCTATTTGGAGCTGAAATAGGAACTTCAGGAGCTTCTGGAGGGCATAACCGAATCAAGTCTCTAGCGGGTCTAGATCCATCGACACTGTTGACTGAGTTATATCCGCCTGCTAGCCACAGACAGCCATCTGACGCTTTCAGGGTGCCCCAACCGCCTATATCTCCACTAATTAATCTGGCTTCAATATCTTTTTTCTCACCAGGAAGCAGAGTTGGCATCTCTTTATCCAAGACTGGAACTCTTACACCAGTAGCTGCATCATAAACGATAAATCCATTTGCATAACCAGTAAATGGGTATGGATCGTCTGCAGTATCTAAGATTCCGTCAGGCCCGACAGGTAGCTGCGCTAAGCTCTCCCAAGGAATAATTCCAGAAGTTGAACTATGGTGGGATCCCCAGCAGTGACAAGTTGCATATAGGTTATTTCCGATACGTTCTATATCTTGATAATCTCCACCACCTCTAATCCCACCGTTTGCGCCTAAATTTTGTTTATTTGTATTTCCAGAAGTGATGTGATTTATCTTTAGAGCCATGTTGTTAATTTCGTCATACATGTACGCCATATGCTGCTCACCAACAACCATGACTGTTCCAAATTCAGTAGCTTCTACGTCGTACATAACGCTGCCATTGTTAGCAACATGACCTGTCCAAGTTAATACCGTTGGGTTATTGCTATCAACACCTAAAGAACCGAAACCTAGACCATCAGCTCCAAGCCCTCGACCATTTCCAGCCACATAAACAGTGTTCTGCGTTCGACTAACACTCACACCCCAAATAGTTGATATATGATTTGAAAGATTAGGTGTCCAAGTCCAATCGATATCTCCAGTTACTGGATCCATTCTGATTATATTGTTTACAGCTTGAGGGCCATCCACTGTTGAGTCGGTTGCTGTAGTAAATGAACCTACAACGTATAAAAAACCATCAGGCTCGATGGAAACATCGCGAACAACACTGGTTCCTCCATAAACTCTGGTCTGCCAGCCTTGGGAAATATTTCCTGTGATTGGATCAATCTTTACAAGTGCACCCATTGGCTGCCCATTCCAGTTCCTCATCTCACCAGCAACAAACAAAGCATTGTCGACAGAATTAACCAGTGCGTGAACAGGACCATCGACTTGAGGCCTGAAAGTTTCATTCCAAATTCCAGTATTGGTATCAAACGCTGCTAAATAAGGCTGAACCTCAGTGCGTGCACCATTGGTAACATTTAAGAAATTTCCACCAGCATAGACATTGCCACTGTTTTCTTCTAACGCCCAACCTAATGAACTGAAAGTATTTATTACTCTTGATATTCCAAAATTCTGTAACCCCCAAGGAGCTCTCTGTGCAGCTACATACTCTGGCTCAAAAACTTGAGCGTCCACACTTGTACTGGTAGCAAATAGTATTGGAGTGAACAAAAAAGTTCCTAGTAATACTCTTAAAATTCTTTGCATAAAGATTCCGCCTTTATATAAGCAATCAACTAAAGGAACCTTGTTGATGCTTGTCCCCAGTCAATAGTAGTCTATCTGGCCTAATTTTTCCTATTATCTGTGTTAAGTTTTGAAGAAAATACCGTTACAGTCGCTATTGATGCTTAAACCAGTAATTTCATTAGCCTCTTGGACAGTACTTATTTGGCTAAACAGGATCGTTAACGTTGCTCGAGACAACACATCTTCTGAAAATAGCCTCTATCTAGCTATATTTTTTGTTTGTTTTGGCTTTACTCTTGCAATTATTGGCTATTTTTGGTCTGAAGCTAAAATTTCAACTGGAATTTTAGCATTCACTATTTACACAATTTCAGCATTAGGGTGCCTCCGCTGGATCTACAGAACAACAACTGTTATGGGTCAAGACTATTCGATTGGATTCGAAGCAGTCCACGTTGGCTTGGCTGCTGGAACAATTATTTTAAGCACATGGGCGACAATCAAAATAACAAAAACAATGAAGGTAGAGAATAAACTTAAACTTCAAGCTATACCAAAGGAATCTTAAATATGCTTAGCGTCATCTCACCTGCAAAATCGTTGGACATGGAATCAGAAACCCCGTTTTCAAAATTTACAGAAGCAGAGTTTCTTGACGATTCACAAATTCTGATTGATGCGTTAAGAAAAAAAACCCCTGAAGAAATTGCAGAACTTATGAACATTTCTGAAGGCTTAGCCCAAACAAATTTTGAGCGTTATCTGGAATGGGAAAAACCTATAAAAGCTAGCCCTTCCACACGCCAAGCGCTCTACGCATTTGATGGCGATGTTTATAAAGGCATGGATGCTTACACCTTTAACGAAGAACAGTTTACATATTCTCAACAAACACTAAGAATTCTCTCCGGACTATATGGATCCATCAGGCCACATGATTTGATCATGGCCTATCGGTTAGAGATGGGCACAAAACTCAACACCGGGAAAGAAAAAAACTTGTATCAATTCTGGGATACAAAAATTTCAGAATCTATTAATAAAGCTGTAGAAAAAAGCCCAGGAGATAAAGTTCTAATCAATTTAGCTTCTAACGAATACTTTAAATCAGTTAAAGCTGAGCGGCTAAGCTGCAAAATTATTGCACCAAGGTTTCTTGATTCAAAAGACGGCAAGCCATTAAAAGTAATTGCGTTTTTCGCCAAAAGAGCGAGAGGGGCAATGGCGGGCTGGCTAATTCGCAACAAAGTTGAATCCCAATCAGACATTCTAGATTTTTCTGAGATGGGATACGAATACAGCCAATCAGAATCAACAGAATTAGAACCTGCTTTTACCAGATACCAATAGTGATATCATACTTCAGCTATTGACATCACTATTAAATCATGTAAAATGCTTATTATGGCTACAAAAGCATTCTCTTTAAGATTTAGACGCCCTGGATTAAGGTCTCGTGTAGCTCAAGTTGCCGCAGCTGCAGGGGTCAGTCAAAATGAGTTTCTAGAACAAGCTGCTGAACATGAAGTAATAATTCGAGGCGGAATGATTCAACACGATCTTGAATCTGCTGCTGCTGCGCTAAAAGAAATGGCGATACAAACTCGTACTGAGTTAATTAAAACAAGCATAATCAAGACAAGCGAATCAGAATCAGCTCAAGAACCAATCGCAGCGCGTGCTGTTAATTCAAACCAAACAGAAGAAGTTGATTCACAACAGGTTGGTGTCGTAGCTGCGTTTTATAATGCCTCATAGTGAGTATTAAAATTTGGAACGCTGATAAACCAAAAGATTTGCCACGGATATCAAAAAATATTCATGGCCTTCTTGAAGACTTTAACAACATTCCCAGAAGTCAAATTTTACAAAGCCAACTACTAGCCTGGCACAGTCGCATTTATATGGGCTGCCAAGTTCCAAACGATAATTATTTGGGACAGTTTCGTGGTGACCCGATTGATCCTGATCTAGAACAATACAGAATTCGGGTCGGCAATTCAAAAGAAGGGGTATGGCCTGAAATGGTCCAGCAATCAATGGATGAACTATTTATAAGATTAAATACATCTTTTGCTTATCTTGATGGCTTTATACCTGATCTTGCTCAATCAGCTGATCAAGTCGCTGAGGTGCTGAGACTGACAGGATTAGCCCACGGAGAGCTGATCAGAATTCATCCTTTTGTAAACGGCAATGGGAGAATTGCACGACTATTGGCAAACTATATTTCTTTACGATACGGAATTCCTGCTTTTGTTGCCATCAAGCCAAGACCAATGGGGGTTACTTATGTAGCTGCAGCTGAAAAGTCTTTAGGGCACCCTCCAAAGTTCCAGGGCGACCATACTGCCACTATTGCGGTGTTTCATAACATGCTCGCAGAGCTACTGAAAGAGAATGGCTGACTATATACATGGGCTAAGCGAGCCCAGTTCTAGAAAAGTTTGCTACCCAATTTTACATTCTCAATTGCAGGGGTAACAAACGCTGCTGCACCACTTTCAGCTTTAGGAAACTGAACACCAAGAATTAACACTTCAGAAAGAGTGTCTCCTACCTGACGTGGTTCAAAATTTAGGACACCAAAGACAAGTTTGTCTTTTATTTCTTCAATGCGATGATTGGTTAAACGTGCAACACTTGTTTTTGTTCCAAACTTACCAAAGTCAACAGTAAGCTTGTAAGACTCTTTTACAGCAGTGGGTTCTGGTTCTACAGAAACAACACGACCAAGTCTGATATCGAGAGATTCAAACACTTCGAATGGAACAACTTCTTTTGGTTCTCTAGCCATTAGTTTCTATTCCACCAACGGCTGTTAAATCGCCATGCAGGTTTGCTTTGTTTTTGAAGAACAGCAGGCTTAGGCCAAGCCTCATTAATAGCGGCAACAATTTTCTGCTCTTGCAAAGGTGTTGGCTCCGGAGAGATTTTTTCGATTATTAAACTCATCAAGCTCCTTATAATGGCACGTTGCCGTGTTTACGCTCAGGAAGATCGACACTTTTGGTGCTTAACATCTTCAGACCTTCAACAATTTTTTGTCTTGTTTGTGCAGGCTCAATTACTTCATCAACATAACCACGTTCAGCTGCTGCATAAGAACTTGCTTGAGTAGCCTTGTATTCTTCCACTAACTCTGACTTTGTTTTAGCCTGATCAGCAGCCAAACGAATCTCATCAGCATGAATTGCATCAACAGCGCCTTCTGGATCTGCAACAGAAATCACAGCAGAAGGCCACGCAAGAACAAGATCTGAGCCAATACCTTTTGAATCCATAACCACATAAGCTCCACCATATGCTTTACGAGTTATAACAGAAATTCTTGGAACGGTTGCTTCAGAATAGGAGTACAACAATTTTGCACCGTGGCGAATAATACCACCATGTTCTTGGTCAGCGCCTGGCAAAAACCCTGGTGCATCAACCAAAGTTATAATCGGCAAATTAAACGAATCACAGGTACGAACAAACCTTGCAGCCTTTGAAGTATTCTCAATGTCTAAAACACCAGACAAGACGTCCGGTTGATTGGCTACTATTCCAACAGGATTACCATCTATCCTCGCAAAACCACAAACAATAGAACGGGCCCAGTTCGCATGGTATTCAAAGAAATCACCATCATCGACAATGTCATTAATTATCAGATTCACATCGTAAGGTTGATTCAGGTTTTCAGGCAAAACACTATTTAGTGAATCACACAAACGTTGCGGGTCATCTGTTGACTCGACAACAGGAAGCTCACCTCTGTTATTCGAAGGAAGAAACGAAAGCAGTTTTTTTACATTATCTAATGTTTCTTTTTCACTATCAGCAACGAAACAAGCAACACCTGAACGACTCGAATGACTATTAGCCCCACCGAGCTCTTCCAAAGAAACATCTTCACCAGTTACTGCTTTTACAACATTAGGACCAGTAATAAACATGTGAGAACTATCACGAACCATAAAGATAAAATCGGTCATAGCAGGACTATAGACAGCGCCACCAGCACAAGGCCCAAGGATTACACTGATCTGAGGAATTATTCCAGAAGCCTGAACATTGCGATAAAAAATTCCACCATAGCCATCGAGGCTTACTACGCCTTCGGGGATTCTGGCACCTGCACCATCATTCAGACCAATCAATGGAGCCCCAACAGAAAGAGCCATGTCCATTAATTTGTGAATTTTCTCAGCAAAAACCTCTCCAAGAGAACCGCCATTGATAGTAAAGTCTTGACTAAATACAAATACTTTACGACTATCAACTGTGCCCCAACCAGTTACTACACCGTCGGTGTATGGCCGAGATTTTGCTTCAGGATGCCTGGACCTTGCCAACATATCTAACTCGTGGAATGAGCCTTTATCTAAGAAGTAGTCAATGCGCTCTCTGGCAAGCATCTTGCCTTTTTCAAGCTGGCGATTAACCGCTTTCTCAGGCCCAGCGTTTAAAGCTTCCTGTTTACGCTGTTCAAGATCTAAAATTTGATTTTTTAAAGTGGATTCGGTCACTCATTTAGCGTAGTGGTTAAATCAACAAGTTCCGATGCCGAATGAGACGAACTTGGACACTGAGATCCTGCCGTGATAACTAAACACCAAACAGAAACTGTCATTCTGCGATAAGCAAAGCTTATTCGCAGGATCTAATTCAAAAAGCTTAGGAATTTAGCTGCCAAAGGAGAAATTTTTCGTAGTCAGCATTTATACAATACATGTATGGATCTCCCAGTTAGCCCGCCTATAAAACCGATGCTGGCAAAGGCAATACCAGAGATGCCAGAAAGAGACGATTTAATATTCGAACCAAAATGGGATGGCTTTAGATGCATCATCTTCAAATCTGGCAGCGAAATAGTATTAGGTTCTAGAAATGAAAAGCCGCTCACACGTTACTTCCCAGAGCTTTTAGGTCCTATAAAGAAGATGCTTCCTAAAAATTGTGTGGTTGATGGTGAGCTTATAGTTGTTAGTGAAAACAAATTAGCTTTTTCAACTCTTCAGCAACGAATACATCCAGCAGAATCTCGAATCAACAAATTAGCTGAAGAAACACCTGCAAGCTTTGTTGGCTTCGACCTCTTAGCAATCAGCAAATCAGATCTGAGAGAAAAACCGTTTAAGACACGAAGAGAAAAACTAGTAAAGGCTTTCACAAAATGCGAAGCTCCACTTTATTTAACACCAATTACTACAAATAAAAAGATTGCCCAAGAATGGTTCATCAACTTCGAAGGTGCCGGACTTGATGGACTAATCGCCAAACCTCAAGACGATCCATATGCTGAGAACAAACGGTCTCAACTAAAACTAAAACATGTTCGATCAGCAGACGCTGTTGTCGCCGGATACCGAATGCATAAAGATGGCAAAGGCATAGGATCCCTACTACTGGGACTATACACCGACGGCGAACTAAGACATGTTGGAGTAGCTGCAAGTTTCACAGCAAAACGAAGAAGCGAACTTATTGAAGAGTTAAAGCCATTAGAAAAAAATGCACTAAGCACTCACCCATGGAAAGACTGGGCTGAGGCGCAAACAAACACCGGTCAAATGCCGGGCGCTCAGCATCGCTGGAGCGGCAAGAAAGATCATTCTTGGATCCCCTTAAGAATAGAAAAAGTTGTCGAAGTAAAATACGGCAGCACTCTAGGAGGAAGGTTCCGAGAAGTAACAAAAGTTCTTCGATGGAGACCAGATAAAGAACCACACGAATGCACTTTAGAACAGCTCGAACAACCTGAGCCAATTGGGGCTGACATCGTATTAAATGCTGGAGAGGCATAAAAATGGCTGAGAAAGAATCTGTGATACAAACTTTCTCAGGGAAAGAAGTAAAGATAACTAGCCCGTCGAAAATATATTTCAGTAAACGATCAGAAACTAAAATCGACCTTGTTGACTATTACGAAGCAATCTCAGAACAAATTATGAACACAATGGGTGGTCGACCTGTCCTATTGCAAAGGTTTCCAAACGGAGCCAGTGGAAAATCGTTTTTTCAAAAACGAGTGCCCAAAAGTGCCCCTGACTGGCTTGAAACAACAACAGTATCGACACCAAATGGAACAGAATCGAACGCAATGGTCGTCAAAGACTTAGCTCACATTATTTGGGCTGTAAATATGGGAAGCCTTGGATTTCACGTTTGGCCATATAAAGCAGCAACTCCTGAAATCTCCGACGAGCTACGAATTGATTTAGACCCAACCCCTGGCACAACATTTGAAGATGCCAGATTAGCAGCTGGATTAGTTAAAGATTTTATAGATGAATTAGGAATGAAAGGTTTTGCAAAAACGAGCGGCAGTAAAGGCATACACATCTTTTTAAGACTGAAACCTATCTGGGATAGTTTTCAGGTACGAGCAGCCGCAGTTGCTATGGCCAGAGAATTAGAACGTCGCCATCCAAACGAATTAACAGCTGCATGGTGGAAGGAAGAACGTGGGAGCAAAATATTTATCGACTTTAACCAAAACTGTCCGCATAAAACTATGTTCGGAGCGTGGTGTGTTCGGCCAAGAGTCGGCGCTCAAGTTAGTACTCCCTTTTATTGGGAAGAGTTAAACACTATCGACCCAGAAATTCTGACCATTGAAACTGTGCCGGCAAGAGTTCAGTCTGATGGTGATCCTTGGGCCGATATAAACCAGACTAAATGCGACATTGATGAACTACTAAAGATGAGCAAAACTGATATGACAAACGGTTTGATGGATGCCCCGTGGCCGCCGCAGTACCCGAAGCAACCAAACGAACCGCCACGAGTTCAACCAAGCCGAGCTAAAAAATATAGTTAGAAAAAATAACTCTACAAATCCGGTGAAATAAATATACTTACAGAGTCCTTGATAGGCAATTTTGCACCATCATTGGAAATTCTGACTCTCTCTGAGTTGACTTCTTCTTTAGTAACCAAGTGATCTAAAAGGATAGTAGAAATTTCTTCATTATCAGAATAAATTGTAATTGGATATGTTGAAGAATTAAATCTATTCGCTAAGCCTTTTAATATGGATTCAGATCCATCCTGATTTTTTAGACTCTCGATTGTGCTATTCGGAAAAAATACAGACAAACCATCATCCTCATACTTTAATTCATACTGATCCAAAGTTACTAACGTTGCGAGATACTTATCTAATGAAATAATTTGCTTTTGAAAATAAACACTACGATCAATGTTTATTGCGAAATCGACATCAGATGCGTCGAAATATTGATAGACAGTTTTTTCGATCCCACTTTTGAGACTCTCATTTGGAAGGCTACCGGAAACTGAAAGCCTTTGATTATTAAAAACTATTGAAAGAGTTGAGCTTTTTTTTTCGGTAATTTCTAACGACTCTTTTAGGGGTAGAGACTCATCTCCAAGTGTTAGAGAATTCAAAATGCTTTGTCGAGCCCCCCTACTAGATGCAATCCCTTCAACTTCAATATTCGAATTTTTATCAATCGTTATTTTTCCTTCAAGCATTCCAACTGAATCTTTAATAATTGAATCAAGTTTTGATTGCCATAGGTTACTACCTGATCTTGGATTTATGTCTAGTCTGACAATATTAGGATTTGAATAGACTTCAGAAATTGCAACTAGTAACTTTTCAACATCAATTCTGTTTGATAATACACCAGAAACCACAATTGATTGACCTTCGAACTCCAATACTAAACCCGAAGCATCCTGAGTCGAACCTACATTAATAGGCTGCACAAGACTGTTTTGTTCCTTCTCTGTCTCAACCGATGGAAAATTTGGAACCAGAGAATATCCTGTACTCGACAAAGACTCATCTCCAGAATTGAACAAAATTATAGCCAGTGTAGACAATACAGTTATCAGAATTATCAAAATAAAATTTTGATATAAATTCTTACTTCTCGCAAAACTGCCAACAGCCATACATATATAATAGCTCGAATTTTGACTAAAATGATAGCTGCACGTATATGCTTGTACTAAGAGCAGCACTCCTGTGAAAGAAAGCGGTAACTATCATGGCGAATCAACGTAAATCAAAAAAACTTATTTGGTTTATATTAACTTTAATTGTTTTATTAAGCTTTGGCTTAGGCGGATTCTATGCAGCAACCGAAACAGATCTTCTAGATGGGATACTTTCAGAAGAAGAAAGTACCGCAGCAGACACAAAAACAGAAGAAACTATAGTCAGTGAAGAACCAGCCAGTCCTGCATTGGTAGCAGATGCCTCCGAAATGACTGTAGCTATCGAAGGTCTGACTTATGATATTAAAGGGACGGTCTCTTCTCAAGCCGTACTCGATGAAATGACACCTTTAGCTCAGAGAGTTTTTGGCGATAGAGGAGAAATTAACTTATTGGTTAATCCCGAAGCAACTCCTGCAGAATGGGAAAAAACATTACCAGTACTAATCCCAAACTTAACTATAATTCAAGATGGAACTATCGAATTTAACTCTGATGGCATTAAGGTCGAGGGGAGTGCTCCAGATGATGCTTTCCTTGCATATTTCAAATCTGTCATGACAGAAGAAAATGGTATTAAAAACTTCGATGATCAGATTAAAATCTTAGACAAAAGAGCACCAACTATAGACATAGTGGTAAAGGATGGCAAAGCCACATTATCTGGAGAATTACAGACCCAAGAGTTGAAAGATCTTTTCAATGAACAGTTTAGAGCTATCTATGGGGATAATATTGAAAGCACAATTACTGTGAATGATGAAGTATTCACTCGGTTTGGCATGACAAGAGTTGGTTCTCTTTCAGCTGTACTATTTCCGTTTGGAGACTTTGAAGCTTCTCTAGTTAATGATGTTTTGGTTGGTACAATCTCAGAAGGACTAAACTTCGAATCTGACTCCAGCGAACTTTCAGAAGAGGCACAAAAAAACGTTCAAGGTTTAGCTTTCTTTCTTGCAACTGGAATCGGTGAAATAAATATTTCAGGGCATACAGACAGTACTGGCAACTACGAAAATAACAAAAAGTTAAGCCAAGCGAGAGCTCAGGCTGTAGCCGACGTAATTTTAGCAACTGAGCTGTTAGACGACCCAAGTAGAGTAACTGTAATTGGCAAATCCAGCGATGAACAAAAAGTAGAAGACACTTCTGAAGAAAATAAATTAATTAACAGAAGAGTAGAAGTAAGATTACTGCCTCCAACGCAAGGTTGATTTATTGTTACGACTAGACAACTAGGTTAAGTAGTTCTCTAGGTCAATTTATTTGTTTTCTCTACAAGATCTTTTGTATCAATGTACTCAGCAAACTCAGCTAAGTTCGATGCCGGCCCTGACCAAGCCAGCTCATCAACTGAATCAATCGTTGGAGCATGCACATCGAGAATCGCAAGTTGTTTAAATAACAGAGCATCAGCCATATTATTTTTAAGTGTGTTTGCGAGTTTCTTAGAACCTCTCACAGTGATATCCCACTGACCAGCAGCAAGAGGAATATTCTCTATTGTTTTGTATCGATTTAAAACTGTTGCTGCAGATTTAGCACCCCAGCCTTTTAATCCAGGAAAACCATCAGCAGTATCGCCCATCAGTCCCAACCAGTCAGGAATAGAAGCCGGTTCAACTCCGTACTTAGCTACTACATCATCGAAGTCCATAACTTTGTTATTACGTCGATCAACCTGGAGGACTCTGCCTTTAACCACACACTGTGCAAGGTCTTTATCGGGAGTTAGCAACATCACACGCTCAACCCGCTCATCTGCCACAGCAACCCGAGCCATCGAAGCCATAGCATCATCAGCTTCAAATTTTTTCATCGCACACAATTTTATTCCAAGCGCCTCAATACCATCTTCTAAAATACTGAACTGGTTATGAATTACAGGATCAATACCTTCACCAGTTTTATAACCGTCGTATAAATCATTACGAAAAGATTCAACTACATGATCGGTAGCAACCCCAATATGAGTTGCACCCTCAGACAGCATTGTCAGCAACCCTCGCAGCACGCCTCTTACTGCCGAAACATCCTCACCCTTTGAATTAATATGTGGAGGCCGAGCAAAAAACTGTCTAAACAATTCAAAGGTTCCGTCAACTACATGCACAATCATGCTCCGACTATAGCCAAATACTTAATACTAGTTTGTGAAAAGTGTTGACTAAATTGTGCTCAGGATTTGTTTAGCTAAATCTAGTTGTTCAGGAGTAAACTCACCGTGGTTTGAGTCATTAGGGGAACCAACCCAAATTGAAGCAACTGCCTCAGCGAAATCTCCAGCTCCAACACTGAAGTCGTCAAGACCTTCACCCGCCCACCATACAGCTGGCATTTCTCGGGCATCTAACCATTCAAGCCTTGTTGAATCATCAAGATAAGTAACATCAAGAGCGTGCCCGATTTCGTGTGCGAGGATTCCCGCAACTTCTGCAGGACTGTCGCCATCATTTATATATATCTCAATTGTTTTGGAAGACTTTAATGTCATCCCTCGATAGTTTGCCTTATCACCAGAGTAATTCACTTTCCAACCAGGCAATTTTGACTTCCAATCGTAGGAAATCAATGCCTCAGCTTTACGCCCAGTCTCTTGATACGACTCAGCTGCTTCAACTAAGCCTAAGTCAACTTGTTCAACACCAGAAAGTACGGCTCTATCAACGTGGTCTCCATGATTGTGATTATGATCGCTTAGAATCTTTTGTTCTTCGATTTTTTCTACCGGAACCGAAACACTAACTTCTGTAACTTCTTGAACTACTGCGGACTCTTGCACTTCTGCAATCTCATCAACAGGTGCACTATATAAATCACCGGCAGCTGCTTTCGCAGCTGTTTGAGCAGTGTCGACAATATTTGACTTCCCACTTCCATGTGTTGAAAAAGATTCAGTGGATCCGGTCCCAGATTGTGCCGCAGCAGAAGGGGCTGAAACCAACACCAGAGAACCTACAGATGTAACTGCTACGAGCAAACCAGCTCCAGGAACAGCCAACTTGTTCTTAAATATTTTGGACCAACGCGAAACTTCTTGATAATTATTCTTAATAATTTCATTTAGAAAAGTTTCTACTGAAACAGGCGTTATTCCTAAAACACTAGAAAGGGTACTAATATCATTATCGCGAAAAACCAAAGTTTTGCCTGGTGTCTCTTCTCGCATAATATATACAAGGGAAAGGTAACGACTCAAAATTTCGTTTGTGTCACCATCTTTTAGTTCCATACTGTGATCAGCAGATTCTATTGTTCGAAGATTAAAGTCAACGACTAGTTCTTTACGCTGAGGTATAGCCTTATTTATGTCAAGATCATAAAGTTCAATCAGTTTTGATACTGTTTCATTATCTAATTGACATCTACCACGTTCATACATCTGCAAATCTCTAACGGTGTAAGAACCATAAGAGCTACTAGCTATATCTGCTAAACCTCGTTGGGTCTTACGACGTTGGGCAGAAAGAACTGCTCCAAAACGAGAACTTGGCACTAAAGAAATTTCCCCTATCACAATATGATTGATCGGAGAAACTAAGAATCTACTTTAAAAATCATCTCAAAGTTCTTAGCAGACTAGGCAATCAGAACTAATAACTGAAACCTTCATATTCCTAAAATACGTTAAATATCGCAATTAGATTTGTAGTTTGATGGTGTTCTAACAATTAGTTTTGACCCAATTAAACCTTTTTTCATGACAAGCTCAATCTGATTAACGTATTTAACTAAATCCTGGGCAAGAAAAACAATAACTCCATCTTGATTTATCCTACGATAAGCAGAAGTATTTCTACCTTTTAGGTTAGTACTTGCTGACACTTCAGAAACCTTGCCGCAACCTACGGGTTTAACAAAGTCAACGGCAACAGATCCACCAGATGAAGTGATCTTCTTTTTTGCGTTATCAGATAAAGTAATTTCCATTAATTTTTAACACTGCCTATTCAACGAATATTCCATCGAACGATTACTTATAATAGTTAGGTTTTCATTCCCCCGCTTGCTTTTTTGCCAGCAGTTGTTTTAGTTCCTTCAGCAGCAGAACGTCCGCCACCTTCCCAAGGTTTCTGTGGGTTTCTACCCCAAGCAGGCCTGAACCCTAGTTGTTCTAAACAGGCTTGGATAATTGGCCAAGCTCTAAACTCTTGAGAGTCAGGATTTGAAATATCAAAACCAGAAGCGCCTTTCATGAATTTATCTAGTTCAACAAATACTTCTAAGCCATCATCTTTTCGTTCGAACCGATCAAAAATTATTCTGTTAGGTTTACCAGGGTCTGCAAACAGAACTCGGATTGCTCGCTTATAGCAACAATCAGCTATACGATCTGTCATCGTCAGTTGAGAAAACTTTGATTTAGCAGACTCTTCACGCTTTTTCTCAATCATTTCAACTCTGATATCTGAATAGTCTTTAGCCATCTGATTTTCAACCATGTGCACTAAGTCAAGTTGCGACGTTGGTTCACCATCTACTCTTTCAAAAGGTGGGTCTTCAGCACGCTTCAGTTTGCATTGCTCCGCAAAAAAGGCAGCCGCTTTCTCGTTTAAACCAAGTTCTATGAGGTTACTGATTGAGGTTTGGATGGATGCTTCGATGTCAATTATTTCTTCGCCCATAGTATTATTGTACCTTATGTTCTACGTAGCGAGTTTGGCATAATAAATCAGGTTATTTCGCACTTAAAATTAAATAGACTTCCTTTATTTTGATATTTGATAGACTTATCTGCGGGTTCAGCTCAAAATCCTCTAACAACTGAACCACAAAAAAATATGGCATTTAAAGAAGTATCAAATAAACCAGAATTTATCGAGATGGAACACGAAATCTTAAAGTTTTGGGATGAAACAAACGCTTTTGAAGAGCTCCGCAAACTTCGAGCTGAATCCGAAGAAGAATATGGAACGTTCAGTTTTATTGACGGCCCAATTACCGCCAACAATCCAATGGGTGTTCACCATGGCTGGGGTAGAACTTATAAAGATCTTTATCAGCGTTACCATGCCATGCTTGGAAAGAACGAGCGTTGGCAGAACGGTTTTGACTGTCAGGGTTTATGGGTAGAAGTAAACGCAGAAAAAGAACTCGGATTTGAAAACAAAAAAGACATAGAAGCTTATGGTTTGGATAAGTTCACTGCGTTCTGCAAATCGCGAGTCTTAAACTTTGCTGCGAAACAAACTGAGCAGTCAATTCGTCTGGGCTACTGGATGGATTGGAATTCAACCGAACAGTTACATAAGCTTCGAGATGCAATGGCTGATAACCCAATGCAAGAAATAACAATCGAAGGCCCTGACGGTCCTATAACTGACACAGCTGAACAACTAGTTGGTCGCCTCGGAATGCCCGATGTTGGCGGGAGCTACTTTACATTTTCAAACGAAAACAATTACCAGATTTGGGGCTTCTTAAAGAAGTGTTTTGAACGTGGTTGGATATATAAAGGCCGTGACGGTATGCCTTTCTGCGTCCGCTGTGGCACCGGCATCAGCCAACATGAGATAGCAACAGATGGCTACCAAGATGTAACCCATGAATCAATCTATTTTAAGTTACCTCTAGTTGATAAAGAAAAAACTGCTTTACTTGTTTGGACTACCACCCCTTGGACGCTTAGCAGTAACGTCGCAGCAGCGGTAGGGCCTGAAATAACGTACGCCGAAGTTAAGTCCGAAGACGGATGGACATATTACATAGCTGAAGATGCAATGAAAAGCTCGTTAATCGGTGGACATGAAACAGAAGTAGTGCGCACCTTATCAGGATCTGAAATGATCGGATGGGAATACACAGCTGCGTTTGACGATTTCGCAATAGTGCAAGAAACTTTTGCTGAAGCTGACTACAAGCACCGGGTAATCCCTTGGAAAGAAGTTGGATCGGAAGAAGGAACTGGAATTGTTCACATAGCACCAGGATGTGGCGCCGACGACTTTCGTCTAGGCAAAGAACTCGGCCTGCCAATACTTGATCCTATCGACGAAACTGGTAAATATTTAGAAGGATACGGGTGGCAAACCGGTAAATCCGTATTCGACGTAGCAGAACAAGCCTTTGAACAGTTAAAGGAAACAGATACCTACTATCGCAAACAAAAAATCGAACACCGCTATCCACATTGTTGGCGTTGCGGAACAGAACTTGTTCACAAAGTTGTAGACGAATGGTATATCGCAATGGGCGATCACCATGACAAACCTCGTGAAGAAGTCACAAAAGATGAACGAGATAACAGTTTTCGTTATCAAATAATGGAAGCCGTTGACCAGGCGAATTGGTACCCAAGTTTTGGTCATGACCGTGAGATGGACTGGCTTCGCAACATGGATGACTGGATGATTTCCAAAAAGCGTTACTACGGGTTAGCTTTACCAATATTTGAATTTGAAGATGGATCTTTCTATGTTGTAGGTTCATTAGAAGAACTTGAAGAACTTGCTTGTGAAGGTTGGGACACTTTCGAAGGCCACACCCCTCACCGACCGTTTATTGATGCTGTAAAAATCAAACATCCAGAGACTGGTCTAGTTGGTACAAGAATTCCCGATGTTGGAAACCCTTGGCTTGATGCTGGAATTGTTGGGATAAGCACCACTCACTATTCTTCAGATCGGCAGTACTGGGATAAGTGGTATCCAGCAGATTGGATTTCAGAAAGTTTCCCAGGTCAGTTCCGTAACTGGTTTTATAGTTTGTTAGCTCAAAGCACACTTATGGCACAAGACGACGATGGCAAGGTGAATGGGCCATTCAAAAACTTGTTCAGTTATGCAACCCTTTATGCAGAAGACGGCCGTGAGATGCACAAATCTTGGGGTAATGCTATTTGGTTTGACGACGGTGTCGAAAAAATGGGGGCCGACACTATGCGTTGGCTTTACGCAAGTTGCAGCCCTGAAAAGAATTTGAAATTTGGCTACAAAGTTGGTGACGAAACTAGACGTAAGTTTTTGATTCCTTTATGGAACGTTTATTCATTCTTTGTGACTTATGCCAAGCTTGATGGCTGGCTTCCTGACACCACTGACAAGATGACTTCTGATAATTCTGCTAACGCCCAGTTAGATGATTGGATTGAAGAGCGTGTACGTGAAACTGCTTCTCAGATGAAAGCTTCTTTTGATGTTTATGATTCTGAAAAGGCTTGTGAATATGCCGAAGAGTTTTTAGATGATCTTTCTAACTGGTACGTGCGTCGCAGCCGTCGCCGTTTCTGGCGTGGAGAAATGGATCAAGACAAACAGGCTGCATATGAAACACTTTATTTTGTTTTAATGCAATTTTCGAAATTGATTGCCCCGGTTGTGCCATTTGTTGCAGAAGAAATCTATCAAAATCTAGCCGGTGCCGACGCAAATTGGCCTCACCCTAAAAGTGTGCATCATAACTTATACCCTCAGTACAACCCTGAGGCTCTTGATCGTGATCTGTTAGACAAGATGAGGTTAGCGGTTACAGCGGCTCAATTAGGTAGAGCGGCTCGCGGGTCAGCTGATCTTAAACTTAGGCAACCGCTTGCTAAGGCCAGAGTAAATGTTGGTTCTGAAAAAGAACATAAACATTTAACTGAAATTTCTGACATTCTTAAAGAAGAGATTAATGTTAAAGAAATAGAGATTGTTTCTGACGTTGGTGATCTTGTTTCTTATAAGGTTCTGCCTAATAACAGAACTTTAGGCCCTAAGTTTGGTGACGACTTTCCTAAGGTTAGAAAAGCGTTACTTGATTTGGATGGCGCTACTGTTGCTAAAGAAATTCAAAATAATGGATCTATTGATTTAGAAGTAAATGGCGAAACTGTAACTTTGACAACCGAAGAAGTACTAGTTCAAACAGAAGCTAAAGGCGAAGACGCTGTTGCTTCTGATAAGGGTGTCACTGTTCTAGTTGATGGCCATTTGACGCCTGAGCTTATTGAAGAAGGAATCGCCCGCGATTTCGTGCGCAACATTAACGAGGCACGCAAGCAGCTTGGGTTTGAAATTAATGACCGTATTACTGTGGCTTTCCAAGCAAGCGGCGACTTGGCAAAAGCGGTCAGCAATTTTAGCGATTATATAAAAGACGAGACCTTGGCGAACTCTCTTACCGAAGGCAGCTCAGGTGACAAAGAATCTGAGTTTAAAGTTGGTTCGGAAAAAGTAACTGTCTGGTTGACTAAAGATTAGCTAATTACCTCTTGAAACAGCTCTTAAATTTGGACCTAGCACCCCATTAAAGCCTCTTGTTTCGATCAGCGAGGCGTGGTATGGATCTGGATCTGGATCTGGATCTTTAAGATCATTATTTCCTGCTGATGGGTGGTGGCTTCCACTTTCTCGCAATCCATGCTCTAATTGTTCATTTTTGTCGGGATCGGAGTCGTTGAATGGCCGGCAAGTCAGAACTGCTATGTCTGAGTTAGCATCAATGATTACACCGTAGTCAAGAAACATTAATTGCTTAGGATCTAAGTCGCCCAGACCACTATTGCTTTTGTGAAAATCATAAAATCTAATATGAGAATAAAGAATGGCTAGTTCTTCTACTAAGTAAATTAAGCTCTCAGCATCATGAGCTTCTTCTCTAATAACTTCGTTCAATAATCCTAAAGCTGATACCGATTCTTCAGGTGGAGAGGGCTGAACTGTAAGCAACAGTTTCTTTGCCTCTAAAAGAATTCTTAAAATTTCGGATGCGGTTGGCAACAAAGTTTGTTCTTCATCAGAGAATCCGATTGGATCAATAATATCACACTCATCAGAATGATACTGTTGATATGCGACTTGACTTTTTAGCCTCATAAAAGTGTCTCGCGCAGTTTGAAGGTATCCTAACGCTGCTATTGAAAAACAGTATTGCAGTAAAGATTTTTGAACCGGACTTAAATCTTTTTCTTGAGTTATCCGTTGCAGTTCTTGTTTTGCTTTCTGAAATCCTAAATTGTTAAGATCATTGAGAATTTCATTTTTGTCAGTTTCGACTTCAAGATTTGTATATGTAATTTCTCCTACACACACTCTCAGAAAGTTTATTACATTTAAATAATGTTGTTTAATTTCTTCATCCGGTGAGCCGGCCCCATTAAACATTAAGCACCACTTTTTCGTAGTGGGTAATTATTTTGTCGCTGCTATAAGTGACAAAATTAAAAAAATTTTGATGGTTCAGCTCTTCCCACATTTTGATCCGCCTAAAATCACGCTAATTACATTGTAGGCAATTAGTTAACTGTTTCCATCTCTGGTTCTGGCAGACCTGCTTCGCCTTCAATATCTATAGTAGGCAGAAGGCGATCTAGCCAACCTGGGATCCACCAGTTAGCGTCACCCATTAGTTTCATCGTTGCTGGAACTAAGATAATTCGGACAATGGTGGCGTCTACAAATATTGCTGTTGCTAGACCCAGACCCATCATTTTTATTGTTGGATCGTCACCAAGTACAAATCCTAAGAATACAGAAATCATAATCAACGCAGCAGATGTAATTACTCTAGCCGTGCTCGCAATTCCTTTGATAACAGACTCATCGTTATCGCCTGAAACTAAATATTCTTCGCGAACCCGTGAGAGGAGGAACACTTCGTAATCCATCGACAATCCAAACAGTACCGCAAACATAAACATCGGGATGAACGAGACAATTGGTATGGTCGCTTCCAATCCAAACAGGCTCATCCCCCAGCCCCATTGGAATACCATAACCAATACACCATAGGCGGCTCCGATACTAAGTAAGTTAAGTAGCGCAGCTTTCAACGGAACCAGTATTGATCTGAATACCAATGTAAGTAAAACGAATGACATTAATATAACGGCAGAAATGAATAAAGGAAGACGTTCATTTATTCGATCACCAATATCTGCAAAGTTAGCAGTACCACCACCTATGTGAGCCTTTGCTGGGCTTTTATCGAATATTGGTGGGATTACATCGGCTCGTATTCGTTTAATTGTGTCAAGAGTTTTATCATCCTGAGGTGATGTATTTGGAAAAGCAATTATTGTTGCTACTCCAGCTTCGGTATTAATATTAGGAGTAGCAATTCCAGCTATACCTTCATCCTCGCCTATAGCCGCAGCTAAAGGCTCAACGACACTTTGGTCTTCAGAAATGTCAACGGCAACTAGGAGGGGGCCATTTATACCCGGACCAAAACCTTCTGTTACAAGATCATAAGCATTACGCTGTGTCAGATTTTCGGGCAAATTACCATCATCTGGGAACCCTAGTTCTAACACTAATACAGGGGCAGTGAGTCCCAAAAGCAAAGCGGTTACACCTATTGCATATTTCCAGGCATGTTTTGAAACATGAGTACCCCATCGCAACCAGCCCGAAGCAACTTCGGTTCCCGTCTCTGTTTTATTTTTTCGAATTCCCCAACTGTTTATTTTATGACCCGCAATTCCAAGGAATGCAGGCAAAATGGTTACCGAAGATATCACCATAATAAGAACGACTACTGATGTTGCTATTCCTGCAGCCGTCATAAATGGAACACCGGAAAATGCTAAACCAAGAATTGCAACCACAACGGTTCCACCTGCAAAGATAACAGCCTGACCTGCTGTTGCAGTAGCCCTTGCGGCTGATTCAACTACGGTCATACCTCGAGAAATAAATTCACGATGCCTAGTTACCACAAATAGGGCATAATCAATGCCAACTCCAATACCAATCATTGAGGCCATATCTGGAGCAAAACTTGGAATGTCTACTAAATAGTTCAATAACGACATTGAACTGATTCCAAGAGCCAGGCCAAATAATGCCATTCCTATTGGTAATCCCATTGCTATGAGAGAGCCAAATGCGACAAGCAAAATAACTATCGCAGCAAAAATACCGATCATTTCTCCGGTGCCAGTTTCTGGTTCTTCAAAGGCAAAGAAAAGTTCGCCGTTGGATTCAACCTGTAGAACTTCGCCATCTACTTCTTCGCGAACTTCTTTAAGCTCTTCCAAGTCATCTATGCTCAGTTCTTTTTGTATTGGGTACTGAAGGTTTATTAATGCAATTTTTCCATCAGCTGATACCAAACCGGTTTGAGCGGCGGCTTCTGGGCCTGATTCAATGATTGCAGCTGTATCGGTTACTCTTCCCTCAACGTTTTCAAGTTTGGATAGTTTTTCTTGAACAGAAGCTAAGGCAGATCTAGCCTCTTCGGAATCAAAGAACGTTACTGATTCATCTAATGGAGTTAGAACTACTCGAGCCGTTAAACCAGCATCGTCAGATTGTGCTTTTGATAACAACTCAACGGCTTCAGTTGAATCTAACCCTGGAACACTAAAAGAGTCTTCAAAATCCTTACCAAAACCAACCGACAAACCAACAATTACTACAGCAGTTATGACCCAGGCACCAAGAACATGCCATGGGTTACTCGCCGCATACTTACCTAAACGATATAACAACATCGACATCTATGATTCCTCCAACTATTAAGCCATGATTATTCTAGGAGCTAAGAATCAATATATTCTTCTATATTATTGTAAAAGCCGAATTTGTTCAGAATTCCAATTGAATAGTCGAGAACATAATAGGATCTATACCATCCTATTATGCAAGGACTTGGTTCAAATGACAGTTGACAACATAGCAAAAGTTCAGAACAGAATAAAAGAGCTATCTCACACTCCCACACTTCTAGTTGCCTGCGATTTCGACGGCACACTGGCGCCGCTCGTCGATGATCCTATGACATCAAAACCTCATCGAGAATCCAGCGCAGCATTAAGATCTTTAGCAGAACAATCAAACACACACGTCAGTGTTATTTCAGGGCGAAGCTTACGCGACCTCGCAGCCCTTTCAAGGTTCCCTGAAGAAATCCGCCTTGTAGGATCTCACGGATCAGAATTCGAAGTAGGTTTTGCTCAAAGCTTGTCTGACACACAATTAAAACTTAAAACCAAAGTTCTAGAACAAACACAGGCTATTGCCGATGAGCACAAAGCACGTCTTGAAGTTAAACCCGCTGGCATGGCAATACACTTACGCGAACTTTCCGCTGATACAAAAACGTCTGTTTCACAAGCTATGCAAAATGGTCCTTGCAAAGAACCAGGCGTACACGTCATGCAAGGCAAAGATGTAATTGAGTTATCAGTTCAAGACAAAAATAAGGGTCATGCAATTGAGCGCCTACGAGCCCAAGTTGGGGCAACAGCAGTAATATATTTTGGAGACGACACTACAGACGAAGCAGCGTTTGCAACACTCAGCGGACCCGACCTTGCAATTAAAGTTGGACAAGGCCCTACATGCGCCCAGTATCGTATTGAAGACACCACCCAAGTTTCACAAATGTTAGCGCTCCTCACAGAATCTCGAATTACTTGGTTAAAAGGAGCCGGCCTAGTTCCCATCGAAGACCATTCAATCATTTCTGACTTGCGAACCGCTGCCATTATTACCCCTCAAGCAAGAATCACTTGGTTCTGTGCTCCGAGGATAGATTCTGGTTCTGTTTTTGCTGAACTCCTAGGAGGGCCAACGGCTGGACATTTCACAATCAGTGACCCGCAAGGCGCTGCCACTAGCCAGGAATATAACCAAGACACTTTAATTCTAAAAACGTCGTTCCCTAACTTCTCTGTTACAGATCTGCTAGATACTTCGAGTGGACGCACTCGGCGTTTAGCTGGACGAACAGATTTGATCAGAAAAATCGAAGGCCAAGGTAGGGCTCGTATTGAGTTTGCCCCCAGGTTAAATTTTGGACGTTCACACACAAATCTTGTTTTAAAAGAAGACGGCATTGTTATTAAAGGAACAAACGATTTAATGTCGCTTCGTGCTGTTGGTGTCACTTGGGAAATTCAAGAATCTGGTAGCCATGAAACAGCAGTAGGGTTTGTTGACCTTAAAAAAGGTGAACCTATTTATTTAGAACTTAGGTGCGGTAACGCTAGCCTCAAAGCAGAATCGCAGCCAATAGAAGATCGATTGGCTGAAACTAGTTCTTATTGGAAAAAGTGGGCAAACAAATTGCTGCTGCCTTCTGTTGAAACTGAACAAGTTAAACGCTCTGCAATAATTCTAAAATCTTTATGCCACAGGCCAACTGGGGCTATTCTTGCTGCTGCTACCACTAGTTTGCCTGAGACTATGGGCGGTGTGCGTAACTGGGATTACCGTTATTGTTGGCTCAGAGATGCTGCTTTAACGGCTGCTAGTTTGGTTAGGTTAGGTTCTAATTCCGAGGCTATGTCTTATGTTGATTGGGTCCTAAAATTACTCGAATCTAGAGATGATCCTGAAAGGTTGTCTCCTCTATATAACGTAGCTGGCAGGCATCTTCCACCTGAGGCTGAGCTGACTGAAATGTCGGGCTATGGCGGTAGCCGTCCTGTGCGTATTGGTAACGCCGCTGATGGACAGATTCAGTTGGATGTTTTTGGACCAATTGTTGATCTGGTTTATTTATTGTCTGAATCCGGCGAGCCACTTTCTTCAGAGCATTGGCGTCTAGTTAAAGCAATGGTTTTAGCTGTGACTCGCAGGTGGGAAGAATCCGATCATGGCATTTGGGAGATTCGTAAACCTCCTAGACCACACGTTTATACAAAAGTAATGTGTTGGGTGACTATTGATAGAGCAATAAAGATTGCCGATCAATTTGTCGACGAAATTTCAGAAGAGTGGATTAGTTTACGTGACGAGATAGCGGCCGAAGTTCTCTCCGAAGGCTGGAATGAATCTCGACGTAGTTTCACCGCCGCTTATGAAGGTGAAGATCTTGATGCTTCTGTCTTAGCGGTTGGCCTTTATGGTTTAATTGATCCAACTGATCCGAAGTTTGTTGCAACTGTTGAAACTATTGAAACAGAACTTCGAGATGGCAAAGCGGTTTATAGATATGTTGAGGACGATGGGCTACCTGGTAAAGAAGGCGGCTTTAATATTATGACTTCTTGGCTGGTTGAATCGCTTTGGCTAGTTGGACGCAAAGATGCTGCTAAAGAACTTTTTGCAGGCATTTGTAGCCTTGTTGGTGATACTGGTTTAATGGCAGAGCAGTTTGATCCTGTTAATGAAATTGCGTTAGGAAACGTTCCGCAGGCTTATTCGCACTTGGGGTTAATTAACAACGCCGTGTTGCTTAGTGAATGACAAGACCACCTAATCAGATTTACTCGTAGAGTTCTAACTTAGTTACCTTGTTTAACAACTTGAAGTGTTTGTCAAGCGAGTAGATTGAACAATTATTTTGGATAGCATTTTGTGTGATAATTAGATCTGGAATTCCAATTCCATTATTGCCTGCCCGAAGACATTTCGTCTGAACATGAATTATTTCATCCCAATCAATATTTAATTCGACTAACTCAACTTGACGCAATAAACTAATCAGTTTCTTCTCATTTTTAATCTTTAGAAAAGGAATAAGTTCTGAAAGAATAATATGATTAGCGACAATTAAGTTTTCATCGATTAAATGATCAAGATTATTTAATTCCTGATTACCACTAAAGTACGCAATCCAAATCGAGCTATCAATTAGTACACGCAACTATTTTCTTCCTCGAAGTTGGCCTAAATCTACATCAATGTCAACTTTGCCTTTGTAATTTTTTATCTGAGCAACATTATATTTACGAACCAGATTTTCAAGTGCTTGAATTATGACTTGTGTTTTTGTTCTGATGTTTGTTGCCTTCATTGCCTCTTCAAGCAATTCTTCAGGTAAATCTAATGTCGTACGCATAACAAGTCACTCCTATGCATATAATTTTATTATATTATGCATACTTTGTCAATAATATTCGCATATGAGTCATGGGTATCCCTCGACCTGTTTTTTGAGAATAAACTCAAACACCCAATACAATGAACTTATGGCGGGCAATACAACATGGTTCACTGAGTTAACAGGCGTTGAAGAGCAGCTTCATAGGGGCGCCAACCACAGCAGAGCGCAAGCTTCACTTAGAGTTGAAGGCGCTCAACTTGTTTCAGCTGTTAATGGTAGAGAATTTACTGTAGGTAACTTAGAAATACCTTCACTTGGTGAACTTAGACAAAGAACACCGGAAACCCCTGTTGGGCACTTACAGATTCAAGAACTAGTCGGAGATGCACGAACTTTGCATGCTAACTCCGAACCAAACAGTCTGTTCCAAGTAGCTTCACAAGCTAACCTGCTTGAAATGATTAATCCAACAAACACTCCTGAGATGGGAGTTGGAGTATATGAAAAAGATGCAACTCAAGGACCTCAATGCGCAATTGCGGCAGGAGCTGGAACAATCTACAGAAACTATTTTGTTCCAATGCCAGACGGTTCAATTGGTCAAACCCGAGACAACCAAATTGATTGTTTTGCTGAATTCAGCGAAGCTTTACAAGCTTTAGCAGATAAGCGAAGACCACTTTGGGATATGAAAAACGGTTACGCATTACCTACCAAGAGTGGTTTAAAATCCGTCAAAGGGCTTTTGGATACTCTCGCTGAAACAGATTTAGATGAGCTAAAAAAACTTCTAAGAATAGGCATCCAATGGGATACAGAAGTAACAATAACTGACGAAAAAAAACTTGTGACCCAGGCCTACTGTTCAGCATTACCTTTAGCATATTCAAAATTCTCAAGAGGCGAAAATAAAGATTCTTGGCAAAGTGTTGCTCAGCTGGTGTTAGACGCAAGTTACGAGGCAACGTTTCTAACTGGTTTAATAAACTATGCAGCATCTGGAAACAACACAATCTACCTCACTCTGATCGGTGGTGGAGTATTCGGTAATGACCCTTCATGGATTACCACAGCTATTGAACGCTCCGCACAAAAATTTTACAACACTCCACTAGAGGTAAATATAGTGAGCTATCAAACTTCTAACCCAGACGTAGCAGATCTAACAAACCGTTTAGGAATGTAAGGCAAATGCTCCGATTTGTCCTGCATGAGTATCAAGTAAATAAGATTCAGAACTCATACATAGTCTTCCCACGCATCACCTATAGGCTCGATTAGTTCGTCTGGGTCACCGTTAATAGTAATTTTTTGCTTAACCCGGTTACGCTGATCCGGCTTGGCTCGTGGTGAAAGTTCAGCAGCCTCTTTCCCATTACGTTCAATGAAAAATTCTTCACCGTTTGCGACTCTCTCTAGATACTTAAAGAGATTTTTTCGAAATTCGGTTGCAGTAATAATATTCATTTCTTATTCCCAAAATGGAAAACCCATATAAACATTTACATATATCAAACGTTCCCACTTGGCTAGCGGCTCGGGAAACATTTCACCTATAACAATTTTGCCTTTGAAAGTCAAAATTGAGGCCATATTTTTCCCTTTAGGGGAAAATATGCAGATGTTTGATCGATCTGTTGAGCTTCCAAATAGTTGAAGTGTTTCGCAAGCCCTTTTACAACTCAGAACCACACTTTGTTAATAACGCAAGCCCTCTAGTTACGAAGTACGCATTTTATACTTTGAAACTGCAATTCCGCCTAGTCTTGTTTCTTGAGCAGTAAATCACCAAAACCTGCTAGAGTCTCAAGACTTTCAAAAATTTCCACGAACTTTTCATCTGTTTTATCTAAGCGAGAGTTCATCTCTAAACCTAAAAACAATGCAGATATCATTTGTGCTATTTGATCAGAAGGCATAATTGCAGAGATCGAAGTACCTTCTATTATTCTTTCAACTATATTCTTAACAGCATCGTCCCAGGGTTTTAAAGCTTCTTTCAGTTTTTCCGGCAACTCACTATTCGTTGACCACCCAGCAGCCAAAATTGCCAAAGCGGCAGAGTCTGGTTCACTTTTTTTTGCACGTACCTTATTTGAAAGTTTGGCAAGCTCAACCAAGCTAGATACCGATTCAAGTTCAGTTCTATAACGGTCAAACCTTGCTTTGCTTGCTCTTTGAACCGATGTTAGCAAAAGGTTATTTATGCTATCAAAATGATAAAAAATTAGCGCTTGATTAAAATCTCCAACCTTAGCTATGTTTCTGGCACTAATCCCAACGAGACCCTGATCAACGATAACTTTTAACGTTGCATCAATTATTTTATCTTTTGTATTTGTCGCAGGTTTTTGTTTTGCTGTACTTTTCATCAACTACCAACTCTTAGACTACATCAATATTATCCCTTACCGGAAAATTACAAATGACCAGCATCACATTTAAGTTCTGCTAGCCATCTGAAATTTTTATTTATACTGGCACGAATCCTTCAGTTCCTCTATCTGGAAATACTTGATGTGAGGCACTTGCTTGAGATTGACTTATTACCTGTTTATCTCTTAATGCCCATTTCATTATTCTCCAGAACACCAACATGTTGACCAAGTGAATTACTCCTAGAGATATGGCAAGTATCCCAATTTTTGTAACAAGTTGAGAAATACCTTCAGTTAGTGTTTGTTCATTTGAATCAATTTGAAAAATTACAAGTGAATAGCCAAGGTTCAATAAACAGAATCCAATTACTAACAGTTTGTTCACAGACTCTGCAAGTTCAATATCTTCAAAAACAACCCTTAAAAACTTTACTCCGCTTTTGTAAAATATTCTTGCCAATACTGTTACCAAAGTAAATGCAACAACAACATAAAAAAGGTAAAGGCCTAGCGAGACTCCTTCTGAAATTATTCCCTGTGCTCTTTCTGCTTCATATTCATATCCGTTCATTTTTCCCTTTCGTTTTTAAGCAATCGCTTAACTATTATTAAGCATACGCTCAAATAGTTTAACTTGCAACAGAGAAGCACAAGAATGAGCCTTAAGGCCTATAAACAAAGTCGGGTAACAAGTATTGGACGGAATCTATTTGGCAGAGCTCAGGAATCTTTAAGAGCCAAAGGGATTACAACCTCTAGAATTAATTTATGGATAATGATCTACTCAATAAACTTGTTGAAAAGACGCTAACAAGTACTGACCATGACGTCGGCAATGTCCCATGTAAAGATATTCAACAAAAACTAGTGCCACTAAAATCATCTGTTGAATTGCAACTCTTACCAATCTGGGACTACCCGACAAACGACCCTGAAGGGCCGACATACAAAAAATATATAGCCAAAAACTCATTGTATAAAACAATCTATGTAAGGCAAGTCTTGGCAGAAAAAATCAACCAGGTAACACAATTCATTCCTGACCATTGGCAATTGATTATTCGAGCCGGACACCGACCCTTTGATGTCCAAAAAAGCCTACTAGACCAAGTAGCCGAAAAATATCTTATCGACAACCCTGAAGCCACAAACGAACAAGCTCTCTCACATGCAAGAATATACATTTCAGATCCAGAACAAAAACTTCCACCCCATACATGTGGGGCAGCAATTGATGTAGATGCAAAAGACCGAACTAGCCAAGAATTAATAGACTTTGGATGTGGCGTAAACACACAAGAAGCAATCTCTTTCTGGAATACAAATGCCCTCACACAAGCTCAGTTGAAAAACCGTATTTCATTACTAAAAGCAATGATTCAATCAGGGTTCGCCCCACACCCAAATGAATGGTGGCACTTCAGCTACGGCGACCAGTACTGGGCTGACTTTTATGAACAACCAGAGTCTTTATTCGGATTAATCGAAGCAACTAAACAAGATAATTAGCCTTAACTGATGCTCGATAACTGAGGAAACCCTATGCAAAGTTTTCACTAGAAAAACTTAGTCTGGACTAGATCGTATTACCGCCAATTACAACTACTATCTTTTCGCTAGTTTCAGATGGTTGTGTACAGACGTTGTAGAAATATCCTTTTGGTGAAGGCTTAGACGCATACCCATCACCTTTAATAGGTTTATAAAAAGTAGCTGTCCCTTTTAAAGCCTCAGCGTCAACTTTGTCAGATTCACAACTCTTACCTAAATCAGTTGAACGTTGATCAACTTCTAAATCGTTGTTATTCACAATCTCATCAACTTGGCTAATATCAATCTTGAACGTTGCCCCAAATAAGCAATCCAAAGCACACTCTTGCGAAGCTTCAAAGTCATCGGTTTTTTCTGGCAGAATAATCCCTACTGTTTCAACGAACTCTTCAGCATTTAATTCATTTAAAGTGTCAATCCTAGAATCTGAGCCATCAGAGTCAGACCCTGTACAGCCTGCTAGACAAATGATTACGGCCAAAAATAATATTGATTTTATATTCATAAGATTATTCTACACCTCATCTCAACAAGGGTTGTAATAGCTAACAACCATCTTTACCTAACAAAAGGAATAAATCGGCTACGTATCTCAATATTACTAAACAGTGACTTTGAAGGATCGCCTCAATTTATAACATTTTGGGTGATAAAATGTTATTTATGATGAAACAAATTAAAAGATCTTTTTCGTTAGCAAAAGCTTCTATGAAAGTTCTTCAACAGGATAAAGAACTTCTTGTACTCCCAATCATTTCAGGAGCCGCAGCGATACTTACACTTCTAGTGACTATGGTGCCAATATTGGCAATTGAAAACCTGAATGGATATGTAGCTGCCCTTGCATTCTTTCTAATCTATTTAGCTCTTGCTTATATAACGATTTTCTTTAGTGCAGCATTAATTCATGGAGCCAATGAGCGGCTTGCTGGCGGAGATCCAACAATCGGTTCTGCAATAAAAGGGGCAGCATCTAGAGCTGGCGCTATTCTTCCTTGGGCTATTGTGTCTGCAACAGTATCATTAATTATTAGAGCTATTCGAAGCAACGATAATATTATTGCCAAAATTATTGCCGGTCTTTTAGCAACGGTCTGGGGTTCTATTACTTTCCTTATTCTGCCTACAATAGTTATTGAAGGCGCATCTTTTGGGCAGGCTTCTAAAAATGCGAAAAATACTATCAAACAACGTTGGGGCGATAACGTAACCGCTTACGTTGGCCTCGGTTGGGTTACGTTCCTTCTTTCTCTTCCAGGAGTTGGACTATTTTATTTAGCTCAAAGCACAGACAGCCTTGCACTTGGAATACTTGGCGGTATTCTTCTTGGTCTTGGCGCTGCCTTTGGTATGGCCCTTAGCGGAGTTTATCAAGCTGCCCTTTATCGGTACGCAACTGTAGGGGAAACCCATAACGAGTACTTCAAACCAGGTGTGTTAGAGAACTCGTTCGGTAAATAAAGCAATTGGACAGAAACTACTATTCTGCAAGCCAAAGCAATACCTCAGATTAGAAAGATCGAATGATTTTGGTAATCTGAGAAAGATCCTTAGACCCTTTACAGGTACTTTAAGATTTCTCTAAAAAAATCTTCCAGTGGCAGCACTTCAATGCCATCTTCAGAACGTTTCTCTTTTCCAAGATAGAGGAGAATACATCTAGCCTGAGGATAATCTTTTTTAAAAAGTTTAAGCCCCTTAAGATCTGTTCTTCGATACGAATCTGAGCGCTTAACTTCCAATGCAATAAAACCATTTTCACCATAAAGAACAAAATCGACCTCTACTTTTTCTTTTGTTCTCCAAAAGTAAAGTTGATAACCCAATTCATTATTATCATTAATGGCTCTAAGCTGCTGAAAAACCATAGACTCCAAAGCCAAGCCTTCAATTTCTGACACCTCATCGAGAGGCCCTGTGGGTCTGATGGCACGATAAACGCCACAATCAAAAAAATAGAATTTCGGTTGAGATAGAAGTTTTCTTTTAGCCTTGCGTTGAAACACTGGCAATCGATATCCAATTAATAAATCTTCAAGCAAATTAAAATATTCACTAGCCACTCTCCTATTTATAGAGCAATCCGCTGCAACGTTACTTATGTTGACAACGGAAGCTTGAGAAAATGAAGCGGCCTCAAGAAACCGGGAAAAGTTAGCCAAGTTTCTAACTAAACCTTCTTGTTGAACTTCTTCTCTCAGGTAAGTAGTTACATAGCTTGATAAATAATCTTTAGGACTAGGATCTGAAAATACTGAAGGCAAAAAACCATTCTGCAACGAAAATTCTAAAGAGAAGTCTTCACCCAACTCCACTACTGTTAAGGGATGAAAGTTTTTGGTATAGGCGCGTCCAGCGAGAAGATTAACTCCTTCTCGCCGAAGTTTTCTAGCACTTGAACCTGTCAAGATGAACTTGTATGAATTATTTTCTATCAGTCTGTGAACTGTATTTAAAAGAGCTGGAACTTTTTGAACCTCATCAATTATTATTGGTTTTTCTGGGTTGTTGATGTAGGTTTCCAAGCGATCTGGATCAGCTAATAATGTATTGAATGTTTGATTGTGAAGAAGGTCTATATAATCAGATTGTGGGTGGTTCAATTTAACCCAAGTTGACTTGCCGGTTCCACGAGGACCTAATAAAAACGAACTTTTGCCGGCAATTAGTTTTGCTTTTCTGTCATACACAATTCCAAAATAGCATATTTTTTGGAATTAAGCAATCCTAAATGTCTGTAAATTACGAGTTCCAGCATTGAAGTAAGCCTGTTTTAAGCAAATCTTTCTACAATGGAGATCAATTAAACTTTAAGGCGGAGAATCATGAAAATAATTGGTGCAGATAAAGCAGACCCTGTAAGCACTTATGAGGTCTACTTAATCGAATATAGTTGGAATAACCTTCCCGAACCTTATGAAAGCTCAATACGGCGCTTAAGCCAGCAGGGATTTAGAGCCGCTAATTATGCCTTTGCTAGCATTGCCTCTGCGTCTCTAACGAAAGAAGACACTGCACATCGTATTGTGCGAATAGTTGATGGGCTTCCTGCTCAAGAATTTACCAGAAAGATAGGGGATGTTTGGAAAGCTACTAGAGAAAACCAAAATAGAGATGACAACATCCATATTTTACAAATCCCTGGCACTTTAGTTCCTCTAATTTCCGCAGATAAAACTGTTCTAGTTTTTGAAACTCATAAAGATCTGGGTGACGTGAAAAATATTAATAGAGCGGCTGGAAATCTTACCACAGAACAATTTGAAGAACTATGTGCATCGTTTTTATCAGACCTTACTGATTCACCAGAAGAGAAAATCCTAGCGCATTTACAAGAAAACTTTCGAAACCAAGACGGTTCAACTAGTTTGAGTAATCCTCAAGGTACAGATTTATTTGATGCCGGATTCTTTTTTGACTCTAAAGGAGAACTCCAATTTGATCCAGAAGCTCTACAAGCAGCTGTTCCAGTTTCAGGCACGCGAGAGCCGTACACCACCACCCCAGCAACTTCAGTTGGAAGTGGCACTCCGGGACGAGTTCAGGGTCAATAGAATCAGTTAAACTTGCAGGCGCTGATACAAGTCGTTATATAAACCAGCTTCTGCAATAAGCTGATCGTGAGTTCCACTCTCCACAACTTTACCTTCATCAAGAACCAAAATAAGATCAGCATCGGTAACCGTAGAAAGCCTGTGCGCAATAACAAGTGAAGTTCTATTCTCGAGCGCAGTATTCAAAGCTTGCTTAACTTGTGCTTCATTCTCAGAATCTAAATGACTAGTAGCTTCATCTAAAATAATCACAGCAGGATCTTTTAATAACATGCGGGCAATAGAAAGACGCTGCTTCTCCCCTCCCGACATGCGATAACCACGCTCACCAACAATAGTGTCCAAACCAGCTGGAAGATCTGTAATTAAATCAGAAATTTGTGCCGCTTCACACGCAGCTAAAAGTTCAGCATCTGTGGCTCCAGGTTGCGCATAAAGTAAATTATCACGAATCGACTCATGAAAAAGGTGAGGATCTTGACTAACCACACCAATGGCAGATCTTAAAGACTCTTGTTTTAGGTCTTTGACATTATGACCATCAAAATTAATAGAGCCAGAAGAAACATCATAAAGCCTCGGCACAAGAGAAATCAGTGTCGTCTTCCCTGCCCCCGAAGGCCCAACAAGGGCAACCATCTCGCCAGGATTAATTTTAAAACTAACATCTTCCAAAACTTTTGTAGCCACTTCAGACACTTCACCCGAAGCAGTTTTCTCCTGCGTTTCTAAACCAGGCACAATTTGCTGCGAAGCAGAAGGGTACTCAAACGAAACATGATCAAATTCAATCTCTCCACGAGGTTCAACCAAATCTTCAGCATTAGGAGAATCCTCTAGAGGATTTTTTGAATCGAGAACTTCAAAGACTCGATCAAAAGAAACCAAAGCCGTTAACACATCTATGCGGGCATTAGTTAAAGAAGTTAACGGACCATAAATTCGGCTCACCAACAACCCCATAGTTGCAAGCTGACCAATAGTGAAAGAACCGTTAATAACAAACAAACCACCAAGCCCATAAACCAAAGCCGTACCCAAAGCACCAAGCATTGAAAGCATCGTCAGAAACCCACGGGTCAACAAAGCTGAACGAATCCCAATATCTCGAACCTTAATGGCACGACCAGCAAACAAATCAACCTCGTCTTGACCACGGCCAAACAACTTAACCAATAATGCACCAGAAACGTTAAAACGTTCAGTCATCGTTGCATTCATTGAAGCGTTCAAATCCATAGCATCACGAGTAATTTTTTGTTGAATGCCGCCAATCCATTTATAAGGCAACACAAAAAATGGAGTAAGCAATAACGCAAGAACAGTTAATCTCCATTCAGCAAAAAACATTGTTGCTAAAGTAATAGCCAATGTGATCACGTTAGAAACTACAGTTCCAAGAGTTGCAGTTAATGCACGTTGAGCTCCAATAACATCGCTATTCAATCGGTTTGTTAAAACACCGGTTTGAGTGCGAGTAAAAAATGCCAAAGGAAGACGTTGTACATGGTCAAATAACGCAACCCTCAGATCGTAAATAACGCCTTCACCAATGCGAGAAGACAAATATCGTTCGACCATCCCAACAGCGCCTTCAAACAAAGCAATCAGAACAATAATCGAAGCAAAGATATACAGTAATTTCTTATCACCATTTGGAATAGCTCTATCAATAATACTTCCAAATAAAAGAGCGGGAATCACACCAAACAAAGCCTGAAAAACAACAGTAGATAAAAAACCAAATATTTTTGAACGGTATGGGTTAGCAAACCGCCAAATACGCGCAGCCGCTTGCTTATCAAGCTTTGCGTCTTTTACCTTTTCACGATCCCTCGGCCATATCGCATGCATTCTCATCATATATTTCTAGACTATAGGACAACAGACAAATTACGTTCCTGCACATGAGCAAGGTGTTAATCTATGGCAACAAAGACTTTGGTTAAAGCAGTAACAGCATGCTCCATCTTCTTATTTGCCTGTACTGAGTCATCAAATGGTTTAAATGTCGGGAATCCTGAAATTGTTGGAGAAATACCGACAGAGAACCAAATAAATAATTATCTTGCACAAACAATAATCTCTCCAAATGTAGCAGGGCAGGCAATAACCTGTTCGCATGAACTCTTGAACGCAAAACAAGGAGCAGACGATAAAGCATACGTTGTGGCTGAATGTATAGAAAGACCGTTTGAAGGTGGCAACGAAGGCGCAGGAGTCTCTGGACTACCAGTATTACTAGAACTTGACCCAGAAGATACAACACAAATTCTTGACTTTAAAATTCCTAGAGATGGATCATTAAACCGACCTGATATTGAACGTATTTTTCCAGAATCAGCCTGGAAATAACTGATTACTAAAGACCTCTTCTATATCTACCTGAATGAGGAGTTGTTTGAGGAGATGGTGTACCCTTAGACAATCCTAATCGTTGAAGTTTATTTCGCGCTTGAACAGAAAAATGATTGTTAGCTTTTATGATATGTTCATAGGCTTGAGTAATCAAAATTTTCTCAACATCCAAATCTGAATATTTCGCTCTGAAAGCTTGCGAAAAGTTATTACTCCTAATTTCAACCCCAAGTACGTGTTCTAATAATTGAATAAGAGCCCAAAGAAATTCAATATTTTGATCATTTACTTTTTCATCCGTTTCAGGTTCTGTGTCTTCACGATAAGTCTCTAAAAAATTCTTAATCTTATTTACTAGTGCCTTTCTTAAACCTTCTCCATCGTGATAAAGATCAGCTTTTTTAAGACGACGAAAAGAATCAAATACTTGATCTAACGAGGAAGAGTTCATAATTAGTAACCGATCAAAGTTCTCTACAACTTTTTTCGAATTCTGATCAAATTCGAGCCAATCTAAAGCTTCAAGCTGATCGGCAGCAAATGTTGCTAATTCAATTCGAGATGGGATAATTCCATCAGATGAGAAAGCCAATGAAACGTGACCCACCAAAGAGTCAACAATAGCTTGCCGCCCTCGCCTTACGGCTTTTCGAAAAACACCTGACCGGAGGAAGCGACTCAGATCTGGGTGATCAAGGCCAGCCATCGCAGACTCAATACTATAAACATCAGAAGAAGCTTCTATTTGCCTAGCAACGTCTAATGCTCTATCTTTAAGTTTTTTCGCCACTACTCTTAACCGCCTAAAAACAGTTTATAACTAATAAAAAATTGTCACACATCTTTTGAATGTCAGAATAAATCCAATGACGTATTTATTCATTTTTAGGTGTCTGCACCTTGGGCTGAGCCTGTGAATAGTATGCGATTCTTTGAGCCCTCTTCTCTTCCCAGAATCAGCCTGGAAATAGCCAATAAATTCTTAGTGTCAATCCGATAGAATGAGTACTGGCGATTATTGGGCGGCGAATGAAACCAGAAGTTAAAAGAGCTGTAGAAGAAATTCTGAGCATTCCAAATACTTTTTCAGAAGATTACTTAGAAAAAGTAATTATGCAGAAAATCGTTGCTCTAGAAACAGCCGTTTTTCAGCTACCAACGATCACCTCTGCAAGCTTCAACCAGAGGACAGCAGATCGAATTAATCTGGCATTAGCTTTATGGACTAATCCTACTGAGACTTCTGCCATTGAACTTTTAGAAAACCATTTAATCAGTTTAGGTTTCTTACCAATGTTTAGAAGTGTGGTTACAAGAGAGGGTGGCGGTCCCATCACATTATGGAAGATAGAAGGCATTGTTGAAATAAATGGAATGACAGTGCACCTTGCAAGACCGTTAGATTCTCAAAACATGACAATGGACCCAAGTACGATTCCAAGTTTTGACATAAATCAAAGACACTCTGTTGTAAACCTTGAGTACGTTGAGTCTTATCGTGATGATTTTGTTATTCCTGGGTTGTCTGATAATGATATTGAATTTAGTGGATGGGAGAATGTTGAAAATGACCCAGCAAGTTCTCTATTCCGAGCAGCACTGAAGTTAGATCCCGAACTTAATATAATGGAGGTCCTAATAAAATTGTTTGCTGGGCATGAAGCCAGCCATCGCATTCTTCATGCTCGACAAGAAGATGCAAACGTTTCATATATAGCAAATTCACCTGATTATTGGGCACTCGAAGAACTAATATCTGAAACCTGGATGCTCGCAGATAAAAACACGAGTCCCGCAGAAAAACTATTTGCAGCCGGATACTTATGGACTTACTTTTTATCGACTGAGAGATCGTTCAGAGATAGACATAACTACTTAAAGGCTATATTTCTGATTTCATCAAAAACTAATTTGGGTGATGCTGCATCATGGTTCCTAGAGATTGCAGAAAATTTAGATTCAGCGACACTCGCTCACAGCTCAAAAGGTTTTCTATTTTACATCGAACAAAAGCTTGAAGGCTTTTGGAAAGCTATGAATAAAGCTAACACCGAACTTGAAACACTAATTCCCCTAGACTCAGTGTTAATCCAGATTGAACACAACTTACCTGAAGACCAAATCGATGATTTAAAGCTAATAGTATTAAGCACCGGTTTAGAACCTCAGCTATTTATAAATGGAGTTATCGCTTTGAATGGCCTAGATAAGCTAGCTGAATTTGCAAAAATCTGTTCCAGTCTTTCAGACGGCTACTTCACCAGTGTTCAAATCAGAGGTGTAGTTGTGGCTCAGCTTTTAGAACTTGTGCCTATAGAAACAAGAACCGATCTATATAGCCAGGGGTTAAATGATATGAGAATCCTTAGAGCGATCAACTATAGGAAAAAGGTGTTGCAAGATGAAAGCACACAAACTCCAACCTACCCGCACCCTCTTGGAAGAAGAACTCGTTAAACTAACTATACTTTTGGATTACTCTGCTCTGGCACATTAACTTGTGGTTGAGCTTGTGCGTAGTAAGCCATACGTTCAGCTTTCTTTTCAGCCCGCTTTTTTGCTTTCGCTTTGAAACGAGGTCGAACGTATCGAACAAATAACCACGCCAAAGGGACAATAATAATCAACAGCGGCAACAACACACCAGCAAGAAGCACAACTAAAGAACCTAAAGATTTAATAAAGTTCCAGCTGCCCTCAAGCCCATCGCCAAATCCGGGCACATCACCATTGTCTGTAGTGTTAATAACCATGTTAGTAGTGTTGGCCACTGGCTGAACTTCAAGTTCGTCACCCTCATCGGAAACTGCTGTAACTTCGACCCTAGTTCTAGTTCTGATAGTTCGATCCGCTTTAGTTTCGTGCGCTAAAATAATTGACTGACCTGCAGGCAACTCTTTACTTAGATCTCCATCAACAACAATCAGATCTTTAGTTTCAATTTCTAGAACAGTATCTTTAACCGTTACAGATGAAAAAGAACTAGAACCAGTATTGATTATTTCATAACAAATAGTTACATCATCACCCTCGTCGACCCGAAGACTTGTTCTGCCATTACACGAAGTACCTTTATCATGATCGATGTAAGCAGTTTGATTTACTTCAACAGCCGGACGCCCAAATGCATTACTCAGACGAACATTAATCGTAGATAAAGAAAGTTGGCTTTCAATAGTCTTCAACTGGCCACGAAGACTTTCCAAACTTGTTTCACGTTGAAGCAGCTGCTGTTCTAGCTGTGAAATTTCTTGCAAATTATCAGCACGAGCAATTAGCGCACGTAACCTTTCAACCGATGCAGCAGTGGTTGATATTTGGCTTTCTAAATCAACCACACGATCAGTCACATCAGCAGCATTTTTAGACTGAGAACGAACGGAACCAAGCTTCGATAATCCACTTAAAGTATTGTCAAAGTTATCAGGAGGAACTCTTACAACCAGAACGCTTTCTTGTTGAGAGGTATCAGCGACCTGCTCGTTAGAAACATAGCCACCTTGTTCCTTAGCTAATGCTTCTACTTTGTCGCCTGCTGCAAGAACGTCTTCTACCTCTAAGAAAACATCACCAGAAAAAACGATTTTACGATTTGTAGTTAAATCAGATTCATCTGTGTCGACCGCTTCTTCTTCTAAAGATTCACCATCAAAGGCTTCTGGTGGTTCAATCTCGCCTTGCGCAGATCTATTTTGTGCTTGAGTAGCTGGTTCAACATTTGAATCATCAAAATCTGCCATCGCATCTTCTGTTGCTTCTTCGGATGCATCCTCGGTAGCAAAATCAGCATAATCTGAACCTGCTTCATCGTATGAAGCACTCTCGGCACGATCGGATGAACTGCATGAAGACAGTACCAGCACAAACCCAACTAACACCCACAGAAAACTTGTCTTAGCTGATTTACCCACGTTAATTACCCCTTTATACCTCATTTCTACATTAGACGATCAAGCAGGTAATTCATATCCCAAATATTCAAATCAATTTACAAATACAAGATAAGCTAAAACTGTGATTCTTTCAGATAAATCAATTAAACAACAAATCAACGAAGGCAAAATAGTTATTGAACCTTATGAACCTAAGGCTGTGCAACCGTCTTCTGTTGATGTACATCTTGACCATAGATTTATTGTGTTCAAAAATCATGCTATGAGCCATATCGATGTTAAACAAAACCTTGAATCGCTGACAGAGACTACAACTGCTTCAGAGACTGAACCTTTTATCTTGCACCCGGGTGAATTTGTGCTTGGCTCAACGTTAGAGAGAGTAAAACTTCCTTCAGACCTTGTGGGCAGAATAGAAGGAAAATCTAGTCTCGGTAGACTTGGGCTATTAATTCATTCAACTGCAGGCTTTGTTGACGCAGGCTGGGATGGGCAACTTACTCTAGAGTTCTCTAACGTGGCAAGCCTTCCAATAACTTTGTATCCAGGAATGAGAATCGGCCAAATTAGTTTTATGCAAATGACAAGCGAAGCCGATAATCCATATGGGGCAGACAGCTTAGGTTCAAAATACCAAGGACAAGAAGGTCCTAGAGCATCTAGGTACTGGGAAAATTTTTAAAATAATCGAAACTATAACACCAATAATACAAGCCATAGCTAAAGACCCAAAAATGTCTGAACAAAGCTGGGAAGCATTCGCTCTCATATCAACAGTTGTACAAGGCCCTCAACCTTACATGGACATAGTAGGGTACATATATACTCAAGACAATTCTTGGAAACCAATGGGAATCGATTACAGCAATCTTGAACAAGCATGTGGTCAACATTATTTTGCAACTCCAGGAAACGACGGAAGAAACTGGAAGAAGTCACTTATTCAATTCCGACGCCCAGGAGCAGTAAAAACTCTATACGAATTCGACGACGACTCTCGATGGACTATAACTCAACAAGATCCAAATGCATTACCAAATGAAGTTCGCCCCGACTAAAACTCACCCTGGCAATTTGGCTTATGCTTCGTTAAACAATAGATTTGTTCAACCGATGGATAAACGAAATCAAGATATAGCCTAAACTAGCATTCTCTGTCGAAACGCGGGAATGAGAACAAATTTATAAATGAGTAGTCAAGCACAAAAAACTGGGTCCGCAGCCCTAGCGATAACAGCACTTGGTGTTGTATTTGGCGACATTGGAACCAGCCCACTATATGCGATGCGCGAAACCTTTGAGCATAGCGGCTTAGCCGAAACCGAGGCTAATGTATTCGGCGTCCTTTCATTAGTTTTTTGGTCATTGCTGATTGTAATTGTTCTTAAGTACTTGACGTTTATTTTAAGAGCCGATAATAACGGCGAAGGTGGCGAATTAGCATTAGCAGCCCTTTTAGGTGACCCAAAACAATACGGCCGAATCGGAATCGTTTTACTTGGTTTAGGCATTTTTGGGACAGCACTAATTTATGGAGATGGCATGATAACACCTGCTATCTCAGTGTTATCTGCTGTCGAAGGTATTACCGTTGAGCAACCTCAACTAAAAAGCGCGGTTGTTCCAATAGCCGTCCTTATTCTTGTTGTGTTGTTCTCAGTCCAAAAGGGAGGCACCTCTAAAATTGGGCGGGTGTTCGGGCCTATAATGATTTTATGGTTTGCAACTTTAGGAACCTTAGGTTTGTTAAAAATTCTAGAGAACCCCGGAATACTAAAAGCCGTCTCCCCAACTTATGCCGTAATGTTCTTTATTGATAATACAACCATTGGTTTTATTGCTCTAGGTTCTATCTTCTTAGTGGTTACCGGTGGTGAAGCTTTGTATGCCGACCTCGGCCACTTTGGCCGTAAACCAATTGCTCAAAGTTGGTTTGCATTTGTCATGCCTGGGCTTCTTCTAAACTATTTTGGTCAAGGAGCACTGTTAATAGAAGACTTTGAGAATATCGAAAATCCATTTTATCTATTAGCTCCAGATTGGTTCTATTATCCACTTCTAGTTCTAGCAACTTGCGCCGCCATTATTGCTTCACAAGCTTTGATCTCTGGGGCTTTCTCATTAACCCTGCAGGCAGTAAGGCTCGAATATTTGCCCCGACTAAAAATTATTCATACTTCAGAAAAAGAACAGGGCCAAATTTATGTCCCCGCCGTCAACTGGGCATTAATGTTTGCCAGTGTTGGACTTGTTGTTGGATTTAAGAGCTCGTCAAACCTGGCAGCCGCATACGGTATAGCTGTTGCAATAAGCATGGTTGTAAGTACCACTTTATTCTTTGTTGTATCACAAAAATATCTTAAGTTCTCTAAAGCTAAAGCAATTATTGTTTGTCTGCCAATTATTTTCGTGGATCTTGCTTTCTTTGGTGCCAACGTTCCAAAAATCCCACAAGGTGGCTGGTTTCCGTTAATAGTTGGTGGCCTATTAATGCTACTAATGACTACTTGGAATACTGGTCGTGGGTTGATCCGTGAACGACTTAAACAAGGGTCAGTTCCAATCGAAGCATTTCTTAAAACATTTGACGAAAAACCTCCACAGAGAACAGAAGGCACAACTGCTGTGTACTTATCTGGTGAGCAAGGTGTAATTCCGCCTGCATTAATCGCAGACTTAAGACATTCACATGTTTTAGCTGAAAATGTTACTTTGCTTTCTATTGTTTTAGAGGCTCAACCATTTGTTCTAAAAGCTGAAAGACTAATACAGGAAGAGCTTCCTCACGGATTTATTAAAATAGTTTGTCGTTACGGATTTAAAGAAGAGATAGATATTCCAAAAGCATTGGCAGGACATTCAACACTAGATGTTGAACATCTAGATTATGTAATTGGGCGTGAAACAATCGTTGTTACAGACAAACCAGGTATGGCTGAATGGCGAGAAAAACTATACGTATTTACTTACAGAAACACGACAAGTGCTAGCAAATACTTTGGTTTGCCTATCGAAAAAACTACCGAATCTGGCCAACACATCGAGCTATAATTTAAATATCATCTCCTTTGACCGATACTAAAATGTACGATCAGTAGGAGTTTTTTGATGTTTAGTTCTTTTATAAAAAGAAGTTTCCTAATCCTTGTGGCAATTTTATTAGCCACTTCTGCTTGCAGCGATTCAGAAGAAACCAGCTCAAAGGCTCCTGACTCTCTAGGTTTTTCTGATATTGAAGACAAGCCAAGCTCCGCTACATCTATCGTAAATAAGTCAACTACTACAAGCCAAACTGCTGCTGTCAACACCTCAACTAGCCAAGCATCTATTGGTTCAACAACAAATACATCTAATTCGATAAATCAAACTTGTTCAACTAATGACTATCAAGTAACTATCCCTGCTGGCTGGAATACAGCATCAAGTGGAGACTTGCAGTGTGTTGCATTCATTATGGATACTTTCCCAGCTTCTCTAGAGTGCGACTGCACACTATCTGTAAAAATTTCTACCTTACAAAACTCTGCTGCCGACACTTCAATTAGCCTTCAAAACAGCGCCGCAGCTAACTGGAATACAGCAAGTGTTCTAAATGGTGATGCTGAACTAATAACCGGAGATTGGGAACTTAGCGAAGTTCAAGTTGGAGATACTGGGCAGACAGCTGCGCAGTATTCTTATTTGTTCGACGACGGTGCAGCTTCAATACTTATTACAGCCACAGAATTTCATGACTTTGGAGGCAACTACACATTCGCTGACCGTAAAGCTGCAGTTGATGAACTTGCCGCTAGTTTAAATATTCTTTAAACTTCGTCCTTTACCATTCTTGCATTGGTGTCTGGGTGGTTTGTAAGGTTTAGTGAGTTCCGGTCAAGATACGCTGACTAACTTCAACTAATTTACCTTTTCTTATTTCATAAGAAATAATTCGATCTACGCTATGTTGACCCGCCCTAGCTTTACCAGTTACTGCATCTACTTCTAAACCTTCAGTTACTGGAACTAGAGCAACAGCCCGGAATCCATCTTTTTTGCCTGTGATTGAGCGTTTATCTTCTCTAATTAATTCGAAACAATCCCATACCCAAGTGTTGTTAATACTCACAAATCTGCAATTATGACTTGCTCTTGAATTCCAAACTAACCCTCCCGGACACACCAGAACTCCGTGTTCTACCCATGGAAGAGTAGCTAAATTATCTTTTCCAAACCCTGTTTCAAACGCTTGAGCAATTATCTCGTCCAGGTCTCCCCTAGCTACTGCACGTTCAGATTGAATTTGTCTGACCACGGCTCCTAGGTTTGTTAGTTCGTCTTCATCTAGTCGATCAATAACACGCATGACTTGTTCTGGTTGAGAGATTATTTTTGCAGCATTGTTCACTGCACGTGTTGAAGGGAACTTATCTGTTTTTCCCGCACTTCTAGTTTCTGTCATATTCTTTAATACAGCCTATGATGAATTTGGTGGTTATGTGATGAATGACGCAACAGATCTCAATTCGGATGAAAAAATTCGATATAGCAGACAAAGCGTAATTAGTTCTTTTGGGGTCACCAATCAGACCCGACTTAAAAAATCCTCTGTCGCTGTTGTTGGTTTGGGTGGTTTAGGTTCACCCGTTGCCATGTATTTGGCAGCAATGGGAATCGGCAATATTGGTTTAGTTGATGACGATGTTGTTGACTTATCGAATTTAGCCAGGCAAATACTGTTCACAACAAATGATATAGGTGCAAGTAAAGCAGTTTTAGCTTCAAGCCAGCTAAAAAATTTAAACCCCAATATTAAGACCGAGGTGATTGAAGAAAGAATTGATGCAAACAATGTAGTCAATTTACTTAAACCGTTTGATGTCATTGTTGATTGCGCTGACTCTTTAGAGACTACATACTTATTAAACGACACATGTTTATTGCTAGGCAAACCGTTTATTTTTGGATCTGTTTTTCAGTTCGAAGGCCAAGTAGCTGCCTTCAAACCTAATGATGGGCCTTGTTACAGGTGCCTGTTTCCTAAATCTGTAGACGGCGACAAGAACCAAATTGAGAATTGTGAAACGGCGGGTGTACTGGGTAGTGTTGCCGGAACTATTGGCACATGGCAAGCAACAGAAACTATAAAAATTTTACTAGATTTTGGCAGCAACACCGACGAGACTTTAAGCGTTTATGATGCGCACAGCAATCGCATCAACAAGTTCAAGATTGAAAAAAATCCTGACTGTGTTGGCTGTTCTCCCACTGCTAGGCCTCAAGATTTGATAGGTTATTCTTCAGACAAGAACCAGGAGAGTAACGTGGACATCCCTCAAATTATGCCAAAAGACCTTAAACAAAAAATTGATGATGGTGACACAATTACCATTCTTGATGTTAGAGAACAAAGCGAGTGGGATATATCGAATTTAGCCGAATTTGGTTCTGTCCATATACCAAAAGGTGATGTAGTTGACCGTATTGGTGAGTTAAACCCTGATGTTGAAACTGTGGTGCATTGTCGTTCAGGTGGTCGTAGTAACGAAATTGCTAAAGCTTTGTATGCTGCAGGGTTTTCGAACGTCTCGAACCTTGACGGAGGCTTAACTCGTTGGGCTGATGAACTAGACCCTTCGATGCAGGTCGGGTAAATAACAGATCCCGGGTCAATCCCGGGATGACAAAAAATATAACCACCCAACAATGTCACCCTGCACAAACAACGGCACCCTACACAAACAACGTCACCCTGCATGCAGCAAACCCCACAAACCGTCATCCTGCATGCAGCGAAGCGAAATTGCAGGATCTTAGATCCGACCCCGACAAAACCGTCATCCCGGATCTCATTAAGCTTTTACAACCTCTTGTTGAAGCAGTTTTTCTTCGTATTCAATTTCTTCAAGCCAGAGTCTGGCCGATATTGGATCAACTAGTTCGTTGGGGTGAAAGTTCTTCATTGTTGAAATTGCGAGTGTTGGAAGCATTTCAAATGCAAATGATATTCCCCACTTTATTAACCTAAACCAACTGACCGGGTTAAATATTCGTTTTTCGTAGGTGAGCATTATTGTTGCGTTCAAGATTACGAAAAATGCTGTTATTAATACTGTTGTTATTGATGCAGCTATTTGAATTCTACGCCGACCGCCTACCGCTTTCCAGATATTAAAGACCGTTGATTTATGTTCTACTTCTTCACCTAGGTGCCATGTGAATAATCGTAGTATTTCTGGATTCGCTCCCTTGAATAGTTCTCGCTGGTTTTGTGCCGTCCATCGAGCAACCGAGTACGCGAAGGTTTCAAATGTTGTTGATAGCGCTAGGTTAAATTCTTTGCTTCGTTTTTTTTCGAACCATTTAAAAGTCTTGGCCATTAGTCTTTCAGCCAAACCAATTTTTGGGTATTGATTGCGGATTATTTTGTTAAATTTTCTGTGTTGAATATGATGCTGGGTTTCTTGAGCTAGGTATTTGCGTACTTCGTCTGAATTAAGAGAATTCTGGTTGTATAAAACATCAGCCATCCTGTCATAAGTTCCTGTCCCCTTTGACATGTGTGCGACGCCGGAAGTGGGGATCTTATCTTCAAGTTCTTCAATTTCTGGAAGGTACTTTGAAACCGATTTAACAACATAGGGTTCTAGATATGGCATGGCTAATGAGATTGCATTAGCCACACAGGCAAACTCTGGACGATGCGGAGCCCAGTTTGTGTCAAAATCATCGGGGTACTCAAACTTTAAACACCGAACTTGAATCTCT
>ENA-ORXT01000631-ORXT01000631.1-marine-metagenome-genome-assembly--contig:-NODE-631-length-54168-cov-19.903126_pt1 | contig 54168 bp, 39 predicted proteins | sample MGYA00237868_ERZ511482 | MGnify/ENA metagenome assembly ERZ511482 | reverse complement strand
CCACGGCCTGGACGGCTTTGATTTGAAAATCTTGTTCTTTGAATTGTAGTTTCATGTTGCGGTGCGGGTGTTCGTGGTTGTTCGGTTTTGCTTGTTTTGATACAGAGGGCTAAAATAGTGAATTTATGAGGTTTTGGTGTGGAATGTGGGTATTAATGTTGGATTTAGGAGAATTTGATTTTGTAGTGTTCAGAAGAAATTTAGTTTACCAATCGCCAATTCTTTTCTAAATCGACCTATTAATATGCCACTTCAATCTTTCAAATGATCCATTATCCATCGCTCTTTGCCCTGACAACATACTGGTAAAAAAGACTGGGGTTTCGAATAATTTTGAATCTTTATTCATAATCTTATCCGTACCAATTTCTTGATCGAATTTAAAATCATACCCAAGCCAGATATTACGATCATTAATTTGTTCCTTTCCCAAAAATTGTCTAGCCTTAGTATTTGATACCACGATTATTTTAGGACGTAAAATTTCCAGTATTTGTTTGGTTACTAATAGTTGTTGCCAAATAAAACTCAATCCTTCTGGATAATCTTTTACGATCGTATCTATGTATTTTTGGCTAGTCTCTTTAAAAAAGAGTAAATCTATATGTGACCAGGGATGTTTGGTACACTTTGAAATTTCTTCGAATTTTGAAAAGTATTTTCGATACTCATTATCTTTCTGTTTAAGTTCATAAAAAGAACGACTTGAGTCTGAGGTAGTGTACGACGGATTTATTCCAATAAACAGGATTGAATCCTTTACAATACCTGTAGAAACGGCATAACCACGATCAATTACCCGAATATCCTGATACTTTGGATCATCCCAAATCTTGTTGATTTGATCTTTAAATAATTTTTCGATATCGACTTTATTCAAAATACAGAATTTTATTTGTAAGCGTGTGTTCCGTCGGGTTTTACAAAAGCCTTGGCGACCAGATTAGCTTCCTTGGTTAATTTTAGTTCATCTTTTACCCAGTAATGCGTTTCTCTAATTAACCTGTACGTACCTCTTCCGCCCTTGTATTCGGTTCCATAGGAAGTTAAAAAGTCATTTCTGTTTAGATGTTTGGCTAGTTCTTCGCCGGACATTTTCATTCCGTTTTGTGCGAGGAATACGCCTAGTTTCCAGATGTAAAGTTTCTTTTGATTCATGATTTTATGGTTTACAAATACTCGATTTAAATATATCTACTAAGTTTCTATTTTTATACTTGTGATGGATACTGGCTTTCGCCTTCTTTTTTTATTGAAAAAAGAAGGGGTTATTCCAATTTTGTATTTTCTGTTATTTCAACAATATCGTAAGGCTCTATCATTTCAGCACCTCTTTTTATCATACGATTATAGAATCCTTCAACCATCTCTACCAAAAATAGTCTGTAACTATGTTTCAAGGCAATTTTATACGTTTCCAAAATTATTTTTTTACCAAACCCATTATGCGTAATTTCGGGAGGAATAAAAATATTGGAAATCTTAATATTTTTTGAGATTCTATTAATTACCATTGCTATCAAAATTGAATGATCTTTTTTCTCATCTTTAGAAATTAAAGAACCTTCAACGCAATTATCATCAGCATATATTCTGATCTCATATTTTTTTGTGATTTGGGGGATTGAATTCAAGAATGCTTTTATCCTTCTAGCAATTTGTTTATCTATAAAAAATTCATCTTCTGCATCAATTCTTTCAATTATTACACCTTCAGGATTTATAGTATAATAATTTCCATTATCAAATAAAAATGATTGAGATTTATCATCATTTTGTTGTAAATGATAGCCATTAAACCTAATCATTCCATTGATATTTTCTCCGTCGTGTAAATCAGATTTAAATTTTTCTTTTAAAGTCATTATTTATTTTTTACTAGGTAATGGCTAATAATAAATTAACGTTCCTTCCCGATTTGCATGCATCAGTTTTAGTCAGCACAATCTATTGAAGAGATCACACTTGTATCATAAAGGCAGCTCTTTTCATGTATCAAACAGATTATTGTTTATACATCAAAAATCACAACAATAACTAAAAAATTTTCTCAAGGTAAGTAATCATAAATGTACAAAAAACAATTTGACTACCAATAACAATTGTAGAATATTTCCAAAAAAATTATATAATTCAAAGTACTATATTTAAAAACTAGCTCATTATCGCTAGACGTCAGCGATCCAAACAACAATATTTAACCACCATCAACCCTGAAAAAAAAGATATGCTATGCATATTAGACTTGTTACCTTTTAAACAGAACCTTTGCTAGAAACGCCCAGCATATTATTCTTTGTCCTGGAAGTCCATCCAAAATCTAAAAAGATCCTGGAGTACGGCGCCATGCTAAACGGGAACGAATACCGGGGAAACCACTCTTCTAGATTTCAGGAAATTTCAATTAGATAAATTCATTTGATAACTTGCTCTTCAGAAAATAATGCGATCCCTCCGGGATCGAACGACTGCGGGCCTCGAATCTCGGCTAACATAATGTGATCCCTCTGGGATCAGTCCGAAAAAACGTAATAATTTATCTATGCTCACACTATCGCTTGGTTTCCGAAGGTGTTAAGTTGTGGTGGTGCAGCAAGGGCTTATCTTCCTATCTATTATTTACTTGTTGAGCTGTATCTACGCGGGACGTGTAAACAAGCGTTTTTATTTTTTAAAATCTTTTACTTTGCGTTTTTGGCTTGTGGTGGCACAGCGGGAGTGATGAAGCGGATTTTTTAGAAAAATTAGGGTTATTGAGAAAATAGCCCTCTTCTTCGATAAGATACTCCTCTAGGTTGAATATATTTTAATTCACCTATTAATTTCCTCATATTTGCATTACAATTGAAAGCAAAAGAAAAATGCCGTTAATTGATGAATAGCTTTATACCATCCGTTAACTCGGAAGGTTTATTTGATAAATTAAAAAAAATGATAAAGATGAAAAATCAAATTATAAATATTGCAATAATAGGGATTATGGACTTTTTCGCAATTCCAAAACTATTAGGAAAACCACAAAGTATTGAAGGTTTTAAGCAATTTGAGAATGCCCTTCATATAAATGCTGATTTTTTTCGAATATTTACAGGAATTTCAGAATTAGGTTTGGTACTTCTATTTGTAATTTTTGCAATTAATAAAAATACAACTCTTGGCAAAATAGCCTTTTCATTTTTATTGATTACTATGATTACAACTTTAGTATTAGAATTTTTTGCAAGACCAGAACCAAAAAACGTATTGGTCATTATTGCTATAATATTAGCAGCAGTATCTGTTTATAGATTGAAAACTATAAACCATACTTCACAATAAAAACCATCAGTAAAATTATTAATACAGGAATTACAAAAGAAGTTTTAAAAAAAAGTAAGACAATGAAAGATGACAACACATCGCTCAAATCAAAATTGGAAGAGCAAAAAGCTAGCTTTTCACTCAAAGCTGATGATAACAAAAAAAGAGCTTACGGAGAAGGAATAGAAACTGTTGTGAATAGTGGAATTGTAAGCTCAGCGAAACAGATAGGTGAAAAAGCACCTGATTTTACGCTAAATAATGCTTTGGGAAAGCCCATAACATTAACTGATTATCTGAAGAAGGGAAAAATTGTGTTGACTTGGTATAGAGGTGGTTGGTGTCCGTACTGCAGAAAAGCATAATTTGGAGTTTGAAATTTTAAGTGATATCGGAAGTAAAGTTGCCAAAGAATACGGAATCGTTTTCAAACTAACAGATGAAGTAGCCGAGATGTATAATCAAGCCTTTGATTTAAACACTCACAATGGTGACGAATCTAATGAATTACCTTTGGCTGCAACTTATATCATTGACGAAAATGGTTCTATAATCTATTCTTTCTTGGATGCAGATTATCGCAATAGAGCGGAGCCATCGGACTTAACTAAATTTTTTATTAAACCATCAAACATGAAATTATTAAACATAGCATTGCTATTTATTTGTATCCTGTTCTTTTCTTGCCAAGAAAATACCAACGCTAAAGAACAATTAGCGACAAGGCCAAAATTTCAAAACCAAGCGCACGAACTGGTTTACAACATGACTCAAAAAGTAGGCGACTACCAAAAACTGTTGGATAAAAAAGATGTCGTTTACACCTATACTTATACCACGCCTGATGGGAAAGCAGACATCACTACCGAGAAATATATATTCGATGGAGAACTTTCTTACGGTGCTTATCAGCAACACGAAAGAACCTTAACTGAATTGGAAGGACTGGTGGAGCAAGGTTATGATGGCAACACTTTTTGGCTAAAGCATGATGGAAAATATTTGGACGACGAGCAGCAAATGAAAAGAGTCATCTTTAACAGGAAGACCAATTTTTATTGGTTTACGATGTTCCAAAAATTATTAGACCCAGGCTTGAAATATGAATATCTAAAAGAAGAGTCGATAGACGGAAATAAGTATGACGTGGTTAAAATTACCTTTGAAACCGTAAATGGAAAACCATCGGATATTTATCAACTCTACCTCAATCAAGAAACTTCCTTGGTTGACCAGTTCTTATTTACCGTTGTTGATTTCAATGTCATGGAAACTCCTTTTTTGATGAAGATGAAATATGAAAAGGTGGACGGTTTTTTAATTCCAAGCCAACGAAAATATACCAAGGCTACTTGGGAGGGAGAAAATATTGATGAGAATTGGATTGATGTTTCATGGACAGATATTAAATTTAATACTGGCTTGTCGGAGTCGATTTTTGCAAAAAAGCATCTAAATAAGTATTAAATTAAAAATCATACAAAAATGATGAAAGAGTTTTGGAATAACAGATATAAAAGCAAAGAATTCGCCTACGGAAAAACGCCGAACGTATTTTTCAAAGAAACACTTGACCAACTCAAGCTATCCGGAAAATTACTTTTGCCCGCCGAAGGCGAAGGAAGAAATGCCGTTTACGCAGCCAAATCAGGACTGGAGGTATTTGCTTTTGATACCAGCGAAGAAGGAAAAAACAAGGCGATGCAATTGGCAAAATCGGAAAATGTGAAAATTGATTATAAGGTTGGTGCGTTGAATCAACTGGATTTTAAGGAAAATAGTTTTGATGTTCTGGCATTGATTTATGCGCATTTTCCAGCGGACGTAAAATTAAAATTATACTCGGATTTAGCCGCATTAGTAAAACCGAATGGCTATCTAATTCTGGAAGGCTTTAGTAAAAGTCATCTTGAATTTCGTAAGAAAAATCCTGCAGTTGGCGGTCCGGGAGATATCGAAATGTTGTTTTCAAAGAATGAAATAAAAGACGCTTTTAAAGATTTTGAAATAATAAAACTCGAAGAAGTGCAGGTAGAATTAAAGGAGGGTAATTTTCATAATGGATTAGGAAGTGTCATCCGGTTTGTTGGTAAAAAACGGACGTAGATGATCAAATCAATAAGCGTAAAAGATCTGGAAGGCCATGAAGTGGACCTTATCTCGAAATACAAAGGAAAAATCCTGTTGGTGATTATTTATAATAATGATTGTCTGGGATGCACTGGAAGAGCGATTCCATTAGCTTATGAGTTTCAGCAAAAGTATAACGCCATCCAGGTAATCGGAATACACGCAAATGTTAAAAACAGCATCGGAACCAAAGAGAACATCAAAAAAGTTTTCACCAGTGGAGAGATTCCCTTTCCGATTTATATTGACGAGCACCACCGGGTGTATGACCAGTTTCATTCCGAAGGAACACCGCAATGGTTATTGATTACAAGGGAAGGAAAATTATTCCGATCCTTTTTTGGATCTCAGGATGGGGCACAGAATAGGTTGTATTATGCGATTGAAATGTTGGTAGGAGAAGTAAACCAATAGTTCTACCCAGTGTTATACTATTTTTAATGTCCTTATAAGATATTGATCCTCCTGAAATCCAAGCGGATAGCGCTAGTACTAGAAATAAAAAGACAGACAACGATCGTCATCTACCTTCTTATTCAGTAGTACCAGTCATTTTAAAATGGAACCTTTGACAACTTTCGATTTTTCTACACCTCCACCCCTTTCAACATCTTGTTCCAATACAAATGCTTTTGAAAATTTGCTACTACCACCGGAACCTGTTTTCTAATGGCGCCACCAGTCTTGGCCGTAGGTATTCCGCAAACATCTATTGGTTTTGTTTTTTTTCGTAAGATTGTATTTTCATTCAAACCACTTCAGCCTAACAAAACCACCGATGAACCCTGAAATAACTCAATTAGTAAAAAGTCATTTTCCCATGCTGGCCGAACCAGCTCTGCAAGAAGCCATCGCCACCGTGGGAAATATTATGGAATTTAAAGAAGGCCAGGTTATCATGAATTTTGGTAGCTACGTGAAAGCGGTACCGCTGCTGGTAAAAGGTTCTATTCGGGTCGTCCGGGAAGATAAAGAAGAAGAGAGTGCATAGCCTTAGCTATGGACGAGAAAAAAGCCGAAAAGCTAGACAAAAAGATCATTTGGGAGCATATAAATTATTTTAGAATAAAGTCTAATAAAGCCAATCATTACTTGCTGCCGTTCGGGGGCTAGGTCTGGCAAAGCAGCCGGAATATTGAAAAGTGAAAATATTGAAGTTTATAATGGAGGTAGTTGGGGAGAAGTACAAGTGGCTTTGACCATCTAAGGTGAAGGAAATTTCATAAAAAAAGTGAAGGTTAAAGAATAGACGAAATAAGCTAATAAGTTTTTTGAATTTTATTAGTTCTCTGTGATATCGATCACCGTCCTCATAAAGACTATCCCTTATTTTTGTATTAGGAATAAATAATAAACCTCTTAAAAATTCAATTATGAAATTCTCTTTCAGAGCCATGTGGAATAACAAATGTCCTCGCTGCAAAAAAGGTGAAATGTATAAAAAACCTTTTCAATTGTCCAAGCCACTGGACATGAATAAAAAATGTGAAAACTGCCAATTAGATTTTGAACCAGAACCTGGTTTTTATTTCGGTGCGTTTATCATCTCTTATGGAATTACCGCTTGGATGCTGTTACTTCCTGCGTTGACGCTGGTCTTTTATTTTAAATGGTCTGCTAATCAAGCGATGGCTTTAACGATCTTTATTGCGGCGATTACTTATATAAAAGCTTTACGTGGATCTCGCTCCTTATATCTGCACCTGATGGCGCGTTTTGTGGAGAGTACCTGGAAGGAAGATAATTCATCTTCGAAATATGATAAGACTATTTTTTAGAATGGCGATCAATTATCAATCGGGTACCAATACAGGATTAGCTTCGATCATCAGCGCCGGGTTCCATGTAATTTTATGACCCGCGACTGGTATTCTTTGGGGGAAACCTGTTCCTTCCTTTTAAACATTCGATTAAAATAAGATAAGCTGTTAAATCCACAGGCAGTATAGACATCTTTTATTTGCCGATTAGGATTTTGTAACAGACTTACGGCCAGCTTGATCCGTTCGTTATTAATAAATTCGATGGGAGAAATAGTTAATTCGTTTTTAAATACTCGGTGAAAATTCGACTCGCTCATGTATACTTTATCACTCAATTCTTTTATTGTCAAATTTTTGTTAAGATTATTTCTAATATACTCAATGACAAAAGCCAAACGGTGGGTACTACTTAGCTGCATCGTCTTTTCGGTATAAATCTTTTTTGTTTCGGTTTGTAAAATCCGAATGATTAATTCCTTTAACATCAAATCCGCGAAGACATCCTTCGATGGATGGTTTTCGGTCGCTAAAAATAGTAAGCGGTGAATAATTTGCTGGATGGCAATATCATTCGTAAAATGAAAATTATAGTCCGTAAATGCCCATTCACCATCCATTTTTTGACGGCTTTCATTTAAAAATTGAATCGTTTCCCTGATTTTCTCTTCGGAGATGGCCATTGCCAGACAGCGCGTCGGATTGTCCATCCTGGCTTCCGGAAAATCGATACACATCATTTCGTCGGATGGTAACACCAGCGACTCGCCAGGTAAAAAATCAAAAGCGGTCATATTATCCAGATGCATTACCTTTTTTCCTTCCAGCATACTGGCCAGGACGGGCTGGTGAAATTTGAGCAATATCTTTTCCGCTTCCTGATGGGTTTCAAAAACGTGTATCTCCGCACTACTCAATGAGTAAGAAGTCTGATTCTCTACCAGGGTTTCTAATTTTCTATTTTTTAATGTGTAGTTAGTTAGTGCCATACAACTGAATTAGCTTAGTTAGGAAGAAACGCTAAAAAAGTAAAATGGAAAAATAAAGTCTTTACCATTTAAAACTGGAAAACCAGGCGTATTCGCGAGGATTGTTCCTATTATTAATAGGATTCGACAACAAGAATCCCTTTTTATCATATAATTTTGTGTAGAAAACAAATTTAAGTATTTTATTTCGCATAATGATACCATCACAATTTTTTTAACCAAAAAAATCTAATTATGAGTAATGTAGCAACTACTGAAAGTACGGTAGTGGAAAAGCCGACTTTCAAAAATCAGTATGAAAATTTCATCGGTGGAAAATGGGTTCCGCCGGTCAAGGGCCAGTATTTTGATAATATATCTCCGGTAGATGGAAAGGCATTTACCAAGATTGCTCGTTCCACCGCCGAAGATGTTAATCTGGCTATTGATGCCGCCTGGGAAGCAGCCCCCCAATGGAACAATTCCTCCCCCACAGAAAGAAGCAATATGTTATTGAAAATTGCCGACGTCATGGAGAAAAACCTGGAAGCACTGGCGCGGGCCGAGACCTGGGACAATGGTAAAGCGTTGCGCGAAACCAGGGCCGCCGATCTCCCGCTAGCCGTTGACCATTTCCGCTATTTTGCCGGAGTGATCCGGTCGGAGGAAGGAACGGTCAGCGAACTAGACTCGAACACCGTATCTATGAACATATGGGAGCCATTGGGAGTGGTTGGTCAAATTATCCCCTGGAATTTTCCAATTTTAATGGCCACCTGGAAGATAGCTCCGGCACTAGCCGCTGGGAATTGTGTGGTCCTTAAACCTGCCGAGCAAACGCCCGTAGGAATTATGATTCTGGCAGAAATGATTCAGGAAATCTTGCCTCCCGGTGTTTTAAATATTATCAACGGTTATGGTCTGGAAGCCGGAAAACCACTGGCCTCCAGTACCAGAATTGACAAGATCGCCTTTACGGGGGAAACGACAACGGGCCAGTTAATCATGCAATACGCCTCCAAAAATATTATTCCGGTAACGCTAGAGCTAGGTGGAAAGTCACCTAATATTTTCTTCAGTAGCGTGATGGATGCGGATGATGATTTTTTCGACAAATGCCTGGAAGGCGCAGTGATGTTTGCGCTCAACCAGGGAGAGGTTTGTACTTGTCCTTCCCGAATTTTGGTACAGGAAGATATTTACGATGCGTTTATTGAAAGAGTCATCGAGCGAACCAAAGCGATTAAATTAGGTCATCCGATGGATCCCGGTACCATGATGGGCGCGCAGGCTTCCAACGATCAATATGAGAAAATTTTAAACTATATCAATATTGGAAAAGAGGAAGGATGCGAAGTATTGACAGGCGGTGGAGCGGCACATAATGATGGTCTGGATGGTGGATATTACGTCCAGCCAACGATCCTCAAGGGTAATAATAAAATGCGGGTCTTCCAGGAAGAAATTTTTGGTCCGGTCGTTTGTGTTACTACCTTTAAGGACGAAGCCGAAGCGATCGAAATAGCCAACGACACGTTGTATGGTTTGGGAGCAGGTGTATGGACGAGAGATATGCATCAGGCTTACCAGATTTCCCGAAAGGTACAGGCTGGTCGAGTCTGGGTAAACTGCTACCATAATTATCCTGCGCACGCGCCATTTGGAGGATACAAGAAATCCGGGATCGGCAGAGAAAACCACAAAATGATGCTCAATCATTATCGTCAGACGAAAAATATGTTGATTTCTTACGATAAAAAAGCGATGGGATTCTTTTAGAAAAATTTTAAGTAAATAATCTCAAAATTCATTTACGGTATCGGGCTTTTCCCGGTACCGTCTTTGGTTTTTTGTCTAAACCACCAATCATGATTAAGCGAGTACTACTAACCGAAAAAGCCAAAGAGATCATTGATCAGTTGAAAAAAGAAAATGGTGAACTCATCTTTCACCAGAGCGGTGGATGCTGCGATGGTTCCTCTCCCATGTGTTTTCCCAAAGGCGAATTGATGATCAACGAAGTAGATGTTTGGCTCGGAAATATTAACGGATGTGATTTTTATATGGCACAGGACCAATTTGAATATTGGAAACATACACAACTAACTGTAGATATAACGCCAGGTCGTGGCGCGAGTTTTTCGCTGGAAATACCACTGGGAATTCGTTTTGTGATTAAGTCTCGGTTATATACAGAGGAGGAAAGCAAGCAGCTGGAACCGATTCGTCAGGGAAACGAAGAGCCGGGGTGACCCACTTTATTGGAAAATTTCTCATACACTAATTTTATGCCTTGCACCGAAAAACTGTTCTAATATTTAGGACAGTTTTTTTATTATCTCACCTTCTTGAAGTTCATTTTATGATTCTTGCTAATCTTCCTGATCAAATATTTTGATAAGCTCTTCAAAAAATTCTATAAAATTTCCCAAAAAATAAACCCTCTGTGATCCAGATTACAGAAACTACCGAGATTATACAAGATCTTTGTACCAGCATACTACCCTATTAAATTAATATCGCTTAATCAAAAATAAAATTTATGTTTTTTCAACACGTATATGATAAAACCCTGGCTCAGGCAAGCTACTTCATTGGCTGTCAAAAAAAAGGAGTCGCCGCCGTTATCGATCCTAAAAGAGATGTCGATACCTATCTGGAGATAGCGAAGAAAAACCATATGACCATTACCCATATTCTTGAAACACATATCCACGCAGACTTCCTGGCGGGCTCTCGGGAGCTGGCGGAGTTGACGGGTGCAAAGATGTATCTATCCGCGGAAGGAGGCGAAGGATGGGAATATCAGTTTCCACACAAAGGCATAAAGGACGGAGATATCATCCAGCTGGGAAATCTGAAAATAGAAGTTTTACATACCCCAGGTCATACGCCCGAGAGTATTAGCTTTCTTTTGACGGATACGCCGGCCAGTTCCGAACCGGTGATGATCTTTACGGGAGATTTTGTTTTCGTGGGAGATATTGGCCGACCTGATTTACTGGAAAAGGCCGCAGGTCTGAAAGGAACCCAGGATGAAGGTGCTTTACAAATGTATAAGTCGATCCAGAAATTTAGCAAGCTGCCTGATTTTATTCAGGTATGGCCGGGACACGGTGCCGGGTCCGCCTGTGGAAAGGCTTTGGGGGCCGTCCCTAGTTCTACGGTCGGATACGAAAAGATTCGCAACTGGGCTTTTCAATACAAAAGAAATAAAAAAGGGTTTATTGATTTCTTGTTAGCAGACCAGCCGGAACCTCCTAAGTACTTTGCAAAAATGAAGGAATTGAACAAAGAGGAACGACCGTTATTGACTGCTGTACCTACCTTGAAAAAATTAACAAGCAACCAATTGACCAAAGCCTTAGACCAAGGAATTAAAATCATCGATGCGAGAGATAAAACAGCATTTGCAAAAGGCTTTATTCCTGGAAGCATCAATATTCAAGGTAATAATGCTTTTACTACCTGGGCCGGATGGTTTTTAAATTATGAGGAATCTTTTATTCTACTCGCCGACAAATCACAATTGGAAGACTTGACTAGAAAGCTAATGAGAATTGGCTTGGATAATATCAAAGGCTATATTCCATCTACTGAAGTATTTACCAAAACCGGAGGTAAACTGAAAAAAGCAAAAGTGATCAACTTAAAAACTTTTAAAGAATTAAAGAAAAAGAGAACACCCGTTGTTGATTTGAGAGGTGCCGCAGAATTTAACGAAGGGCATATAAAAGGCGCTAAAAATGTTTTTGTCGGAACGATTGAAAACAATTTAGATAAAATAGATAAACAGAAAAAAGTGATCATCCATTGTCAAAGTGGAGCTAGAGCCGCTATCGCTTATTCTGTTTTGGTAAAAAATGGTTATAATAAAATTGTGAACTATTCGGGAGGTATGAGTGAATGGATCAAAGAAGGAAATAAGGTTACGATGGGCGCTCTTTAACTGGTGACCACTTCAATCGGTGAGGGCTTTCGGTGGGCGGACAATTGGCGCTCTTCAACTGGTGACCACTTCAATCGGTGAGGGCTTTCGGTGGGCGGACGATCGGCGGACAATTGGCGTTCTTCAATTAGTGACCACTTCAATCGGTGAGGGCTTTCAGTGGGCGGACGATCGGCGGACAATTGGCGCTCTTCAACTGGTGACCACTTCAATCGGTGAGGGCTTTCAGTGGGCGGACAATCGGCGGACAATTGGCGCTCTTCAACTGGTGACCTCTTCAATCGGTGAGGGCTTTCGGTGGGCGGACAATCAGCGGACAATTGGCGCTCTTGAATTGGTGACCTCTTCAATCGGTGAGGGCTTTCAGTGGGCGGACAATCAGCGGACAATTGGCGCTCTTCAATTGGTGACCTCTTCAATCGGTGAGGGCTTTCGGTGGGCGGACAATCAGCGGACAATTGGCGCTCTTTAATTGGTGATCACTTCAATCGGTGAGGGCTTTCAGTGGGCGGACTATCGGCGGACAATTGGCGTTCTTCAAATGGTGAGGGCTTTCGGTAGACGGCCTGTTTTTATTTTGTAATTTTCCGATTATCAGTCCTTTACTTTTTATTCACCAGTTGTTTTACTCACACAGTATTTGATTAAAGACATTCAAAAATAAACACATAAACAATTAAACGCATAAACAAATAAACAATAACCACAATGGTTCTAATCCTTTTTTTAGAATCTGGAATGCCTTTCTACAATGGAAGATTTCCAGTCAACACGAAGGCTTCCATTTAACCGCAGGATACATCCCGCCACATATCGGTAGAGAAAGTATCACCTCCGCTTTACGATCCACATCAATGGAAAAATCCTGGTCACAAAACTATTTACGACGACACCTGGTCGGTACTGGACCGGGGCGAGCATTGGGAATAAATTTGGGAGGATTATTTTAAAAGAAAGCATTGCCGTAAGTTATGACGTCGGAATTTTCAATCCCGTTTTCGAAAGTCTGGGCGGAAACTCTACGGGTGTAAACTTTGCGCCCCTACTCTCCGCACGACTTGCTTTTCACTTTGGCGATCCGGAATTCGAAAAATATACCAACAGCTACAAAGTAAATTATTTTGGTAAAAGAAAAGGATTAACCCTGGCGCTGGCCGCCGCCCATTCCGGAGAAACGGATTTATTTACCAGTAACAGTGCCCTGAGCGTAGATTGGTTGTTTAATTGGATAAACCTGAATTTAAGCGGTGAGTGGTCGCTGCTGAAAAGAACGGGAAATATCAATTCAGATAATATTCCGGACCGTCAGGTCAATAGTACCGCAAATACTGGATTCGTCAGACTAGGATATAATCTGAATTTAAAAAACGGAAAAGTCCTGGAACATGTTCTCATGCTCGCACAATTTAATGGAGTCACGGAATCCGAAAAACAGGCAGATGCCTCCAGTATCAATGCCTTCGCTGGAAAAGATCAAAGTATCGAAGCCAGTTTGAACTATTATTTTAGTCCTGATTTAAAACTGACCTTAAGTTATACTTTCAGGGATGGAGATTTAGGTGCGTCGGAGCCTGGAGCTGGTTTTAATAATTACTATTTTCAGAGTGGTGTTGGGTCGATTCAGAGAGGAGATTGGTTGGGAGTTGGGGTGGTGGCTGTTTTTTAGGATGTTAGTATCGTCTCAATATATTGATCCGGGTTGGGTTGGGGCTTTTTGTTTTATTCACAAACTTCGGTGCCGTATTTCTCAACAACTAAAACCAACAGTCTAATACCAAACATTTCAAAGAAATTGTATTGATAACAACCTCCACAATAAAACAACAAAGAAAGACAAAGAAGAAGACCTTTTATAGAATTGTTGACACTATGTTGACACCATCAAAAAAAGCCAATCAGAACGATTGGCTTTTTTAGTTGTAACTCCCTAGTAATCAGCGAGTTATTTGAGTCGGGATGACAGGATTTGAACCTTCGACCCCACGCCCCCCAGCTGACAAAAGATGATTATGTCTTGTTATTTCTATTTATCTTTTATTTGTACTATGTTGGTTATCAAGGAGATATTAACTTTTGACCTGTTTTGAGTAATGTTGAATTGTGGAAGTTACTGACACCATAGCTGACACCGTAACAGTGTGATTGCATGAATATCTACAGGGAGAATCTCCCAATATTAAACGTTCTATTTTTGATGGAGAAAATAAGGGAATGTCATTTCTTATCCTCTCTACCATCATCAGAATATTTTTCTGGTGTGCTTGAGTAATTAACTAGGCCTCAATGTACTGAAGAACTTAAAACGTCCATTCAATCGGCACCCAAAAGTAAGTCACCCCACCAGAAGTGTAACTAAATTCATAGTCTTTCCCTTTCTTTTTTATTCTAGAAAGTTTCCTGGAATTTTCGAGTAGTCGATTTGTAAAAACACCTACTTCTTCGTCGGACATTTTCCGTTTGTGCAAAACATCGCCAATAATAAAGTCATCTTTATTTTGTAGCTCCAGTCCTTCTTTTTCTAGGCCCTGCATTACTCGTCGTACTTCATCAGTTCCTTTTTTGGATAATTCTTTTTGGTTGTCATTACCGGTATAAAATTTTAACAGGCCGATAAACATATCATATATTTCCAGACGAAGCTCATCTCGAGAAGATCCATTTAATGCATAAGTAATCTGGTCTATTTTTGCCAAATAACTTTCCAAATCAGTGTCAGGCATAAACAGCACAAAGGAATAAGGCCGATATTTTGCTCCCGGAATTTCTTTTGGTATGTATGCCTCGGCATAGAGTTTATATTTATTTTTAGCTATTTTCTGAACATCCTCTTTGGAAAATCCGGCGTCGGACGAGTTAATCAAATCCATTATCTGTTTAGCGGCCGCCGGGGCAAAAGGTCCCGAACTAACGTTATCGATAGGAGCGCCTTCATCCACAATTCGGCTCATCTCTTTCCAGAATCCGCCCACAAACTTGGTGACCTCCGTTCCCGTTTCTTCTATTCTTTCTGATACCTCCGAGGCGCTGGCTATTTCTCCTTCCTCCGGTTGAGCCAGGTAGGCTTTTACCGCTGCCCCTTCCAAACTGGCAATACCTTCTCCATTTGCTTCGGAAAACTTAATATTATCGGAAGTTAACAATTTAAGGTCGTTGATATACGTAGTGGCATCTTTGTAATCATTGTACTGTAATTTGGCAGATTCCAGCATTAAATCCTGACACTGATCGGTAAACGTACCTGATCTTTTTCCGTCGTCTCTTTTACCTTGTACACCGATTAAATTAATATTTAAATCACTTAATTGCTGGACAATCTGCGTGGTGTTGACAATCAAGGTTGGATCATTTTCTTTTTCGGCTTTTCTTTTTCTAATCACGTGACTACTGTAGTCGCCGTAGTTTCCGATGATATAAATAATATTGGTGTATGCATCATTAAAGCCCGCATTTTTAATACTCTCCGAAAGTCCGTAATGTAAACAGGTATAATTATCGTTATCATACCAGTTTCTAAATTCGCTATTTTCCACGAAGTTGACCACTTCATTTATCTGGGAAGTCAAAGGCTGTAACTGAAAAATTTTGTCTTTTTCTTTTTCCAGTCCATCTCTGTAAATGGCTGCTCCGAATTGAGCATTTATATCCTTCTCTACCATTTCTTTTCTAATCGTTTTTATCGTCTCTACAATGGGTTCCTGATATTCTTTCATGGATTCAGAGCCTTCAATCAGAAAAAAAACGTTGTAGTTTTTCTTTGACATACTATTGCTGGTAATTTCATCGACAATACCGGAATAAGGAATTTCTCCGATGGTGCCATCACCGACGTGTATTTCACCGATCACTCCAGTAGAAAAGAAATAATCTGAATTATCAATCATGGGAAATCGGACTACCCCTCCTTTAAAACGCATCGGATCTTTGGTCGCTAATTGATTAGGCGCCAGTTTTACAGGATCATTGTCCCACTCGACTTTACTTTCGTCTACTTTGCCAGTAGTAGCCTGATCTTTAGCGGCGGTTCTATCAGAGTAAGCACGCAAACGATATTCCAGATTATTTTTTCTTTCTTCAAAAGCTTCTTTTTGAAAATTAGGTTCCAGACAAATTCGGGTATCCCATTCCGTTAGTCGTTCTTCCTCTACCCATCCTATGATACTCGTTTGCCATTCCGTTTGATCGTTCGGAGCCAACCTCGCATCTTTGGCCAGTAAATATCGATTTTCTCCTTTTTCACCATCTCCTTTTTTAAGTACAAAGTAGAATTCATGGATTGTTTTCTGTCCTACTCTTTCTCCGGTTATCGGTCCGGAAAATATGGGAACTATTTCTTTTTTCTTCATCCGGATAATCTTCTCGATCTCCGTTTTCTTGTTCAGGAGAAACGCTTTCAGATTTATTTCTGTTTTGGCCGATAATAGTCCAGAAGACCACAAGAGCATGTTACTTTTGTGAATCCATCCATAATCGGTTGCGTTACCTTTTACTTTTATCCCATCAATATGTGCTTTTATGATTCTTATCCACTCGCCCTTTTCATCTGCGACGTAATAATAATCTTTGTAAGCAACTTCCTTTACGGCAACATCCGACCCCGGATCAGCGTAAGTTTGTCGGAGCGTTTGATCCGAGCGATCGCAAATTACTACCCATGGAATACCATTTTCTTTTTTGCTGGTATTTACTAAATGATACTTATCCAAAGCAAGTGGCTTTTCAAATACGTATGGTCGACCAAGTACCTTCTTAAAATTCTGGGCACTCGATACGCCAGAGAATACTCCAAGCATGCAAAGAAGTATTAATATTTTTTGCCAATACATAGTTTTATTTTTAGGTAGATTTTGCAAATTCATTTTTATAGTTTTAATAGCATACTCAGCTGAATACCCCAGGAGGATAATTTATAATCAGTGAAGTAAAGTTCTGAAAGATTAATCAGCTCCAGCGAATTGTTATTAGTGTTATAAGCTAGATTAGTTTTATTCAAACCAAATTTATAATCTACGCTTAGTTCAATACCAATTTTACTAGTAATAATATACTGTGTAGAAAAAACAGATCCAGCAAACAGCCGTAGATTTGCCGTCTTTACAGTATTTATTTCATCTATCTTTGACGGCTTCAAATTATCGCTTTCATCCAAGTTAAAAAGTACTACTTCTCCATTGGGATATACCCCGTAAGAAATCGCCTCTCCCTTGAAATGAGCCCTGCTTCCCGGACGACTTATCCGAAAAGCGCCTTCTATAAATGGTTCTAGAAACAGATGAAAAGAGGACCATTGACCTATTCGAAATTTTACGCCAAAAGGAATTTCTATTGCCTGTATTTTGATTTCTTCAGAACTATTTATTAATTGCATAGTTTCATTATACATATTCCCTTCGGCGTCAACCTCATCCCGACTAAAGGACCCGTTCCATCTTCCTTTTAGATTGGTTTTTGAATAGGCTGCTCCATAGGTAATAAAAAAATTCCCTTTTTGATTTAATGAATTTTGAAACTTAACACCTGAACTAAAAGATGATCCTACCACAAAATCGACCTGGAGATTCGAAAAATCCGGATTAGAAAAAATAGCTGACTGGATATGTACGTTGCCCTTTCCGACCCGAATGTAGGGAGCCATAATAAAGGACTTATTTACACATTCTTTAATCAGGTTGCCTTGAATCTTTGATATTTTGGCAACCGTTAAATCACTTTCACTAATCTCGAAAGTAAAACGCAGGTTAAAGACCCTTGCCTGATTACAATAAAATGGTTTATGCTGGTCATCGATACCATTGAAAAGATATTTTCTCGAAAGTACATCTATCGAATAGGTACCTGATTTTTCATCGTACTCTATCCCGTCTACTACTGCACTAAACATATCAAACTCAACACCCTGTTTATCTAAATAGGTGTAAATCAAGGCTGAATAATTCTCACAGGTTATAACGGACGCTTTTTTTGTGATATCGCTGTAAATCAGCGCATTCGTTTTAAAGAGCGCATTAAATTCTTCAATCGCTTTTAGGGTAACTTTTTTGTTATCCACCGCTATTAATCCGGCAAATTTTTCGTATTTCTCTAGAGCTTTTCTTACAGATAGTAATATTTCATCTTCCACGGACTCTTCAATTTCCTCTATTGTTACATGTAAATTATCTACTACAATTACCTGAGAAAAAATGGTGACTGATGTAAATAATATAATGAGAAAAAAGAAAAAAGAACGAAGAAGCATGGTACGGATTTTATTAATCGACCTTAGTTGACCTTATGATTTTTTATACACACTTTATTTATTCCAGGATTTAGCATTACTCTTAATTTCCAAAATTTTTCAGATACCCAATTCGAATGCCTAGCGTATTTAGACTAGATCTGGTGAAATAATCTTCTAACAAACTCCGTCCTAATTCTTCCTCTACATTCTGGAGATCATCTCCTACATCCTGGAGAAATAATTCGCTTTCGGAGCTATGATTAATGAACGAACCGAGACCTTTGTTATATTCCAAAGCGATTTCAATAGAAGCGCTCTTGTCTTCGTTTAGGACAAATTGAACATAAGGAGACAATCGTACCGAAAAAGATGTTTTGACATTTACCTCAATATTGTTAGAAGAAAAATCCTCGACCGTTCCAATACCAAATGACTCTAAATTCATATTTCCTAAATCATCCTGAAAATCGATTCCTAAATTCTGCCCCGCAAAATCAATATTTGCCCAGTACTGTAAATCTTTTACCGACGATTCAATATTTTGAAAGATATTGAAACTCGCGACCAACCAGCCATGTATACCAACGGCTAGTCTGTCGTTCTTCTTAAATTTTTTCTTATACATTAATCCGATGGGTAGCTCCACTCGATGGAAAGCTGCTTGTTCGGTAACATCCATTGCGACAAATTTTTGGTACTCATAATCAAGAAGATTTGCAGAAGGATCAAAGTTGACCTGGTTTTTTGAATTTTCATCTACGAAGAAGTAAGTACCTTGAGCGGTCGTATTAACGCGAGAAAATTCATAATTCAATTGAGCAGAAAAGAACAACAAGTCCTTAGTGGTCAATGGATAGTTAAGCGATACACCTAGACCCAAAACTCTAAAACTTTCCACATCAATACCAAAATCTGCGTTTTCTCCTTGATAGACTGCCCGATTAGGTTGAGGAGATTTGTGATCATTAAATCCGGATCCACCACTAAGATCAGTTCCTGCTTTTAGGTGAACTCCAATCGTTGGTGACGCATCTTCACATCTCTTCTTGATCTCTCCTCTGATTTTATGAATCTTCGCCGTAGACAAATCGTCCTTTTCAATAAATAAAGTAAAAATCATAAAATATACTCGTCCCGACTTGCATCTCATTTTACTATTGTCAAAATTAAGTCCATTAAATATGGTCTTTTGGGTTTGTACTTCTACTTTATAAAAACCCGCCTTGTCGTAACTAATATCCCTGATCGATGCGCTAAACATATCAAAATTGACACCTTCTTTTGGTAAATGATCCATCACATCCGTGATATAATTATCCACCCTTCTACCAGCCATTAATTGCTCAAATAAATCATTGACAATTTTAGCATTATCCGTAAAAAGTGATCTAAATTGCTCCATGGATTCCGGGCTAACCATCCCAAGATTTTCATCAAAAATAGTTGCTGATTTGTTGTACTTATTCATCGTCTTTTTGGAAGCTCCTACGATTTGATCAAATTTGTACTCAGATAATTCCAGATCTTCCGAATCCAGTAAGGGCGATAAGGTTACCAGGAGATCCTGAGCAACGAGCAGGGGTCCCAGAAAACATAATATTCCAACCAAAAAATATTTTAAACTATCCATAATTTATTTTTATTTCTACGCTATCTTAATTTTATTTAAAACTATATTTTCATTCTACTAAATCAATGCACCAGAATTTTTTCTACGTAGTGTTTGTTTTCTGAATCTACTAACCGTAAGAAATAAATACCTTTCGTTTCGATATTCAGGTCCAAAATAAATAATCGATTATCACGACGAACCAGCTCTCTTTCTAAAATTTTTCTTCCGTAGAGATCCACAATTTGGGCCTGGAAAACATCCTCGCTTTGACCACCAGATATTTCCAGCGAAAATCTACCATTGTTGGGATTTGGATAAACTTCAATTGTTAGATTCTTTTGATCATCGCCTTCCACTTCTTCAGATCGGGTTACCACCAGGGTTGGAATCGGCTCGTTAAATTCGTAGAATACGGTAGTGGTACACTCATCGGACGTACAGTTTCCGTTTTCACCATAAATATTTACCCACACAATTTTGGGCGTAGCAAGTTCTTCTGAAGAAAAAATATAGTACTGGTTATTCCTGGGGACATCGAGTAAGGTATTATCCGTATTCGCATTGAGGACAAAATCGTCTCCATTATTGGCGCCGTTCCATTCGTAGCAAAGCGTACTATCGGGGTATCCTACCAGAATATCTCCCTCCCTCTCGATCTGAAATAAATCATAATAAGTAGGGGCTTCCCGGGTTGGATCTACATTAACATCTAAACTATTTTCATCTGAACAACCATTATCGTTGACGGCCATCAGGTTAAGATTAAAATCACCACTCTCCTCCCACCTTACGTTGACAAAAGGATTTTCTGTAATTATTTCATTCGTGTCTATGGTCCAAGTATATTGGTCGGCGGGCGAACTCATATTAGCCAGATAGCTTAATTGTTGGTTTAAACAAGCCTCGCCATTATTGTCAAAACTCTGGATATTTGGCGTTTCTAAAATATAGACCGTAGTCGTATCCGCCTCCGAACAAATACCATTTCCATCGCTATTCACGATGTTGTAAGAAAATCTAATTTCCACTTCTCCACTAAGAGAATTATCTGATTCAAAAATAAAAACTGGTCCATTGATATCCTCGTTTGTTCCATTAACCGTCCATTCATAAGAGATCGTATCCGTCGGACCAAGAGAAAATCCACCTCCAGTAAAGGTGATCGAACCGTCCGCACAGATAGTATCCACCTGGTTTGTGATGGTAATAGGACAACTCTCCTGTCCAATATTAAAAGAAGTCATAAATCCTTCGCTTTCACACTCATTGTTATCGGTGACGATGAGTACTAAACTATTATTATTACTACTAGCTGTAAAAGCAGTTGAATATGAATTAACTGAAGTAATACCATTATTATCAATAACATTAAAATTCCAACTATAATCTAAAGGCCCGACGGACGAAGTGTTTGCAGTAAATGTGATTAATTCACCAACGCCATTATTCCCATCCATATTTGCATCCGTAATATCGATAGCATTTATGATCGGCAACTCAAAAACGGGTAAAGAATTTTCATAAATCAGATCAGCACCGAGAGTAGCACATCTGAGTTCAGACTGGAACGGTATAAAAACCAGAGAATCAATTAAAAAAGTGGAATTCATATTTGGTGTTGGCAGGGAAATGCTTTCTAAAACAGTAGTGTTTCCCAATATTCCATTAATCGAAATTTCATACATTCCAATCGCATCGTCGTTCGTCGTAATGCTAACAATTGTATTTTCATCTCCCACACACATGGTATCTACCTCGATGTTCAGACTATCCGGAAAAGGGTATACGGTAATATTTTCGATGGGGGATTCTGTTACAGGACAAATTGATTCAGATAGCTGATCATCCTCTATTTCTCCCCCTTCCACAATTACGGTATAATCTCCGGCCTGTACATCCTCAAAAATATGACTACACCCACCCAAGCAGTCCTCTGTTGTAAATATTTCTGAATCATTAATGGTTACGCCGTTGTTATTTTGTAGAAGAAATTGAAATCCCTGAGTGGCTCCAATCGTATTAGAAAATGAAACTATTGCCTGAATATTACTTCCCTCACAAATTTCGGTTTCGGTTATATCTAAACTAGTATTGGCATTAAAAACTAAGCAAGATGAGCTACAATCTGTAGTAGTTCCGCTAATAGAACCACCGGAACATCCATTGGCATCTACCAAGCTAAATTCCCATGACGTCCCGGTATCATCAAGCGCTAAAACTTCACTGGTAAAAATATTTTCTGATATTACATGAGGATTATTATTTGAATCTGTAATAGTAAAAGGAGGAGAACCTCCTATGATATCAAAAACCACGGTAAATTCAGAAGGGCTGATGCAAGTAATATTTTGATTCTGTATTTCTGGAGGTGCGGCTACAAGGTAGCTTATGGTATTTGACAGTCCAGTTGTTGCACACCCATTCGCATCTTCTATAGCATCGAGGGTATACTCGTAAGTTCCAGGAGAGGCAGTAAGTCCTTGAATTGTGGAAAAGTTATTAACCGAATCAGAAGAGGGAATCTGAATACCTCCCATCTGAGTAATAGTAAAATCTATCTTGTAATCTGGATAAAATGGATGTAAAATATTAATTCCTATATCGATAGGTTCTCCCAGACAGACAATTTCGTCTAGAGAATCAATGATAAATGTTGACAAATCTGAGGGGGGAGCAATTACCTCAAATGTTACCTCACTAAAGACCGTATCTCCGAAGGAAATATTCTCTATTACGTCGATTCTCAAGGTATAAATACCAGGAATTGTAAAGGTAAATTCTGGTTCTTCATCTTCTTCAGTACCGTTCGTAATAAGATCATTCAAGATGATACTAGAATCGGGAGCTGTAATTAGAAACCAACGTTCAATCGTAGCAATATTTCCGGGATTATCAATAGTGATATCACTCTCGATAGCAACATTTTGGCAAATTAGAGCATTGTTTAGGGGATTTTTTATTTCAACGAATAGTTCTCCACTTCTGACTATCACTTCTTCTTCAACCTCTGCTTGGCAATCATTCTGATCTATTACCTGTAAAGATATATCCTGAGTTCCAGGACAAGTAAACTCTAGCACCACTTCATCTTCAAGACTACTGGTAGAAAGTATATTTCCGCAATCTCCAAAGTCCCAGCTAAAACCTATCAGGTTTGGTGAATTGTCAGCGACAAAGAGGACTTGATTTCCTTCAAAAATTTCTCCCGAAGGAGGTGGTACGACGATGAAATTTGCCATCGGCAACGGATAGACATTAATAGTCGTTGCAACATCATTTATACAACCATTATCATCCACCACCTCTAAAGAAAAATTATGCATACCTTCCGCCAAAGAGCCAGGATTAAAGGTTGCTTGTGAATTAGTAATATCATTCCAAAAAAAGCCTGTGCAATCATTACAAGACCCAGTAAATTCAACCATTTCGTTTCGGCAAATAGCACCCGCAGGATTCGTAGACGTAGGTTCGGAAATTGCAATTTGAGGGTCAGGTAATTGATTGACTGTGATATCTTTTTGGTTCGATGATTGACAACCAAACTGATTCTCTACGATCACTTCTACCTCGTGTACATCAACAGATAAATCATTTGCGGTATAAGTATCAGCAGCTGAGTTTTGTACGGAAGTTCCATCAATCATAAAATTATAACCAACTCCTCCACTGGCTTCAATCTCGATTGGATCTCCGTTACAAATCGTTCCATCATCATTTAAATTTCCGGTGGATTCATTAAAGCTCAGCCCCGAAAGAGGAGATGGGTTAACCGTAATGGTAAATTCCTCCGGCTCACCAGAACAAGACACTTCGTTATTTTCAAAAGCAGGGGTTACTAAAATGGTGGCCACTACGGGATTCGTGAACGAACTATTATTGGTTACGGTAAATGAATTTATGTCTCCGGTTCCCGAGGAACTCAAACCGATGCCAACCATATTATTGGTCCAGCCAAAAGTTGCTTCCTCCGATCCAGAAAAATTAATGTTAGCAATTGAGGCGTTATTACATTCTGTGATTGAACCAAGAGGATTAATCGAAGGCGTAGCATTTACAATTACCTCATAATTATCAGATAACGTATTGGTACAACCGAGACCAGAAGTTGTTTCCTGTATTTCGGTCAGGAGATAGATCGTGGAACTAGTCAGGCTACCGGTAGCAATAATGGCGTCTCCCCCAGCATCTAACGGAATGGTTTCTGATGTTCCATCTACAAGATAGGATACTTCCGCCCCGTTTGTTCCGTTAATATCAATAGAGAGATTCCCACCCTCACAAATAGTCGTATTGTCCCCCACAAAGGAGGCGCTCGGTGCATTAACCACCATTACTGAAATATCTTCACTACTAGTGCATCCATTCTCATCAGAGACCGTCAGACTATAATCTCCAGATTGGTTGGGAATAACCGCTTCCAGAGTTGGATTTTGATCCGTAGAGGAATATTGAGGTCCCTCCCAGGAGTAATCATAATCTGGAGTCCCACTAGACACCTCACTGGTCAGTACCAAGTCAGCAAATTCACAAAGATTTATTTGGGTATCATCACTGGCATTTGCCTGAATCTCTACTACTGGATTATCATAAACCGTCAGACTATCCGTAGCCATACTGGCACAACCATTGGCATCCGTATATTGATAGGTAATTTCGTATGATCTAGCGTCTACAGAAGAGGGGTCAAAAAACCCGTCAGCACCAACGCCCATTCCCGAGTACGTTCCTTCTCCATCCGAAGTACCACCCGAGAGGGTTAAACTGTTGCTGGATTTACAAAGTTCATCCTCTTCTAGTGTTAAAGTAACCGTCGGTAAATCATAGGCAGTATAAGTAAACGTTTTACTATTTTCACATCCTTCGAGCATAACCGTCAGCACAATATCTTTATCCCCTCCATCGGCATAGATGATCGGTTCAGGATTAATTCCGGTACCAGTTGAAGGACTTGCCGCTGCGCCAAAATCCCAGCTATAAGTAGCTCCATCTCCAGCATCTTCCGCGCTAAACTGAACGGATGCTCCCTGGCAACTAAAACCCGGAATATTTACATTTACCAGCGGAGGATTAGGATCACTTAAGGAAACGGTTTCTCCGGAAATCTCACAGGAGCCGTTGGCATTTCTAATTTTTATCGAGTAACTACCTTCTGTTAATCCCGAAAAACTATCCGTACTCTCCCAATTATCACCATCATCAATACTGTATTCGATCGGCCCGGTACCCGCAGATGCTGCTATAGTAATAGCAGCATCATTTCCTCCACAAGAGGAGGGATTGACAAGGGTAACATCATCAATAATTGGCAAATCAAATACCTCAATTGAGTCTACTGTTTCGTTACTGCAGCTATTTTCATCCTCGAAAGTATAGGTTATGTTGTAAACTCCCGGTCCTTCTTCAGCAGGGTCAAAATCCGTTATGGAATTACCAGCAAAGGAATAAACACCGCCTTCGGGCATTCCTCCCGTCAAGGAGATTGGATTCTCGTTTGCACAAGCCTGATCGATGGCTAAATCCAAAGAAACCAAAGGTAATTCAAAAACAGATAGTGTAACAGAATTAGAAGTATCCATGGAAATCATTCCATTATCATCCTCCATGATCACTAAACGATAAGTCATACTATCTATTGATAATATACTTGTTATGGTAAGCGTATCAAGATCACATCCCGAAAATTCAGCGAGACTACAATCAAGCGGTTCCCACATATCTGCCTCACCCTCCACTTCCCACTGATAAGTTAGAGCACCGATGGGCGATCCCTCGACTTCACTTCCAAAATGGATAGTTTCATTTTCACAGGCCGAAATTAGTACTTCGCCGTTGTTAATCGTAAGAGATGTAATTTGTGAGAAAGAAAAATTAGTAGCAACTAATATGCAAACTATAATCAAAAGCTGTTTCTTAATGCTAAAATTAATGGTGAGATTCATTTTTTTGTTTTTCGAATAATTGAAGTATTGAACTAAATCATTCAATTAATATTTGTATTGTAATTCAAATAAGCAATAGCCGCTTTTGTGTTGTATTCCCAATCGGTCATCTCCGGTATCTACCTGCCCACAGGGTTTGACATTTCGTATTTTAAGTCCATCCGTTTTGGTCGAAAGAATCAGGGTATATTTGATACCCGGGTAAAGGGTCATATAAAATTTATTCAGGTATAACTCACTACGTCCTGCATTGACGTTACGAGATAGTGGCACTTCTTCCAGGATTCCGTTGTGATTATAACCTAATTTAAATTCTATTTCTCCATTACCATTTGCATAAACTACCGCTTTATAAAGCGTCATTTTTTGTTTAGGAGTGAATCTGATCGTACTGCCTGAAATCCATCCTCCTTCTGCACAATCACTAAAACCAGGACGTGGGGTAGAAGAATTTTTGGCATAAAAATCATCATCTTCGGGAATGATTACAAAAGGTTTTTCTGCCTTTTCATCCATTGGTTTTTCTTTTGGTGCAGGAGCCGGTGGCGAAGTCCGATCAGGAATTGCGACCGGGGCTGGATCAGGAATCGGATCAGGTGTAGCAGTTGGTTGTGGTGTTGAGATGGTGTTGGTTGGTTCACTGGCGACCAAATTATTATTGGATGGCGCAGATGCGATTATTGTTTCCGAAACAGCAACCGGTATTTCTTTTTTCATAACGGTAATAATTTCAGTTTTACAATCTCTATCATCCAGACAAAGCTTAACCTTTTTTTGCCCCGGAGTAGCGAAAACGTGGGTTACTTTTTCACCCTGCTTTGATTGACCTTCAATGGTCCACGAAAATGTCTTAATAGTAATATTAGCCGAAGAATTAGAAACTATTTCTACTCGATCTCCTTCAACCACAGAAGCAGGAAGACTAAAGTTTACCTGATATACGGGGGGAACATATTTCTCTTTAACCCGAATAGTTCTTTTTGTACAATTAACTGTGCCATTTAAACATAACTGAACTTCATAATCACCAGGATTTTTAAAAGAATAATTAACCCTTTTTCCGGATTTTACTACCCCATCAATTAACCAGTTATAAGTTTCTATTTCAGCATTCGTTACGGTCGATTTATCTTCGATGGAAATGTTTTGACCTACCTCTGCGGTCAGTGGCATCTCTATTCTTACGGAGTAAAAAGGCGTCGGTACTACTGGTGTAGATTTAGTTACAGGATTAACATTTTCAGAAACACTTCTAGCTGTAAAACTTTCTTCTTTGTAAGGTGGAGCGCTGGAAATTGTTTGGGAACTTTCGGATGATTCCTGAATTTTATTTGTAGTTGTCTTTGTTAATTCAGCTGGAGATTTTATCTCTGTGGCTACCTGATCAGTTGGTTGTGAAAAATCAGTTGATGGATTAGTCTCTTGCACTTGAGCGATTCTTGGGGCTCCGGTTATTTTAATTGAAGCCTCTTTACAATAATCATAATTTATACATAGCTCAACCTTATAAGTGCCTGGTTTATCATAAGCATGATAAACGGTTTCTTGATTCTCCGTATTAGAAAGATCATCTCCGAAAGACCAGTTAATGTCCTGGATAAGATCAGCAGGTTCCGTTAAAGATGAAATCATTATCTCTTCACCAACTTTGGCCGCAGGAGGTATCAGAAAATCAACGACTAGCTCCAGGGGCTCGGAATTATCCGAAAATGTTTTGGTAACTTCATTGAGTCCATTAATGATCAGCGTAACTTTATCCAGGGAAAGATTTGCTGGAATTTCCGGATTTAAATCTTCTGAATCGTGCGTACCATCCCCGTCGAAATCCCATTTCACCTTTTTTATCTGGCAGCTTGGTTCGCTGAGATTTAATAATTTTCTTTTACCGTTTTTCTCTTGCAATTCAAAATCGATGACCATTGGCTCATTCAGGTTGCATGATTTTTCATCTGTACAACCAGAAATCAAGGTTACATAAATCATCATTAGCAGAAGAGAAAACAAAGAGAAAGAAAATTTTGTCATGGTTTATTTCGTTTATTCTAGATAAAAAACGGAGATACTATTTTTAATAAAATTGACCAGTTAGTTCTGATTAAAAAATCTATATAAAAGATTATCAAATATTGTTTATTACCATTTCGTCGATAATGCTTTTCCAATCCATGGCCTTTTTCTTTGGTGATTTTTGGGCAGGTTTAGCAGAGATATCTAATGTCTTTTTTGATTTATCTTTAGGTTTGATCATTATCTTTACGTTATTGATAGCAGAAACTTTTTTAGATTTTGGCTTTACCACTACTTTTGTGGTTTTTCCCCTGGGAACTACCTTAATCTTCCTTCTGCCAACTTTTATTTTTCGAGGGACTGGTGAAATATCACTTGTATGATGAAAATTTATCTTTTCTCCCGTTTGTTTATTTACCAAATTAAAAGAGTATTCTCCTACGGTATCAACATTCACGGTTAGCTCGATCATTGGAATATCAGATTCCAATGGTACTGTCACTTCTATAATACCCAAAACCTCTAAAAGGTCTCCCAATGATTTATTTTTTATTATCTGGAATCGAATTATTTTTTGTTTTACATAAGCGGTCTTAAAAGAATAAGTCTTGCTATCAGGCAGTATTGTTTCTTTTGTAAAGTAAGAATGGACTTCACTATGACCCGTCAATTTATCTTCTAACAAAATACTGATATCATATCCCAATCTATTTTCCTCATCAACTACTTTGTTAGCCAGATCATCCCCAATAGTATCCGAGTAAGCATAGATTGCGGCTCCCTTTACTATTACTTTTCGAGGAGATTCACAGATGACTTTATTATTCTCGCTACCAAACATATTTTTTAATTCCTCCTGGATAAAAACCATTTTTGCGGCACCTCCAACTAACAATACATGATTAATATCCGCTACCGTCAAATTTGCAGCAAGAAGTGATTTATTTACCAGGTCGACCAGCCTGGCCAGCAATGATTCTATATTTTTATGGAATGCTTGTTTGGTTAAAACGATCTTTATTAATTCATTATTAACCGGAATTACCTCAGAAGCCAGGGTTGAAAATCTCGAAGACAGTTTAACCTTAATTAATTCGGCAATTTTATTTAATGAGCTACTATCAGACAACTCCTTCTCAATATTCAGTCCCTCTACTTTCCTCAACTCATCCAGAATCATTTCCAGAATTTTATGATCAAAATCTTGTCCACCCAAATCGTATCGAGGACTTAAATTAATGGGCTCAATTTTATTATTTCCACAACGAACGATGCTAGTATTGAAATGCGTTTTTCCCAAATCAAAAACAAGAAAATTTCTTTCTTCTGAATCTTCTTTGGAGAAACCGTATCCCTCCAGAACTGCTTTGTAATCCGGGATTAGGTAATCCAGATTTAAACCACTTTTATTAATGGCTCGAGTAAATATTTCTTTTTGGGATTCCTTAAAATAGCCAGGAAAAGTAGCAACTATCCCCGTTACCAGGGCTGTTCCAGAACTCTCTGCGTCTAACTTTAATTTCTTGAATAATAAGGCAAGTAAATTTTCCGGCGTCCAAATTCTTCGGTTATCATCTACATATTGCCATTTCTCGTTGCCAATCGCTTGAAAAAAATTCTTTCCAACATTCAACTTATATTTTGAGTTCAGAAGAGAATTAACGGTTTGGCCTAAAAAAGCAAATTGCCCATCTACCTGTACTTTAAGCGGAGTAAAAATTTCGTAATCTTTTTTGGAAGAAACATCTTTCAAAAAAATTGTTTTCCCGTGATTATCAAGGGTGGCAATAGTTGCGTAAGAATTTCCTATATCAATGCCTAATTTCATTTGAAAATTTTATACTTTAAAACTTAACTGTAGATTAATTCGCTAAACTTCTTTTTTATCGAGAATAAATCTTCCTGAATTTTATTTAATTCCTTATAAAAATCTTTATTCTGTTTATCATCATCGTCAAAGTTGGCAGCCCGTCTTTGGACAATTTGCAGTTGTTCTTGTAATGTGTCTTTATTACCTTCAATTACCTTTGCCAAAGAATTGACGACTACTTCCTGATGCATTTCTTCCTGCTTCTTGACGTGGCCTACAATGCCGGCATTCCAGACAGCCGTACTCTTTCGAACCATTTTGTCAACTTCGCTTTTTAAATCTTTTGCCAGTGCATCTTTACTTTGCCTCAGGGAATAACTTGCCTCGGTTTTAAATTCCCCAAGCTTCTTCTTGATAAACCAGCTGAAAAGCGCCACGATCAGACCTAATACCAGAAAACGGTACTTCCCGAATGCAGTACCCAATCCGTAAAGCATCCCCATTCCACCACCACCTTTACTGGTATCAGAAATAGAAAGTAAATTGTTTTCCGGATTCATTAATTGGTTTATGACCCATTCCCTTTCTCCCTTGGGAGCTAAAAACAACACGAGTTTTTTATTTCTTTTATTGGTTTTAACAATTTTATAGTCACTCACCTTTTTGGGTACCGAAGTAATTTTCCTACCTATCTTTTTCTTTTCCTGCACTATCCTCATGGCTAGTTGAAAGATCTCGCCATGTTCTTTGTCAGGTTTTGACAAGTTTCTCATACCTGACCTGGAGAAAATCTGGTTTTCGGCAAAACTTGCTAAACCTTTGGCCTTATACTTTCTGGGGAGGGCATCAATAATAATAGCGTTACGTTTCTCATATTGCGTTTCCTTCGAAATAACACCGTAGTCTTCGGTAATAAAAAAGGAGCCAAAAATTCCGGCAAACATCATCAAAGGCATGATCATAAATAGCGGTGTTCTTATCTCCGAAAACAGATGAGACATCCCTTTTGGTGTCATGGATTTTTCGTAAGTCTTTTCCAACACCATATGCTCTGCCACTACGTCATTTGTTATGGAGTCCGAAAGAATTTTGGAGGGCAAAATTGGGGAGGGTATCGCTAATTTTTTAAAATGCTGTTGAATTTTCTTTTCGATCAATAATAATTTTTCTCTTACCTTAACTGTTTCGCTATTAAAATCTTTTTGAACTTTGTGGACTGTTTTATTCACAACATCATCCAACACTCCGGCAGGTATTTTCAATATTGTATTTTTTCCTTTTTTCTCTTCGATAAACTTGTCGTGTCCATCAACATAATTTTTCATTTCATCGATAAAAGACCCCTCCCCTTTTCTCTCTAATTCACTTTTCAATTGTTCTATCATCCGATAAACAGATTTATAACCTTTTGAAATACTGCTTTTTATTGATCCGATGTTCTTGCTTGATATCTCCCCTTCTTTGGCTTGATATTTCAGTATTTCTTTTTGATTTAGAAGGTGTCCATTTTGAATTAGTTGTTTTCGAGATTTTAATTTTTCGTCCATCAAATTACTCGCCAGAGAAAGGTCGGTTATTCGATTAAACCACTTCATCAGCTTTAGCTTACTTTTAAAACTATCACTACTCAACAAATCGACAAAACCATTTTTTTCCAATTCAGATATCTCCGAATTTAATACTAATAGAGAATGTGCGTACAAACATAATTTATGGTCATTCAGCTCAGTATCTTTATCCCGCAAACTAATTAGCAGGCAACAAGGAGCATCTATTCCAGTCTCTTTCAGGATTAATTCAAAATCTTTTTTCTTAGCATAGGCATCCCCGTAAACGATAATTTTTATTACCGGTTTAATATCAGAAACCCGTAAAACCGGCTTATCCCGATAATGATAAAACTTTAAGTCGAAGCCCAGTTTTTCGTAATCCAAAGATAAAGTATTGCCATAGCAGATATCTCCTTCCTCCACACCGAGCCAATCTGCCAAAACACCTGAAGCTTTGTCTTCGTTCTCATCTAGCAAAAAAACTATATCGATATTGATTAATTTCGAATAGGTATCCGAAGATTCCTTGGAGAAAATCTGATTTAATTGTTCTTTACATCCCAACTCGGAAGACAATTGCTTCAGTTGATTTTCAAGTATTCTAATCCTTTCGCTAATACTTATACCCGCTTTTTTAGGATCTCTTTTTACGCTATTTCTAAGTTTCATTGATAACGATTAGATGATTAAGTATGTGGACAAATTAACCACTGGAACATTCAGGATGTTTTTATTTTGTAGAATAATCACATCACGCATTAACTACCTTTAGCAACCACTTTCACCGCGATAGTTTTTGGAGCGTCCTTCTCGGAAGCTGCCGGTGCTGAATTTTTATTTCTTGAGTTAAATTGAATGATGGATATACTGTACACTCCCAATTTTATTCGGTCGCCATTTTGCAGCATGAATTTTTTTCTTACCGGCTGTTCATTTACCAAAACATCGGTAATTTTATTTTCTTCTGTAGCATCAGTGACTGGCATTGCGCTGATGTAAACCTGGCCATCCTCATAAGTCATCTTGGCGTGAAATGGTTGAATAGTTGCGCGAGTGTCTTGTTGTGCCCATTTAATTTTTATCTCGCAAGCTGGATCTGCACCAATATAAACCGCATCAATACTGGAAGATTTCAACCATTTACTAATTGGGTTTACTCTACCAACGAAAGGCTCCGGGCTTAAATAAACCAGTTCAAAATCCTCTAGCTTAAAAATGACCCTGAATAGAAAATACCCAAGAATTCCACCGTATAGAATTAAACTCGTAACTCTCGCAAAGTCTGAATTTACGACATCAATCACCTGCGGAATATTTTGCAGCAAATAGTAAAAATGAAAGGCAATGACTCCCGATATAAATCCACCGATCAGTCCATTTTTTTTCTGAATCCCGGAGTAAAGGGTTACTGTTAAACCCATCGCAGTACCAAACAGGGTCCACCCCACCAAGCCTCCAATATATCCACCAAGAGAGATGCTGGCTGTCAATAAAGATTCGAGAAAAAATAATGGAATAGAAATTGCTACTCCGATCAGTACTCTTTTTATTATTCTGGCAATATTGAAACTACGACTAGTTCCCAGTTCATCAACCAGCGCCAGGCAAGAGACAATTCCAAGGGCCATAGATACACCGATAATTGTAGCAGAATAAATGGCGGAGGATATTTGCTTTCCGGGGCTATCCAGTATTCCTTTTAAAAATTCCAGATAAAAATCAAGATGAACAAACTCACTTAGAAACACTTCTAATCCCCAGGAAAGAAATCCTCCCAAAGCACCAAACCAGACCCAGTTGAGTCGCTGAAATGCTCCTCTTTGATTGAAAAAATTACCGGAAATTTGTTTTTCAAAAAATTCTGCATGATCCTTTGAAGTCTCTCCGTCATTATTTTTTAAATATTTCCAGGTATCAAGTAACATGACCTTTTTACCCATTACGACAACCATCTCTTCATCATTTATTGGCTCTAAAGTCAGGGGATCAGAAGCCGTCACACCTGCCTTTTTAACGTCTTTATATTTTTTAACATGATTTTTTTTAAAGTTAAATTGAGAATACAATGGAATGGCAACCCAAAACAAAGCTAGCAGCCCTAAAATAATTCCAACACCAGTTAATAGTACTTCCTTAAATCCGAATGTTACTATTCCATCCGAGCGAGTATCTGCCGTTTTACCGGACGGATTAAATACCTTTTCAATACGATCAGCATAGTTATTTCCATTACCATCTTTATACCTGATAACATATGATCTGGATTCCATGCCAACGATAGAACTTTCAATATCCAGTTTTACGGTAAGCTTCAAGTTAGCAGCAGATTTATCTTTCCCGCCGAGAAGGGTTTGGTAAAAAGTATCCGGAATTTTTCCGTTTCCAAATTTATCTTTTGGAGATGGTGTTTGTTTTGATAGCGTATTTAGCAAATCCGTGTTATCAAGGTCACCAACCCCGATAGTATATATTTGATATCTATTAAGATTTCCAAAAGTAAAATCATTCGGGATTACTGGATTATTCTCCTCCTCTTTAATTACAGAATGGCCGTTTGTGAATAAAAGAATCATTTTTTGATCATCGTTTCCCTCCAGCGTTTCAATTATTTCGGATAAAGATTTACTCAAGTCAGACTTTTTAGGAAATTTCTCAATGGATACTGCCTCAATAAAGAGAAATTCTTCAAAAGTATTTTTCTCCATTTTCCTTACTCCACTTTCCACCAGACCATCGTTAAACCAGGCGATGTGAATGGCAGTATTTTTCAGAGAATTAGACTTGAAAACGTTTTTTAAAATATTCTTTGCTTCCACGTATCCATTTTGATGCATCGAAGCGCTTGCATCCATTAAAATGTATATTTGCTTTCTTTGACCAGTGGCTAGATTTTCTGAAATATACTCAACGTTTTTTATTAATAACTTGTTAGATTCCTGACCGTCAATTGTTTCGTCCACGGAATACCAAGAAGGATCAACGCCACCCAGACTATTAACCCCTCCATCTTTGGTAATTTTATATGCGGCCATCAAGATATCTACCGTTTCGTTATCGTCGCCAATGATTATCTCATTGATGTCGAAGACAACCCCTCCATTCTCTTGCGCCAGAAGTTCACCGCAAGACCAGAGAATTAATAAAACCAGAAGAGCATTGATACTTTTTTTCATAAGATTATAATTAAGGAATCGTTGAAGCTGACTTCAGTATCTGAAATATTTAAATTTTTACTTTTCAGTAAAATCTACTGATGAATATTTTTTAGGTCTTCCCATTGAAACCAGCTATTTTCCAAGTCTTTAAAATTATTTATTTCTCCACTTTTTTTCTGCGTAAAAAAGGCCACATCGTACTTTTGATTTCGAGTGCTTAAAACACTATCAATTTCCATCGCTATTTGAAATGGCTTCCTAAAGAAATTTTTATGAATATTTAAATCGGGAGGAGATAAAAACAAGCCATGGCCAGGATGCGTATGAAACCACCCAACCAATCCGTAGGTACTATTTTCAAAATCTGCCATTTCATTTTCCAGCTTACTCCAGGCCTTTGCACCAAATGAAATTTGATAAACACCACTTTCCTCTGATTCTATATCAATAAACTTTTGCAAGGAGACTAAATACTTGCCATTATTCTCCGAATAACTACCGAGTAAAAAGCCTCCGACCTCCGGCACTTCTCCACTTGGCAAGCGATGTTCCTGCATTCTTTTGAATACAAAATCATCTATGGCTTCCAGACAATTATCGTTAATCAGTATTTTTGAAACCCTAGAATCACTCCATAACTCGGAGACCATGATTGGCAAATAAGCGGAAGTTCTACTGCTAAAATCCTCCATAGACATCGCCCTGATTTCGTTATAATTGGCGCGCATTCCATGAATCTTAATTCTTTTTCTAATACTTGAATTGCGGGAAGACCCATTCTCAGAAGCAGGGTTATTTATGGTTGTAGCGAAAACTTCTTTCTTTGACTCAGGGCTAGACGGTTGACTGGTGGTTATGTTATCATTAACTTTTTGATGGACCTCATTTTCGCTATTTCTTTTTCTATATAGTAACAAGGCAAAGAAAATAGCAAGTATGGAGAACCCAACTACGAACTTCCACAATTTTGATTTATCAGATTTTTCTATAAAAAGTTCTTCCGAGATAAAACTATTGACTTTTGATTTATCCCTTACTCGTAGTTTATAATTTGCAGTAGTAAGGTGACCAATAGTATCCAGGCCAATCTTGACAGATTTTTCTATCTTGTTAAAAAAGTATCGAGCAACGATTTCGTCTCCATCAATATTTATTAACTCTATTTCCAAAGGACTGACAACATTTTCTATATTTGTTAGTTCAGCTATTTTCGTAATATTGTCTAACTTCCACTCAGCAAAAAAAGGAGGCTTTGCTGCATCTAGTTCGATAGTATCTTTTTTCCAGGGACTTCCTTCAATGGAGAAACTCAAACGAACTACCTGATCAAATTTTAAATTAAATCTCCCTCCTAAAATCGACAACTGAATCGTATCCAGTAAATTTTCTTGTCCCTCTAAAACCTCAATTATTGGTTGCTTTTGCTCATTACCGGAAAAGGCAATGTTAATAATCATGGAGGTATCCGTATCAAAACGACTTTTTTCACTTAGTGCAAAATTTTCGATTTTGGCAATCGCCTCTTTTGCGTAAAGCGCATCCTTATCGCCAAACCTGGATAAGTATTTTTTGTACAGCGATCTTTCATTTTTCGGAAGTACTTTTTTTTCCCAAAAAGCGAGATCTTTATTTTCATTATTATTTTTCTTCCTCGCTTTCTTTTTATTAAAACTGTTGCACTCTTTTTCTACCCGTTCATAAAAAACTCCTTCCGGGAATTCCTTGAAATACATATTACATAACAATTCTTTTTCTGACTTGACATCCGCATACAAAACAGAATAATACCATGCTTCCTCATAATGAGGTCCGTCCTTAAATTGGGTTCTATAAATCCAGGTTCGGGATTCAACTTTCGCCCAATCTTTCTCTTTAATATTTTTAATAATGCCGTCCCAGGCTATTCTTTCCTTGTTATTCGGATTTTCTAAACCAAATGAAGTAACATCCAGCGCCAAGTCTTTTTCAGCAATATTTTTTGAGAATAAGATAACCGAATCAAGAGGGTCTTTTTCCTGTATACCGCTAATAGTGGCTAAATCTTTGTCCTCTATCTTTGAAGCATTCTTCCCCTTTATTATTTTATAATCAATTAAGACTTCAAAACTTCCTTTGACCCCAAAGAAACTAGATACATTAAATCCCAGTAATATTTTATTTTCAATATCAGATTTAATCGTACTTTTATCCAGCTGATAAGTTATTTTTTGTGACCCCTCAATTCCTGATTTATTACCGGTCTCACCAATTCTTAATATTTTTACATTCAGTTTTTTAAACCCTTCAGGCTGCATATTGGTAATATTACCTTTAGAAAGTTCGAGAAAAAATTCATCTTTATGTTTCTTTTTCTTTAAATTTTCGCAGCGCCTGTCGTATCCAAATTTAACCTTTTGTACAACGATTGTTAAATCTATCTTCTCCGAAAAATTGTCTACCTCTATGACAACCTGACTATTTTTATTTTGGGCAATATCATTAACAAAAATTCCTACTTCATATTTTCCACAATTCTTGTTAGAATTATAAGGGAAATCCTGCGCATTACTAACAAAAGATGCTAACAGAAAAGAAAACAAGAATAAAATTTTATTGATATTTTTCACAGTAATGATGTCAGCTTAAACCAAAAAATATTTTTTATATATCTGAAAACCAAAAAAACCAATACCTCCCAATATTCCAATATAGATCCAGGTCAAATCCATTGATTCTTTAATAAAAACATTATCAAGCCTGGCCATTACGGTCTCCTGATCATCCACTAATCTGAGCCATTTATTACCAGCGTTGGAGGTCCCAATATCCTTGAAAGTTATTTTGAAATTTTCCTCATTTTCGATATCTCCCGCAAAGCCAAATTCGCCATCCTCAGAAGAACTGATTTTTAAAGTATATGGAGGAATCCCGCCATTGGCATTACGAATAACAATTCCATCAGACACCAACTTCATTTCAGCAGTTGGTGTTTCGTATCCCATTGGAAGGCCGGGAATAAACAGGTCTGGTTCTTTTACAACAGGAACAGAATCCGGGATTTCTTTTGTCGGATCGGACTTAACTACCCTCTCTCTTTTCCTGTCCCCTCGATGAGCAGTTGATTTATTTTTTCCAGAAGGTGGGTTCAGGTCTTTGTTCTTGTTTTTCTTATACGTTTTACCCGTTAAATTTTCCCAGGACTTAGTCACTTCGTTTTTTTCTTCGCCCTCAGACAAGTTTTCAATTAGAAGGCCCAGGCAAGCGGTATAATTTTTTTCGTACTTATATTTTGTTCTATATTCTTTACACCACTTGATAATTTCGTCCTTATTTCCTGATTCCACTGACGGTAGTATCTTCTCTACCCAAAAGCTATTTTCTGTCTCCTTTTCTTCCCTGGTATTACATTTAGTTTCAATAAATCCTGTTACCTCTTTCATCCTTTCCGGATTAACGCCAGGATAATTCTGAATATAATTATTACACAACTGACAAAAAACGAATGGTTTTGCAGCAGCATTTTTAATTTCGACATACGCCATTTCCTCCTTCTCCCGAAGGTCTTTATCTTCTATAAATTTACGACTGGGGATTATGGTATAATTAAAAGAAACACTTCCGGCACTCCATTTTTCTCCGCTTACGATACCCGATTTTCCTACGATCGAGTATTTGAATTTCAATACACCAGAAGCATCGTCTAATAGTTGACTATTAATTTTATAAACTAGATCTATTCCCTTATGATAGTCATTATTATAAGGGTTAATTCGTTTAACTCCATTCTCCTGACTAGTGATACCGTTAGGTGATTGGATTACAAATTCTTCTGGAATTTCGAGGCTATAAGCAAGGTTATGATCCGATTTTTTTGAGTCCTGATAATTGGATTTGAGTCCCAAAACAAGATTACTAAATCGTACGCGAAAAAAAACATCTTCACTAAAGTCGTCTAGACGTATTTCTCCCCTTTCAACTTCTTGCAATGGCTTTTTAAATTTTCCGCTAGCATCTTCTAAAAAACATTCAACGGAAACCGTTCCATGATTTTTTCCTTTTCTACCATAATCAAAACTTTGTTTTTTATTCTGCCCAAAAACCAAATATGGAAGACAAAAAAACATCGTTAAAAATATCACCAATAGAATACTCTCTCTTTTTATTGGTATCGTCATAGTTATCTACCTTATATTCTTTCGATAATTAAGAATCTTTATCATTGATTTTTTCTTCCTTGACGAAGTCCACTTTTGAGTGGGTTGGATCAGGATTTTATCGTCCGCATAAATATTTTTTTTCAAGTCTACAATTCCTCTTGGCTCCGCGTAATCTCTCACCCAACTAGCAACCATTGTATCCTCGGGATATGGTAAAATATGCAGGGCATGATAATTTTTGTACTGTAACATTTCACCTATTTGCTTGACGACCATATCGATCGTATACCAGTGTCCAATTACAAAGTCGTTGATACAAATATGTCCTTTTGTTTCTCCGGCAAACTTAATATTCGGATGCCAGGCATCTGTTTTCATGTAGCAACTTGGAGCACTGGTAAGAGGATAACCTTGAGGTAATTTTATCTGAGCCGTATGTCGCTCACCGTAGATCGGACTGCTATCCTCTCGCACACCAATAATGCTTTTCAGGGAATAATGCACAAGGTATTTATCAGGTGGCATTCCCGTTCTTTGATCGACCACTTCGAAATCAATATACTCACTGGAAGCCGCTAGCTCCTTCATCAATTGATGCTCCATTTCCAGTCGTTTTATACGTGGATCCTTGAATCCGCTCTTTTTAAACATAATTCAATAGTTATGTGTCTTGTGATTTGTTTGATAAAATCCCCGCTTTGATGAGGATTATTTTAAGCGACCACCAGCGATTACCTTAGGAATCATTAAAATAATATCGCTGTCCTGTACTCGTCCCTCTTTTAAAGTATCCCCTTCGCTAAGCGCCGCGTTAGCACCCTTTGGGACTAGCTGAAAACTAATTGGATTTCCCTGTGGATCGATCCGGGGAATATCCAGGTCTGCATTAAGTAATGTGTCAATTACGTCGGATGGAGTTGCATTGAGTGGCAGGCTAACGTCTACATCATCGGCATTAGGCATTACTCTAATTACAACATTAATTTCTTGTACTTCCATTGTTAATTTTTGATTATATTAATCTTCTGGTTATCTCAAAATATTTATTGATCGATAAGTGAAAGACTTTCTTTCCTAACTAAATTTCAAGAATTTTTCATCGTTTGATAACTCTACATAAAAAAGATTTCCTTCTGAATAAACCCTCATAATATGAAGAAATGGTATTCCTAAATCACCCAATTTTTTTTCCGGATGTTTAAAAGAATAATCTATCTCATCGGTTTCTTCTACGATATAAATCTCCTCGTGTCCTTCCTCTTGAAACTCTTTCATTAAGTCTTTGGTAAGCTTTAATTTCGGGATCGTTACTTCGTACGATTTATCGGTCTCGCGAGCGACTACCTTTAGCGCTACTGCGTTATCCAGCTTTATATAAAAGTCCTTGTTTTTAAAATATTCTTCCAGCCAGTTAAGGGTCTCAGAGATCGTAGAAGTTGAGCTTAGCGGTGCCTCGATGATCTCTTCAAAAAAAATATGGCTCTGGCAATCATCTTTTAATTTAGCTGGAGCAAGTTGTAAAACAAGGTTATTCATCCCCTCGTAATAAAAAGAATCCAGCATAATATTCTTTTGATTGTCGCAAACGACTTTTAAGGCTTCCTGTGTTTGTATTGCCGCGACAATAGAAGCTGAAATAGGCGTAGTTGGAATTCTGCCAAAGGTGAGATTACGTTGAATCACGGTAGGACATCCTAATTTAGCACTAATTCCTTTCCACTCTTGTTTTGTCAAACTACACTCGTAACAAGTATTAGGTGGCTGATATACATTTACTTGACCAATTAGATTTTCAATAGCTCCATCGATCCAGGTTTTCCCTACGTTAAAGCACATCCGGTTTAAAAATAATCGGGCCAGTCTATTATCCAAACAACCAATGATCACATCCATCCTCCTAAAAACACCCAATCCTACATCAATTGTAACATCTCCGTTAATAAATTGAACTTTCACATTTTTATTGATCTCTCTAATTCGTTCCGCCGCTACTTCCGCCTTCAGAGCCTTTCTTTTAGTATCCTTTTCTCTAAATAGAACAGACCGTGATAAATTTGAATACTCAATATGATCATAGTCAACAATTAAAATTTGGCCTACATTTAGCAAGGTCAAATTTTTCAGTACTTCGTTTCCTAATGCACCCGCCCCTACGACCATTACTTTTGCCTGTTGGATGGTATCTGACTTCCACCAGGAAAGCCCCTGATAAGTATTATCCCATTCCTGACTAACCGCCTTTACTTTCACTTTTGTCTCGCTGTGCATACGAATATTCTATTCCAGTTTAATTTAAAATTCGCAGTAAAAAAATGAAAATAATAATTCATTTGTAGTTTTTTGTATATTTACTGCTACATATTTTTGATATTATCCAGAGCTATCAATCTGCTTTTTTAAGCCCCTATTATGTATATACCCAAAACAGCAAAAGGTCTCCCAAAAAATATCTTTTTTCACTAAAAAAATTAATATGCGCAATCTCTATCTAACATCCATTCTGTTTTTATTATTCCTTATTCCCCAAATAAATGCTCAATCTCATCTTCAAAAAGGCTGGGAGATTATTTCCTCTGGAGGATTAGACTTTGCAGGAATGCTAAGAATAAATCCGACTATTGGAGCTGGCGATAGCCAAATATCTTTCGGTGGTGCATTTTCGAGTACTGCAAATTACAACAGTAGTAAAACTTCCTGGACTAATTCCATCTCCTTGAACTACGGAGTTCAGAAAACAGGATTTACCAACTTGTCAAATCCTAACGTAAAAGTCCCGTTTCAAAAAAGCATAGATCAACTTCGAATTAATTCAAAGTTTGGCTATCGCTCCTCTATCTTATATCCTGGAGCCCGTTTTTTATATACGGTCGACTTTTCTTTTCTATCCCAACTTACCAAAACTTACGAAGGAAATTTTGCCAAAAAGCCAGATCTGGCACTTGGTGCCGGTAACTCCGTAATCAGTAAATTTTTGTCCCCGGCTACTACCCATATTTCCGCAGGAATAGATTACCGGCCGATTGACCAGCTTTCCATTTACTACTCCCCTGCTGCGCTAAAATTTGTTATTGTGCTCGACGACAATATCGCGGATAGTATAATTATTGATGATGCTGGAAATCCGGCTTCGCTACACGGAAATCCAATTTTAAGAGATGAGAATGGTGTTATAAATGGCTTTAAAAATGTGGATAGTCAACTGGGGTCTTTATTAAGAATCAGCTATAATGATTTCTTTGCAGAAAAAAGATTCATCCTTAACTCAAGTATTTCACTTTATTCCAACTATCTGAATAGACCGGAAAAAATCGACGTTGACTGGACGAATGAAATTGGAATTAAAATCATTGAAGGATTGCAAATATCTCTATGGTCAAACCTGTTTTATGATTTTGATATCCCGGTACAAAAAACAGAAAATCTTCGCATAATAGAAGGAAGTTTTACTCGCGGCATTAGTTTTTCCCAACAGTTATTAATAAAATATAGTAAAACTTTTTAATTCTTTAAATTGAAAAGGGAGACCATTTTTCATTATCAGTATTAACCAGTATTATCATCAGTTTTGATACAGCAAAAACCATAGTTGTGGAAAATAATAAAATTTTAAGAGAACGACTGGATAAGTATTTTACCGAAGAACTCTCGGATGCTGAAAAGCAAGTCCTGGAAGAGGATTTCTACTCAACCGAAGCGGTTAAAGAACAATTCATGTTTAATAAAACCTTTGTCAATTCACTCGAAAAAATTAATCTGGAAGATTTAAAAGAAACGTTTGAAGCTTCTCATCAGGAAATGGAAATGGAGACTGATAATATTGCTTCAGATGAGTCAGAAATCCAAAACCTAAGTCTCGAACTAGAATACAATATTGCGGAACTCTTTTCAAATTTAACCAGCCTTAAAAACAGCGTTTCAGAAATATAATCCACCCTTCTCGTTAGAGATGAAATGTATATCATTTAAAATCAACACGCTCGATAAAAGAGCTTATCATAATTTAATAACTTTAATCTAAAACAAATTAAAAAATGGAAGGTCAAATAGCACTAGACATCAATGCGGCGCTTTTATCCGCTAATTCTACCCTGGATGATTTAACCGGCAAAGCCGAAAACATTCAAGGTCTTACCGATCAGTACGAAGCACTTCTCGCAAAAATGGAAGAAATGGAAACCGAAATGAATGGACTCAGAGAAGAAGTTAAAGGGATCAGGGATGAGAGTAGCGGGATGAGAGATGAGACCAGTGATCTAAAAGTTGAAGTAACTGGTTTTAGAGATGAGTCGATAGATCTTAAGGGAGAAATCGAAGGTATTAAATCCGACTCCGATGGTCTAAAAACTGAAATCGAAGGTGTTAAAACTGAATCTGAGGGACTCAGAGATAATATCAACGAAATCAAAACCGAATCTAGCGGACTTAGAGATAACATCAACGAAATCAAAGATGAATCTAGCGGACTCAGAGACAACATCAACGAAATCAAAGATGAATCTAGCGGACTCAGAGACAACATCAACGAAATCAAAGATGAATCTAGTGGACTAAGAGACAATATCAACGAAATCAAAACCGAATCTAGCGGACTCAGAGACAACATCAACGAAATCAAAGATGAATCTAGCGGACTTAGAGATAACATCAACGACGTCAAAACCGAATCCGAAGGACTCAGGGATAATATTAACGACGTTAAAACTGAATCCGAAGGACTTAGAGATGATATCCAAGTTGTCAAAGGTGAAGCCGAAGGACATAGAGATGACGCTCAGTCAGCTTCTGCTGATGCACAAGGTCACGAAGCAAATGCAAAATCCGCCGCTGACACTACCAGTACCCACGAAAGAAACGCCGAAAGAGATGCTAACACGGTAGAATCGACCGAAAGTAGAGCTCAACGAGCTTACCACCAGATAGAATCTATTAGAGATGCACTAACGTAGTCGATTCAATAGACATTGTCAACTTTACAAAAGCTGCCAGGTATAAAATACCTGGTGGCTTTTTGTTTTACTAAAAACTATTCTGACTACTAATCTCTAGTAATGAAAATATGAACTGAATAATTTCTATTTTATATTATTTTTCGAGTCGATAGAATTCTCAATTTTCATTAACCGGCTGGGATTAAATCAATAGTGGTTTGGTATTCAATTCTTGGACAAACCTTAAACTCACGGCTATGAAGTACTTTTAAAATCCAAACTGTGGGTAAGATACCTAAATAATAAATGGAGCTAAAAACACGCATAGTAAAAGTAAATCATGAAACGGAAAAGTGATAAAATGACTAGATGAAAGGTATCAGGATAAGCCACAAAGTCTAAGATGAACGATCTCTATTTGGAAGTTTACAGCCTGTCAAAATCATAAAAATACTTAGTTGTTAGGAGACTTAGAATCAAATATTACACTACCAATAAGTCATATTTTTATAATAAGTACATGGACAGGTCAAATAATAAATCATCGAAAATTCAAAGGATTATAATCTATAATTAGTGCAGACAATCTAAAAAAATGTCTTAAATGAATCGACGGGACTGTCCTCTAAGATGTGTCAACGCAAAAGCTTTCCTTTAGGAACACAAGGTGCGAGTGACCAAATAACACACTTTGTAAGACACTCACGAATCGACATTGAAGATAAACACTGCGTGAAATAAATAGCTAATCTATACCAATTAAAAAGAACCTAATCCTTCTTTTACATCGGTACTTTTAGCACCCGGAAAAGCAACCTGAATCAGGCACCAGACCATTACGTATATATTTTGTTGAAATAACTAATGAACACCAAGACGAGATACATCACTTTGAAACATAACAATAAAAATGGAACAAAAAAATTCACAACCGGGGCGGCGTACATAGAAAGATGGGAGGGCTGGAGGGCTGTCCCATGAAGTGTATCATTTGACTCTGTTAGCCTTGTTCTTCTAGAAGAAGGCTTCTGCGCTGACATAGTTAAGAGGACACTCCACTGAGGGGATAACACATTTTATGGAGACTACCCTCTCTATCAAAAATCAGATCTATCTGTGATTACTATCCACATAGTTTTCTGCCCTCCTATATAATGTTGCCTGAATAGCATGTATTCTTTCCCATCCTCTTTTATACGCTTGATTATATTCACTTTCGATTTTATCAAAAAAGATAAGATTATTGTTATCAACCCCAACGGCACAACACTCATTAGCATACTCATCCACCTCCAAAATTAAGTGATGCATGTTTCCGCTCATCCACTTAAAATTATTTTGGATATCTAGCAATTTATGTGGACTCGATATCTCTAAACAGAGAAGCAATAAGAATAGAAACCTTGGATTCATAATTTTCCCTTTTGATTTAAAAAAAAGCCAGCCTATGTAGCTGACTTAATTTTGACTTATAAGTTGTTTAAGAATGAAACAGAATGGTCTTTACAAGAAGAAAATTCAATAATTTTAGATCCCCTGAATAGAAGATTTATACTTCTCTATCTTTTGGAATAATAAATCCATATTGGCTTCCAGATCCTGGGTAAGGTCCTGGATATTTTGGTCAATAGCTCCAGGGTCAGCGCCTGTGGCTGGGAGTTCGTCTGGTAGTGTAAAGCCGAGATCATCTTCTCCGAGGAGTGCCTTTTTTTCGAGGATGAGGTCTTCGATGGCTTGGTCGGAGTTTTCGATTTCTGGTTCTACCTTTTGAGTGTCGTCTTTCAAGTCTCTTATCACTTTTCTTACTTGGTCTGGATTATCTATCAAACCACCAACTACTCCTGCTACCCCTTCGACAAATTGTGGTACACCGTCAATAAAACCATCAACTCCATCAACTATTCCATCCTTCATTTCTTGTACTCCTTCTCCAATTCCATTTCTCATCTCTTGTACACCTTCCTTCATACTACTAACTCCATCAGATATTCCTTCTGTCATATCCTGTACTCCTTGTTTCATACTATCAATTCCATCAGCTATACCGTCTTTCATATCTTGTACTCCTTCTTTCACACTACCAGCTCCATTAGATATTCCATCTCTCACATCTTGTATTCCTTCTTTCATACTATCAGTCCCATCAGCTATACCATCTTTCATATCTTGTACACCTTCCTTCATACTACTAAGTCCTTCATCTATTTCTCCTTCCACTACTTGTCGTATACCGTCTCTCACACTATCAACTCCCTCAACTATTCCATCTCTTACATCTTGTACACCTTCCTTCACACTACTAGTTCCATCAGATATTCCATCTCTTACATCTTGTACACCTTCCTTCACACTACCAGATCCGTCAGATATTCCGTCCCTTACATCTTGTACACCATCTATTACACTATCAGCTCCATCAGATATTCCGTCTCTCACATCTTGTACACCTTCCTTCACACTACCAGTTCCATCAGATATTCCGTCCCTCACATCTTGTACACCTTCCTCTACACCACTAGCTCCATCAGATATTCCGTCCCTCACATCTTGTATACCTTGTTCCATACTATCAACTCCCTCAACTATTTTTTCAATACCTAGATGAATATCGCTCTCCGATTCTGTAGAAACATTATTCATAAATTCATTAGATATATTTCCATCTTCACCAAATGCTTTTACAATATTCTCCATGCTATGACCTGGTAAATTCCAGTCGATACTTTCAGGATTAAGGTCAATTTTCGTAAGTCCATCCCCAAAAATTTGGGTATTGACCCCACTCACAGGACTATTTTTTACAACAATCGTAGTAAAATCATCCACGTTTACCTCCTTCGCCCCCTCAAATGGTGAATCCTCACTGTGAAACGCTTCACTATTATTTTGAATGACTTCAACAATTCCCGGTGGATCAAACGCTGTAGATTTGGAATTATACTTATGACCCATCATTTGCGATAATGCTCCTCCCAATGAATGCCCGGTATGTTCTATTTCTTGACCACTGAAATTATTCATAATTTGTTTAGTAAAGGCATCTGCATCACCAAATTGGTCCGGTATTTCTCCTTTAGCTATCGGATGATTGGAATTTACCCAATCAACATCAATTTCATCTTCCGAATTAAATACATTATCAGAACCTTTGTGTGCAATAATAATCTTTCCATCTGGTGCCTGATAAGCTACTGCGGCATATCCAGTAGCATCATTTTGTGTCACATCTATAATATTCCATCCTTCTGTTGATTCTAGTGAAGGGACTAAACTATCATCATAGGATTGTTGAGCAAGGTCAAAATAGTCTTTAGTGGTAATTGTATCGGGCATAATATTTTTAGTTTAAAAATAGGTGACCCATCAAAAAAATGATTGATATTCACCCTAGTTATTAATTTTAAAACTTTGTGAGGCCAAATGCTATATCCCCTGAATCACCCCCTTATATTTCTCTATATTCTGAAATAAAAGATCCATATTAGCGGATAGATCCTGCGTAAGATCTGCCAGGCCATTATCGGAATTTAGATCAGTGTCAGAAGCAGGAATTTCCTCTGACGAATCAAATTCCGGCTCGGGCATCGGATAGGCTTCTTCCTCCGATTCGTCCCCAAAGTAAGGTTGTGTCTTATAAACTGGCTCGTCTCCAAAATGTGGCTGCGTTTCATAAACCGGTTCTGGTTCTTCTCCTATATGAGGCTGGGTTACAAAGACTGGTTCCTCTTCGAAATGAGGTTGCGTCCAATATTCCGGTTCTTCTTCGAGATGAGATGGCTGATCTCCTGCATTATTATGCGTACCACCTATCCCGTTAAGAACATCTTCAATACCTTCCGCTACTTGATCTTTCACACCATCAACCGCCTCCAATCCAGCATCGATCCCGTTGTTTATTTGGTTATAAGCATTTGCAATTTTCTCCATTACCGCATCTCCTATTTGGTCACCCAAATCAAATGCCTCATTTTTTATCATCTCCCGAATCATCTCATCACCCCCCAACTCTATTAGCTTGGCTACCCTTTCCAGATCGTTCAGTGATTCATTATTAAAAACAAAATTGGCCAGTTGATTAACACTACTTTCGGTGATGGTACTCATATTCAAAATATATTCTTCCGCAATTCCTCCGGTTTCGCTAAAGGCTCCTTCGATGACGTCCATTGAGTGGCCTTGAAAATCTATATTGGTACTGTCCATATTTAGGTTGACCTTCGTAATACCGTCTCCAAAAATCTGAGTTCCAGAGGCGCTTACCAAACTATTTTTTACTACTACGGTCGTAAAATCTTCTCCGTTAATTTCTTTATTTCCCAAAACATGCTTGTGCTTTTCGATAATTTCCACCATTCCCGGAGGATCAAAAGTTACGGCCTGTGTATCATGCTTATGCGCCATTAATTGTGCTAAACCTCCACCCAGCGAATGGCCCGTATGCACTACCTTATCGCCAAATTCGGCCATAATTTTATCGGTGAATTTATTCGCAGCACCAAATTGTAATGGCAAATCCTGATTAGCAATTTGAACATCGGAGATGACATCTCCAGGTTGCGTAAAGTTAGTTCCTCGATGAGCAATCGTGATACTTCCATTCGGCCCCTGGTAGGCTACCCCAACATATCCGGTAAAAAAACTTTTGGTTTGACCAATGATATTCCAACCTTCTCTTGATTCTAGAGAAGCAACTAAATCGTCGTCGTAAGATTGCTTGGCTAGATCAAAGTAATCTTTAGTCGTGATGACATCAGGCATAATTTTTACAATTTAAAAGCAGATTTCCGTTATTATTAATTTAGGGGAGAACAGAGCACCGTTTATATTCCCTGAATGGTCGATTTATATTTCTCGATATTTTGAAATAGTAAGTCCATATTGGATTCCAGATCCTGGGTAAGATTCAGGATATCGTCAGCAACACTAAGATCTGCTCCCGTGGGAGTGAATTCGTCGGGAAGGACCAGATCGTTGTCCGGAGTCATGGAGTACTCCCCATTTTCCATATCCATTGCCTGTTGTTTTTCTTCAATCATGTCTACGCCTGATTGATCTTTGGGGGAAAGGTTATTACTAATTACTTCATCCCCAAATTTTGGAGAGAACTTTTTTATTAAATAATCCGTAATTCCAGTTTTATCAGCAATCGTTTCGACCGCATTGTCAAAAAAATCACCAATCTTGTTAGATACTTTCAGCAGTCCTCCTTCCGAGGTAACAAAGTCTCGCATTTTATCATCTACTGCAGCAGAAAGTGCTGGACCAGCGAAGGGAATATTACCAAAAGTCGAATCAAAAACCGTCATGACCACATCTGCTCCATTCTCTCTAATGGCTGCAAATTGTTCTTCAAACTGATCTATTTTTTCCTGTTCGTTCAGGGTCTCATTTTTCATAATATTTAACATCTTTCCCGCATTACCGATAGTATCAACCGCTAATTCAGCCGAATTCAGTATTCCTTTTACATCACCCAGAACATCCATCACATCTCCGCTTTTAGCTAAAGATTCCACAAACTCTCCATCTTTGGAAATAGTTTGCTGAAATTGCATAGCGTGCTTTTTCAAGTTGATGATATTTTCACCCAATGCTCCGCCTCCAATTTTTTCTAAATTTTTCAAAATAGCATTGAAGTCGGTTGTTTCCATATTAGCAATAGTATCTAATGATTGCAGGGTATCTTCGGATAATTCTAGTCCTAGCTCTGATAATTGATCCGTTATTTTTGACATATTTAATGATTTATTATTGAGGTAAAAATATATTCGATATACAAATTAATACCATTTTGATAGTAAAGTCTCCCTTGAATGGATCATAATTTCAGTAAATGATATATTTATAATTATACAGATACTGCTTATGCTACCCTGGTTGCTGTTGGGGGACATTTTTTTTATTTGAGATTGGCAACTTATTCATTTCCAGCATTGCTAACTTTCTTACTCTTTCCATACATTTATATTTTTGTCGTTTTGCCGCAGTAGCATTTTTATATCCCATCTCCTCTGCAATGATTTTCATAGACTTCTTTTTAAAATAGAAATTAATCAACAAGCTTTTACAAGGATTTTTTAACTCTCTAATAATTTTTTCCATTACCACAAACCTTTGTTCCTGTTTTTTGTCCTCCGAATTATTGGAAAGTGCCAGGACCTTCTTTTCGTAAAAACCGACAATTTCTTTTCGATTTTCCTGCTTCTTCTTTTTCTTACTAATTTCTTTTAACCACAAATTATTGGCAATAGCATATAAGTAGGTACTTATAGAGCTGGTAAGTTCAAAATCATTTTTTTGACAATTTTTATAGAAAACAATTAGTGTTTCTTGAAAAATATCTTTTACTTCTTCCTTCCCTCCACCTTTTTTTAACACCAATTTTTTAATAATCGGATACTTCACTTTGTAAAGCCAGTTGAAAGCTAGAACATCTCCTTTCCTAATCAACAAAAGTATTTCTTGTTCAGAGAACGTTGTGTTGAGTTCCATTTCTATTTTGTTTTTATTCGTTTGGTAATATGAGTTGATGGGGTCTTATTCAATTTTCTCATCTAAAGCATCAAATTTGTCTTTAAACTTTTCGTTTTTTCTACAACCTTCAAAGACTGGATCATTAATAAAATGCAGAATCTCATCCAATACCGTCTCGTCATTGGTTTCTACATATCTATTAATTGTTTCCGAATATTTATTAAAAATTGCTTCACAGTCATCTTTAAATTCCTCAACCACTTTACTTTTTTCCAGTTGCTCTTTTATAATCTCTTTTCGTTCCTCTACCTGTTTATTTTGTTCTGCGACAATCAATACATTTTCTTCTTTTTCCTCATTTAAATTATCCGCTTCAGAAATTAAGTTTTCGTAAACACTACTCGATTCGGCTTCAATTATCTCGTCATTTACAATCTCTTTTTTTTCCTGGGTACAAGAAAAAAAGAGAACAAAAAAAAGAAATAGATAAAAACATAATCTAGTATTAATCTTGTTATGCATTAGCTTAGTATTATTATTAAAAAATTAATTCAACTACGACATTTCACTCCCTATTATAGATCAAATCGCCGGGGGTATGAGCTAGAATACTATTTATTATTTTACTTGTAGAAAAATACATCATTCCAAATAACAATAATATTGCAAGATAAATCCACGGATTAAATAATATCAAAACACTTTCCTCCTTATAAAAAAAATATTCCAGTCGTTCAATAAACCAAGTCAGTAAGAATGCTAAAAAAACACTAAGACTGATGAATGAGATAATAATGTTTCGATAATTATTTACCAACATTTCATTATCCAAACCAAAGGCTTTAAAAGTTCCTAAGTTTGATTTATTTTTTTCAAGATGAGCAACTAATAAATTTCGGGTATATAAAGAAATACTGATCAAGACAAAAACGAAAAGTATGATTGAGATCACAAAAGTAAGTCTCGAAATAATCATAAAATTCTCCTTTGATTCTACCTGATTCATACTTATTTCAACTCCAAATTTATTCTGCATGACCTCCTTGAACTGTCTAATTTCATCCAGTTTATTAAAATTATAGGCCAGGTAATATGGATTATCCAATTGATCGGTACCACTATTTACTGTACACTTCCAATCTGCCAGCCAAAAAGTATTTAATGAATCCTTGCCCATGGATTTTTTCAATAAATGGAAGTTTTTCATTCTTTCTTCGAGCGTAAACCAGGAGTTAAAAGCAAGTCGATATTTATACCTCTGATCTTTAGAGTTAAAGTCCAGTTCCTGTTGTTCAATGGAAAAATCCAGGGGAATTGAATTTGATATTTCTTCAAAGTATGCTACTTTAGAGATGTCTGAAGTCATGTATAGAGCATTTACCTTACCCTGACTTTCTATACAATTAGTTGTTTCCCATTTTTCGGTCATCCAGTTGTATAAACGTGGCGTACAGGCAAAATCAGAAAGACTCGGCAGAGACTCTACGACAGCTAAAATCGGAACATATTTTCTATAGTTTTCATCATCGAAAACGAGCAGTCGCTGTTGGTCTGGATGCTCACACCCAAGTTCTTCCAGCATCCGTTTCGTCACAATAACTCCTGATAAAAAAGAATCTTTTAATCCAGAACCATCTTCCGTAAACATCTCCTTGCTATTCGGAATATTTCCTAATACTCGTTTGATTAAATCTCCAGTAGGGTCGAGTGTCATACCTAAAACACGATGACGCTCATTGGTTATAAAATGATAGACCTCAGGACTAAATTTGGAATATTGGGTTATACTTTTCAATCCAACTTTCTCACTATTATCAGAAACGTTAAAATATTGACGGATGGAATTCACCTTATCCTGATATTCATATCTAACAGGCATATCTACCCAATTTGTAAAAGGGTTATCCATCTTAACCTTCAAATATTTAACACTACCAATTGCAAATGAAAGTGCAAGAAATGTTAAAAACAGAATAGCAAATAGAGACTTAATGCGACCATTAGAATTACCTGCTAAAACCTGATATTCATTTTGAAAAAAAATCAAATGAAAATCAGATTTTAATCTTAGTAAATTGATTATCGTTTTTTTGAAAAAATTAAATATCACTTATCTGTCATTATTTATTCGTATAGAAAAAATTGGCATCCTGCCATACAAAACTTTCAAAAAAATGGGCAATAGCATTTTTTCGTTACACAAGACTCAATGATGTGGTCATCTTTTTTTGGATAAACCCGTGAGCATCCTGAATGAAACACTCGTTTATATCATACCAGAGTTGGTCTTTTTTAGTTATAATATTTTCGCCCAATACGGCTCCACTAGAAGTCTTATCAGCAGCGTCAACCCTATTCAAGACAATAATTTTATCAGCAAATTGTACAGCTAAGTCTATATCATGGGAGACAATAATCCCGGTTTTATCCTTCCCTAAATAAGACTTTAACACACCCATTAATTTGAAAGCGGTGCGCTTATCTAAATTCCCTGTCGGCTCATCACCAAACAAAACACTATACTCAGCAATAACCGCTCGTACGAACGCGATGCGCTGTCGCTGCCCTCCAGACAGTTCCGTAACTTTTTTATCATAAATATCGGGGGGTAAATCTAACTTGCTCATTATGGATAAAACTTCCGCTTTAACTTCCTCTAAGGGAGTTCCATTTATTAATCGACTGATAGACATATTTTCCCCGGCAGAAAAATTAGCCATCAGGTTGGTATTCTGAAAAATAAAACTGAAATGTTTACGTCTAAAAGCAGAAATTTCTTTATCTCCCTTTTTCCAGAATTTTTCAATTGGAATAATTTGGTTGTTATTATTGTAAAAAGATATGTCCGTTAAATCATTTTCTGAAATGGTTTTATTCATTAATCCTAGGGTCTCGACAAAAGTACTTTTACCTACCCCTGACAGTCCTAGAATAAAAACCAAAGATCCACGTGGAATTTTTAATTCGTCAATAGACAAAACTGTTTTGCCTGGAAAATAACAGCATTCTAAATTTTTTATTTTAAATATAAGATTTGTACTCATTATTTTATTTCACTTTGAGAAAATGAACGATAAGGCAACACAATGACACCCCATTAACTAGTAATAGATTAGCATTGACCAACAGTTTTCTCTTAAGCTATTAATACATTTAAAAATTAGAATCCCGAATAATTATTCCATCTTCGGACATCTATAAAGAAGTATTCTTGCTTATCATTAATAAACTACATAAAGACCTTCTGCCATAAACATACAACAATCCTATAATACAATAACACTAATCTTTTTCCAAAAACCCAGAATGAAAATCACATTACCAAGTACCAGTTCCTCCCTATTTAAAAAATATTACACCCTTTTCTTCCCTTAATATCTCCCCAACTTTTACCATCCCCCACTAAATTATCAACGAAGACCTATATACTTTTTACTTTAAACCCAAAATCATCCCCTCAATATTTACCAAAACACTAACCCAGTACAATTTTCATATATTAACCTACACTAATGGATTTTCCTGCCCAATGCTATTTTCCGGACAACATTAATATCAAAATGCAAATAAAATCTTTTCAAAACCCAGAGCAAACACATTGTTAGCGCATCCAAAAAAATATAAATATTTCATATTCTAAACTTCCCTACACAATCTTGAGATCTTAACACTAACTTTTAAAATAAAACCCAGTCCTAATTGCATTTTCTCTAAAGAATTTATTATGTTTGTGACATAGCCCCAGCTCACATAACAAATAGATACTAATGAAACAGCCTAAACTGTATCAGCTACTCTCGTCTTTTTCTAAAGAGGAGCTACGGGCTTTTAGTCTCTTTTTACAATCCCCTTATTTTACCAAAAGTGAAATTCTACTACGTCTTTTTGATATCATAAAAACATATCATCCTCATTTTCCTTCCGCTAAACTTCACAAGGAAAAAATTTACCAAAAACTCAATTTAGCAGCACCGTTTTCTGAAAAATTTATCAATGATAGATTTTCGGACTTAAGTAAGTTGGCCGAGGAGTTTATGGCAATTCATCAAGTACGAGAGGATACAGACTTGAAAAACCAGGCTTACCGAATAAGTTTGAATCGTCATCATCTGGATACGCTTTTTTATAAGAAAACTCAAAAAGCCATTACTACTCTAAAGACTAAAAAGAATAAAGGATGGAAGCAATCACTAGATATTTTTTCTTTAGAACATGAACTATTTATCCATCCGC
>ENA-ORXT01000630-ORXT01000630.1-marine-metagenome-genome-assembly--contig:-NODE-630-length-54223-cov-7.771359_pt1 | contig 54223 bp, 43 predicted proteins | sample MGYA00237868_ERZ511482 | MGnify/ENA metagenome assembly ERZ511482 | reverse complement strand
TCTCTTCAAAAATTTCAGGAATGACACTCTATTTTTAGTGATTTTCGATCATCTTAATTTTGATGCGTTTGCCCTAACAAAGGATAAACAATGAAATGTAAAAGCAAAATTACTACAGAGGCAAATGCCCAATAATAACCAGACAATACAGCTGTAATGGCTATAAACCAAGCAGAAAGACCAAAGTGCCATGCTTCGTAAACCAGCAAAAATTCCATACCTGATTCAGCGATTAATTTCATATAATCTCCAAAATTACGCATTATCTCATGACACAAAAGAACAACGATTGCAGCCCAACACATTACTAAGAAAAAAACAAATAGATATTTATATATTCTTAGTGCTATTAAAAAGGATTCCATCATTAGGGCTTGTTCTGTTTTGCACTCTCCACCTTAATGTGATTCAATACTTGTAAATGAATCCTATGAATGATAAAATCCGACCAAGCACTCCAATATGGAGCAGGATGAATGTCTAGATAATACCAAGTGGTTCCTTCCAATAAGGTTTGCTTTTCGTCTATCTTAGTCAAAGCAAATTGTCCTTTTTTTGAAACAAAATAACCTTCTAAATGTGGAGGATGTACTTCTCGAAAAGGGTTCATTTCATTCATTGGAATGGGTTGAGATTTCACATCAAAAGCCAATAGGTTTGGTTGATTCCAAATGGTAATCGGTTCGACAAAAGGTCCTGTACTAAAATTACAATATCGAACCGCTCCAACTCCTTCTCCTTCGATGGTCGCATTCATTGGATAAGCCAAACCTGTTTTGAAAATCCAGTCTGTTGGTTCAGGTAAATTAGAAAACGTAACCACATTGGTCCAAACATCTTCTATGTTTGCCTCAATCTTTATTGAAGTCTTAACTGGCATCAAAGCCAACTCCTTTTCCTGATAATCAAAACCAAAAGAGAGTGCTCCCAATAAACAAAGGATTAAAAGATTCTCTTTTATACTTCTATTTTTTCGCCAACGCATCATCCAAACAGCTGCTCCAGCTCCAAAAATCATAAAGGGAAATACAATGGGGATAGACATTGCAATACAAATCAAGCCTTCAAATGCAAAAATCAACATCCCAAACGTTACTACTAAAAAAGTGTAGGTTCCAACCAACATACCATCTTTGAATTTAGCTTCTCCGTTTTTTGCCAACACAATCGATGGAATGAATCCCATTAAAAAGGGTACTAAAAGAAAAACAAGAGCACCATATTCGCCTAATAAAAATACTGAAACACCTAACAATATCGCAGATATAATTATGGTAACTACAATAGATGAAACCTTTAGTTCTGTATTTGATAATGCCATAGAAATATATTTAAAGTATAAATTATGGGAATTTAGTTTTATGATAAAAATATCTACTCTAATCTGTGTTGTGCTTTTATATTGACTACGAATAGCCCTGATCAAAACAGATTTGTTGAAGTCTTTTAACTAATTTATGCTACAAATATAAAACAATTTTCATTACTTTCAATATTTTCTGAAAATTACATAACAAAAAGGTATTAACCACATCTCTTGATTTTCATTTCATATTTTTATTTTCACTCAAGCTTCCTTTATCTTTGCATTCATTTTACCAAAAATACAGAGACAAAAAATAATATACCATGGCTTATAGAATTGAAAAAGACAGCATCGGGAAAATCAAAGTACCTGCTGACAAATATTGGGGTGCGCAAACCCAACGCTCTACTCAGAATTTTAAGATAGGCGGAACAGCAACGCAAATGCCCATTGAGGTCGTTCGTGCTTTTGCCTATGTAAAAATGGCAGCAGCAGAAGTCAATGCAGAATTGACGGACTTCCCAAAAAGCAAAGCCAGTTTAATCAAGAAAGTTTGTAAAGAAATTTTAAGCGGAAAACTAGACGATCAGTTTCCTTTGGTCGTTTGGCAAACGGGTTCTGGTACGCAGAGTAATATGAATGTAAACGAGGTGATTGCCAATAGAGCACATGTCTTAAAAGGAGGTGAATTAACCGACGAAAAAAAGGCATTGCACCCAAACGACGATGTCAACAAATCGCAATCGTCTAACGATACTTTCCCAACGGCGATGCATATTTCTGCTTATACTATGTTGATGGAAAATACCTTGCCAAATGCGAAGGCTTTAAGAGATACTTTAGCAGCAAAATCCAAAGAATTTAATAAAATTGTAAAAATTGGTCGTACGCATTTTATGGATGCCACGCCTGTTACTTTGGGTCAAGAGTTCTCTGGTTTTGTTTCTCAATTGGACCACAGCATTCGTGCAGTAGAAAACACCTTGTCGCATTTATCTGAATTGGCATTGGGCGGAACAGCGGTTGGGACTGGATTAAATACGCCAAAGGGTTACGACAAAAAAGTAGCCAAAGCCATTGCTAAATTAACAGGTCTTCCTTTTAAAACGGCTGACAACAAATTTGAAGCCTTGGCTGCTCATGACGCCATTGTGGCATCGCATGGTGCTTTAAAAACATTGGCAGTGAGTTTAATGAAAATAGGCAACGACGTTCGTATGTTGGCAAGTGGTCCTCGTTGTGGGATTGGTGAAATAATCATTCCTGCCAATGAACCAGGTTCTTCGATTATGCCAGGAAAAGTCAACCCTACCCAATCGGAAGCTTTGACAATGGTTGCCGCTCAAGTATTGGGCAACGATGTCGCCATTAATATAGGTGGAGCAACAGGACAGTTTCAATTGAATGTTTTCAAACCAATGATGATTTTCAACTTCTTAATGTCTGCTCGCTTATTAGGAGATGCTTGTGCTTCTTTTAATAAAAATTGTGCAAAAGGCATTCAGCCAAATCTCGATCGCATCAATCAGAACCTAAATAATTCTTTGATGTTGGTTACGGCTTTGAATACACACATCGGCTACGACAATGCAGCGACCATTGCCAAAACAGCTTATAAAAACAATTCTACGCTTAAAGAAACGGCTGTTGAACTTGGTTTTATGACGGCTAAGGAATTTGATAAGTTGGTCGTTCCTAAGAAGATGGTCTAACTTTCAATGAGACAATGAATCAATTTGAGAATGAGTGAATTTTCTTTGGTTCGTGCTCAATGTTTAAATATTGATTCATTGACTTTTTAAAAGAAGATAACCCGATGGCATTTTGTTTTGTCGTCGGGTTTTTATATTATGGATGTCTTGCTTCAGATTTCTTTCAAATAATCGTATTTTTACTAAAATGAAAGCGAAGCCTTTAGCTTAAAAATATAAAATGACTATCCGCTTTTAGGAATACTAAGATTTAAGTTTTACGAAATGTACACTTCGACTACGCTCAGTGTACAGATTGCGTACACTGAGCGTAGCCGAAGTGTACGATATTGGAAACGATTTTATTCATATTCCTAAAAGCGGATAGTCATTAAATATAATTCAAAATCAGTATCAATGTTTTACTACAAACCCTCTTTTAAGAAAGTATTGAGCCTAATTTTCTCTTTACTTTTTTTTAACCCAATTACTGCCCAAAACATCACCATCCAGCCTTATTTACAAAATGCTGGTCCCCATACTATTAGTATTCTATGGGGAACCGATGGGGATGAAGAAAGCATCGTTGAATGGGGATTAACAGATAGTCTTGGGAATAAAACAATAGGGATAACTGATTCCATTGTAGGGCCTGCAAGGGTACATGAAGTCAGTCTAGAAAACCTAGAACGATTTACCAAATATTATTATCGTGTAAAAACAGGTGCAGTCATCTCTGAGGTGTTTCATTTTAAAACGCCTCCTTTTGCATCAGACCATCAGCCGTTTAGGATTGTTGCGATGAGTGATATGCAAAAAGACAATGCCAATCCCGATAAATTTCAGGAAGTGGTAGAAGAAGGAGTCCTCCAATACTTAGAAGAAAAATTTGGTGGCGATTTGGTTGACAACTTAGCTTTAGTTATGATTCCAGGTGATTTGGTGGTTACGGGCACCAATCTTGATCAATGGAAAAATGATTTTTTCAACCCATCTGAAAAGTTATTGAGTTATGTTCCTGTTTACCCTGTATTGGGAAACCACGAAGGCAATTCACCTTACTTCTTTACCTATTTTAAATTACCCGAAAATGGAACACCTGATTTTGAAGAGCATTGGTGGTATAAAGATTATGCCAATGTTCGTATTATTGGATTAAACTCCAATGGTCCATTTGATTCTCAAGAACAACTGGATTGGTTACAAAACTTACTTGATAATTCCTGTTCGGCTGATTCTATTGACTTTGTTTTTGCCCAATTACACCACCCACACAAATCTGAATTGTGGACACCTGGAGCATCAGATTTTACAGGTGAGGTCATTTCGCTATTGGAACAGTTTACGACAGATTGTGGCAAACCAAGCATTCATCTTTTTGGACATACACACGGATATTCGAGGGGACAATCAAGAGACCACAAACACCTTTGGATCAATGTCGCAACTGCTGGAGGAGCGATTGACAATTGGGGAGAATTTTCCAATTTTGATTACGATGAATTTTCTGTTTCACAAGATGAATATGGCTTTGTCATGGTAGAAATCACCAATGACGATGATCCCAAATTACTTATTAAAAGAATCAATCGTGGAGATGAACTTACGACACTTGATAATTATGTTTCAGACAGTGTTGGTATTCGACTGAATCCTTCTGAAGTAAACATTCCCCAACCCATTTATCCAATGAACGAAGAGGTCATACCAGAATGCGTCACCCTAATGGCAGGTGATTTTTCAGCACCAAATATTGAGGCAACACACGGACAAACCCATTGGCAAGTGACCGATATTCAAAACGGTTTTAACAATCCCATTGTAGAAAGCTGGCGAAATTTTGAAAACTGGTACTACGAAATCAATACCCAAGAAGGAGACGATTTAACCGATGAAGACATAACTAGATTGGAGGCATTTAGTTCTTATCTTTGGAGGGTTCGCTACAGGGACAAAGAAATGAATTGGAGTGATTGGACGGAACCCGCTTCATTTACCACATCTGCCTCTAATATTTCACCCAACCTACTTGTAAATTCTGGTGCAGAGAACGACCTTGAAAATTGGGAAATTGAAAGTGGCATTGTCGAAGCACTGGAAGCTCAAATTTGTGATGGAATTAACCCTCACAGTGGTAATAAATACTTTGTTGTGGGTGGACTTTGTGAGCACAGCGACGAAGCAATTGCTTTTCAAAATGTAGATGTAAGCAGTTATATGGATTCTATAGATGCTCCCTTGTTTTCGGTTAATTTTGGCGGCTATTTATCCAACTTCAGTGGAACAGACCTGCCAGAAATGAAGGTTGTTTTCCTTGATGAAACAGAAGCCTTTTTAGGAGAAAGTTCTACCCTATCTACCCTCAACAGTTCTTGGACTTTGTTGAGTGTGTGGACCGATATCCCACCTCTAACCAGAACCATTCGACTAGAACTAAAAGGAACCCGAAATGGAGGAACCGACAACGACTCTTACTTTGATGATTTATTTGTAAAAGTTGGAAAAGAAGAGACCAACTGTAGTACTCTTAATGGGCTTATTCGCCCCAATGCGCCTTATGTCTCAAATCTAAAAATCACACCCAATCCAATGGAAACAACTGCTTTGGTTCACATTCCAAAATCAGTTGAAGGAAACATTTATTTACAGATGACTGACTTAAGTGGACAAAAAATAAGGCTCCCACAAAATCGTCAAAATCAAAGCTTTGTTATTAAAAGAGGCAACCTCAAGGCAGGTACTTATGTTTTATGGTTGAGAGATGAAAATAAAATAATAGGGAAGGCTAAATTGGTTGTGGTTAAATAAGAGTTGAGAAGAGCTTGTTGGGGCTTTCAAAACCAGTCGAAATAGTGGAGCTTGAAAAAATTTGTCGCTATGCCAAGGAGAAAGGTTATTTTATGAAGTACGCTTGTGATTATTAGATTTTATCAAGCTAATTATTTGATGTAAATTTACACAGCATCAACTGATACCTGCCTTAAAAATTTTAAATCGCATTTTTCTTCATATTAAAATGTATGTTTTATTAAACAGAAATAACATGACTCGTTCCATATTCACCCTCTTTTTATTGTTAATAGGAAACCATTTATCAAACGCTCAAACCACTGTTACCTTAGACAGTACTGTTCTTACACAAACAGATGTCGTAACTGGATTAAATGTTCCTTGGGAAATCCTTTGGGGACCAGACGACCACATTTGGGTGACCGAAAGAAGGGGAAAGGTTATACGGGTCAATCCTGAAACAGGAAATTTCAATGAAATACTAGACATTCAATCTTTGGTAGAAAGTGGTGGAGAACCTGGTTTATTGGGTATGACGCTACATCCAGATTTTGACTCTTCGCCTATTGTTTATTTGGTCTATAATTTTTTGCCTACTGGTGGATTTCAAATCAAAGAACGCTTGGTGAGTTATGAATGGGACGGAACCACTTTGATCAATCCAACTATTTTACTGGACAACATTGATGGTGGCGGCATTCACAATGGTTCTCGTCTATTGATTTCTATTGATGGTAAAATTTTAATGACAACGGGAGATACCGGAAACAGTGGAACATCGCAAGATTTAGAGAGTTTAAGCGGAAAATTACTTAGAATCAATTTAGATGGCAGCATTCCATCCGACAACCCTTTTCCCAATAGTTATGTGTACTCTTATGGTCATAGAAATGCTCAGGGTTTGTGTTATGGTCCCAACGATATTTTATACAGTTCGGAGCATGGCGCACAGCAATCAGATGAAGTAAATTTTATTGTTAACGGTCGCAATTATGGTTGGCCGATTGTTCAAGGTGCTTGCAATACAACTGCCGAAATAAATTTTTGTAACAGCAATGTCGTTGTAGAACCCATTGCCGAATACTCTCCTTGTCAGGCAGTAAATGGCTTAGATTACTACAATCACCCTGCAATTCCCGAATTGGGCAATTCATTGATTATGGCGGTTCTTGGTGGACTGTCGGGCGGACTACAACGTTTGGCGGTTTTACATCTCGATGAATCTGGAACGGTTGTAACAAGTGAGGATTCATATTTCACCAACTTTGGTCGTTTGCGTGATGTTTGTATCAATCCACACAATGGCGCTTTTTACATAGCCACCAATGGCGGAAGCTATCCAGGTTCTGGTCCCAATAGAATCATTGAGTTTGTCAATGAAGATTGGACGCCTGCTGACTGTGCCATCTCCAATACCATTTTGACTGTACTATGTGATGACAATGGCACACCAACAAATCCAGAAGACGATACTTTTTCTTTTGATGCAAACATAGTGGGCAATGGAACTGCTTGGACTGCCAATGATGCAAATACAACGACTGGTACTTATGACAATGTAAGTGCCTTTGGTCCTTATGCTATTGCAGATGGAAACCTAAATTTTATGATTGTTGACGATGAAGACAATGGATGTGTAACCGAGGTTTCGGTGGCAGCACCAGATGCATGCTCGGATACGATGATGAATGCAATAATTTCACCAGAATTAAATCAATATATTCAGGTTTCTCCAAATCCAGCCCAACAAACAATGGTTTTTAGTTTCTCAGAGAATTTCATTGGAAGTTATTTTGAATTAATCAGCTACAATGGTCAAACAGTATTGAGAGAAAAAATTACGACTACACAAATGCCTTATAAAACCACAGAATTACAAGCGGGGTTGTATTTTATCAAAGCGACCAATGAATTGGGAACGATTACTAGGACAGTGGCGGTTCAACCGTAATCGGATGTTGGGAGTTCGGGAGTTTGGGAGTTTGGGAGTTTGGGAGTTTGGGAGTTTGGGAGTTTGGGAGTTTGGGAGTTTGGGAGTTTGGGAGTTTGTTTAACCTAAGATAAGTAAAAGTACAATTTCAAACATCAACTGCGTCAGCAGTCCGAAAAAATTATTCTGTCTCAAGATCACGCATCTCAAAGTCCCGACATCCCGAACTCTCGACATCTCGACATCCCGAAATCCTGTTAATGAAGATGTGGTGTTTTTTTGCTGATTCTCCAGTTGAGAAATAAAGCGGAAGCGGTAAGAATGGCGCCCGTAAAAATTAAGAGGTGGTTGTGGACATAGAGTCCTGGAATAATGAAAAACAAGCTTAAGGCAAAGAGTAAAAAAGGGGTTTTTTGTTGGTGCTGCCTATAAGAAGACCCCAAAGCAATGACCGCCAATACGTTACTGACACATAAAGTCAATATCTCCCAAAATGGGTCCATCATAAAACCGGCACCCATTAACGATACTGCCACCACCAAAACAGGAGTAGCTGCACAATGGATGGCGCAAGCCAATGACAAAAACATACTGATGTTACCGAGTTGGGTTGATTTACTTTTATTCACTTTTCAGACATTTGATGTGGATGAAACAGTATAACTGCAACATTGTTGCAAATATAATCCATTTTTTCTAGTTTTATTCTAAAGTGAAGTTGCGTTTGGTCAGATATACTTTAAAGTGAGTGTACAAACTGATTCATATAAGTAGTCTGACAAAAATAACTTAACAATTCTCTGTCATTCTTTTGGTGACTTAATTGTTGTGATTTTTCCACGTAGCTAAGGCTATGCGGTAAAATAACGCCTCATAAGGCACTCAAAATAATTGGCAGTTAATTGTCAACTTATTTTTGTCAGACTACTTATGTTTTTTGTCTATAAACTAAATATCTTAATAAAATCCCATCTTGGTAAGAACAGAAAATTTATATTTTGAATACAATCGGGCAAATGCCTTTACGTTTCCTGATTTGGAATACAACAACAACGAACCTTTTCTCATATTAGGGAAATCGGGTTGTGGTAAAACAACGATGCTTCATTTGTTGGCAGGTTTGCTAAAACCTAAAAAAGGAAAGGTATTCATTGGAGATACTATTATTAATAAACTTTCGTCAAAAAAACTAGATGCGTTTCGGGCGACAAATATTGGAATTGTTTTTCAGCGACCACATTTGGTAAAAGCACTAACGGTAAAAGCCAATTTGGAACTGTCTACTTTCTTTGCTAAAAAAGCGGCAAACAACAACACCAAAGCATTACTGGAACAATTGGGAATAGCCGATAAATTGCTTCAAAAACCTCACCAGTTGAGTCAAGGTGAGCAACAAAGAGTAGCAATTGCCAGAGCAGTAATAAAAAAACCTCAGCTAATATTAGCCGATGAGCCAACTGCCAGTCTGGATGACACCAATTGTGAAAAAGTCATTGATCTTTTAACCCAACAAGCACAATTGATTGATGCACAGCTTATCATTGTTACACACGATCAACGATTAAAGGATATTTTTACCCAAAAACTAGAATTGAAAATGTGAGTTCGGGACTATAGATGTCGAGATTAGTACGGCTGTCCGATTAATAGTTTTAATAGTTTTAATAGTTTTAAAGCGATACTCTTGAATAATTTTTTTGAATGAAACGTTTTTAAAATTAAAATATATAAGTACTTTATAATCAATATTTAAAATAACTAAAGTCTCGATTTGTCGGACTCTTTAAGTCCCGAACTCACGTTGATGAAACATATTTAGCTTTTTATCGTATAAGACCGATACCTCTATATTTATATATTGGCTGTGACAGATCTCCTTAAAAACAGTCATATTTAAAGGTTAACGTGTATTTTTTAAGTATCTTTGTTAAGCGTTATCCATTTTTAAGAAACTAACATTGCTCCCCCATTTACTAGATAACGGAAATTATCTTCTCTTTCCCCTTTATTAGGTGGAGAAAGCGAAAGGAAAAAACCACTTAGCTTTTTTTATCATAGACAAACAATTTGTTAATCAAAGTCTAAATAATAGACTTTACCCCATTACCAAATGCTAATTTTTTTATGAAAGCACGATTACTAATTATCTGGCTACTGCTGGTATTATCTGTTAATGCCCAAGCTCAGTCTATTGATTTGCAATTTGTCCCAATTGAGGACGTTTGTAACAACTCAGACCTTTATTGTACCAATCTCCAAATACAAGGCATCGATGGAGCCGATTTTATCGGTATCTCTACTATTCGGTGTAACTACGATCCTACGGTTCTAAATTTTATGAACAATGGGCAAGAAAGTGATGATTTTGAGACAATAGGTACCTATACTTCACTCAACTTCGATGACAATCAAGACGATTTACACCCCGATTGTGCAAATGGTTTCGGGTTTAGTCCTTATTCTAATCACAGTTATGATGGTTTGGCTCCTGGAGATTTACTCATTACACTTGTTTTATCCAGTCAAACTCCTCCACAGGGTGCACCCATTTTTGCTTGTCCTAGTGTAGCCGAAGTTTGGACAGATGTAGCAGAAGTCTGTTTTGAGGTATTAAACCCTGCTGGAAATCCCAACTTGGCTTTTACAGGAATTGAAAATGGAGATCCTACAGAAGATGAATCGGGTACCAATTTTAATACCCATTTTAACAATCCAGCCATTAAGTTCAACAATGGTTCATTCATTGCATTAACGACCCCTTATGCCGAATTGTGTGAAGGCGCACCTACTCCTTTTGCGAGTGTTTGCCCTTGGGAAATAGTCAGCCTTCCACCTCCTCCACAGGGTCCTCAAGGACCAGACGGACTTTGTCCTCCAATGTGTGTGGATTGTGGTACTTTGTCTGTAACTCCTTCAGAAGGAGTCTCCATTGTTGATGGAGATATTTTTGTTTCACCAAGTGAAACAACAACTTATACCGTAACAAGAACTTATCCAGGCGGACCAGGGACTCCTCCTTGTCCTTCAGAATCGGCTGAATATTTAATCGAAATAACTGCTTGTCCTCCAACTTCTTGCACCTTCAATGATCCTTTTGAATTGACTTGGCTTCAAAGTCTGGTTGACAACGACAATTGTCTTCAACAAATAGATCAATTTACCTATTTAGGAGAAACATATTTTCAGGTAATTCCTATGGAAGGAAGTGTGTCTTGTCCAGCCGATTTGCCTGTTCAATATTACACTTGTGATGGCGATTTGGTATGCGCTGTTGGCTTCTCTTTTGGTCCAACTTGTAATGTCAATTTTACCAGTGCAGCAGGAGGCGGTTTTATCATTTATCAAGCACCAACCGAACCACCTTTGGCAGATGGTCCTTGTGATGCAGCCAATCCATTGGAAGCACCTGATCCGTTGACTCCTTCTTGGGTAGCGGCAGCAATGGATGCTATTTACCTACAATATGGTAGTAGTACTCTTTGTGAATGTGATTATGAATTGAGTTATTGGTGTTACAATGAAACTGGATTTTTTACCATCGGTCCAAGCAGCGAATCTTTTTGCTCTGATTTTCAAACTTTTGTTTACGATTATGAAGGAAACAACATTTGTATTGATGGCGGGTTAGATGGTGGAAGCTGTTTTAGCGAATATCCTACTTTTTTAGCAAACAGTACATTGACCACAGAAGGTCTGCTCGATTGTTCTGAGTTGTGTATCTTGGATGAAATTGGTATTGTGACCAATCATCCTTGTTCTACAGGTGGTCTTGCCATTCAACTCCTGCCTTTCGGAAATTACATCTATGAATCCAATGTCGAATCATTTGGATATGGATTGGGTGATGTGATTTTGTTCAACGCCTATGTTCCAGAACAACCTGCTCCACTTTTATGTGAAGAAAAAGAATTGGTTTACTACGAATTGGTCTGTGCCGAAACAGCAGACTGTACCGAGCAGCTTTTAGCCAACTATTATTCTAATATAGATTGTACCGACGATTATGTTCCCGTTTGTGGCTGTGATGGTCAAACCTATTCAAACATCTGTCAAGCGGAAGCGGCAGGTATTACTTCTTATGTAGAAGGTGAATGTATTGCAGTTGTTCTTGGTTGTGTTGACGCAACGGCTTGTAACTTTGATGTAACAGCCAATACAGATGATGGTAGTTGTGAATTTGATAATTGTAGCGGTTGTAGTGATCCAACTGCATGTAACTATGATCCAGGAGCTACAATTAATGATGGCAGTTGTGAATTTCCTATTATAGGTTGTAGCTGCTCAGATATAGTTGGCTGTACCGATTCAGAAGCATGTAATTATATGCCAGAAGCAACTTGTCCTACCAGTTGTGACTACATCTCTTGTATTAGTTTTGGTTGTGTTGACGCAACGGCTTGTAATTATGATCCAGCTGCCAATACAGACGATGGCAGTTGTGAATATGGTATAGTTGGTTGCCCAAATCCTTGTACTGCTGTTTTAGGTTGTACAGATGTACTAGCAAGCAATTTCAATCCATTCGCAACTTGTGACGACAACAGCTGTATGTTCGGTCCTGGCGGTCCTGGCGGTGGTAGTGAAGCAGGTTGTATCGACCCATGTGCGCCAAATTATGATTTTGAAGCAACCGAAGACGATGGCAGCTGTGAGATTTTATCAGGAGGAACCATTGCAACAAGCGATTTAACAACCATTTGTATAGATGATGGTGCAGATAGTGCCATAAATGCCTCTTTGGATTTTTCAAATGGGACAAGCAATCAATGGTTGATTACCGATGAACAAGGAAACATATTGGCATTGCCCGCAACCTTACCTTTCTCTTTTGAGGGCGCAGGTGTAGGCGTTTGTTTGATTTGGAATTTGAGTACATTAGGAGCTGTTTCTGGAGTAGAAGTAGGGGAGAATGCTGGAAATATAAATGGCTGTTATGCTTTGTCTAACAATATAGAAATAACCAGAATAGAATGTACGGGTTGTACCGATTTATGTGCGCCCAACTACAATGCTTTAGCAACAGTAGACGACAATAGCTGTGAAAGCTACTCAACAGATTGTTCAAGCTTTAATACTTGTACCGAATTATTTGTGTGGAATACCTCAACTTGCTCTTGTACGCTTGATTTAACCATTGCGATAAGCTGTGACGACAACGATGAGTGTACAACCGATTCTTTAAATGAAACGACTTGTGAATGTATTAATGAACCAATTGTAGACTGTGGGGAGATTTTAGGTTGTACTGATCTATGTGCGCCCAACTACAATGCTTCGGCAACAACCGATGATGATTCTTGTGAAGAATACAGTCAGATATGTGATTTTGATGCTTGTACCAATGGCGGACTGTATGTTTGGGATGAATCCATTTGTGAATGTGCGTTATTTATTCCAACCGTCGAAGGTTGTTTGAATCCAACTGCTTGTAACTACAACGACTTTGCTACCTGTGACAATGGCTCTTGTGTTTTTGAATCTTGTCCAGCCGACGATTGTTTTACAGCATATAATTGGGATACTGAAACCTGTACTTGTCAAGAAATAGTGATAGATTATTTCTGTGACGATTCTGATGAGTGTACGACTGACTTTGTGGATGAAACGACTTGTGAATGTGTCAACGAACCGATTGTCAATTGTGGTGAAACCTTGGGTTGTACCGATCCTTGTGCGCCAAATTACAATGCTTCAGCAACAGTAGACGACAATAGCTGTGAAATTTACTCAACAGACTGTAGCAGTTTCAACAACTGTTTTGCTCAATATGGATGGAACCCTGCCAGTTGTTCTTGTATACAAATATTAGCAATAGATTTATTCTGTAACGACAACGATGACTGTACAACCGATTCGATAAATACCGAAACGTGTGAGTGTGTTTATGAACCAATAGCAGATTGTGGTGAAATTTTGGGTTGTACCGATCCTTGTGCACCGAACTACAATGCTTCGGCAACTTTAGACGATAGTAGTTGTGAAACGTATTCAACCGAGTGTCCTCCAAGTGATTGCTTTACTCAATACTTCTGGATTCAAGAAACTTGTTCTTGTCAAGCATTGGCAGTAGATTATTTCTGTGACGACAATGATGAATGTACGACTGATTCAGTAGATGAAACGACCTGTGAATGTGTTAATGAACCAATAGCAGATTGTGGTGAAACCTCAGGTTGTACCGACCCATGCGCACCAAACTACAATATAGATGCAACAGTTAATGACAATAGTTGTGAAACCTATTCAACAGATTGTCCAATAGAAGATTGTATTTCATACGAATGGGATTCCTTCAGTTGTTCTTGTATTGTTGTAGAAGCAGTAGAACCAGGCTGTACCGATCCATTGGCATGTAATTATGATCCAAACATTAATCCAAATTGTGGAAACAATGACAGTTGTGAATATCCAATAGTTGACTGTGCTTGTGATGATGTAGTTGGTTGTACCGATGAAAGTGCGTCAAACTATGATCCATTAGCCACTTGTAATCAAGGCTGTATTTTTGAAGGAGCCTTTGGCGATTATGCTTGGTTGGGAGATATTATAGATGTGAACAATTGTTGTAATGCTGGAACCGTAACCGAATACAGCAATGGAGTCTATTCTTATATCTATTTAGAACCACTAATAGGTTGTCCAGCACCTCCAGTTTTATACTTTGAAACAGGACAGTTTTACTGCTCGGGAGACAATTGTTTCAACGATTATATGTTGTTCAATTTTACCCCAACCGTAATATTTACTTGTAATGAAAATCCTTGCGATGCTTGTCCGACGACCTTCGATCCAGTTTGTGGTGCCGATGGAAATACCTATGACAATGCTTGTTTGGCTGCTTGTGTTGGAGTTGAAATATTGGGAGAAGGTGAATGTGTAACGGGTTGTACCGATCCAACTGCTTGTAATTATAACGTAAATGCACTCATTAATAATGGCAATTGTACTTACCCAGTAGCCGGTTGTGCTTCTTGCGACGATGTCGTTGGTTGTACCGATCCTTTGGCGTTGAACTACAATGCAACAGCCACTTGTAATCAAGGGTGTGAATATGGTGGACCGCAGTTTGAAGAATATCCTTGGTTGGGTAATTTAATTGATCCAAACAATTGTTGTAATGCTGGAACCGTAACCGAATACAGCAATGGCAGTTACGCCTACATTTATTTTGAACCATTGGCAGGTTGTGATGCTGTTCCAACATTGTATTTTGAAACAGGACAGTTATATTGTACAGGAGCCAGTTGTTTTGACAGTTATATGTTGAATACATTTACGGCAACAGTATTATATACATGTGGGGAAGATCCGTGTATCTGTCCTACAGTTGCCATTCCTGTATGTGGCGTAGATGGTAATACCTATGCCAATGCTTGTTTTGCTGCTTGTGCAGGTGTAGAAGTTGCTTACGATGGTTCTTGCGACATAGAGCCTTGTGAATTTTACTATGAAGCTTGTGTAGAGCAACTCGAATTCTTGACCATTTGTCCAACTTTCTGTGGAGGCGATGATTATACCATTTCTGATTTCGATACCAATTTTGGGTTGTGTACCATCAGTAATGAAGACGGTTGTTTGACCTATCATGCGTTCCCAGATAATTATCAAGACTTCCTATTAATTACTGGTTGTAATGCTGCAGGAGTATGTGACACGGTACTTTACACCATTACGGTAAGTGACGATTGTGGAAACGCACCTGTCGCCAATGACGACAGTTATTTATCGGAATGTGCCGAACCGATTACGTTGGATGTACTAGGCAACGACTTTGATCCAGATGGTGATGATATTTCTATCTGTAATACCACATTGACTACTTTAGGTTCGCTTACCTTAAATGGAAATACATTGCTTTACACGCCTATAGGTGTTGCAGGTGCCGATTCATTTGAATATACAGTCTGTGATGGAAATGGAGGAATGACTACGGCTGTGGTATCTATTGTAATTACCGAGTGTACCAATCAAGCTCCTGTTGCCAATAACGATGGCGAGTTTACTGCTTTCTGTGGTGAGGAACTCAATCTGTTTGTATTAAACAATGATTTTGACCCAGATGGAGACAATATTTTTATCTGTGATGTTGGTACTGCTTTACATGGAACTGTTGCTTTGAGTGGTGATTATTTGGTGTACGAACCGTTCAATCCTACTTCAGGTGATTCATTTGAATACACCATTTGTGATGGAAATGGAGAATCTTCAACAGCTACTGTGCTTTTAGATGTCATTCCATCTATTACCAATATGCAGGCGCCAACAATGAGTTTAACTACAGAACAGGGAAGCGCTGTCTTAGCCAATATATATGAAACCTATGCCAATATTGATGGCTTAAGTCTTTGTGGATTGGATTCGCCTAATAATGGAATTATAGAGGAAACAGCAGGTGGTCTGTTGTATGTTCCAAATAGTGGATTTACGGGAACCGATGTTTTTGATTATGTCATTTGTGACAACGATCCTTGTAATGAAATCATTATCTCGGGGCAAATAATCATTGAAGTCAATATGGGTGAAAATTGTATTAATCCAGATGTGGAAATTTGTACAACTCCATTAACAGCTGTTGTACTTTGTCCTGAGTTCTGTGAATTTAGTGACTCAGAATACGAGATTACAGACATTGCTTCTTTTTGGACTGCTTGCTCTACAGAGATTCTTGATGACAACTGTGTGCGTTTTATTCCATTGCCAATGTTTGAAACCATCGGTATTGCAGATACGGTTTCTGTTGTTGCTTGCAACTCTGAGGGTGTTTGTGATACAATGCGCTATGTGGTCGATGTTTCTGACGATTGTACCAACCCTGGTGAAGGCTTATCGGCTGGAGGAAAACCAGAGACCTCAGAGAGTGTGTCTTTAGGGGATCCTCTGATCGGTACAAACAATGCTCCTCTTTTTGAAGAAAGAGTCATTGAGGCAGAAAGAGTAGACGAGCTGTTAGAGGTGAGTGGCGCTTTAAATGTCTTCCCTAATCCAAACAACGGTCAGTTCATGCTACAATGGCAGAAAAATGTTGTAGGTCGTCAAATGATTACTTTGCGAGACAGCAATGGTAAAATTGTTCTTATCGAAAAAATGTATTCTACAGAAGGTCAAGAAACGATGCCGATAGATGTTCGTCATTTGCCACACGGTTTATACATCCTTAATTGGCAAAATGCTTCCGAAACTCAATGGATAAAAATTGTTATTGAATAAAATTTTATAACGATAAAAGTAAAAGGCTGTGTAACTTAATTGTTGTACAGCCTTTTTTTATTAAAAGGAACTACACTACATCTCTAAAAAAGCAATAAGAATTCAGTTTAAGTATGTAATTTTGTCCCTTGAAAAGCTAAGTACACCGTAAACTAAATAACTATCATTTTTCATGTACTTCTTTTGAAATAAGCTTGCGTCAGAATTCTCCCAAATAGCTTATGCTATTCTGTCAAATTCGTTCCTGATTTTATTTCAAAATAACTTGTTAAAAACCGTTAGTTATTTAGTTTACGGTGTACTAAGAGGTTTTTAATCAAATACTAAAATTACATCAGAAATGTTGCCAAAAATAAATCCAACGACGACACAAGCATGGGCACAACTCAGCGCACATCACTCATCTATTGAAAACAAACCATTGGCTGATTTATTTGAAGCCGATCCCAATCGTTTCAATCAACTTTCGATTCGATTTAATGACATTTTACTTGATTATTCCAAAAATAGAATAACTCAAGAAACAATGGACTTACTGATTCAGTTGGCAAACGAATGTGAATTGCCTGCTGCGATTCAAGCAATGCTTGGTGGTGAAAAAATCAATGAAACAGAAGGACGTGCTGTCTTACATACCGCTTTGCGAAATAGAGGAAACCAGCCTGTTTTTTTTGAAGGAATGGATGTAATGCCCGATGTCCATGTTGTTTTGGGTAAAATGAAAAGCTTTGCAGATCAGGTCAGCAATGGTAAATGGAAAGGCTATACAGGAAAGGCGGTTACCGATATTGTAAATATTGGCATTGGTGGCTCTGACTTGGGGCCGCTGATGGTAACAGAAGCGTTGAAACCTTACTGGAAACCAGGTATGCGTGTTCATTTTGTCTCTAATGTCGATGGGACGCATTTGGTGGAAACACTGAAGAAAATCAATCCAGAAACCACCCTCTTTATGATTGCGTCAAAAACCTTTAGTACGCAAGAAACAATGACCAATGCTCGTTCTGCAAGAGAGTGGTTTTTGAGTCACGCCAAAGATGCGGAACACATAAAACTGCATTTTGCCGCACTGTCTACCAACAACAAGGGGGTTGCCGATTTTGGCATTGATACCAACAATATGTTTCCCTTTTGGAATTGGGTTGGTGGACGTTATTCGGTTTGGTCGGCAATCGGTTTGTCGGTGGCTTGTACCATTGGATACGATCATTTCGAGGAATTTTTGACGGGTGCTTATGAGATGGACGAACATTTTAAAAAGACGCCTTTTGATAAAAATATTCCTGTCGTTTTAGCGCTTATCGGTATATGGCACACCAATTTTTTTGGGTCGGCTTCCGAAGCCATTTTACCATACGACCAATACCTTCACCGTTTTGCTGCTTATTTTCAACAAGGGAATATGGAGAGCAATGGTAAATATATAGATCGAAACGGAGAACGAGTCAACTATGCAACAGGTCCCATTATTTGGGGAGAACCAGGCACCAATGGGCAACATGCTTTTTATCAACTTATCCATCAAGGTACCCAAATGATTCCTTGTGATTTTATTGCGCCAGCCATCAGTCAAAATCCGTTGGGCGATCACCACACCAAGCTACTCTCCAACTTCTTTGCCCAAACCGAAGCGTTGATGAATGGAAAAAATTTGGCAACCGCTACTCAAGAGTTGACCGATAAAGGAATGTCGGCGGAAGCCGTTGAGGCACTTGCTCCTTTTAAGGTTTTTGAAGGAAACAATCCAACCAATTCTATTTTAATAAAAAAACTAACACCTAAGGTACTCGGTTCATTGATTGCGATGTATGAACACAAAATATTTGTCCAAGGCATTATTTGGAACATTTACAGCTTTGATCAATGGGGGGTAGAATTGGGTAAAGTACTGGCAAGAAAAATTTTACCAGAATTAGAAAACGACGAAGCCGTTTCTTCACATGATGCCTCTACCAATGGCTTAATTAATACTTTTAAGGAGATGCGAGAGTAGATGATAAAACATTAAATGTTTCAATTTTTTGTAGAAGCAATTCATAAACGGCATCTACAAAAAATTGAAGCAAACCATACTTTAAAACAATTTCCTCTGTCCATTCCCACCAAGTCCTGCTGGTACTGGAATGCCCAAATGTTTATAGGCACGTTCTGCTGCTTCCCGACCACGAGGTGTTCTTTTTAAGTAGCCTTCTTGAATGAGGAAAGGTTCATAAACTTCTTCTATGGTTCCAGGTTCTTCCCCAACAGCTGTTGCAATAGTCGTCAATCCAACAGGACCACCATTGAACTTTTCGATGATGCCCATTAAAATACGGTTGTCCATTTCGTCCAACCCATTTTCGTCCACATTCAAAGCCGACAATCCATACTGTGCAATGGGCATATCAATGGTGCCATTGCCTTTAATTTGTGCAAAATCACGAACCCTTCTTAGCAAGGCATTGGCAATACGAGGCGTTCCTCTACTGCGACGAGCAATTTCATAAGCCGCCTCCTCTTTAATAGGTGTGTTCAGAATTTCAGCAGACCGCTTGACTATTTCTCTAAGCGTTTCAGCATTGTAATACTCCAACCGACAGGTAATCCCAAAACGAGAACGCATAGGAGAAGACAACAGCCCAGAGCGAGTCGTAGCGCCTACCAAGGTAAAAGGATTCAAATCTATTTGAATGGAACGAGCATTGGGTCCCGTATCAATCATAATGTCTATGGTAAAATCCTCCATAGCGGCATACAAATACTCCTCAATAATTTTACCCAAACGGTGAATTTCGTCAATAAACAATACATCGTTGGGTTCCAAATTGGTTAATAAACCTGCGAGATCACTTGCTTTTTCTAATACGGGACCAGAGGTCAATTTTAAGTTCACGCCCAATTCATTGGCAACAATGTGAGACAAAGTTGTTTTGCCCAAACCAGGAGGTCCGTGCAATAAAACGTGGTCAAGTGCTTCACCACGTTGTTTGGCTGCTTCAATAAATATTTCAAGATTTTCAACAATTTTCGGTTGTCCCTGAAAGTCGTGAAACTGTTTTGGACGGAGTACTCGTTCGATTTCTATTTCCCCCGTTTCTGGATTGAGGTGTTCTTCTCGCATGGCGCTTTGATTCAGTAAGCTAATTTATTTCCAAAGATAAGAGTAAAATGTCATTTATCATTATTTTTTTGGACCGCCTACGGCTTTTGGACCGCTTCGCTTTATGACCGTTCGCTGTCGCTCACTTTATGACCGCTTCGCTTTTAGACCGTTCGCTGTCGCTCACTTTTGGACTATTACGATTTGCTAACTTTTTATTTTGTTTTCTTTTAGGGCAAACGCATCAAAATAATGATAGCCTAAAAGAACGTGTCATTCCAGAATTTTTCGCAGTGGAACGAAGAAAAATATCGGGAATCTTAAGCTTGATGAATCATAAAACCAAGATTCCTGATAATTTTTTCCGTTTCTCTTCAAAAATTTCAGGAATGACACTCTATTTTTAGTGATTTTCGATCATCTTAATTTTGGTGCGTTTGCCCTAGTTTTCTTTAAAGTAACAATCACTATCTGAAAAGATATTTTAGTATAAAAAAATCAAGCGAAACACAGTCCAAAAGCCGCAGGCAGTCCAAAAGCGAGCGTAGCGACTGGTCTAAAAGCAAAGCCGCAGGCAAGCGGTCTACAAGCGCAGCGGTCCAAAAGCCGAAGGCGGTCAATTTTAATCCGCAATCTGTTTACCAACAGACCTTTTAAGCAACTTAAACCCATGACATTTGTTATCTTCGTGATGTTCTTAGAATTTCACGAAAAAAATAAAGAAATGAGTACATATTACGATCCCGCTGACCTCAAGAAATTTGGAAAAATTGGAGAGCTTGGTGCAGAAGACATCGCAGCAAAGTTTTTTAGTTATTATGGTGAGGTGTTTAAAGAAGGAGCATTGTCTGAAAGAGAAAAAGCCCTGATTGCTTTGGCGGTTTCTCACGCCATCCATTGTCCTTATTGTATAGATGCGTATACGGTAGGTTCCTTAGAAAAAGGAGCAGATGAAGATATGATAGCGGAAGCGATTCATGTAGCTGCAGCAATCCGAGGAGGCGCTACGCTCGTACATGGGGTACAGGCAATGAATAAAGTTAACGAACTCACAATGTAATAGTGTTTTATTAATTAGTGTTCAGTAAGATTTGCCTCTTACATTATAGGGTTTTATAAGTACTAAGAAACACTAAATACCAAACGCTGAAAAAAGATATATGAAAGCTACGAAATCATTAAAAGCGCAGGGCGGTCAATTAGCCGATACGCTGTTACAACTCAAAGTCCTAAATGGAAAAGAGTTGATAGATACCAAATTTGAGTCTTTTGGAAAAAAACTGAAAGAATTGGATTTGTTTCCATTAAAACCTACGGGAATCGAAATATTTCAGATGAATGTGGGTAAAATGTGTAATCAAGTTTGCGCTCACTGTCATGTTGATGCAGGTCCGGATCGTAAAGAGATTATGACCAAGGAGACGATGCAAAGGTGCTTGGAAATCATTGCGTCTACGCCCAGTATTACGACCATAGATTTAACAGGAGGTGCTCCAGAAATGAATCCCAACTTCCGTTGGTTTGTGGAGCAATGTTCTGCTTTGGGTAGAAAAGTCATAGATCGTTGCAACCTCACCATTATTCGGGCAAATCCCAAATATTACGACTTACCCGAGTTTTTTAAAAAACACAATGTCGAGGTCGTTTCGTCTTTGCCTTATTTTAGTAAAAAAATGACTGACAACCAAAGAGGGGATGGGGTTTTTGAGGCGTCAATTAAGGCGTTGCAAATGCTCAATAAGGTTGGTTATGGAATAGAGGGGTCGGGCTTGACTATGAATTTGGTCTATAATCCTTCTGGGGCATTCTTGCCAGGTAACCAAGAGTCGTTGGAAGCCGACTTTAAACGTCAATTAAAGCGTAAATATGACATTGAGTTCAATAGCTTGTTTGCCATTACCAATTTACCGATTAGTCGCTTTTTGGACTATTTGTTGCAAAGTGGAAATTATGAAGGGTATATGGAGAAATTGGTAGATGCCTTTAATCCAATGGCTGCTCCTGGTGTAATGTGTCGCAACACTGTCTCTATTGGTTGGGATGGTTATTTGTACGACTGTGATTTCAATCAAATGTTGGAATTAAAAACAGCTACAAAAGGACAGCATATAGATGATTTTAATACGCAAGATCTATTGAATAGAGACATTGTCTTAAATCAACATTGCTATGGATGTACGGCAGGTGCTGGTTCTAGTTGTGGAGGTGAAGTAGTGTGAAGATAGACCGCCTTCGGCTTTATGACCGTTCGCTGTCGCTCACTTTATGACCGCTCGGCTGTCGCCTTTGCTTTGGGACCGTTCGCTGCGCTCGCTTTAGGACTGTTTGGCTTTGGCTTTGTTTTTAGAATGTTCGCTGCGCTTACTTTTGGAATGCTTAGTGTTGTGTATGTTTGCTTTAAGCTTTTACCATATTATAAAATACAAGAGGGACTACTGATCCATGAATTTATTCATAGCTCAGTAGTCCCTCTTCTTATTTTAATTCTAATCTAAAATAGTTACTGCCACTCCAAGAAGCCAGCTTCGCAGAAGCAAAGAGTCCCAAAGCCGAAGGCGGTCCCAAAGTGAGCGCAGCGAACGGTCATAAAGCAAAGGCGACAGCCGAGCGGTCCCAAAGTGAGCGTTAGCGAACGGTCTAGAAGTCTATCGCAAGCGATCCATTGACCGAACTTTATTCTCATCTTTACGAATGGCACCGACTGCAAGGAAAACCAATAGCGTAGCCACTACAGGAAGACCAATTCCCCAGGCAGCTTGAAAATCGCCATCCGAGAATTCTATAAACAGACTGTAGCCCACCAATCCCAATAATGGCAATAGAGAAATACGACCGATATTGGCTTGTAAAACTCTGTTTTTGAAAAGGAAAATTACTGACAAACTGATTAATGCTCCAATAGCTGAAAGTGCTAAAAGAGGCATGTTGTTTTGGGCAATGAGTTGAACGCCTTCTACTTCCGCACTCGGAACAAAAAGGAACACGATGGCAGCAACGGCTGCCAAGAAAAGATAAATGGATTGTATTCTTTGAATCATTTTTTGCAATATTAGTATGCTGCAAAATTAGTCTTTTCCTTTATTTTCTATACCTTCTTTTAAAAAAAGAAGAAACTTCTTCTTGAATATATTAATGAATGTTCTGTAAATTGAAATGTTCTACAAATAAAAACGAAGTGCTATCTAGAAATTACAAGTCTCATAAAACATTCAGTCATTCAACATTAGTATTAGAGCACATTCAAAACCCCATAAACATAAGCATAAACAAAAGGAACACACAAGACCATGGCATCAAAACGGTCTAAAAAACCACCATGTCCAGGAAGGAGATTTCCCGAATCTTTGACACCGACACTTCGTTTGAGAATAGACTCGGATAGATCACCAATAGTACCAAAAAACCAAACAATCGCTCCAATAACCAACCAATTAGCAATCGACAGTTCGCCAATGGTATAGTAAAGAATGAGTGCCGCTACTTCTACGGTCAATAAAGCGCCCAAGCTTCCTTCCCGTGTTTTAGAAGGGGAAATACTGACATATAATTTTGTTTTACCAAAGGCTTTCCCAAAGAAATAAGCACCTGTGTCACTCAACCAAATTAAGATAATGACACCCATAACAATCCAAGGTTGAAAATCACCAGTAACCATTGCCAATGGAACAAAAAGAGCAAGGGGAATACTTACCCAAATGACACCCAACATACTGGTAGCCAAATAGAGCAAGCCATTGCGACCTTTGGTGTGTTCTATCACTGTTTTAACAAAGAAAAGTAGTAATAAAATGAAAATCAGAAACAGCATATGCACTTTAAAAAAGCCTAGGGCAACTCCCACAATTAATGAATAGCTGAGGGTTCCCATCAAGCAGAGAAAGAAGGTTTCTGCGGTAGGACGAACTGCCCTATATTCGGGCAATTTCATAACCATTTGTTGGTATTCTATAAGGCAAAAGATATTAATAATGCCAAAAAGCACCATTAAAATATGTACATTTAAAAGTACCCCAAAAACAATGGTTAGCACGATAAAAACGGCTGAAATGATTCTAGTTGTCAGATTACTCGTATTTGATTTCCTTGATGATATTGATTGCACGTAATGTATTTTTCTGTGTTGTAAATAACTCTATTTCTCCAAATGTGCCGTATGCGCTGTCCTGCTTATTTACAATGACACTTGTGATGTTGTGTTCTGCCAAAATACTCTTTGCTATTTCAGCTTTGTACAAATATGAGGTTGCATATATTTTGACCCATTTTTGTTGCATCCTAGTTTTCTTTCTTTTTGGTTTCCAGTTCACTTTTACACGATGTTTTGTCTGGTAGCCTTGCATGTTTTGCCCTTAAATCACTTTCTATCCTTCCCCAAACGCCCAACTCTAAAGGAAAAATTTTAATAAAAATAAAAATATTTCGTACAGCATTTAAAAGCTTTCTTCTCTTTTCTTTTGCAAACGGACAAACACAAAAGACAATGCTGTCAATAAAATGAAACTCATTCCAGCTTGAGCAGGCGTAATGTCGTTTTGCATAGCTGTTGCATCTGGAATGTCCATTTTACCCCAATAAATTGCGAGTACCAACAAGCCGTTGTTCAAAATATGTGCAATGATGGGATACCAAATATTTTTACTCCAAAAGAACAAATACCCCAACCAAATACCCATTGCCCAACGTCCTAGAAATCCAAAGAACTGAAAATGTATGTAGCTGAAAAGTACAGCAGTCACAATGATGGCCAAATGTGGTCTTTTCCACCATTTTGTCAATAAGGGTTGAAGTGTTCCTCTGAAAAATAATTCTTCTACAAAAGCAGGAACCAATGCAATCATAACCAAATTGGTTACCAATGTCGTCCAATGGCTTCCGCCAAGATAAATCTGAATCAACGCACTGGATTCTTTTTCGGCTGTTCTGGCTTGCTCTACCATCCATTGTAAAGAATTGGGCAGCATTTCCATCAATTGGGTGTTGAATATCACCAATATGATGATGATGGGAGACACTGTCAACAGCATAAATGGCAGTATCGCTACTTGTGGAAACCAAACAGAACGGTTGAGGGTTAAATATTGTGTGAATTTTTTATCCATACTCAACACAAATCCAACAACAGGAAACAAAAAGGTCAATAAGCTGGTCAATACCTGTGCTCCTTTGAGCAACAACATCTTGCCTGGGCTGAGTGCTCTCATTGATTCTATCCCTTCGGTAATTCCTAGAAGGTGCATTATTCCAAGAGTCATAAACAGCGCCAGTACCCATCCAATACCAAAAAACAGCATCAATCCCGAAAGCTGGGAACCATAAGACAAAGAATCTTGTGTTCCCTTTTCCGTTTCTTCCATCCTCCAAGTTAAAGAAAAAAAGAGAATACCTGGTGTGATTTTAACAAGATTTTAATGTGAATGTGAATTTATTTAAACTATTGTATGGCTAATGTTAAAACAATAAGCATTATTAAATAAATTAATGGGTGATGTATGTTAGAAGTGAAGAACAGTAATATGAGTTGAGGATTGTTGTTATAGATTTACTGAGATGCCATTCGAAAAATCTTCTTTCCCAAAATTCCTCTTTGAGGGGCAAACAGTAAAACCAAAAAGAAACCAACGCCCATAACGACTGCAATAGCACCAGCAATTGAGCCATCTATCCAACCTGAAAAGTAGTAGCCAACAATGGAACAGAGTATGCCAAATACAGAAGAAATCCACAACATTTGTGGTAATTTGTCGGTCAATAAATAAGCAGTAGCGGCTGGTATGATCAAAAAGGCAACGACTAAAATGGCACCGACTGATTCAAAAGATACAACAGTTGTCAATGAAACAGCTCCCATTAATAGGTAATGCCAAAAAGCAAGAGATACTCCAGTCGCCAATGCAAATTCAGGATCGAATGTAGTGAGAAACAACCCACGATAACCCAATTTTATTAAAGTAAAAATCAGTATGCTGACCACTCCAAGAATCCAAACTTGTCGAGGTAATAAGTCTAGAAAAGTGCCCGTCTCGCTCAAATCGAAGGGCACATAGGCAATTTCACCATGCAATACACAGTCTTGGTCTATGTCGGCATTACCTGCATAAGCTGAAATCAAAATTACACCTATTGCAAACAAAAAGGTAAAAACCATTCCGATGGCTGCGTCTCCCTGAACTTTAGCTGTTTTGTTGAGCCATTCTATCAAAAAAGTACAAAGTAAACCCGTAGTGGAAGCACCAATTAATACAGGAAGTGAAGAAAAAGAACCAGAAAACAAAAAGGCAACAACAATGCCTGGAAGTACTGCATGGGAAATAGCGTCTCCAACCATAGACATTTTTCTCAATACCAAAAAACAACCCAAAAGCGCACAATTGATGGCGACAAGAGAAGCAGTGAGAATAATAGCGAGGTCGTCAGGGAGCATGCAGATTTATTTTTTTGAAATTGCTCAAGGTGATGTGCTGTCTCTTATCAAATTAAGGGCATTTTAGGGCTTAATTTAGACAAATAGTTCCAATAAATATTCTCGTGAAAACTATTCCACGATAGCTCTACAACTCGTAATTTCTATGTCAAGCCAATTATTGTGTAAAAGCAAATTGAATAATATTTGCACCCATTTGCAAGGCCTTTTTGCGAACAGGTTCGGGGTCGTTGTGTACTTCTGGAGATTCCCATCCATCACCTAAATCAGATTCATAAGTATAAAAACAAACCAAGCGATCTTCTACAAACAAACCAAATCCTTGAGCAGGATTTCCCTCATGTTCGTGGATTTTTGGAACACCTTTGGTAAAACGATAGTGTTGATTAAAAATAGGATGAGAAAAAGGCAGCTCAGTAAATTCTTGATTGGGAAAAACCTGTTTCATTGCCGTACGTATGTAAGGATCCATTCCGTAATTGTCGTCTATGTGAAGAAAACCACCAGATTCTAAATACCTTTTTAAGTTTTTTGCCTCATCGTCTGATAATACAATATTACCGTGGCCTGTCATATGAACAAAAGGCAAATTAAACAAGTCCAAACTACCAACTTCCACAATTTCTTGTTCAGGATCAATATTCATATCTAACTCTCGATTACAATATTTGACCAAATTGGGCAAGGAGGTTTCTTTATTGGAATACCAGTCTCCACCACCATTGTATTGAACCAAACCAACTTTTAAACTATATTCAGGCGTTGGCGCACTTGCCATTAACCCAAATGCAAGAATAAGACAGAAAGCAGTTATTAATTTTTTCACGTATTTCAATTTTTACAAAAATAAACCTTTTTTGTATCAAACAGATTTGATAACCATCTGTGTTACGGTTATTTAAACGAAAAAAAACGGAGTTTGTTTTTATTATAAATTTGACACCTGTCCCGTTTTTAAAACCTGACAGGTGTCAAATTTATAATAGTAGGTGTCAAATTCAAATAATTTGATTATTCTTCCATAGCAATCACACCACATCCGATTCTACTACCTGCAGCACCAGAAGGTTGCGATTCAAAATCATCGGCTTTTGCGTGTATGATCAAAGATTTTCCAATGATGTTTTTCTTTTCATCGGCACAACCCAAACACCATAAATCAGTTGTTAGGGTAATACGTCCTTTGCCATCTTTACCAACTTCAATGTTTCCAATATCTCCACGGTGGAAGTGTTCTTTGTCTCCCCATTTTCCGTGATCGTGACCGTCTGGATTCCAGTGACCACCAGCCGTTTTGCCATCGGCACCGCTACAGTCACCAACTGCATGAATGTGCATAGCATGCTGACCAGGCGTTACATTGGTAACACTGGCAACAATTGAAACTCGACCGTTTGCTTCTCTAAAAATGGCTTTACCCATTAGTTTACTTCCGCTACGTGCTTCAATAGTCGAAGCTGCTTTAATAACATCAAAAGCAGGCTTTTTAGCCTTTTCCTTTTTGGGTGTTGTTTTGTTTTCTGTATTTGTCGAGTTGGTCGTTGCTGTATCTGAACCACTACTTTGACAAGCCGCAAAAGCAACAACGGCAAGTAGTATGATAAATAAGTTAAATTTTTTAGTCATTTTGTTTTTTGTTTTGCTTAATTAAGATTTTCGTAAAAATACAATTTTTTCAATACTAAAATAATTAAAGCTAGCAAACAAGTCGTAATTTCGTTCACTAAATTTTATTTTATATGTTTTCTGAAAAATCTATATTGTGTATCCTAGCCATGTTTTTTATCATGAGCAGTTGTTCTAATAACACCCAAGAAGCAAATGAGTTAAATGTCGTTCAAAAAATAAGTGCACAAGAGTTGGTTGAAATCCAAAAAGCCAAGTCTGATTTGTTAATTTTAGATGTACGTACTTCTGATGAAATAAGCAAAGGCAAAATACCTTCGGCAATAACAGAAGATTTTTACAATAGCAGCTTTGAAACCAATTTGCAAAAGCTGGACAATAACCGACCCATTGTTGTCTATTGTAAAAGTGGAGGACGAAGTGGCAAAGCAGCCAAAATACTAGAAAAGGTAGGATTTAAAGAAGTTTATGATTTAAAAGATGGCTACAAATCCTGGACTGCCAATCAATAAGTAGTCTGACAAAAATAACTTAACAATTCTCTGTCATTCTTTTGGTGACTTAATTGTTGTGATTTTTCCACGTAGCTAAGGCTATGCGGTAAAATAACGCCTCATAAGGCACTCAAAATAATTGGCAGTTAATTGTCAACTTATTTTTGTCAGACTACTTAGAGACGTTGCATTGTAACATCTCTCGTACCACAGAAAAGATATAGAAACATTTTACCAAAACAGAGAGGAAGTTAAAAATAAATAAAGACCCATTGCAAATATCAACACTATCCATCATCGTTCCTGCTTATAATGAGGAAAATACCATCGCAACTATTTTATCTAAAATAGTTGAAGCAACCCTTATAGATGATATTGCAAAAGAAATCATTATTGTCAACGATTGTAGTACCGATGGTACAGATAAAGTAGTGAAAGACTACATGAAAACCCATCCCGAATTAAAGATAGCCTATTACAGTCACGAAAAAAATCAGGGAAAAGGGGCGGCATTACATACAGGTATTGCCAAAGCAACAGGAGATTATTTAATTGTTCAAGATGCCGATTTGGAATATGATCCCAGAGAATGGAACATTTTACTAAAACCAGTGTTAGAAGGCTTTGCAGATGTGGTTTATGGCTCTCGTTTTATGGGAGGGCATCCTCATAGAATTCTGTTTTTCTGGCATTCATTGGGCAATCAGTTTTTAACATTTATATCGAATATGTTTACTAATTTAAACTTATCGGATATGGAAACTTGTTATAAGTTGTTTAATAGAGAGATCATTCAAGGGCTGGAATTGAAAGAAAAACGTTTTGGATTTGAACCAGAAGTGACGGCAAAAATTTCTCGAGTGTCTAAAATAAGAATTTATGAAGTGGGTATTTCCTATTATGGTCGTACTTATGATGAAGGAAAAAAGATTAATTGGAGAGATGGAGTTCGTGCAATCTATTGTATCTTAAAGTACAATATCTGGGCAAGATAGGTGGTGATTCCTAAGCCCTGAAAGATTTTAGTACTAAATAAGAATGCCTACGCAGTCAGAAAATTAATATAAACAACTCAACGAAAATGTACAAAATCCACAAAGAAGGATTTAGGATCATATTGGTCATTGGACTAATGCTACTGGTGCTGAATCTATCGCTCGCTTATTTTGTCAATCATTTGCCTTGGTTGACTGCTTTGGTTGGAATTGCTTCTGCACTGTTTTTTGCATTTGTTGTAAGCTTTTTTAGAATCCCTCCCTATACTCCTAAAAGTGGAAACGGTAAATCAATTCTGGCTCCTGCTGATGGTAAAGTAGTCGTCATAGAGGAAACAGAAGAAACAGAGTATTTTAAGGATAAAAGAATCCAAGTCTCTATTTTTATGAGTCCTGCCAATGTACACGTCAACCGTTCTCCTATGGCGGGTTCTATCGAATATCTCAAATACCATCCTGGCGATTATTTGGTCGCTTGGCATCCCAAATCGTCTACCGAAAACGAACGTTTTACGACTGTTATTAAGAATACACAAACAGAGGTTGAATTGCTGGTGCGTCAAATAGCAGGAAAAGTCGCTCGTAAAATCTCAAATTATTTGGACGAAGGGCAAGCTGTTCAAGGTGGTGCAGAATTTGGTTTTATTAAATTTGGTTCTAGGGTCGATTTGTTTTTACCGCTTGATGTAGAACTGAAAATAGAGTTGAACCAGAAAGTCAAAGGTGGGAAAACAACCATTGCTGTTGTTAACCAACAAGACATTTGAGTTCTTTTTATTGGTTAAATGCTAAGATAATTGTTGAATGAGAAAGGTCTAAAATAACTTTACCATTTTTTATCTTAAATTTGGAGACATTAAACGTTGTTTGTATGAATCTGAATCCTGTTGTCTTAGCCATTCCTATGTATTTTATTCTTATGGGATTGGAGTTGGGCTTCGAAGCCATAACCAGACGGAAAACGTACCGATTCAACGATGCCATTACCAACATCAATACGGGCGTGCTCTCTCAATTGACAGGAACTTTTTTTAAGTTGTTTAAAGTTGGTATTTATGTCGTCATCTTTGAGCAATTTGCCTTCTTTCATTTAGCAGACAACTGGATCAGCTTCATTGTTTTATTCATCTTATTTGACCTTTGTTATTATTGGGAACACAGAATGGCGCATTCTGTGAACTTGTTTTGGGGCGGTCACAGTGTGCATCATCAAAGCGAAGATTACAATCTTTCGGTAGCGCTACGTCAGAGTTCTACGGCTTTTATATGGGGATTCCCTTTTTATTTGCCCTTGGCACTAATGGGATTCGATCCAGTACAATTTGTCATTATTGGCGGGTTAAACTTACTGTATCAGTTCTGGATTCACACCGAACACATCAATAAATTACCCAAGTGGTTTGAAGCTGTTTTGAACACGCCATCACACCATAGAGTTCATCACGGAAGAGACCCTAAGTACATTGATAAAAATTATGCTGGGGTATTTATTATCTGGGACAGATTGTTTGGTACTTTTAAACAAGAAGAGGAAAGACCCCATTACGGCATTACAACTCCTTTAAAAAGTTGGAACCCCGTTTATGCTAACTTTGCACACTATATTGATTTGTTTGCTACAGTCAAACAGGCAAGGAATGTTGGCGATGGAGTGAAAATTTTATTCAATAAACCAGGATGGCAGCCAGACTATATGGGTGGATACATTGCACCTCAAAAAGTAGCGGTTGGCTATCGAAAATACGATACCCTCAACACTACTTTCATCAATCTATATGTGTTCTTTCAATTCGTCGGAGCCTTATTGGTCGGCTCTTATTTCTTATTCAATGTAGATGCTTTTTCTATTGCTGGAAAAACTTTAATGGTCAGTTGGGTTATTGGCACAACCATCATGTTTGGCTATCTCTTTGAAACAAATAAGTGGTGGTTGTCGTTGCTTGAAGTAGTACGTTTGCTTTGTTTGCCTATGTTGCTGTTTTTTTTGGTAAAAGATGGAATGGAATTACCGTTTTGGTCTGTTGGGCTTGGTGCGGTATTTGGAGGATTGAGCTTGTTGATTTTTTTAACCTTAGACAAAAGACAGAAAGTAGAAATGCTTGCTAAATAATGAGGCATCTCTGACTCCTAAGCTCAAACCAAACCGATGGTTAACAACAGTTCAATAATTCCTAAAACTATGATGAAAAGTCTTTTTTATAAATATTTCTTTATTGGTTGTTTGCTTTTTTGTGGAATGAACCCATCGTTTGCGCAAAACATAGACAAGCAGGAAGAAAAAGAGATTGTCTATTCAAAAGAATGGATCACTGGTTTAAAATTACACACCAATGGGTATGGTCTGTTTATTACTTTTGGTAAAATTCTAGACCGTAAAAACAAACGACTTTTTACCATAGAACTACAGGAAATCAAGCATCCTCGACAAATAAAGAGACCTATTTCTGATGTTTCTCAACCTCCTCAATCTTATTATTTTGGAAAGCAAAATACTTTTTTAAATCTCAATGGCTATTATGTTTTTGAACGAGTCTTGGCAGAAAAAGGAAGGAAAAATGGTGTTTTGGTCTCTTGGCGATATGGTGGTGGACTTTCGCTTGGATTGGTCAAGCCTTATTATTTGAGAATCAGTCAAAGCGATGGTTTCTTTGGAGAAGTTGTGGACCAGAAATACGATCCAGATGAAATTGGTAGTCGTTTTTTGAGCGAATCTAATATTGAAGGATCATCGAGTTTTTTTGAGGGAATTGGTGAAACTAAAGTTATTCCAGGAGCTGTTTTGCAAAGCAGTCTCGTATTCGATTGGGCAAACTACAATCAATGGATAAAAGCAGTCGAATTGGGTGCAATGTCAAATATTTACTACAAACGTATTCCCATTATGATTACGGAGGACAACAGCTTTTTCTATTTTAATTTTTATCTGAAATTTTTATTTGGAGAGCGGAAAGAGTAATCTCTTAACATACAAGAAAGTAGAATGCCTACGTCTTTAATATAAATACAATTTTCAATTGTTATTGAAAATAATGAAAGTTTTAATAACTTTAGAACTCTTTGAGTTGTTTTATAGGCAAATGCACAAAAAAATGGTCGCAAAGATGAGCCTTAAAGAAATAAGGCAACCAATAGAAGGAGAACTTAAAATATTTGAGGGAAGATTTAGAGAGGCTATGCGCTCTAGGGTGGCTCTGTTGGATAAAATCATGTATTACATCGTTAAGCACAAAGGAAAACAAATGCGTCCGATGTTTGTCTTTTTTGCTTCCAAACTCAATGGTTCTACCACCGAAGCAACTTATAGAGGTGCTGCACTCATAGAACTGCTTCATACGGCTACGTTGGTCCACGATGATGTGGTGGATGATTCTAACAAACGAAGAGGGGTCTTTTCTATTAATCACCTCTGGAAAAACAAAATAGCTGTTCTGGTTGGTGATTATTTGCTTTCCAAAGGATTGCTGTTGTCGCTCGACAATAAAGATTATCAATTACTACATTTAGTCTCTAACGCTGTTCGTGAAATGAGCGAGGGGGAATTACTTCAAATTGAGAAAGCCCGAAAATTAGACATCGACGAAGAAACCTATTATCAAATCATTCGCCAAAAAACAGCTTCTCTTATAACAGCTGCATGTGGTATTGGATATGCTTCGGTTTGTCCCGATGATGAAGAGGGTTTGGAAAGGGTGCGTTCTTTTGGAGACAAAGTTGGAATGGCGTTTCAAATCAAAGACGATCTTTTTGATTATGGAAATGACAATATTGGAAAGCCTACGGGAATTGATATTAAGGAGAAAAAAATGACTTTGCCGCTTATATATGCGCTCAACCATGCTACTCGCTCTGAGAAAAAACACATTATTTATTTAATTAAAAATAAGAGCAACGATAAGCGCAAAGTTAGAGAGGTTATCGATTTTGTTATGAACAGTGGTGGTATAGAATATACCTATGATAGGATGATGGAGTTTCAGGAAGAGGCGCTCGAACTATTACACACTTTCCCATTGTCTGATGCCAGAACAGGCTTGGAACAATTGATTCGTTTTACAACAGAGAGAAAAAAATAGAACAACGATAAAAATCAAGTTCAAAGAGTTTGTTCTTTGAACTTGATTCTTGAATTTTACACTTGAACTTAAAAAATCACTCTCCTCCTCTAGGAACGGTATTACCGCCACCGCCACTGCGAGGCGAAGTATTTCTTCCTGCCTTATTCTGCGTTTTATTGATGTTTCTAAAATTAGCTGCGTTTGAGGGATCTATTTTAGTCATCATATTCATTACCCTAATTTTATCGGTTGGTTTGATAAAATCGCCACTAAAAATAGAGATGATTTCATCGTTTTTACTAATGGTATAGGTTTTTAAAGCCATTGTATTTGGATTGTCTTTGGCAGCCTTTTCTAAAGTGCCAATGGCGGCTAAAAGATTATCAATAGCAGCATCCTGATCGTCGTACATCAAATCCAATCCCATTCGGTGGTAATTGTAAAACGACGAACGCATATTGGTAAAGCGAGGATTTAGCAAATTTTCAACCATCCAATAACGATTTCTTCTTTTAGAATCTTCATTGGGCAACCATCCACCATAACCAGACGATTGTGCATTGTTGACCACTGTTTCAGCCATTCTGTAATAAGCTGTTCCTCCTTGATCGCTAAATGAATCAAAGTCATAACCAATAATGACATAAGAGTAATAGGCCAAAAGTGAAGTTAAGTTGGCGATATACGCATTTGGATCATACTCTAAAGGCTGAAACTGAGCATACTCAAACTCAAAATCTTTATCTTGGTGTTGGAAAATAATGGTTTTGTAATTTGAATTGTAGACAGGGCGACTTGCCTGAATACTTACTTCCGCTTTGAATCGTGTTGAATTGACTTCTTCGACAATATTGATGTTGAAGGTACATTCTATACGTTCGTTCTGGTTATAATTGACATCTGTCCACTGTCTATTGTTCATAAACTGATTGAGGTCGGCTTCCAGTGTACGAAAAACGGCAGGATCAACTGTATTTAACTTAGGAGTTTGTACCCTTACATCTGTAAGTAGTTCTTGGGCTTGCATAGATAAGCCTAACAGGGTCAAAACAAAACAAAAAAATATTCTTTGAGCCATCGGTCTGGTCTTTTTATACAAAAATAACGGTTTTTCTATTGGTTTTATTAGAAAAGGAATTTAATTCGTGTATTTAAGGTTGTATCGGGGTTAAGGGATGTAGAGATATTGATAATAGTTGTTTATAAAAACTAAGAATGAAAGTAATAGGAAAGAAATGTGTTCTTCGTGATTGGATGTCTAAAGATTTAGAAATATATCGCCAATACAATATTGGTCATCACCTCTGGATGGATTTTAACGGTCCTTATTACGCAAATCCCTCTGTTTTGGATGTAGATGAAAAAATCCAAAAATTAATTGAAAGGATAAATGATGGAGAATGGGAGAGTAGAAACAAAATAGTCATTGCAGACGCAACAACGGATCAATTGTTGGGAACTGTAAACTGGTATTGGCAAAGTCAAGAGACCAATTGGAAATCAATAGGAATTGCTATTTACGATGAAGAACAATGGGGTAAAGGTTTGGGAGAAGATGCCCTGAAGCTATGGGTGAATTATCTTTTTCAGCAAGACAAAAGTCTGGTTCGCCTCGATCTTCGTACTTGGTCGGGCAACAAAGGAATGATGAAATTAGCCAAAAAAACAGGCTTTGTTCAAGAGGCTTGTTTCCGAAAGGCTCGAATTGTAAAAGGAGAATATTATGATTCTATTGGTATGGGAATATTAAGAGAAGAATTTTACGACTAGATTTTAGAAATGAGACATAAGATGGGTAATCTAAAAGACTGTTATCTAATGTCTCATTTCTAGTATCTCACATCTGAGAAATTACTCTTCAATAATGGCACCATCTGCTATAAAAACAACCTCGATAGCTGGTTCCGTAATAGCTGCTATTTCTTCTTCCGACAATCCCTCATCTTCGGCAAAATGTTGGAGCGTAGCGACATCAGTAGTATCCAATTTTGCTGTTCCTTCAATAATGGCGGTTTTTCCATCACAATCAAGAGGAACAAAGAATCCATAGTCCTTAAAAGTAACCAACATACCGTCTTTTTCATCTTGCTTCAAGCGCATCCAGCAGCCTTTTTTCTTACAAACTGCTTCTACCTCACCTTTCAGCTTTACCTGCATTTCCTTTGCTCCTCTCATTTTGCTGGGAAGTTGAGCCAAGGTAATCGCACCATCAGGACTGATAGGTGTACCAAATGCCTTTTGATTGTCTTTTAGCGTAATATTGGCTGCTTTCATTTCCTCTTTTGATGTCTCAGTTGCTGGTTGGCTACAAGCGACAAATCCTGTTAAGGCTATAAATAATAAAATTATTTTTTTCATTTTTTTATTGATTTTTTAGTAAAAATTAGTGATTAACATTTATTTCACTTTATGTATATACAAAGTTAGGTCATAAGTTAGTAACTTTATAAAAAACCACAACCTATCATATTTTCCACACCTGTCAGGTTTTTAAAACCTGACAGGTGTGGAAAATATGATAGATATGAAAAAATAAAAATGTCTTACAAACCGCTCTGTCGCTTTTTATTAAAAAAGAGGAAAGTCCGGGCAGTGTAGCACACCACCGTTCCTAACAGGAACCACCCATTATTTGGGGCGAGCCAGTGCCGCAGAGAATTATGTATGTGAAAATTTGTTGAACCGCAAGGAACAGCAATTGCAGCTTTGGTGACAAAGTTGTAGGGCAAACGCTGGTGGATTGAAAGATCAAATAAGCCTATCTTTGAAACTTGTGCGGTTGATTTGACTCCGGTCAAAGGGTAGGTGGGTAGATTGATAAAAAGTGTTGGCGACGGCATTTTTAGATAAATGACAGAGGTTTTATTCTTACATCTTTAGGTGTTTTGGGTAAAATACAGAACCCGGCTTATAGGTTTGTAAGACCTTTTTTAATCTTTTTTCATTGTTTTTCATTGTTTTTTGTTAAAAAAATAGGTTTTCAATACAGGATATGTTCCGTTATTTGATGTTTTTTGTTGTATTAATAAGTGTGATGGGTTGTGAAAATGAACTGCACCCAAGCGTTATTAGAATGCAAGATGATTTGGGAATTACGTTGCCCTGGAATTTTGAAACGGATAGTTATAATGAAACAACCAATGATTCTACATTGAACCAAAAAGCAAGTCTTAGTTATGAGAAAGGGGAGATTCAATCAATGGCACGTTATATAGAAAAAACGCCCTTGTACAGTCTCTTTGTTTTGGAGTTACTACCCAAATTATCTAAGGAGGATCAAATTCGATTGTTAAATTCTTTGGTCAAACAGTATGAAATTGGTTATTGGCTGCCTGGAAAAAATGGTTACTTTTTTACCTGTGTTCAATTTCCAGAAAGTATTTTAGATTATGTTGATGAATTGCCCAAGAATTATGACAAAAGAGGAATGAATTACGATGTGTTTGCCTCTTTGGATACGGTAAATCATAAATTGTATTACGAATACCACGGATTTCAAACACCTCAAAAAGCTGCCGAAGAATGGTCAGAAACGATCGTTGAATGGGAAGAGGAATACCAGAAATGGGTAAATATATTCAAAAAATCACCATAACGGATGAATTTAATTGTTTACTCTAAATTTTAAGAAAATAAACTGAAAAACCAATTTTATAACAAATAAAAGTCCTAAAATCTCTATATCCCATAGTTCCGAATTCATTTTAAAACAGTAAGCCTATGATCTCATTTGGCAGAATGCCTAAAAACAAAAAGTTTGATTATACTCCTCGTCATTATGATCCAGACAAGGAAAAGAGAGAACAGCGTCGGAATCCCAAGTTAGGTAAAGGAAGTTTTAAAAACAACCGACGCAATATGTTGTTGCAAACAGATGCAGAAAAAGAGTACCTCGAAGCAAACAATCCTCAAAAGGGACAAATGGTGCGCATTGTACTATTGATAGCCGTTTTTTCTACATTAGTGACCTACGTACTTGGTCTATTGCCTTGGTATTTTGCATTGGGAATTGGACTAATTTTGTTACTTTTGTTATCGACCAATTTGCGAAAATCTGTAAATAGATAATTGAATGTCAGACATCATCCGGCTTTTGCCCGATGCCATTGCCAACCAAATAGCTGCTGGCGAGGTCATCCAACGTCCTGCTTCGGCAGTTAAAGAATTGTTGGAGAATGCCCTTGATGCTGGAGCTACTAGAATCCAACTCATTATTAAGGATGCAGGAAAAACCTTAATACAAGTAGTGGACAACGGCAAAGGTATGTCGCCTACAGATGCACGTATGTGTTTTGAACGCCACGCCACCTCTAAAATAACCAACGCCAATGATCTTTTTGCCATTAAAACAATGGGTTTTAGAGGGGAAGCTATGGCTTCTATAGCCGCTATTGCTCAAGTAGAATTGCGTACTAGAAGATCAGAAGATGAATTGGGGACTTACCTCGAAATAGAAGGGTCTAAGGTGGTCAAACAGGAACCCATTGGGGTGGCAGAAGGAACTTCTGTTTGTATTAAAAATCTGTTTTTTAATATTCCTGCTCGTCGTAAATTTCTTAAATCAAACCCTGTAGAAAGACGCCACATTCTAGAGGAGTTTCAACGTGTTGCCTTAGCCAATCCCGAAATATTCTTCTCTTTGACCAGTGATGGAAATGAGCTCTATCACCTTCGAATAGGGAACCTTAAGCAGCGTATTGTCGCTATGTTTGGAAAAAGTTTTACCAAAAAAATTGTGCCCATTGAAGAAACCACGGATTATGTCGCAATTTCTGGTTTTGTTGGCAAACCCGAATTTACCAAGAAGAGTAGAGGGGAACAGTTTTTTATTGTCAATAGACGTTTTATCAAAAGTCAAAAATTGCACAAAGCGGTCATTGAGGCTTATGATGAGTTGTTGCCAGGAGATACCTATCCTTTTTATGTGGTGTTCATCGACATTGATCCAGCCAAAATTGATGTAAACGTTCATCCTACCAAACAAGAAATTAATTTCGACGACGAACAAATTGTTCACACTTTTGTCAATGCAGCGGTCAAACGTTCTTTGGCTACTTTTATGATTACACCGCAGCTCGATTTTGAACAAGAGGTCAAGTGGCAATATGATCCTCAGTCTGCAACGCCAAAAAACAACACACACCCATCCACAACGCCCAAAGAGGTTTCACTGGAAAAAGACAACACTCCAATAAAAAACAGTCCGTCTAAAAGTAGCAACTCTTTTAAAACAGTTACGCTGCCTTCTCGTGGGAATAAAAAGCCAGAACGTGATTGGCAAGAAATGTTTAAAACAGAACCGATTGATGGACCTTTGGAGACACCAGTTGAGTCTACGACAGAAAAAACGGAAAATACCGACGAGCAATATGATGTGTTACCAAGTAGGTTAGAGCGCAAACAAAATAAAGATTTGTTTCCTTCAAAAGAAAAGGAGAAAATAGTTTTTGAGCCTTTTCAAATTCACCACAAATACATTGTTTATCACATTAAGTCGGGAATTATTATTTTGGATCAACAGTCGGCACACGAACGTATTTTGTATGAAAAATTTCTGGCATACATTAATAAAAATAGAGGTCCTGTTCAGCAATTGATGTTTCCACAACAATTGGTATTGTCTCCAGTAGATGCACAATTGTTGACCGATATCAGCGACGATATAGCTGCATTGGGTTTTGATTTAGAAAAAAGTGGGCTGAATACCTTTGCCATAAAAGGGATGCCACCCGAAATGGGCAATATGGGCAATATAGATCGTCTTTTCGATGGGCTGTTGGCACAGTATCGTGAAAATGAAGAAATGCTCCAATTAGAACGGCGAAACAATTTGGCGCGTGCATTGGCGCGTCAAGCAGCGGTGAAACGAAAAAAAGTATTGACCAATACCGAAATGCGCAGTCTCATTGATCAATTGTTTGCTTGTGAAAAGCCCTACATTGCTCCAAATGGTCGGAAGACTTTTGTAAAACAAAGTTTGGATTATTTAGATAAGCAATTTCAAAAAATGGTTTGATAGACCAAAACAGCATTTAAATCTATGGGAAGAATAACAGAGGTTGTCAAGAACCTACTTATTATAAATACACTGGTGTTTATCGTTACTTTTTTAGCTCCTGGCTACTTTGCTAATTTATTTGGTATTACTGCTACAGAATGCTATAATGGTAGTATGGAACGTTTCTTTTCTGTTTACTATCCAGGCTCAGAATGTTTTAAGCCTTTTCAGTTGGCAACCAATATGTTTTCGCACGGTGGTTTGTACCATTTTGTGCTCAATATGATGTCGTTGTTTTTTATTGGTCCCATAGTAGAAATGACCCTTAGAGAAAAACGTTTTTTGACTTTGTATCTACTCAGTGGTATCGGTGGGACTGTTTTTTATTTAGCCAAACAAGCAGCGATTCTTTACTTTGGGACAGGTTCTTTTGAAATCCTCTCTCTTGATTTGTATTCCAGTCAAGCTCAGAAACAAGCTGCCCAAATAGTTACTTATGGATCTGCTTTGGGTGCTTCTGGTGCCATCTCTGGCTTATTGGTTGCACTGGGCATAACCAACCCCAATTTGAAACTGTATTTGATGTTTATTCCCATTCCCATTAAGGCAAAACATTTAGCGATTTTTGGTGCGGCATTGAGTTTGGTATTAGGCGTTGTTGGATTCCCTGGAAGTGTTGGCGGAATTGCGCACTTTGCTCATTTGGGCGGTATGGTCTTTGCCTATTTGTATCTCATGTTTGAACGGGGAGGGAAACCTTGGTAATCAAACTTTACCTAAAGATAATATTGGATTTGAGATATCAAACTTTAGTATTTTCAATGGTTTATAATAAAAAACCTCAAATCTAGCGCTTAGGTATCCTGGCTTCACATAAAACCATTATTTTAGTAAAATAAATGAACACTTCAAACGAATACAACCAAGACAAACAGCCTGCGCATCAATCGCGTTGGCAAAAAAAGAAGCAAGGAAAAGCCAAATATAAAAAATGGGGCAAACGTATTTTGTTTGGTATGTTGGGATTGATGATCATAGGCTTTTTGAGTCTACTATTGCTTTATACAACGGTCTATTGGGGCGCCTTTGGGAAGTTGCCCACTAAGAGTGAACTGCAAGCCATTAAAAATCCTCAAGCCACCAAGATTTATGGTTCTGATGGGGTTTTATTGGGTAAGTATTTTACCGAAAATAGAAACAATGTTCAGTACGATGAAATTTCTCCCAATGTAGTTGGGGCTTTGGTTGCTACAGAAGATGCTCGCTATTTTAAGCACAACGGAATGGATTTTAGGGCTACCCTAAGGGTCATTTTTAAAAATGTTATTCTACAAGACCGAGGTGCAGGTGGAGGCAGTACCATCAATCAACAATTGATTAAGAATTTATATAAAAGAGAAAATTTTGGGCTTTTGTCTATTCCTGTTTTTAAAATGAAAGAAATCATTGTAGGGAGACGAATTGATAAGGTTTTTACCAAAAAAGACATCATTGCCAATTACCTCAATACGGTACCTTTTGGGGAAAGAGCTTTTGGAATCGGAACTGCCTCGCAACGGTATTTTAATAAAATGCCTCAAGATTTATCGCTTGAAGAAGCAGCCACGCTTATAGGCATGTTGAAAGCAACAGGAACTTACAATCCTCGTCGAAATCCCGAAATGTCAAAAGTTAGAAGAAATGTAGTCCTCAACCAAATGGCGAAATACAAAGACGTTTTGAAGGAGAACATTGGTTTAACGATTACAGATGGGATGATCAAAGCCACCAAACAATTTCCGCTAGAATTAAATTACAAACGCTATACTACCAGTTCGGGCTTGGCACCACATTTTAGAGAAAAAGTCAAAGGGCAATTAAAAAAATGGTGTGCCGAAAACGAAAAACCAGATGGGTCAAACTATAGTTTATACAACGATGGGCTAAAAATTTATACGACCATTGACTCTCGTATGCAAGAATATGCCCAGCAAGCAGTCTCGACTCACTTGTCTGCGCTACAAAAAGACTATGATGCTCATTGGAAAGGGCGAGAGCCGTGGGAAGACAGTCCCAGTTTTATTAAAAGGGCGATGCAACAAACCAATCGCTATAAAGCAGGGAAAAAAGCAGGGAAATCAAATAAAGATCTGGAGGAGGAATTCACTAAAACATACATCAAAATGGACATCATGGATCCCACCAATGGCGCCAAAGTCATAGAGGACAAACTGATGACACCTATGGATTCGTTAAAGCATTACTTAAATGTATTGAATACAGGCTTTTTTGTGATGGATCACCAAACAGGAGATGTCAAAGTCTGGGTGGGCAGCATCGACCATCAGTATTTCCCTTTTGATCACACACGGGCAACCAGACAAGTAGGTTCTACCTTTAAACCAATTGTATATGCGACTGCCTTAGAGCGAGGTGTAGCACCCTGTCAGTTTTATGACAACGATCTGAGAACCTATATTGATGAATACGATAAGAGATGGACGCCTCGGAATTCCGATGGTAAATACGAAGGGCAATATTCTATAAAGGGCGCCATAGCCAATTCAGTTAATACCGTATCGGCACAGGTTTTGTACGATGCAGGGATAGACAGTATTATTATGTTGGCAAAAGATATGGGAATTTATAACGACATTCCAGAAGTCCCTTCTATTGCATTGGGAACTGCCGAATTGAGCTTGCAAGAAATGGTGACGGCTTATTGTAGTTTTGCCAATGGTGGAAAAAAAGTAACGCCTAATTTTATTGCAAAAATAGAGGATGCGGCTGGAAATGTACTGGCTGAGTTTAATAAAAAAGACGACGACGACAACGACGATGAATATGCATTGTCTCAAGAAACAGCTATAATGATGGTAGAAATGTTACAAGGAGTCGTTGACAGTGGAACGGCCCAAAGGTTGAGGTTTAGGTATGGTTTGACCCAAGACTTTGGTGGTAAAACAGGAACCACTCAATCACATACCGATGGTTGGTTTGTAGGCATTACACCCAATCTTGCTGCTGGTGTTTGGACAGGAGGTGCAAACAACTATATTCGTTTTAGAACCATTAATTATGGACAAGGTGCAAATATGGCATTGCCTGTTTTTGGAGAGTTCTTTCAAAAGTTATATGCCGATTATAGTTTTACCGAATTGAAAAATGCAAGCTTTGAGGAACCACCAGAAGAAATACTGGCAATGTTGGATTGTGAATTGTGGAGAGCGTTTGAACCAATGGAAATTGATACCTTATTGGATTCGCCCGTCATAGCACAGGGAGATGGCAAAGGAAGTACTGGAAGGAATGCAGGGAAAACAACCTTTCCTGGAACCAGAACCAAACCTAAAAATACAGTTCCAAGGAAGCAATCCAAACCAAGATCAGAACCAGAAAAAGAAGAAGGGTTTTTTAACAAGCTTTTTGGTAAAAAGAAAAAGAAAAAACGGAATAATTAACATAGAGACAATAAGGTATTACGTCTCTCGTACCAAAGCAGCAATAGTAAAATAATATTTTTTAATAAAAAACAGAAAACAAAAATGACAAATACTATTTTTGAAAAAACAGAACAATCATTAAAAGCAGAAGGATTCAATATTGTTGGAAAAGATTTTGACCGACCTTGGGGGGGATTTTTGGTTATTGATGAAATGCAAGCAGCTTTGTTTGTAGACAAATTTTTTCCAGGATACGAAGCAACAGATTTAATTGCTGGCAGAAAAGTAAGCCCAAAAATTTTATTGGTTGCACCAGAACAACGATTGTCTTGGCAATATCACCACCGCAGGTCAGAAGTCTGGCGTGTAGTAGAAGGTCCTGTAGGCATCGTTCAAAGTGCGACAGATGAAGAACAACCTTTAAAAACCTTTGATGCCAACGAAATGATTGTACTCGCAAAAGGTGAGCGGCATCGCTTAGTTGGCTTGAATAATTGGGGTAAAATTGCTGAAATCTGGCAACACACCAATCCCGACCATCCTTCTGATGAAAGCGACATCATCCGACTGCAAGACGACTATGGAAGAAAGAGTGGATAATTTAAGATAAAAAGTAATTCTATTTAATTAAATTGTCAAGACAGAGTATATTTGATTATATATAGCTTTTGATTTTCATTTAGGCTTGTTATAGTGTCTTCAAACAAAAAACGAAATAGATAGTTAGATTTAAACATGACCAATAAATACGACGCCATTGTTATAGGAGCTGGAATCTCGGGATTGACAGCGACCATTCATTTACAAAATGAAGGATTGAATACGCTTTTGATAGAAGCTTCAGATAGAGTAGGAGGGAGAGTAAAAACAGACAATCTCAACGGCTTTAAGCTTGATAGAGGATTTCAAGTACTCCTTACGGCTTATCCCGAAGCACAAAAAATATTAGACTACAAGGCACTAAAGCTAAAGAATTTCTATCCAGGTTCTAAAATTTACTATGCGGGTAAAACCTATACGATGGCAGATCCTCGCCGTAAGCTGGTAGATAGTATGAGAACTTTTTCGGTTCCCTTTATAAACTTTGGTGATAAGCTCAAAGTACTTGCATTGCGTAATAGAACCAAAAGATTGTCAGTTGAAGACGTATTCACACAAGAAGAAACCTCAACGCTAGAATATTTGAGTGAGTGGAATTTTTCTAAAAGCATGATGCAGTCTTTTTTCAAACCATTTTTGGGAGGCATTTTTTTAGAAGACGATCTGACCACTTCGAGTAGAATGTTTGAGTTTGTATTTAAAATGTTTAGTAGTGGATATGCTTCATTACCAGAAGAGGGAATTGAAGCGATTCCTAGGCAATTGGCAGCTAAGATAAAACCTGAAAGTATTCTCTTAAATACTCCTGTCAAAATGATTGACCAAGGAAGGGTGATATTGGAAGATGGCAGAGAACTGAATACTTCTTCTATATTATTGGCAACCGATGCTCAAACGACAGCTTCCTTGCTACCACAACACCCAATAGAAACCGAATCGAATAGCGTTCGCTGCCTTTATTTCTCTGCTCCCAAAGCACCTTTTAAAGAGCCTGCACTTTTACTCAATGGATCGGGCCATGGTTGGATCAACAACATAGCCATACCAACCAATTTGCATAAAAAACAGGCACCAGACGGTAGGGCACTCATTTCCATTACTGTTGTAAAAGAAGGTATGCCATTGGATGCAACCGATTTATATACTTCGGTGAGGCGTGAACTGAAAGATTGGTTTGGCGAAGAAGTGGTTGAAGAATGGACGCATTTGAAGACTTATGAAATATTAAATGCACTACCTAGAAAGAAGACCTTGACCATTTCCAAAGACAACAATATTAAAGCCATAGAGAAAGGTGTTTTCTTGTGTGGAGACTTTACTCAAGATCCTTCCCTTAATGGTGCTATGCGGTCTGGTCGTCAGGCAGCCAATGCCATTTCATGGGACTTGGCGTTGGCAGTTAATAGATAGATTTTTGTAAATTAATAATTCTTAAGGGAATGATAAAAAAATAATTTTACTATCTTCACAAGGATTATTTTATTTTATCAAGATCAAATCTAAACTTATGTCTGATTTAAACAACACTTCTAATATGCCACCCAAAAATTATTTGGTTGAATCCATTTTGGTAACGCTGTTCTGCTGTTTGCCTTTTGGAATTGTTGGTATTATCAAAGCTTCTAGTGTCAATACCAAATTTGCTGCAGGAGACTTAGCAGGAGCAAAGATCGACTCAGACGAAGCTAAAAAATGGACTAAGATTGGATTTTTTGTGGGACTTGGTGTCAACTTGCTTATTTTGGTTATTTATGGGTTTGCTATTGGTGCAGCCATAATGAGTGAAAGTGGAAGCTTCTAAAAAAAAGTATTATTTATTGTTACTGCCCTTATTATTGATAGGGGCAGTAATTTATTTTTTCTGGAATCCAGCGAACTCTGATTGGTTTCCCCGATGCCCCTTCTATGTTCTTACAGGCTATTTTTGCCCTGGTTGTGGTTCTCAACGCGCCATTCATCAATTACTTCACGGAAACATTCTTGCCGCTGCCGATTACAATCTAATGTTGGTTGCAGTCTTACCATTATTGTTTTACCACCTTTATCTTAAAATTACCAACTTCTTATTTGACCAAAATAAATACTTTAGTCTTTGGTATCGTCCTGTTTTTACTTTTAGTCTGACTTTTGCTATTTTACTTTTTTGGATACTCCGAAATGTTTCAATACCTGTTTTTTCGTTTTTACGACCTTGAGTAAAATCTTTTTTTGTATAACAAAATCAGTGTTTTACTTGATAATTATTCATCAACAATTTACTCAATATTGAACTGCTTAAACCTTCATTTTATTAAAATGAGAAAAGCTGTCAATACCAATGGAGAAACTTGAAAAAGCTAAAAAAACCTTGTTTCTCAAATAATTATAAAAAAATGTGACGAAAATTGAGAAAATCGTGAACCATTTATTAGCTTTGACTTAATTAATTGTTTAATCTAGTAAAATTGAAATCTTAGAAACAATTTTGTGTGTTTTTTTTACAAAAAAATTTAGTATTTTTCATATTGTTGATTTAAGTGACATACTTAACTTTAAAATAAAAAATATTTTTGTAAAAGAGGAATATAAAAACATTGAGAAGATTTTTACGTATTAAAGGTTAATTGCCAAATAATTAGATTTTTACTTACACTACCAATCTATCAAACTTATTGTAAAATGTAAAGCTGCTTTTTTATGAAAAAAATGCGAAACCCTCTATTGCTACTTTTGTTCCTTTGTCCTTTTATACTCCAAGGACAAAATGATGTTTCGATATTCGAAACCTACATGGAAGACCATCTTCCTCCAGGCGAGCACCCAGTTACTGTTTATTTCCAAAACAACGGATCCGAACAACTTGAATCTATTTCTGTCCAGTGGAGACTGAATGGTGGTACCATTCATACCGAATTTGTAGATCTAGAAGAGACACCCATCGTCCCATCTGTTTTATTACATTCTTATACAACAACAGAAATGTTGGAATTGACAGAAGGAATCGAAGATTATCTATTAGAAGTTTGGGTGGCTGATCCAAATGGTCAAAGCGATGTAAATATGTCGGATAATTATGATTCGCATAACATCTCGATTTTACCAGATTACTGTGAAAAGAAAACATTGTTGGAGCCTCATATGAGTACCGATGATAGTTTTGGTCCCGATGTAGATTTGGTTATTTCTCAAATGCAAGAACAGTATCCAGGGTTGTTGGTTGCTGCTTGGCATACAGATGATCCAATGGAAAGTGATCAGAACTCTGATATTTGGACTTCTTATGATATTGGGCATACATTTGCTTTGATTGACAGACATTTGTTCCCTCCTGTTTATGAAGGTGAATACAATAAGCCATCTGTTGATTATGAGGTATGGGATCAGTATATTCCTTTGTTGATTGACAATTATTCTCCAGTTCATTTACAAACAACGAATACATATAACTCTACAACAAGAGATTTAACGGTAGATATTACCGCTTCTTTCTTAGCAGACTTACAGGGTGATTATAGATTTAACTGTTATATCATCGAAAGCCCAGTAGCTGATAATGTTGTTGGTGATGGTGCTGCGCCTTACGAGCAATTGAATCGTTATAGCTCACAAGGTCCTGCTTCTGGTGGTGAAGATCATCCTTATTACGATTATCCATCTTCTATTGAAGATTTTCAACATAAAAATGTTGTTTGGAACAGATTGGGTGGTGCTTGGGGAACTCAAGGAATCATTCCATTTCAAGTGAATGACAATTCTATTGTCAATCACCAGTATACTTATACTTTACCTGATCATTTAGACGAAAGCGAAGTTTCTGTTATTGTAATGGTTCAAAAGTATGATCCAGATCCTTATTACAGAAACGTTATGAATTCTTTAGATTGTGAGCTTAACAGTTCTAATCAACACGCTTGGTTGTCGGGTGAAACTGCACCACCACCACCAGCACAGGATTACCATACTTTTGGTGGTAAAATTTTATTGGAAGGTGCTTATCAAGGCAATGGTTTTATGAATTCATCTATTGTTGATTTATTACCTTTTGAAAATCCTTTTATCAATGCGCCTTATAACTACAGTGGTTCAGAAGTTCGCTTAACTTCTCAAAACAATTTGGTTGATTGGGTATTAATTGAGGCAAGAACTGGAACACCAAATTCTATTGGAGAGGCTGGTACAGAAGTAATTGAAACTAGAGCTGCTTTGATTTTAGCAGATGGTTTTATTGTAGATATGGAAGGAAACCCTGGAGTTAATTTTTATAACCTAACAGATGGTCAACCTTATCATTTTTGTGTTCGCCACAGAAATCACTTAGACATATTAACGGCTGTGGGATTACCTGCTCAAATCAATATGTTCTACGATTTTACTTCTGCGTCAAATATGGCTTTTGGTCACAATCAACAAAAGATGCACGGTAATAAAGCGGTGATGTATGTCGGAGATTACAATCAAGACGGTATCATCCAATCATCTGATTTGGACACTTGGTTACAAAGCCCTGCTGTAAATAGTACTTATATGAATACAGATGGTAACCTCGATGGATCGGTATTAAACACTGATTTTGATATGTGGTTCTACAACAAAGCAAAAATTGGAAACTTAGAAATTAGATTCTAATATTAGTTGAAAACAACAATCATTCACTAAACCAAAAGTAAAGGCAGTTCATATATTTATGAGCTGCCTTTTTTTATGTGTTTTTTTTAAATTTTATAAACTTAAAACAGATGTAATCTTGACATCTAACGGGAACGAACAGTACGTTGCTCTATGCGCTTTTCATAATCTACTCCCTGAAAAATTCTTTGAATAAAAATTCCTGGTGTGTGAATAAAATTGGGATCTAATTCTCCAGGTGCGACCAATTCTTCAACTTCTGCAATAGCAATTTTACCTGCCATTGCCATCACAGGATTAAAATTACGAGCAGTTCCTTTATAAATAAGGTTGCCATTGGTATCTCCTTTCCAGGCTTTTACAATAGAGAAATCGGCTTTTAAAGCGGGCTCAAGAATGTGAGGTTTCCCATCAAAATAACGAACTTCTTTGCCTTCTGCTACTTCGGTTCCAAAACCTGCTGGTGTATAAAAAGCAGGTATTCCAGAACCTCCAGCATAACAACGAGCCGCTAAGGAACCTTGTGGAATCAAATCTACTTCTAGCTCTCCACTCAACATTTGTCGTTCAAACTCTCCATTCTCTCCTACATAAGAAGAAATCATTTTTATTATTTGCTTTTTTTGCAACAATAAGCCCAAGCCAAAATCATCTACTCCAGCATTATTGGAAATACAAGTAAGCCCTGTAATGCCTTTATCAACCATTGCCTGAATGCAATTTTCTGGAATGCCACACAATCCAAAACCACCCAGCATGATGGTCATATTGTCAAGAATATCTTTAATGGCTTCTTGTGCGTTTGCGACTACTTTTTTCATAATTTATTGCTTTATTCAATTTTCTGAAATGCTCGTTTCAAGCACCCATTAGTGTTTTAACAAAGAAATGAGGTGGTTTCCTACTATAGGAATCTTTTTAATAAAATGAAAAGCGACCTCTTGTTCGAGTAAATCTTTTTTGAGATACCAAAAATAACACAATAAAATACTTATTCCACCCAAAATTCCCAATAGAATAATATTTGGAGAATAAGAATGGATAAGCCATAGGAAAGGCATAAACAATAATGGAGCAGCAGCAATCTTTAAGATGTTTTTCCAATCGACTAATTCACTAAAAGAACTGTTTAAAATAGATATGGTTTTACTAAATAACAAACTACAAATCACAACTGCCATAACCAAGGTGCTCAATGCTGCTCCAATAATACCCAGCTTGGGGATTAGTATGAAATTCAAACCAATATTGACAGTAAAGGAAAGTAGAAAGGATAAAAATATAAAACGTGTTTTTTGGGCAATCAAGGCTATGTCTTGATAGTAATTGATTCGCCAGAATAGTGCAATGTTGTAAATGAAAAAGACGAAGGCACTGGCAGCGTATTTTTCGGACAAATAAGTAACGATAATGGGTTTGTGAAAAACCAATAGAAAAACCACAATTGGATAGGTTAAGGCTGCTGCCTGAGTAATGATACGCCTTTTTAATAAAATGATTTGTTTGAACTCTTTCCTGAAAAACATGGTCGCCAAGGCAGGCATCATAACCAATGCAATAGACTGGTAAATAGAACCCAGAAAAGGCAAAGGAAATACCCCGTTTCGGTAAGTTGCGTAAGCAGTAGTACCAAGAAAAATACTGACCATAAATCCGTCCACTATATTTGCTAGAATGGCTGCCGTATTGCTCAATCCCAGTGGAATACCATCTTGAATTTGTTCTTTGATGTCTGTAAAATTTGCAGTCCATTTTTTTATAGGCAAGAAGAAATAACCCATCGTTACTTGTATGATAGAAGCCACCAACATTCCCCAAAAAACCAAGTAGAGTGAGTCATACAGCTGTACAGCCAATACAACCAATAATACCCTTATCAGATTGCTCGAAACCAAAATAAACACCGATTGCTTGACTTTGCCAAAGTAGATCAATGTTGCGTTGAATATATCAAAAACAATGGTTAGCAGAATACTCCAAAGATAGAGTTGTAGGTAAGGTGCTAGTGTGGGGTTTTTAAACCAAGTAGCAATGGGAGGTGCGCAAAACCACAAAGTGATCACCGCTAATAACCCTCCAAACAAACCCAATAGGAGATTGCTGCCCAATACACTCTTATGTTTATTGGGATATTTGGCAAGATGGACGGTAATGATGTTGACCAAACCCAATGCAAAAATTATCTTGAAAAGATCGGTCACCATTAGGGTTTGCCCATAAGTCCCATAAACCGACTTGTCCATAGCACGAGCCAGATAGGGCAAGAACAGTAATCCCACTAAGGTATTGATGCCCTGACCCATTAAAACCAACGCTATTTGAGAAGCAAACCGCACAACTTAACTTTAGGATGGTAAAAGTACGATTCTTTGTGGGGATTTTTTGTTCTAAACCAATCTATAGCAATCCTAAATAAAAATGGAAAATTAAAATGCACACGCAGTCAACTGTGATTTGACGTTTTTCTGTCGTGAAATTTCCTCAAATCAAATAGGTTACTATATTAGTTGATTTCATCTTTTAAAAAATCAGCGATTTGTTGACCAATTTCTTCTATTGTTAATAAAACCGCCTGATTCTTTACTCTATTGGCGGCTTCTGTTTCATTAAAGTCTTCCTCTTGTTTTTGTGATAGAAATTCTTTGGTTACGATTGTTGAAAAGGGAATCAACCCAGTTCTAATGTCTAAGATGATTAATTGTGTAGTGGCATAAGCTTTGATGTCGTTTTTTGTAAACAATTTATATTTAGAATACAAATCGCTGTCAATTGAGTACACAATTACAATATCGGATTGAGTTCTTACTGCGGCTTCTCTAATATTGGTAAAGGTCAGTTGATCTGAAAGAAGCAAGTCTGGAATGGCTTTTACTTGTGTAATACGGTCAGAGCTTGTAAACTTATTTTTAAATAAATCCAGATAAGTCTGTTGCGACTTTAGATATTCTTCATTTGACCAATAAAATCTTCCTTCGTTCTTTTTTAAATTTATAATGGATGTCCGCAAGTTATTAGGAAGAGCGTAATCTCCATCAAGAATTTTTTGAATGTTTTCTTCTGTGATTATTGAACTTTCATCTTCAAACAAGGATTGTGTTATAGAACCTACGGGTTCGTCAAAACCATAGCCTTGCGCCAAAACTCCTTCTGTCTGTCTATAAGTTGAACAAGAGGAACAAGCGATGATTAATAATAAAACGATTACTTTATACATGATTTTTGTTTTTTTTTAATTTTCCACACCTGTCAGGTTTTTAAAACCTGACAGGTGTGGAATACCGAAAACCTGACAGGTGTGAAATACTGAAAACCTGACAGGTGTGGAATATCTAAAATTGGTTATTTTTTGGTTAAATTTTTTGCCTTCTTCATCAATTCAATACATTCCTTTCGATAGCCTTTCGCATCCAAACCAATGCCAGACTTAGCCAATAAAATGGCTTCATCATATCCAAAGTCTTCTTGGATAAATTCAGAGTTTCTCAGCAACATGGCGAAGTAAGCCACCGAAGCAGAAAAACGGAAATTATTACTGACCCGATATAAATCCTGACCAGTAACCACTCGTTCCAATAAAATACTTTCATCTGCTGTAGGTGGTTTGTACCTGAATTTTACCGTCGCCCAATCACCTTTTTTTAAAGCTTCGGGAGTGAGTTGGCTTTCTTGATATTTAAGAGGATCTACTGCAGCGGAAGCGTCTGCGTTTTCGCCAGCTACCGGAACAATTTCATACAATGCCGTTACCGTATGTCCAGCCCCCAATTCACCAGCATCTTTTTTATCGTCATTAAAATCTTGGCTTTTGAGCATTCTGTTTTCATAACCAATCAAGCGATACGATTGTACCACAGCAGGATTGAATTCTATCTGAATTTTTACATCTTTGGCAATGGTCAACAACGTTCCGCCCATTTCAGAAACCAACACTTTTTGTGCTTCCAATAGGTTGTCGATATAAGCATAGTTCCCATTTCCAGCATTGCTGAGTTTCTCCATTTTTTGATCCTGGTAATTGCCTCTTCCAAATCCGAGTATGGACAAGAAAACATCATCGTTTCGTTTCTCTTCTATCAGTTTTACCAAAGCATCGTCAGACGAAACACCCACATTAAAATCCCCATCGGTACAAAGGATGACTCGATTGTTTCCATTTTTAATAAAATTGTCCAAAGCCGTTTTATACGCCAACTGAATACCCGCTCCACCAGCAGTAGAACCACCTGCTTTCAGTTGTTCCAATGCTTGCAAAATTTCACCCTTTTCACTAAAAGAGGTAGAAGGTAAGACCAAACCAGAACTTCCTGCATACACCACAATGGCTACTTTATCCTCTGGTCGCATTTGATCCATTAATAGGTTTAAAGATTTTTTGACCAAAGGCAATTTGTCGGCATTGTTCATAGAACCTGAAACATCTAATAAAAATACCAAGTTGCTTGCTGGAGCTTTTGACATATCTACATGTTTCCCTTGTAAACCGACGTGCAAAAGATAATTATCTGTATTCCAAGGACAATCGCCCAATTCGGTGTGAATGGCAAAAGGATGTTCGTCTTGCGGTTGTGGATAATCGTAGGTGAAATAATTGACCATTTCCTCTATTCGCACTGCTCCAGGAGAAGGCCTTCTGTTTCTATTCAACATTCTCCTAGTATTGGAATAACTTGCTGCATCTACATCAATCGAGAAGGTTGACAGCGGACTGTTTTTGGAATCAAGGAATGGGTTTTCAACGATTGCCTCGTAGGATTCTCGGTTAAAGTCTTTCGTGTCTGCTATTGTGATGCTGTCGCTTGTCGCTCCTTGATTGGTGATTTCAACCGAAGAATCATCAGTATCATAATAAGTATCACCAATTTTTAGATCTGTTTCTATTAAAGGAACTTTAGGAGCAGGGGGAGCTTGTGCGCCAGTATCGCCTTGAGGTCCAGCAGGCCCTTGTACGCCAGTCGCTCCCGTATTACCTTGAGGACCCTGAGGTCCAGTGTTTCCTTGAGGTCCAGTATTTCCTTTTGGACCTTGTGCACCCTGAGGACCAGTATTACCTTGTGGGCTAGGAGCCTTTTTTTCATCCCTATTCATTTTTCTCCTCTCCTTTTTTGATCTCCTTGCAGAAATAGCAACGGTTTCTAGAGCCATATCTTTTTCTTGTAGTTCTACATCTAATAAAACAGGGGCTGTTGGAAGGTCTACTTGAATATCTTTTACGATAAGCGTTTCATAGCCAACATATTGAAACTCTAGTGAATAGGTACCAGAAGGTAATATTAATTGATAATTCCCATCAACATTGGAAGTGGTTCCTGTATCAGTTCCTTGAATTACAACAGTTGTAAAAGGTAATGTTTTTCCATTATTTTCTCTAATGGTACCTCTTATAGCAATTTTTTCGAATGAATCATTGATTTCAGCCATCAACTCATCTTTTTGTAAAACTACATTTAGGGTAATGGTGGTATTGTCGGCTATTTCTACTTCGTGAATGCTACTGAGATAACCATCTCTGCTGAATTCTAAAAGATAGGTTCCTTTGGGTAAATTTTGTAGTCGATAAAACCCTTTTGTATTGGAAGTTGTACCAATGGGTTGACTGATAAAGGTCGTTTTAACGGCTGTTACTGAGAGTGGTTTGCCCGTTTCGTCGGCAACTGTTCCGATGATATTCCCTGTTCCAATTACTAGGTTCTTTTTTATATCGGAACCGTTGGTTGAATTTAGTTTGTGGGTAAAACCTGTATTTAATAAAAGGATGAACAGTAAGCTTGATCCGATTAAGTAGTAAATCCAATTTTTCATTTTGTCGTTTTTTAATTTCAATAAAAAGCAGGCGGCTTAGGTTGGTTGTGGTGTTTTCGGTATTTCACACCTGACAGGTGTGGAATATCTAAAATTGGTTATTTTTTGGTTAAACTTCTTGCCTTCTCCATCAATTCAATACATTCCTTTCGATAGCCTTTCGCATCCAAACCAATGCCAGACTTAGCCAATAAAATGGCTTCAT
>ENA-ORXT01000629-ORXT01000629.1-marine-metagenome-genome-assembly--contig:-NODE-629-length-54255-cov-6.683303_pt1 | contig 54255 bp, 47 predicted proteins | sample MGYA00237868_ERZ511482 | MGnify/ENA metagenome assembly ERZ511482 | reverse complement strand
ATATCTGGAGCAGAAGTTGCTATGTTTTCTTTAACAAGAACAGATTTAGAAAACGAAGAAAACCAGTCTAACAAAGCAATAAAAATACTTAATACACTTCTTGAGCGACCAAAAAAGCTTTTAGCAACCATATTAGTAGCCAATAATTTTATTAATATAGCTATTGTTATTTTATTCGCATCTTTAGGAGATATTATGTTTGCTAAAATGGATTTAAACTTCGATTTTATTCTATTTAAGTTAAACCTTAGGTTTTTAATAGAGCTTGTTGTTGTAACATTTTTAATATTACTATTTGGCGAAATTTTACCCAAAGTATATGCGAGTAGAAATAATTTAAAGTTCGCCTCTTTTATGGCTTATCCCTTAAGAGCTTTAGATTTTACTTTTTCGCCTATAAGTTTACCAATGCGATCGATAACGATTGGAATTCATAATAAATTAGGAAAACAGAAATCTAATATTAGTGTAGACCAATTATCTCAAGCCTTAGAATTAACAAGCGATGACGATACAACACAGGAAGAGCAAAAAATATTAAAAGGTATTGTCTCTTTTGGAAACACAGATACAAAACAAGTTATGCGACCACGTCTGGATATTTTTGCTTTAAATGTCGAGCAAAAATATGAAGATATATTACCAGATATTATAAGTAATGGCTATTCTAGAATACCTGTGTTTAAAGATAATGTAGATACTATTGAAGGTATTTTGTACGTTAAAGATTTATTGCCACACATAGACAGAAAACAGTTTGATTGGACAACCTTAATACGAGAGCCTTTTTTTGTGCCAGAAAACAAGAAGTTAGACGATTTAATGTCCGAATTTCAAGAAAAGAAAGTACATTTAGCAGTTGTAGTAGATGAGTATGGTGGAACATCTGGCTTGGTGTCTTTAGAAGATATTATTGAAGAAATTGTTGGAGATATTAGCGATGAGTTTGATGATGAAGATGTTCACTATTCTAAGTTAGACGATAAAAACTATGTGTTTGAAGGCAAAACAGCCTTAAAAGATTTTTATAAGATTTTAAAACTTGAAGAAGAAACTATTTTTGAAGGTAAAAAAGGTGAAGCTGAGACACTTGCAGGTTTTATTTTAGAAATTTCAGGAAGATTTCCAAGACAAGCGAGTAAAATAAATTTTGAAAATTATATTTTTACTATAGAAGCTTTAGATAAAAAGCGAATTAAGCGTGTTAAGGTTACTATTCCTTAAATTTAGTTAAAAGAAAATAATAAAATTGAATACTGTGACGAGACTTTATATTTTATGAAAAAAATCTACAAACTTATTGTTTTATTACTTGGATTAATAATAATGCCAACAGGGTGCGCAAAAGATCCAATACCAAAACCAAAGGCTTATTTAGCTTTAGAATATCCAGAAGCCATATATAAAACCGAAGACATTGCTAAAATGCCATTTACATTCGATCGTAACGCGCTTGGTAAAAACCTAAAAACTAAAACACTAAATGGAGAAACTACCAGCTATGGTATTAATATAGAATACCCTAACCTTAAAGGCACAATATATATTACTTACAAGGCAATTGAAAACAATAGAGATTATTTAAATACCTATCTTAAAAATGCTCAAAATTTTACGCAAGAGCATACAAAAAAAGCAGATGCTATTGATGAATCTGAATATGTAAATCCAGAACAAAATGTATATGGTATGTTTTATAATGTTGGTGGAAATGCTGCTTCTCAATCCCAATTTTATGTAACCGATCTACAATTCTTTCGACTTACTTTTTAGACGGCTTCTTTTTACCTTTCACATATTGAGAAAGCAGTGATTCGTTCATTCCAATTCTTGATGCTGAATGTTTTGCATTTATTACTTTATAGTAATCAAAGAACTGGTTAAAATCTAGCTCGAATTCAATACTTTTGAGTTTTACTATTGTACCTTCTTCTTTAAAGAATAAATTTATTGCTTCAAGCGAATTTTTTTAAAAATCCAACATAGTCATGCCTGAACTAAATATTGGCAACTTGGATTCAAATGCAGAATATCCAGTTTTCTTTTTCTCAATTACAAATTTGAATTTCTTGATTTTCATTATTTCGGAATATCAGTATTCCTGATTTTTGGTGATGTCTCATTTTTACATGAAACCCTTTTTAACTCACGACATACCAAGCATCACATTTTAATAATCGAAATAGTTGGGAACATTTCATGAGTCCAGGGTAACCTATTATTTACTTTATTTCATGGTAGAAATAACTAAATTTTGATAATATCCATTATCATTTAATAATCGTGAAATATCATTACTTCCAAAACAAACATCATAACCCAACAAAACTAATACCTGATCCGCCAATAAGGATTCTTCTGACCCTCAATACTCTCATCTATGAATTCAGCTATCAGGTCATTGAACTTTTCTGTGTCAACTTTTTTGCCTTTCATTTTCTTTGGGATCGGGAGTTTGTCCAGAGGCGTTTCTAGGTCTACTTTAGTAGCGGTGATGATTGCATCGCCATCATTGATATCTAGCTCTAGGATCATACCTGGTAAGCCTCCGTATCCTTCTGGCCCGCCGTTGAATGCGATGGCATCTGTAAACCAAGCATGGATCGTCTGATTCTTTATCGTATCTTTTGTTTCTGCTTTCATGCATAGAAAGCCTTCTATCTCCCTTATCTCATTGAGTATTTTCCATCTCGTCTTAGGCAAATCATCTTCTATCAGGAATTTCACCCCTAGGTCTTCTTTGACATCCTTGATCGTCTTGTCTTTGTAATCCCTGATCAGCACAAACTCGGATTGCCTCCACGAATAGCCACTTTCGCTTTGCTCTTGCTTATAGGTGTACACCGTTTTATTTCCTTTAAAACATAGTTCGAAATTACTTCCCTTATAGTTCTCTCGGTTTCCCCAGGTGAGTCTCATTCTATCTACTTCCTCTGATGATAGATAAGACAGTTTTGACATGATGGATATCCAATCTGTCTTACGATTGTAAGTAATTGTACCCTCTGCCATTTGTGCATAGCTGGAGACTGCAAAAGCTATCAATATTAAGCTTACAAATAATTTATTTTTCATGATCATTGATCTTTAAATTTTATAAAAACTACCACCAAGATTTTTTTCTTACGTCCGACTTTAATCCTCTGATATTGTAAGTTAGCGAGAGCATGGTATATCTCGCTAGTGTCGGTGTCTCAGTCTGACTTACCCCAAGACCATATGCCCCTTGATAAAAGCCTACATTCTCATCTAGGATATCATAAAACGACAATCTCAACTCTGCTCTATTCTCTGGCAATAAGCGTTTATAGATAGAGGCATTCCACACAGGAACTGATCGGTCCAGGCTAAATCTATCATTAGTATATTTTACATAATCTAGATTGCTACTTACATAAAACCCAGCGAATAGTTTTGTATTTCCTTCTATACCGATAGTCGTCGTTCTCGTTTTTTGATCTTGACTATCATTCAAGTCATAGCTAGTTTTAGAATTATTGAGTCTTCCATTGATATAAAGTGATACATCTTTTGAGGGGGTAATATTAAATCGCACACTTGGAGAATAAGATAGCGACTTGGTATTATTGACCAAACCATTGACTAGTGCTGGTCTTTCATTATTGTTTAAGTTAAGCCCAAGCCTCGTAGTAAATTTATTCTTGACAAAAGGAAAGCTAAAAGAAAGCCATGCAGAAGAACGACTACCCCCTTCTATATTGATTGGCCTTATCGTGGTTACTAACCTATCATCTACTACCTCATCCGTAGAGAACTGATTAGAGTAGATCGAGTGACTGAGATTGACAGATGCCCTCACGCCTGATAGCGGAAATGACCGATTGATATATGCGCTAAACTCATTAGCTAATTCTGGTGTCAGTGAAGAATTACCTTCTCTTATATAAAGCGGATTTATATTATCTACTAGCGGTTGTAGATCACTTATAGCTGGCTCACTAGCATTCCTACTATAACTTAGACTTGCATAGGAGTTTCTCCATGGTTGAAAATTAATAGACACATTGGGTATAAAATTACTGAACGTTTTATCTACTGTACCGCTGATCCCATTCTGACCTTGGGCTGCATAAGTACCATCTAGCAAGAACTGCTCATAGGCCAATCCACCACTTATATTCATACCATTATGAGAATATCTCAGTGATGCTCCTGCACGGTTATATCTTATCGTATTGTCATATTCTCTACTTAAATTCTCGTTGAGTGCCTTTTGGTCATTCTCAACATCTTGTACTTTCCTATTACCAAACTCTTTCCTATTCCTGAAATTATAAAAAGTCTGCAAGAAAAATTTCTTACTCAAGGGCTCTACGAAAAGCGCATTAGCCTTAAATAATTTTTTATCCGCTATATTATTATTTACTTGGTTAATATTCAAAGTACTCTCAACAATACCACTTTTATCAAAAAACTGAGTGTTCGAACTCTGATCCCAAGTATCGTTTAATTGCGTTGCCATGTAAGAGGCATTTAATCCCATACGTCTTCCTTTCTTCATGAATTTCTTTCTCAAGAGTATCAGCCCATTAGCAAGGTATCCGTCCGTATTTTTTTCATTCTCATAAGTACTAGCACTTGTAAAGACATCATCCCTTGACAATTTTACATCGTTGTTATAGAGATTATTTTGATCGATAGCTGCGCCTTTAAATTCTATCTTGATACTATGCAGGGAATCTAACTCTTGATCCAATGTCAATTCTACTCTATGCCCCGCTGAGGTATCATCACTGTCACTGACCCCATTTTCATTCTGTACAAAATCATTGTAGAACTTATCTTGCCTAGTCAGACTATTGCTTACCAGCCCTGCTTGATTATAGTAGTATACCGAACTGACCTTAGTCTTATTGTGATCATAGTTAAAGTTGATACCGCCATTGTAGTTTTCGGGGAATCCATTATTCTGCCTACCTGCGAAAAACACGGATTGTATACTCTGCTCAATCGCATTACCACCGTTACCACCAAACGAATAAAATCCTTGTCGCCCTCCGAAACCATAGTCAGTACTACCATCCGAAAAATTAAAGGACTGAGAGCCCATAAAATCCTGGTAGTCATCCCAAGACAATCCATTCCTCCCCGTATTATTACCTACTCCTACTATACTGAATTGTATTTTTTTGTTGAACTTATTATAATTACCCTTGAGCTCTTTCCTGTCCTTATCCCCTATCCCGGCGATCACTTTACCGAATCCCCCACTTTTAAAATCTTCCTTGAGCTCGAGGTTCATGGTCTTGTCTTGTGATTCTGATGTAGAACCCGTGATCTCCTCTTCTTCCGTCTTGGTATCGAATACTTGTACTTTAGAAATACCTTCTGCTGGCAAATTCTGAGTAGCCGCCTTGGGATCAGCTCCGAAGAAAGACTTCCCATCTACGGTGACCCTGCTGACCGCTTTGCCATCAGCATTGATACTACCATCAGCATCCACCTCTATACCTGGTAACCGCCTGAGCAAGTCCTCGACCGATGAGCCCTCAGGTACTTTGAAGGTCGTAGCGTCATACTCGATAGTATCCCCTCGCATCTTCATAGGCGCTTTAGCCGCTTTGATCACGACTTCCATTAGCTCCTCTGCGATCTCTTTCATTTTGACTATACCTAGATCTACATTCTCACCGTCCGTGGAGTTAGTGCTTATCGCTAGTGGAAAATAACCGATGTAAGTGGTCTTCACAATATGATTACCTACTGGTACATCTTTAAACTGGAAGGAACCATCCATCTCTGTCCTCGTATAATCTATCATCGTAGAATCTGGCTCTAGTAGTAGTACAGTACTATAGATCAATGCGTTATCAAGCGTATCTTCAACAATACCTTTGATATTATAGGTAGTAGATTGGGTGTAGATCGATAGACTGAGAAGTGTAAAGAATACACTCCAGATAAATTTTTTCATAGTGTTAGGTTAGGTTTGCTCAATACAAAAAAGTAATCGCAATGTGAATATAACGGATACTTCCGTTATGAATGCTAATTAATTGTTAACGTTGGGTATAATCTCTCAACTCCTCTACATGCAATATGTAATAATATATATCCGACTTGACAAATTGAAATAAAAAGCAGAAACCATAGTTCTTTAAAAAAGTAATTCTTGCTATGAAACGACTTATACTCTTATCCATTTTTATTTGGGGTTCTTGTGGCAAGAATGATTCGCCTACTGACCCACCAATCAATATTGCTCCCCTCCCAACGATCAATATCGAAGGAAATAGATTCGTCGATAGTAACGGAGCAGAGATCATTCTCTGGGGGTTTAATTACGATCGCTCCACAGAGACCCTTATGGAAGACCACTGGGGCGAAAGCGACTTCTGGGAAAACTTCAAGGATGACTTCTATGAGATGAAAGCCTTCGGGGCAAATATAGTGAGGCTTCATCTTCAGTATAACAAATACATGGACAGCCCTACCGAGCCTAATGCAATTGCTTTTGCCAATCTATCTCAGATGGTAGCCATAGCAGAAGAGTCTGGACTCTATCTAGATATAACAGGACTAGGATCCTATAGAAAATCCGACGCTCCAGACTGGTACAATGACCTTAGTGAAAATGACAGATGGAATGCACAAGCAAGATTCTGGGAGGAAGTCGCCAAGACCGTAGGTAGCAGTCCTTCGATACTAGTCTACGACCTGATGAATGAGCCGACGATACCTACTAAAGAAGAAACAGATTGGTTATTTGGAGATAGCTTTGGAGGCTTTTTCTTCGTACAACGAATAACACTTACTCCCGGTAATCGTACTCAAGTAGAGATATGGGAAGCGTGGATAACAAAGATGACCGCTGCAATTAGAAAACATGATTCTAAAAATCTGATAACAATAGGCTTCCTACCATTTCCCAATATCGATGACCGAGCACCGCTACTTGACTATATCAGTACGCATGTCTATCCGAGAAGTGAGGAGATAGATAAGTCAACCGAATTAATAAAGAATATCCAAAATGATAAACCCATAGTCGTGGAGGAGATTGCGAACATATATGCTAACGCGGAAGAAGTAGAGACTTTTATTAATGAAAATAGCGATCGTGTCCAAGGCTGGATAGGCTTTTATCGCGGTAAGGATTTTGATGAATTAGGCACCTCGATCAAAGACAAACTGCAACGAAATTGGTTAGAGATGTTCGTCAGAGCTAATCCTAACAAATAACTAAGCCTAACCTTAAAAATTACTTGTCAATTTTTCGGTTGTAAGGTTCAATCCTTCTGACTTACTTTGTGGACTAAGACAGAATATGCTAGTAGAAAATAAACAAAAAATAAAGGATTACTATGAGGCCTTAGTTCAACGTAAGAAAGATCATGTAGGCGTATTCTTCGTAGGCGTCAAGACTACTTCCATTTTTTGTATTGCTACTTGTAGAGCTCGAAAACCAAAATTTGAGAATGTAGAGTTTTATACGACCTTCAAGGATGCGCTGGATAATGGGTATAGACCATGCAAGATCTGCAAGCCTACAGAGAATACTAATGAAACTCCTCCTTATATATCTGCAGCTATCAAGATGGTCAAGGACGACCCAAAGGAAAAAGTAAAAGATCATCAACTAAGAAATGCAGATATCAGCCCTGAACAAGTGCGCCGGTGGTTCAAGAAAAACTATGGCATAACCTTCCATACCTTTCAGCGCATGTACAGGATCAACTGTGCTTATGAAGAATTAAAAAATGGGAAAAAGATAAGCAGTGCAGCACATGACAATGGATACGAATCGTTGAGCGGGTTTGGATACACTTACAAAAAGTTATTAGGTAGATCTCCTAAACAGTTAGCTGAGTCTTCTCTTATTTTATTGAGCCGCACGACTACACCTATTGGCCCTATGTTCTTAGCTGCGACAGACTACGGCATCTGCATGATAGAATTTGTAGATCGGAGGATGCTTGAGACAGAATTCAAAGATCTGCAACGCTTACTTAAGTCTAGAATAATTACAGGAGAAAACAATCATATCAAACAAGCCAAGAAAGAACTCAAAGAATATTTTGAAGGAAAAAGAAAACACTTTGACATGCCCCTCGACCATCCAGGAACTGAATTCCAAAATCAAGTATGGAATGGGCTAAAGGATATTCCGTACGGCGAAACTTGGACTTACCAAGAACAAGCTACACATATTAAGAATCCTAAAGCTGTCAGAGCTGTAGGTACAGCAAATGGCTGTAATCGCATATCCATAGTCGTGCCTTGCCACAGGGTCATCGGTAAAGACGGAAACCTAACAGGCTATGGCGGAGGGCTAGAGCGAAAAAGATGGTTGCTTGATCACGAGCAGAAAAACAAAGTTTAAAGTATCTAATCAGACTAGATCATCTCTTCTATATGATCTATTAAGTTCTTTTAGTTCTAGCTTTTCTTCTACCCAATCATATTTTTCATATTCCTTTTCCATCTCTTTTTGGACTTCTTTACGCTCCCATTCATCAGAATTGAAAATACCTATACTCGGATGACCAAAGGCTTTAAAATAACGAACTGCTACTACAATCCCCCAAGGAAGTGATAGCATCAACCACCTAAACCCATCTAATCCGCCACTAAAAAAGACTAAATAAAACATCACAAAATTAAATAGAATGTATCCAATAAGGTGACCGTAAAAATCCTTTTTCAGTTTTACTGTTTTCTTTGCACTTCTGTATATTTCTTCTTCCATCGTTGGTATGAATTAGCCTTTAGTAAGCTAATGCTTATACTTCAAGTTTTTTCATTAATCCGACTTCTAAGCCCATTTTATCGTCTAACTACTTCTGTCTGCTAACAAAATATAGGATGGCTAATATTCAATCCCAAAACTTTTTTATAAAAACAAAAAAAGCCACTCCTAACGGAATGGCTTTTGAAAAATACTTTACTAAATTTATTTGGATGTTATTCTATGTTTTAGAATGATTTCACAAGTGAAGAAGATATTATCTTATTACTTGCTTCTTGCATTTTTAGATTTATTGTGTAGTTCCCTTTTGCGAAATCTAAAAGGTCAATATTCAAAACCTTAGCTCCAACTGGCATTAGGAATTCTAATTCCCCTTTCTCATTCAATATCTCTACGAATGCTATATTTTCTTTTGCATCTACTTTCATCATTTTTGTGATGTTGTTGAATGTTACGCTTTCAAAAACTTTAGCGTCTCTTGTATTATCTAAAGTGAAAACAACATTGTTATTATCTACTAGTATCACTTCATCTTCTCCAGTGACAGGAATTGTATTAGCCATTAGCGCATTGCTAGTAGAGAATATCATGATCGTTAGAGCGATTGTAGTAAGTAAATTTTTCATAACACTTTAGTTTTTATTTTTTGAAAGTTGTTTGAATCGGAATTTATATTATTCGTCATCAGTTACGATAAGGAGATGCAAAAAATAGCCCCTTGCCCTGTCAAATCCACTCTACATACTCCTATACAACACTCTACATGTAGTCTACAGATCGTATTTTGGGATATCTAATTGTAAGTTAGTTGTCATATGAAAGAAGAAATATGGAATTTGAAATAGGGTGCTTATACCTATAGCCTAGATACAATTGACCTTCTACTTCCGTCATCGAATAGTATTATCAATATTCGCAGTGGGGGTTTGTATCGCTAAGGTATCCTTAACCCTCTAAAACTAAGAACAAATGAAAATCAACAGCGCAGACAAATCGCTTATAATAGAAAATGCCTTGTGTTGGATCGTGGTCTTCGGAATGCTGGTATATGGTATTGCTAAGATAGTCCAGTTTAATGGAGCTGCAGACCTGGACAAAACTGTATCTGAGCTAACTAGCATGCAACTCATGTGGGCATTCTATGGTCGATCACAGGCATTTGCTATTACACTCGGCATATTAGAGGTTACGTCCGGTATTTTAATATTCTTTAGAAAGACTCGATTGATCGGTTGCTTACTTGCAACAACCATCTTAACCAATATTATTTTGCAAGACATATTTTATGATGTACATAAAGGGGCCTTATACGCTGCTATCCTATATCAGAGTATAATATTCATGATCTTCTATTTACATAGAGGAGCGATGATAGATGCCTTTTATTCTTTGATAGACAACAGTTATAAAACAAATGTAAATTCAAAGTTTATCATTAATTTAATCCTAGCTTTTGTGTTATTTATCATCTTTAGGATATTAGAATATTATATTACTATCGTACTGTTATGAAGCACTCGAAGATATGTCTTGCTCAAACCAAACCTGTCAGGGGTGACATAGCCACCAATATCAAGAATCATATTATATTGATCAATAGGGCAATTGCAGCTAGAACTGATCTCATCATATTCCCAGAGCTTTCGCTCACAGGTTATGAACCATCAATGTGCACTGCTCTTGCAATGGATTTAGATGATGCTAGACTTGCACCTTTACAAGAACTCAGTAATACTAATAATGTTACCATCATAGTAGGTGCACCTATAATAACGGTGCACGGCACCCAAATATGTGCGATCATCATAAACCCGAAAAAAACAAGACGTCTATATGCTAAGCAACATCTTCATGAAGACGAGCTTCCATATTTTACAAGAGGAGAAAACAACAATAATCTTATAGGTACAGACCCAAAGATCGCGTTAGCTATTTGCTATGAGTTAACTATCCCTTCTCACAGCAAACAAGCACAAGAAAATGGTGCAGATGTATATCTGACCAGTGTGGCAAAAGCGATGGAAGATATCGAAAGAAGTAAAATAATACTATCTAACATAGCCATGAATTATAACATGCCTGCACTGATGGTTAATAGTATCGGTTTGTGTGAAGAATATATGTGCAAAGGATGCTCTGCCGTTTGGGATAAGAATGGAAAACTTCTAGGAGAACTAAGCTCTGAAGATGAAGGGATTTTGGTCTATGATGTCCTAAAAAACGAGATCTGCTTTAAATGGGAAAGCGATCAATTACATTCTTAGCCATCATGAATAAAGGTCAAATATCAAATGCCCTAAGAAGACTAGGCTTACTATACTCGCTTGATAAGGTCAGGTATAAACTGCAACAGAGAAGTAATAAAACAGCTAATGCCAAATTCAAAAAAGAAAATCCTGCGATAGCGCTTCCGCCCGATTACTTGATGTATGAGTCCTTCCAACTAGACTATGATAAATATTATTCTGGTGGACTAGATACTGCTAAGTGGCTTATAGAATTACTAGAGGAGCATACTGACCTAAAAGAAAAGAACATCTTGGACTGGGGCTGCGGTCCTGCTCGTATAGTCAGACACTTACCTCACCTTACCAACCATAGATCTACTATAAATGCAACCGACTATAATGTAGAATCGATCAAGTGGTGTAAGGAACATATCGAAGGAGTCGAATTTAATCTGAACGGTCTTGATGCTACACTACCATATAATGACGCTGCATTCGATGTGATATATGGTATCTCGATATTCACTCATCTATCAGAGGAGATGCATACGGCATGGATAAAAGAACTCACTAGAATATTAAAAGATGATGGTATATTATTGCTTACTATGCAAGGAGAGAATTTCAGGCCGAAGCTCTCTTCTGCTGAGAAAATAAAATTTGATACTGGAGAATTGATCCTCAGAGGTAATGTGAAAGAAGGTCACAGAACCTACTCTGCATTTCACCCCGACAAATATTTATACGAGCTTTTTGATCATCTTACAATACTAGAGAAATTAGTGATCGATGCTACTAACAAAAATTACACTCCTCAAGATACTTGGATATTGAAAAAATAAATATCCTTAACGTAAGCAACTACTTTTGGCCTCTAAGAACACTGCACATCTACTTATTTCAATATCGACTTAAGGTTGTATCCATTATTAAATCGAAAATTAGTTCTCGACCTAGCGCTCCATTTTGCTTCAGGATCTAATTCTCCTTCCCAATTTAATGCAGCTCGGGACTGAGCTACTACAGGGAACTTGACTCCTCCTGCAAAAGTATCGTAACTATACTTCATCATAATAGGATCTTGCCTTCCTACAGCTGCTACCGTGAATAAAAACTGATCCACGAGTTTAGTATAAGGATTAACATAAAGTAAGTAGCGATCCTTCGCAACCCCTACTCCATCCTCATAAGTAACATCTAGTAAGTCGTACTCGATTCCTTCAAACATTCTCTTACCACCATAGGTTGCTACCAGGCCAGGATCTGCCATTTTCTGTATCATAGCTAACCAGTAGTAATTTGTCTTTCGACTAAACATAGCTGATTGAATTGCTTTCTCATCATCAGACTTTTTACCATTATCCCACACTTCTACATCCTTTCCATCAAAAAATTGAATCCTGGTAGTACCATCTTTCAAAGTAGATTTTCCCCAACTTATTTCTCCATCAAAAACATAGCGCTCCTTATAAACTGTCTCACCTCGTGCATAGTCAAATGATACGTCTTTAAGCTCGTGCATAGCTTCTACACCTCCGACTTCTGCTACGATCTCCTTAAGTAAGGACTGTGCTTCTTGCGCATTAATTAATGACATATTGCAAGAAATTACTAAAAGTGTGAGGAGCAAATTTTTCATATAAATCTGTTTGTAAATTGAACCTGAAAGATATATCTATTCAACTTAGTAGGTATAAATATTATAAGCCAAACAATAAAATGTCTCTCGGCGGATGTTACCTGTTTTTAAACAACTACAGCAATAGATCATTCTTCTTTTATTTTTTGTTACCATTGCGATCACACATACGCCTCCATTTTTTTAAATTATCAGAATGAGTCCTACAGCTTTAGAGATCAAGAAAGAGTTAGCAAATAGTGTTACTCATTTTTTGGGTGTTCTTTTTGGCGTAGCTGCTATGCCTGCACTTATTTCTTATTCTGTGATAGCCGGCGACCAATCAGTTGTCATCGGAGCATGCGTGTTTGCATTTTCATTTTTAATGGTATTTAGCTTTTCAACCCTATATCATAGTATTAGTCATCCTACTGTTAAATTATTTTTGCGAAAGATGGATCATATAAGTATCTACTTTTTAATTGCGGGAAGCTATACTCCTTTCATCCTCATTTACATGACTAATACCAAAGGTGTTTTTTTATTATCAATGCTTTGGGGACTGACATTACTAGGCATAATTTTTAAAATGTTCTTTGTTGGGAAATTTAATATAGTATCAACTATTGCTTATGTAGCCATGGGATGGGTGGCAGTAATATTCCCTAAAGATCTACTAGGTCCTATGCCTCATGATGTATTCATGATGGTGGCCATAGGAGGCGCTTCTTACTCCATTGGTGTGGTATTTTATCTTTGGGAAAGATTAACCTATCATCATGCGATCTGGCATTTATTTGTATTGGGTGGTAGTATCAGTCATTATATGGCTGTGCTGCTAGCGGTTCTCGACTAGACCTTTTCGCTTAACATATCCTACAAGTCACCTACTTATGGCTTGACCTTCTGTTGTATAGATTGCAATTTCTTTTTTGCACTTAATGTATTAAAAGCGCTTATACTTTCTACAATGACCTTTTCCACTTTGGTCTTGATATCAAGCCATTCTTTATCGATAACCTCTTTGCGATCCAATGCTGCTTTTTTAGGTTTCCCTTCTGCACCACCAGATATATAGCCGTCATCGCCAGTTACATAACCATAGAGTTCTACCATCTGATTATCTAGACGTGGAGCAAAACGTATCGGATCTTGATTACTTTGGTTTTTGGTCTGCATGAGTTGATTTTCATAATCACCGAGTTCCTCGTTCAACTTTGCACCTAGTTCTTCGATTTCTACATCGCCTGAGCGTTTACTAACCCAGTCGATCTGCTCTTTTACGTCTCTGAGTTCTTGTATTATCTTGTGCATGTTAGTGATAGCATCCCGAACTTCTAATCCTGTGATCATTTGTTCTTCATATTCGGCAAGATCAACATTCTTTAGTCTTGGATCTGGTTTTACCTCTAGTTGTTGAGTTATGGTTTTATCGCCATAAGTCAGCGTCACATCGTAGATACCAGGGGGAGCCTTGACACCGCCTTTATAACCCCATATGACAGCGCCATCCACAAATGTTGGTCCTTCGAATTTCAAATCCCAATTGATACGATGCATCCCAGATTTATTTTTTAAAATGGGCGTTTGAAATTCTTTGGCGTTAATAGAATCACTCGAAAATCCTCGCACTAGGTCGCCATTGGCTGTTTTGATCTCTATATTCACAGCATCCTCCCCTTCTTTTAGATTATAATAAATAATAGCTCCTTTAGGTCTTTGCTCTGGAGAATATTCCCCTCGACCCGCCAAGGCATTCATACGAATGGCTGTCCTCGGTGCAAATAAATGAGCATTGGCACCAGCTATTTCTGCAGTCAGCTCGTGAAGCGGCGAGATATCATCTAATATCCAAAAGGACCGTCCTTGGGTTGACATCACTAAGTCTTTTTGATGAACTCTAAGGTCGGTGATTGGAGTAATCGGCATGTTCATTTGCAATGGCTGCCAATTCTCTCCCTCATTGAAGGAAACAAATAATCCAAACTCTGTCCCAGCGTATAATAGACCTTTCATATCCGGGTCTTCCCGCACAACTCTCACAGGGTAATCATCAGGTATCCCGTTACTACCATTTGTCAAAGTCTTCCATGTTTTCCCATGATCATTAGTCATGAAAATATATGGTCTAAAGTCATCAAAACGATATTTCTGTATTGCTAGGAAAGCTCGTCCAGCTTTATGAGAAGAAACCTCAATATGATTCACCGTCCCGTATTGAGGACAATCTGGCGGCGTGATCTCTTGCCATGTATCTCCATCGTTTTGAGTGATATGTACCCGTCCGTCATCCGTGCCAGCCCAGACAGTTCCAGCAGTATGCGGAGATGGTGTGATAGCAAATACGGTATTGTATATTTCTACTCCTGTAATATCATGGTTGATCGGTCCTCCTGAGTAGTCCTGATGCTCAGGCGTATTAGTCGTTAGGTCCGGGCTCATCTCCTCCCACGTTTCTCCTCTATCCTTAGTGCGCATCACATGTTGATTTCCATGGAAGATCTCATCTCTATCATGCAACGAAACAGCCATCGGAGATACCCACTGGAATCGGTACTTCATATTTTTGGCAGCTTCTCCTAGTTGCAATTGTGGATAGCTCATCACATTTTGCACATCCTCTGTCTCCAGGTCGTAACGATCCATCACACCACCATAGCAACCTGCATAGATCATATTAGGATGATCAGGATGTAGCGCGATGGGTCCTGTCTCACATCCTCCCACTGAGTACCACTCTTGTTTAGGATGGAGGGAATTAGCAGAGATCCAAGAAGGCACACTGATCGTTGTATTGTCTTGCTGAGCACCATACAGCCTGTAAGGAAATCCATTGTCGACTACCACGCCATACAACTCCGCCGTAGGTTGATTATAATAAGTGGACCAGCTTTTACCATTGTTCAAAGTGACCTGCGCACCTCCATCATCTCCGACCACCATAATCTCTGGATTCTCAGGATTGATCCAGAGGTCGTGCACATCACCATGAGGCACCTGTATGACTTCGAAAGTCTTACCTGCATCTATGGATCGATAAAGTCTCGTATTGAGAGCGTAGACCGTATTAGCGTTCTGAGGATCGGCTACAACATGAGTGTAGTACCATGCGCGCTGTCTGAGTTTATTATCTTGATTAGTGCGTTTCCAGGACTTCCCTGCATCATCAGTTCTATATACCCCTCCTGCAGGTTCTGCTTCTATGATGACCCACGCGCGATCAGGGTTGGCTGGGGATATGGTGACGCCTACTTTACCTACCATCCCTTCTGGTAGACCACCCTCAAGCTTTTTCCAAGTATCGCCGCCATCCATTGTCTTGTAGACTCCACTTTCTTCACTACCGCTGACCATCGACCACGGTTTGCGTTCAGCTCGCCACATGCCAGCGTATATCTCTCTTGGGTTACTCGGATTCATAGTCAAGGAAACTCCTCCCGTCTCATCTGATAGATACAAGACATGCTCCCAGTTCTGGCCTCCATCCTCTGACCTAAATATCCCCCGTTCCTTATTGGAACCAAAGATATGACCTAAGGCCGCTACATATACCAAGTTAGGATCTTTAGGATGTACCCGGATCTTTCCTATTTGTCCAGCTTCTCTTAATCCGCTAAACGCCCACGTTTTGCCGCCATCCATCGACTTATATACACCTCTTCCTGCAGAAGTATTTCCTCTAGGGTCTGCAGATCCCGCACCTACGTAGATAATAGTAGGATCAGCATCCGCTATAGCAATAGCACCTATCGAGCCTCCGAAGTAACCATCAGTGATGTTGTTCCAAGTACCACCTGCATCATCTGATTGCCAGACACCTCCACCTGTCGTACCCATCAAAAACTGAAAAGGACGATTAGGATATCCTACAACTGCAGTAGAACGCCCACCGCGATATGGACCAACATTACGAAAGCTCATACCTGAGTAAAGGGAGGTATCGAAAACCATGTTAGCATCTGTCTGAGCATCTGCTGAATCTGCAAAAAACGTGAGAGAGAGGAGTAAAAGGAAAGCTAGGAAAAGGTTCTGCTTAGTCATCGTTGTACTTTTAATTTTTTAGAAGCTTTGACTAAAATAAGATTTCTTGCATAATTTATTGAATGACTATGAATCATCTGTTAGATGATGTCATTGATTATCTATAAATCGGCGCTAAAACTAATAAAATGACAAATTCATTCATTAAGCATATCAATAAGTTAGCTCAATAAAAAATGCATTCAAACCGAAACGGTCTTCTTACCTTTAGAAGCTAAACTAGCTAGTTTGAAAATAGAGACAGAGCAAAATCTCAAGGCTTTCTTCGATGCCAACTATCGCAACTCCGTAATCAGCGCTAATCGGATCCTTAATAATCAAGCGGAAGCTGAAGATGTAGTGCAAAACTGTTTGATAAAGCTATGGGATAATCGAAGCCAACTCAAAGAAGGTACTATCGGTGGATACTTTGCTACGATGGTAAGGAATCGTTGTCTTGATAGCCTAAGAAAAAAGAAACCTGTCTTAGTTGAGCTAGACGATGTCCAATTGACTTCTGATGATCACTCACAGCTGGAGCATGATGAGCTAAAGGCCAAAATAGACAATGCGATAGACTCCCTACCAGAGCGCTGCAGAGAGGTATTTGTCCTAAGCAGATTCGAAAAAATGTCTCATAAGGAAATTTCTGAATCCATGGCTATATCCACCAAAACCGTTGAGAATCAGATAACTAAGGCATTAAAAGTTATCAGCTCTGCCCTAACCTCTATTTTATTTTTACTTTTTTTCAATTGAGCGTGGGGGCATAGTTACTTTTTATCGTAATGAATATAGACAGCAATAAATAATGAATCAAGATCAATACATATCACTTATCATCAAGCAACTCTCTGAATCGCTTAGCGCGGAAGAAGAAAAGCAGCTAAGTGAATGGGTATCTAAAGATATTGCGAATAGCAAGTTGAAAGACAAGCTTTCAGCAAGTTGGGATAAGGCTGATCATTACAAAGAAGATATCTCTTTAGATGAAAAAGATGCATGGAGTAATATCTCAGCTAAACTTAATAAGGGTGCTTCTAAAGCAACAAACCCTTCTGAGATCAATATCATTCCTATCTGGAGAAGACCATTGTCGATAGCAGCTTCGCTTTTAGCATTGATAACCTGCTCTTGGTTCTTGCTGTCCGACGTAGGTGGTCAAACCGTCAACTATAGCACGAATGCAAATGAAACGCTAGATATAACCTTACCAGATGGATCATTGATCAATCTTAATGAAAATAGTCAATTAGCTTATGTGGAGGAAGATGGCAAAAGAAATGTAAACCTCAGCGGAGAAGCCTTCTTTGATGTAAGTCATGATGCAGCTAATCCTTTTGTTGTAAAAAGTAATAATACGACTACAACGGTTTTAGGTACTCAATTTAATATCAATGCTAGTTCGAATCAAGTAACAAAAGTGAGTTTGTTCGAAGGAAAAGTTTCCTTTGAAGTAGCTGACCAAGAAAGCACCATTCTTATGCCTGGAAATATATTAACATATGGAAAAGGAGAAAACAAGACAGAAGTACGATCATTTGAAAATGAGAATGCTATAGCATGGAAGACTAAGGAATTCAATTTTAAGAATGAAAAATTAGAGACTGTAATTAAGACCCTTGAGACCTATTTAGATAAAAAGCTCTACATTAAATTGAATGGTAATGCTTGCTTATTCACAGGGAAATTAGTAGAGCCGAATTACGATCTAGTGAGAGACATGCTAACATCTATTTATGAATTTAGCATGGAAAATATCAATGGCAAGGAAATCATCAATATTAAAAATTGTGAGTGATGAAAAGAAATTACCCTAACGAAATGATAAATTTTTACCTCACAAAATTCACTGTAAATCATGAAGAATTATTATGTCCTAACCTTAATAATTCTCTGAAAAAACCCTGATCAAATGAAACGTTTATTTCCACTAATATTGGCTTGGTTAATATCCAGCCTTGCGATAGCTCAATCAATACCCGAACATCAGGTAACCCTAAGCTATGAAGATTCTACAATTGAATCTATCTTATCAGATATCAGCGAAACCTATGACCTACAATTCTCGTATGGGAATCTAGATCTAGATAAAAAGATTGACTTCTTCCATGATGGAACGCTAGAAAATGGACTGATAAAACTCTTTGAGAAGAGCAGCCTGGTGTACAAACTCATAGGCAATCAAATAGTACTAAAGAAAGACATCCCAATTGGACAGCCTATCAAAGGAATGGTTATAGACCTTGACAGTAATACTCCTCTTATTGGCGCTAATGTCGTTGTCTTAAATTCTGAACCACTAGTAGGAAGCAGCACGGATCTCGATGGCAACTTTAGATTAGAGAATTTAAAAGTAGGAAGATATGACATTGCCATAGAGTATCTAGGCTACGAACCTCGAGTTATCAGGCAAGTCCTCGTTACAACAGGCAAACAGGTATTCCTGAACATAGAACTCAAAGAGTCCACTCTAAAAATGGAAGAGGTAGTGATCATTGCTAAACAAAATACTGCTGAGCCTTTAAATGACATGGCAACTACTAGCGCAAGATCATTCTCGGTAGAAGAAGCAACAAGATTTGCAGCTGCTGTGTCTGACCCAGCGCGTATGGCTTTAAATTTTGCAGGTGTAACAGGAAACGGTGATGACTTGGATAACGAAATTGTAATAAGAGGCAACTCTTCTAAAGGTCTCTTATGGAGGCTTGAGGGTATCGAGATCCCGAATCCAAATCATTTTAGTGACCTAGGAAGTGGTGGTGGCAGCGTGAGTATGTTGAATGCAAGTATGCTATCCAATTCAGATTTTTATACAGGTGCATTCCCAGCTGAATTTGGCAATGCATTAAGTGGAGTGTTCGATCTCAAACTCCGACGAGGAAATAATGAAAAAAGAGAGCATAGTTTCCAGATAGGCACACTAGGTATCGAAGCATCATCAGAAGGCTATCTTAAGAAAGGGTCCAAAGCATCCTACCTAGTAAATTATCGCTACTCCACTATCGCATTAGTACAGCAACTGATCCCTACTGTCGCAAGCGAAAAAACTTCCTTCCAAGACTTATCCTTCAAAATAAATATACCAACTAAAAAAGCGGGCGTATTCTCGATTTTCGGACTTGGGGGTTACAATAATGTATTAGAAGAAATGCAAGCTGACACTTCCAATTTTGTTATATCCTCACAGCTACAAGAATTTACCGAATCACAAGGAATGGGCGTCGTCGGACTAACCCACAATTATGTCATCAACGATAATAGCTACTTAAGGACATCACTGGCAAGTTCTATTTGGGCATTTAAAGACAAGACAATAGAACTAAATCCAGATAAAAACTTTTCGCCTGAAGTGGTAGACATATCGGATTTCAAAGAGTATGACACTGCCTTTAACATGCTTTATAATGTGAAGCTAAATGCACAAAATACGTTTAGAACAGGCTTCTCACTGCGACATAAGACCTTTGACTATGATTATAGTTCACTCGCAGAAAATGAGCAACTATTAACTTTTTTAGAGAATAATGGAAGTTCTCAGCTATTCGACTTTTACATCCAATGGAAATATAGGATCAATGAAAAATGGGAATTGAACTCAGGTATAAATGTTTCCCACTTTTTATTGAACAACACTTCTGGAGTAGATCCGAGAATCGGATTAAAATATCAATTTAAACCAAATCAAAGTGTGAGTATATCCACTGGTCTTTACTCTAAGCCAGAGCACGTATCAACATATCACATAGAAAGAAAGATTCTGAATGATGATCGTATACGCCCAAACTTTAACCTTCCTATGCTTAAGGCGATACACTTTGTAGGGGCTTATGGCATAAGCTTGAATAATGGAATAAGATTTAAGAGTGAGTTATACTATCAGTACTTATACAATATTCCAGTAGGGACTAAACCCAACAGCTTTTTTTCAACATTGAATACTAGTAATGTTTTCAATCTAATATTTAGCAATGATCTAGATGGTGCAGAATTAGCATCAGAAGGAAGCGGTAAAAACTATGGGCTAGATCTAACACTCGAAAAGTCATTTAGCAAAGGATATTACTTCATGACCACTGGTTCTATCTTTGATTCTAAATTCACAACACAGGATGGTCGAGAGTTTAACACGAGGTATGCTACGAATTATGTAACCAATCTTTTGGGAGGCAAAGAATGGATCGTAGGTGATCGGGCAAAAAACATCCTTGGCTTTAACGCAAAGTTCAACTATGTAGGAGGATTAAGAACGACACCTATCCTAGAAGAAGAATCAAAACAGTTAGGCTTTACAGTTAGAGATGATCTACGATATAATGATATCAGAAGACCAGCATATTATCGATTAGATGTAGGTATTTCATATAAGATAAATGCAAAAAGCGCAACGCACACTTTTAGTGCCGATCTTCAAAATGTAACAAATAGGATGAATATTGCCGGAAGGTTTTATAACCCTATTATTGGAGAGTTTGTAACAGCAAGACAAAATGGGTTACTCCCATTTATTAACTATAGAATTGAATTCTAAGTAAGGCACCCGATATTGATCGGAGGCTAAATAAATTATATAAAACACAGATCTATCAAGTATCCCCGAGCGGTCATGCTATCACTCGTAACTAAATAAGTATGTCCAAAAGAAAATATTTTACTAACCATAAAATCTAATAACAATGAAAACGATCAAATTAAACCTCACTCTATTAGCAGTATCAATTGTATTGATATCCAGCTGTTCTAAAAGTCTAACTGTTGGCTCATCTGAGATCATAGAAGAAGAGCGATCGGTAACAGACTTTGAAAATGTGGTGATAGAAGGAGTCTATGATACTAAAATAATCCATGGAGACAAACATGGAGTCAGGGTAATAGCAAATGATAATATTCTTGACAACATAAATACCAACGTGAACAACAAAACGCTAAAGATCACAATGGATAATGGAGCGTATGAGAATATAAATATCGATTTGATCATCACTATGCCAACCATCAAAGAAATTACCAAACGAGGAGTTGGCGCTACCAGAATGGAAGGATTCTATGAGCTACAAGGGTTAGAGATAAATCATTATGGAGTGGCAAGTTTTTCATTAGAAGGTTCTGTAGATAAGCTAAGCCTAAATAAATCGGGTGTAGGATCTTTTGATGCATTTGATCTCAAAGTGGAGACCTATGTAATAGAACAAAATGGAATAGGAAACACAAGGCTTACTTGCAGTAAATCATTATCAGGAGAACTTACTGGCATAGGGAATATCTATTATAAAGGTCAGCCAAATATTGATATGGATGTAACGGGTCTAGGCAGGGTCCAGGATGCTAATTAGACTATCTCCAGTATTGTAGACGATCATAAAACTTTATAAAATAAAATTAATTTAAAAATCTAAAATTATTTATCATGAATTCAAAAAGTATAATTTTTAATCTTTTCCTAATTACGTTTATCTCTCTAATAGGATGTAGTAAAGGCACTTATCGATTCAACGGATCAGACAACATTATAACTTTAACTCGTAACCTTCCATCGTTTACGAAAATTGTTGCCAATGATTCGTTCGAAGTCAATGTGAGCCAAAACACCAAGCAAATTGTTGATATTATGGTCAATGACAATCTTCAAGACCAGATAATTACAATGGTTGATGGCAGTACATTATTCATATCACTTGCAGATGGAAGTTATACGAATGAGACTTTCATAGTAAATATCGAATTACCCATTCTAGAGAGACTCGAACTAAACGATGATTGTCATGGCGAGGTAAACTTCACTGCAGATCAACTTGAATTTGAAGTCGATGACTCATCTGAATTAAGTTTAACAGGGTCTGCAGAAATACTTAATTCAATTATCAATGATGATGGAAAAATAAATGCTTTTTCATTTACAGCTGCAGTTGTAAATGCATCAGTAAAGGATGATTCTGAATTAGAAATAACTTGTACAAAGGAATTAAATGGAACGGTAGAAGACGACTCAGAACTCAGCTATCGTGGCACACCAATTATAAATGTCAATACTTCAGACGAAGGACAGATCATAAACGCCAATTAAGATCGCTAAGGGAAAAGTAGGTAGAATAAAGGCAAAGTAAACTAGGAGAAAATAGAAATAATCGATAGGTAAAGGATTACCTAGCAAAGTCATTAGAATGAGCATTAAGAATTGTAATTTCGATATTATGATCGATAGAATTATATTCTTCATTAGTTTACTATTGCTTCCCTTACTCAACATTGACGCACAAGATGTACCATTGAAAATAGGTGTAGTCGGACTATCGCATGGACATGTAGGATGGATACTTAACACCAAAGATCGTGAGGACATTAAAGTGGTAGGATTTGTAGAGTCGAACCAGGTGCTCATAGCCAAGTATGCGAGAGAATACAATTACCCGCTTAGTATGTTTTACACATCTATCGAGGAGATGATCAGAGATACAAAACCAGAAGCCGTTACTGGATTTGGTGATACCTATAGTCATCTAGGTATTGTCCAAGCTTGCGCTCCTAAAGGCATACATGTGATGGTAGAAAAACCATTGGCAGTAAATCTTGATCATGCAAAGCAAATGGAGTCGCTAGCTATTAAGCATAAGATACATCTACTGACCAATTATGAGACCTCATGGTATCCGACAAATCATAAAGCTTACGAACTACTCAAAGAAGGCGCAATAGGAGATCTACGTAGAGTCATCATAAGAGATGGGCATAGAGGGCCAAAGAAGATAGGTGTCAGTAAGGAGTTCTTGAGTTGGTTGACCGACCCAGTACTTAATGGCGGGGGAGCAATCATGGACTTCGGTTGTTATGGCACTAACCTGATGACTTGGATCAAGCAAGGTGAAAAACCAAGTAGCATCACAGCAGTCACCCAATCCTTACAATCAGAAAATAATCCCAATGTCGATGACGAAGCCACTATCATCCTCACCTATGAAAGCACTACCGCAGTATTAGAACCTTCTTGGAACTGGCCCATCGGAAGAAAAGATATGGAAATGTATGGATTGACAGGAGCTATCTATGCTGACAATAGGTATGACTTGAGAGTAAGGATCGCTGAAGGCTATGATGGATATGATGAGACCATTTATAAGCTGGAAGATACTGGTGCTCCGCACGAAGACCCATTCGCATATCTCGAAGCGGTGATCAGGGGTAAGGTAATAATGAAACCGTATGACCTCTATTCCCTAGAGAACAATATGATCGCTATGGAGATATTAGACGCTGCATGTCGCTCTGCAAAAGTGAAGAAAACAATCATACTCAAGGATTAAATATGATCATAAGACCCGCTATAGCAAATGACCTCAAGGGAGTAGCAGAGATATACAATAGCTATTTAGGCAAAGCTACTATGGACTTAGAACTAGCTACCGCAGAATCCTATAGAAAATACTTAACCGCAGATAGAGAAGCTTTATATATTTCTGAAGTAAATAACGAAATAGCAGGATGGTCCCTCATCAAAAAATATAGTGATAGGATAGGATATGCTAAGAGTTGTGAAACATCTACTTTCCTATCAAGGTCATATATCGGCAAAGGGTACGGGACAGAACTGAAAAAATATAACATGCAAGCTTGCAAAGACCTAGGCTACACTCATCTAGTAGCTAAGATCATGTCGATCAATAAAACAAGTATCAACTACAATCTAAAGCTAGGATACGAGATCGTAGGAGAGCAAAAAAATATCGGCTATATCAATGGAAAGTATCATAATGTAACGATCATGCAATACAACTTCCCAATAGCTCAGGATGATTAATAAAATCTCATTCGTTCCCTACCCCACTTTAGAAACGGATAGATTAATACTCCGACGATTGACATCGCGAGATGCCCCAAATGTTTATTTTATGCGTACTGACCCGCAGGTCAACAAATACATAAAAAGGCCTGTACCAACAGATACCAATGCTGCAAATAATTTCATAATCAAGATCAAGCAACGACTAGCTCTTAACGAGAGTATCTACTGGCCTATCACCCTCAAAGGAAAGAATGAGATGATCGGATCAATAAGTCTATGGCACTTTTCTGCAGATAAAAGAACAGCTGAAGTTGGATATGAACTCAACCCAATCTACCATGGCCAAGGATACATGTCAGAAGCATTTCGTATTGTTATAAAGTATGGATTTGAAACACTAAAACTCCATACGATCACAGCATATACGCACAGAGAAAATGAAGCATCTATCAAGCTGCTGAGTAAACATGGCTTTGGCCTTCTTACTGATAAGTTAGATGAGAATAACAAGAATAATATCATATTTTCTATTAATCGGCAATTTGCACATTAAAATTAAGCAATGATGCAACCTTTAAAAATTCATGCAGTCTTTGAAAGTATTAAGGTTATGAAAAGCAATTCTTCATAGATGTATATTATAAACCAACCTTTAAATCACAAAAATGAAACAAATACTACTTTGCATTTTATTCACATGCTTCTTCACAGCAACAAATGCGCAAGAAGAAACTATGCAACTGAGTGACTTCAACAAATTATCCGTAACTACTAACATCAAGATGGAACTCATAAAGAGTGACGAGACTAAAATGGAAATTGAAATCATTAAAGGAGACAGATCAGAACTAAAGATCGAAGAAAACGGAAAACATTTAAAAGTCTACATCAAAGGCAAAAATAAATGGGGTGGCTCTAAAACGAAAGCTAAATTAAAACTATACTTCACAGAATTAGATGATATTTCTGTAGGAGCAAGCGCAAGAGTTTTTTCGGATGATGTGATCAAAAGTGATGATTTTGATGCTGATGTATCTAGTAGTGGTAGTCTTAACTTAAGCGTGGAAGCTAATTCGTTGGACTCTGATATAAGTTCGAGTGGAACATTGGAGATAAAAGGCGCATGTAATAGTGTTGATATTAATGTAAGCTCAAGTGGGTCTTTTAAAGGAGCCTACCTAAAAACTAAAACCGCTGATCTTAATGCAACCAGTTCGGGTTCGATCAAGATATGGGTTACAGAAAGCATAGAAGCTAACACCTCATCTAGTGGATCTATCAAATACAAAGGAAGTCCATCAATAAAAGATATAGACCGAAGTATATCTGGCGGATCTATTAAATCAATCGATAATAACTGATAAAAGATATCTTTTCTCAAAAACAAAAGCCTCTAAAATTTAGAGGCTTTTGTTTTTTAACTAATTAGTGCGTCTATTTTCTTTCTCAGCGTGTGCTCTGATGCAAGACCATTTATACGATCCTTGATCTTAGACCCCTCACCAAAAAATAAGGTTGGAATACTTCTGATATTAAATTTCGTAGCTATATCTTTTTGTTCATCAATATTGACTTTTACGATCTCAACATCCGCCTTGTACTCTCCTGCCAGCTTATTCACTGTTGGTAAAAGCGTCTGACACGGCCCACACCAATCAGCATAGAAGTCTATGACATATGGCTTTTCTCCTTGGACGAGTTCGTTAAACTCTTTGTTAGATTTAATAGATCTCATGATGTTAATTTTATGATTAATAATTAGTACAAATATGAGCCACATCTTGCTCCAACCAATTGTTCAAACTTCCTGATTAGTTAGCGAGACTTCCTTAATACATAAATTACCTAACTATCAGCTCCAAAATACACTGTGCTCTTCCTATTTTGTGGCATGAGGAGAATTGACCACATAGCGTATGCCGTCCCTAACCTAGCCGACGGTATCAAGCATTTGCAGGAATTATTAGGGTGCGAGGTTATAGTCGGAGGTAGACATCTCAATAATGGTACGCACAATGCACTTATCAATCTGGGTAATGAGATCTATCTAGAATTAATCGCAACCGATATAGAAAACAAAGACGTAGAAGGTCCTAGATGGATGGCTGTAGACCTAGTCGAAGAGCCAAGAGTTACAAGATGGGCTCTGAAGTCTAATGATCTCAACGCAGACCTAAATGCTTTAAAGGTTTTTAACCCTGACCTTGGCAACTCCTTCGAGGGGTCTCGAAAAAAACAGGACGGCTCATTGCTTAAGTGGCATATGGCGCTGCCCCTTCCTGCACCAGAGATTGAGCTAGCTCCATTTGCGGTCGACTGGAAGGATTCAATACACCCAACTAGATCGCTAACTGCAGAATGCGAACTGATATCTATAGAACTCATACACCCTAACCCAACAATTTACGCTCAGCTGTTCGCTGCACTTGATATAGAACTAATGATTTACCAAGGTGTTAGTACCAAAATAAAACTTGAGATCAACTCCCCAAAAGGAATCATAGAAATAGCCTAGAGAACAATGAAAAACAACGCACAAGATTACGAACTAATAGCTACAGAAGTCTTAGCTCTACTAAGAGACTATATCTCCACAAGTCAAGCTGGAGAAGGAAAAGTCCTAGACCAAATACCCGCAGCCGCGCTAGCTAAGAAACTACGCATCACAGAAACTATTAAAAAGGGAGACCTTGAAGTAAATGATGTCAAAAATATAGTACTACCCTATCTAGAGCATTCGCAGCACATGCTGCATCCGCACTTTGTAGGTCATCAAGTGGCTGTCCCACATGCTGCAGCAAGCATAGCTGATGTGATACACGGGGTCATTAATAATCCTATGGCTATCTATGAGATGGGACCTTCTGCATCTGTCATGGAAAGAGCGATGACTAACTGGTTACTTAAGCAAGCAGGGTGGTTTCATCATGATGATATCTGCAATTTTGACCATCATAGTAAAAGTGGTGCTGGAGTCTTTACACATGGAGGATCTATGGCTAACCTAACCGCTCTACTCAGCGCAAGAGCAGCCATTGCTCCTGAAGCATGGTCAGAGGGCACGCCTAATGATCTGGTGGTATTAGGTTCTGAGCTTTGGCATTATTCTGTAGCTAGAGCCATATCAATCATGGGTATGGGTAGCAAGAATTTCCTACCTGTAGATGTAGACCATAATGGTGTGATTACTTTACAAGGTCTCAAGAAAGCATACCAATCTGCAATAGATGATGGGAAGCGAATAATGTGCGTAGTTGCAAATGCTTGTACAACTGCTACAGGACTTTACGATCCGATCGATGAGATGGCAGACTTCTGCAATGAGAAAGGTATTTGGTTTCATGTAGATGGAGCCCATGGAGCAGCAGCACTTATCAGTCCTGAGAATAAACATCTGATGAAAGGTGTAAGTAAAGCGGATTCTCTTATATGGGATATGCACAAGATGATGCGTACTACAACCTTAAGTGCGGTAGTTTTATTTAAAAATCCGCAGCACATGGCGTCTACCTTCCAACAAGAGGGAAGCTATATTTTTCATGATAAAGAGAAATTAGGATTTGATGTTATCTCTTATGCGTTAGAATGTACTAAGTCTGAGCTTGCTACTAAGTTATTTTGGGTTCTCGCAGCTGAAGGGGAAGCAGGACTTAGTAATTATGTCACTCATCAGTATGCTATCACAAAAGAGTTTCACGACTTAGTAAATGACCAACCTGATTTCGAATGTCCTTACTATCCTGAATCTAATATCCTATGTTTCAGATACATTGGCGAGGGTCAGAGCGATGAACTACAGTTAAAAATCAGGAATAAAATCGTCCTAGACGGTTACTCCTACATCACCTCTTGCGATCTTAATGGAGAGAAATTTTTGAGATTTACTATTATGAATGACTTAACCACCAAAAAACATATAGTCAAAATACTAAATGATATTAGAAAGTTGGTTTTAGACTTAAGCCCTACTTTATAGAATACTACTTATTGAGCTCAGCTACTAATTCAGATAATTCATCATTAGCCGTAATAGTTATAGAATTCTCAAAAGACTTTATGGCAGCCATCGTATCTCTTTGCGATAGTTTGAAATGTCCATTTGCTAAGTGAACGAAAGGACTCGTTGGATAATTTTTCAAATTAAGATCATACAGTTTAGCTCCTAGATCAGGCTCACCATTGTATCCAAAGCCCATACCCCATGCATTGATGTAGCTTTCGAGGGGTTTCACTTTGTATCCCATCTTATCTGATATTTTTTGATAATGATACTCTATTGCTACAATTATATCTTCCTTTCTCTGAGGAGAATCTTCGTCATAATAAGCTACCATCTTTTCAAAATGATAACCTTCATAAATATGCTTAAGACCATTAGGAAATCCTATTAGTGGAACTGTAAAATGATTTTCTTTCCATTCTAGATCGTGTTTTACATCTAATCCAGATGGTGTTACCTTATCAAGTAGATCATAAAACTTTAAAAGACTACCTGTTTGCATCACAAGCTCCGAAGTATCAGACCTTACTTCATCAATGGTCACATCTTTGAACCCAGGACCCGCCCCAACTATGTATAGTTGCTTACCTTCGAAATTTTGATTTCTAATGGCCTCACTAGCCTTGTCCAAAAAATGAGGACTATCATACCCCATGGAAGGATCAATAGCTATATAATTATCAAATAAGTCCTGATGCTCTATTAAAGTATTCATAGTGAAAAGTCCTCCATATGAGTGACCTGCTAAAGTAGTGTAAGGAGCTACTGGATATTTAATATTGATATAAGGCATTAACTCATCTTTGATGAATTTTGCAAATAGATTTGCTCCTCCAGTACCATTGATGCTATCCTGTGTTAGATCTGCTTGGGGAGGTGTCAAGTCATAATTTCGGTTGGGATTTCTGATACCGACTACGATGTGCGGAGGACACTGATCATTTGCACTAAACCGAGAGCTTAACTGATCCATGATTCCTACCAAAGGAAGAAAATGACCATCAGCATCTACAATATAAATTACTGGAAACTTCACATCGGTTGTATCCATTCCATAAAACTCTGACGGGACATGAACCCATACTTCCCTTTCCTCTCCAAGTATTTTTGAACTAATCCTTTCAATAGAAGCTAATGAAAGTTGATCGTCAATATTATTTCGTCTTTGGGATGAAGAGTCGGTATTTGTTTTACAGGAGAAAAAGACCAGTAAAAGTGTAATGAGAAGGATTAGTAATAGAGTATTTCTTCTCATTGGAACCTATTGTTTTTGGAATGTATAAATGTGATTCATTGTATACCTATATAACCCACGCTTATGTTACTATGTTTTAAAACTAGAGAACAAATATTCCGTTAGGAATTAGACAATTGTAAATATTACAAACTTGCCAATTCATAAATATTTTCAGATTGTTTTCTATTGATTGAGGAAGGTGTTAATCGAAGGATATGACTGCGTAATCCTATTGCTCTTTAGGATAAACATCACCCACGGTCAGGATGTCTACCCCACTCATACCGCTTAGATTCATCAACCTTTTCTTCCTTAGTTGCACAACTAAGAAACACGGCACTACTAGCGAAAAACAACATAAAAGCAACCTTGATCTTATCCAGCATAGATAGATATTTTTTTAGGGTCTATCCACCATAGCAGGTATCGCTTGCCCCTCGATATAAGGCGCTCCCGCCTCCTGCAATTTACGCTCTAGTGCCGGCATATCTTTTTCATCTAGTTGTTTTATTAGTGGTGTTATTTTATTCAACTCTAGTCTTGCTATTTTTAGGCTTTCGCGATGCATATCAGTAGGGCCATAAGTCGTAGATAGCGCCCGAGATGCTACTCTTAATCTACTATTGATCGTTGGGTCATTTCGCTCTCCTACTTCTTCTTTTATCGGATTACCATTAAGCAATAAGACATATTCATCTATTTTTTTCTTAAGCCCATACATCTCTTCGTTGATGGGTCCAGCATCTATACTCGCCCGTTCTACTGCCGTTGCTATAGCACCTAGCTTAGCTCTATTTTTCCTGATGGCACTTGATATTGCAGCGTGTTGATTCCTTAGACGACCTAGCTCTACTGCAAATCTTTGGTACTCAGCAGACGTTGCTCCTTCGAGCGTACCCTCGCGTAGCATCTTTACATTAAACGACTTAGGACCCACTAGTTCTGTGACTACTCCATTTACTTCCTTCGCCATGCTCACTGTATAGCTTCCTGGTGAAGCCATATGTCCCCTATTAAATCTCGCTCTCCAAGGTTCATTGCCACCTCGACTATTCGGATTGATCGCTCTCTGCGAAGCATGTCTTAGGTCCCAAGAAGTTTTTCCAACTCCCTTCTTAGCAGGTGCACTGAATTTACGTACGACATCTCCTCTTTTATCTTTTATTGTAAACCACAGCTTTGGTTTCGTCTGTTGTTTTTCTTCTAGCAAAGTATCCCATCCTTGAAAGGGTACATCCTTACCATCTGCCGCTAGTTTTTTCTCTGCCTTTTTTCGGTTTGCAGATAGATTCACAAAATCATCTTTGATGTGGTAAACGAACTGCGCTCCAAAGTCAGGATTCTCTGCAGTCCATAATTCTGCACCTCTATTTCCTTTTTGATTTCTATTGACAAAAAGCTTTGCATCTCGGCCCGTCAGCAATTGATCAGCACCAGTAAAATCCTTACTCATATTGCGCATCGCGCTATAATCATCCAACACATAAAATCCTCGTCCAAAAGATGCAGCTACTAGGTCATTTTCTCTTTTCTGTATTACTAGATCCCTGAAAGAAATTGTCGGACTACCCTTTAGCTTCTCCCACTTAGCACCTCCATCAAGTGTTGCGTAGACTCCAAACTCTGTAGCGGCAAACATAATATTGCTGTCCTCATGATCTTGCACCACTCTCCACATCAGCGTCCGGTCTGGAATGTTATTACTTATCGATGTCCATGTAGCCCCTTTATTTATACTCTTATAAAGATATGGTTGATAGTCGCCATTCTTATGATTGTCCATAGTGACATACACCGTGTTAGCATCATGCAAGTCTGCTTTGATGTCATTGACAAATCCTCGATCAGGTCCTCCTGGTAAGCTACTCACATCTATCTTTCTCCAGAACTTACCTCCATCTTCGGTGACTTGTATGATACCATCATCTGTCCCAGCGTAGATCAAGTCAGCATTCATAGGAGACTGAGCAAGTGAGGTGATAGAATTATAATTGGACATAGCTCCTACATCCCAAGGATTATCCCAGCTCTGTACGTTACCCATTATCTTAAGACCTAGTCGCTCTTCATTTCTAGATAAGTCCCCTGAGATGGCCTCCCAACTGTTACCTCGATTCGTCGACTTCCATACTCGCTGAGAAGCAAACAATAAAGTCGCAGGATCATGCGGACTTACTATGATCGGTGCGTCCCAGTTAAATCTTTCGTATGGCTCGCCAGCCCCTGCTTGTGGCTGTATGAATACTTGCTCTCCCGTCTTGAGATCTACTCTGTGCATACCACCCTGCTGGGTTTCTGCATAGATGATATTAGGGTTGCCGGGTTCTGTTGCTGACTGATGACCATCTGCCCCGAGGGTCTTATACCAATCCCCATTCCTGATACCACTCCTATCATCAGTAGCCGATGGACCTCCGTGAGATCCATTATCTTGTGTACCACCAAAAATATGGTAGAACGGCTCTCTATCATCAACCGCTACTTTGTAATACTGAGTGAGCGGAAGATTATCCATAAATCTCCATGTCTCTGCAAGATCTAGACTCTCATAGATTCCACCATCAGAGCCTACCAACAAATAGTTAGGATCGTCTTTCTTAAAATTGATAGAATGATTATCTGAATGTTTGTTACTCTCATTGAGTCTTCTAAAATTCTTACCACCGTCATCCGATACTTGTATTCTCACGTCCATAAGATACAGTCTGTCATGATTATGAGGACAAGCATACAGTTCTTGATAGTAATGTGGGCCTGTAGCACCAGAGACCGCATCAGACATTTTCTTCCATGATTCACCCTGATCAAAAGATTTATATACCCCTCCTGTCGTTCTATCTAATTCTATCGCAGCATATATCTCGTCCGGTTTTTGATGAGAAAGTGCAAGTCCTATCTTTCCCAGATTAGACTTAGGTATACCACTCGTAAGTTCTTGCCAAGTCTCTCCTCCATCGCGACTTCTATGAATACCAGAACCTGGGCCTCCACCCATATAAGCAGCTACAGTCCTATGCCGTTGCCAAGTAGCAGCATACATCAGATCAGGATCTCTAGGATCCATCAGTAGGTCAGTTACACCTACCCACTCATTATCACCCAGTACCTGCTTCCAACTAGCTCCACCATCTATAGTTTTGTATAAGCCTCGCTCTCCACCTTTGCTCCATAGTGGCCCTTGAGCAGCTACATATACAACATTAGAATTAGAAGGATGCACGATTATCTTGGAGATATGCTCAGATGCCTTGAGTCCCATATTCTTCCAACTAGCTCCTCCGTCAGTAGAGCGATATACGCCATCTCCATATCCGACATGTCTGCCCCCTACATTCTCTCCAGTCCCTAGCCATATCGTCGTATGATTGTTAGGATCTATAGTGATACATCCTGTGGAATAAGATGCCTGGTCATCGAAGATCGGCTTCCAAGTAGTTCCAGCATTTTTAGTCTCCCATACTCCACCAGACCCTACTGCTACATACCAGTGATTTTCGTTATTAGGGTGTATTGCAATGTCGGCTATCCTTCCTGAACAAAAAGCAGGTCCTACACTTCTTAACTTGAAAACTGATAATGGTGAGGCTTCCTTTTTTTCCTTTTTGTTTTGGGATTGCTTATCCAATTGAGCAGAAGCTAAGCATGCTAATAAGCAGAAAATAAGAGTAGTTAAAAAATGTTTTATCATAACAGGGTATTTAGATTTAATTTATTCTTGTATTTAGTTTTTTCAATTTAATTAAGGTAGTAAAAAAGCTGATTATCCTATGAATAATTAGTGTTTTACCATCTAAATGACTTATACTTATCTCAATAAACTAATCAGGAATTAATGGCCCTCGATGAAAAGCATGTTGCACAATTTGTAGATAGGATATCTCGTATACAAGAGTTAAGTGAAAAATGCTGGAGCAATTTTCTTCTGTTGATCGAAGAAAGGACTTTATATGCTAAAGAACATTTTTCAAAAGAGCTGTCTCGCACCAAGGAATTAGGGTTTATCATCAATGGATTGGTCAGGATATATGCCGTAGATGAAGAAGGTGGCGAGTGGAATAAAAGTTTGCTTAGAGAAAACGAATTCATCATGGCGAGTATCAATCCTACACTCCCTAGCCCGGTAAATATACAGGCCGTCTTTACCACAGAGATCTTTACAATTAGCTATAGTGATTTTATGAAACTAACTATCGTATATCCTGAGATGGCCAAATTCATACAAACCCTAGCTAGCGAACATCTGGATAGAGAAAAGACTCGTAACAATTTGCTGATGATCAAAAAGTCAAATGAAAGATTGGATCATTTCAAAAGCGAATTTGCAGATATCTATGATAAGATCCCAAATGAACATATTGCTAGTTATATCGGGGTTTCTGCGGAAGATATTGATTAAGTGTATTGCTCAATACATTATTCAGCTTTGTGTTAATAAAACCTATCTTCGCCGCTCAATTTTAAGACCATCAAAGAAAACCGTACCCTTCTTGTTTTAGCTTCATTTTTTGCCATTTACTTCATTTGGGGATCGACTTATTTATTCGTCGCTTTTGTGGTGGATGTCATACCTCCCTTCTTAGCGACGGCGATGCGGTTTTTGGGTGCATCGCTTATAGTTTTCTTGATCTTATTTCTATTTAAGCTACCAAAGCAGATCACTAAGAAACAGGCCATTAATTCTATAATTGGAGGTACCTTATTCCTTGGCTTGGGTAATGGTGGTGTCGCGTTTGCATTGCAATATGTAGATTCTGGCTATACTGCATTGCTAATAGCAGCTCAGCCCTTGATCTTATTGATCATGATGTGGATCAATGATAGGAAGCCACTTCCGCTAGCTTCTTGGATAGGTGTCTTCTTGGGTATCGCAGGAATTTTTCTGCTAGTATCTCAAAACGAACTAGTCAATCGAGAAGGTCAATGGCTAGGGATGGTGATCATATTCTTCTGTCTTTTATCATGGGGGATAGGCAGCATATTCGTATCGAGAGCAGACCTTCCTAAACCCTTTCTTAACTCTGCCATCCAGATGTTTACAGGAGGAGTTATAACCGGAGCCATAAGCTTAACGATAGAAGGAACAAGCTTTGATCTATCAACAGTCGATACCAATACTTGGCTCTCACTTGGCTTCTTGATGTTCTTTGGTAGTGTGCTCGCCTTCACCGCTTTTAACTATCTACTTACCTCAGATGTCTCTCCCGAGAAAGTAGCTACTAGCACTTATGTGAATCCTATCATTGCTTTATTTTTAGGCTGGTATTTTAGAGAAGAATTAGTTACGGCGCAATCAATTATTGCTGCGGTTATCTTACTTTCTGGCGTTTACTTTATCAATACTAATAAACTAAAAGGCAGACCACTAAGGAAAAGAATCTAATTCCTAAGAATTCTATATCTTCCTATCTTAATCATATTCTCAAACGAAACATAAGCTACGATGCCTACTAACTTCTACATGTTCTTTGTTGCAGGATTAATTCCTTTACTGATCGGTTTCATATACTACAGCGAAAAAGTATTTGGTACTAAGTGGATGAAAGTCAATGGTTTTAATAAAGAACAACTTGAAGGCGGTAATATGATAGCTATTCTGGGTATATCATACCTCATGAGTGTCTTGTTTTCATTTGGATTGAGCGGTATTGTTATTCACCAAGGCAGCGTATTTCAAGTGATGATGCCGGATGTCATGGTTGCTGGGAGCGATGCAGAAAACCTATTTAATGAATTCATGGCTACTTATGGAGAATATCATAGAGGCTGGAAACATGGTGTAATTCATGGTGTTTTATTCACTATACTTATCGCCTTACCCATAATTTCTATTAATGCTTTATTCGAACAAAGAGGTTGGGCCTACATTGGAATTCATTTTGGATATTGGTTGTTGACATCAGTTTGTGTTGGAACCTTATTATGTGTCACTTTAGTTTATTGACATTTTGCTGATTATCTTCTTTTGATATTCCTCTAAAGTTCTTACATAAGAATAACTCATGAGTATTAGACACTTTAAATATTTAACTACTTGTATACTAGCAATTTTATTGAGTGCTTGTAGCCAAAGTAAAAAACTAATATCCAAGAATGATGTACGCTCCAGTGAAAAGATCATTGGTATAAAATTATCCCCGAGCGGAGTAGATACACTGATACCCTACCTATCTAGGAATCAGCAGGGCTATGATTCTCTTAGGAGCAAGAAAATCCCGTTGGATGTGCAGCCTCCGATGTACTTTGATCCACGCCCAATTGGATTTAAGATGCCGGTGTATGCGGACCCTATCAACATACCTATCGACGAGACCGCAAAACTCCCAGCAGACAGCACAGAACTAGCCTTCTACCCTATCACTAAACTCGCAGGCCTGATCAAGACTCAACAGATCAGTTCTGTTAGCTTAACAAAGTTCTATTTAGCTAGACTCAAAAAATACAACAAGCAATTAAACTGCGTAGTGAACTTCACCGAAGCGTATGCTTTAAAACAAGCTAGGAATGCAGATGCCTTACTGTCTGCTGGGACTTACCTAGGTCCGCTCCATGGAATACCCTATGGTATCAAGGACTTATTTGCACTAGATGGCTACCCTACGACTTGGGGAGCAGAGCCTTACCGAGACCAGATGATAGACCAAACTGCGACTGTGATCACAAAGCTCGAGACACAAGGAGCGGTGCTGATCGCTAAGTTGGTCAGTGGCGCACTGGCAAGAGGCGATGTATGGTTCGGTGGTCAGACAAAAAATCCATGGGACCTAGAGCAAGGAGCTAGCGGATCGTCCGCAGGCTCTGGTTCGGCTATGTCTGCTGGGCTATGCGCATTCACTATCGGTACGGAGACTTTAGGGTCTATCGTCTCACCTGCTAATCGCAATGGCGTTACAGGACTACGGCCGAGCTACGGAAGAGTAAGCAAGAGTGGCGTCATGAGTTTGTCATGGACCATGGACAAAGTGGGTCCACTGTGCAGGACTGCTGAAGACTGCGCACTAGTCTTGAATGCGATGCATGGATATGATGAGCAAGATCAGTCTACTGTAGAAATTCCTCTTGCCGCCAATCCCAAACCAATCATTGATTATAGGATCGGTTATTTAAAAACTGATTTTGATAAAGACACTACGGATAGAGCGCCTAACAATATGGCGGCATTAAAAGTATTCAGCGATATGGGTTATGAATTAGAAGCGGTAGAATTGCCTAAGGATATTCCCTACGATGGTTTTGATGTGATCTTAAGAGCTGAGGCGGGAGCATTCTTTGATGAGCTAGTCAGGTCAGGAGGCGTCGACAAGATGGTAGAGCAGACAGTGAGATCTAGAGCTAATTCTTTGCGTCAAGCTCGATTCATCCCTGCTATCGAGTATATACAAGCTAATAGGCATCGAAGTATTTTGATACAGGAATTCCATAAAGTTATTTCTCAATACGATGTGTTGATCGCTCCTACTTTTGGCGGGAGGCAATTGTTAACTACTAATCTCACTGGCCATCCTAGTATCTGCTTGCCTAATGGTTTTGATGATAAGGGGCATCCCACTAGTATCACGTTAATAGGTAATCTCTATGATGAGTCTTCTATAATCAATCTTGCAAAAGCTTTTCAAGATGTTACAGATCATGAGGAAAAATTTCCGCCCTTATTTTCCAACCAATAGATAGTATGCGAGTAGCGGTAATAGGTGGAGGCGCAGCAGGTTTTTTCGCGGCAGTAAATGTCAAAGATAACTACCCTACTGCTGAGGTGACGCTTTTAGAAAAGACCACAAAGTTACTTGCGAAAGTAAGTGTCTCAGGAGGCGGGAGATGTAATGTCACTAATGGTACTACCTCGATAAAAGAGTTGTGTGATGGTTATCCCAGAGGTGCAAAGCCATTAAAAAAGCTATTTAAAATATTCAAGACAACTGATACGAAGGAGTGGTTCGAGTCAAGAGGTGTGCCGCTAAAAACAGAAGATGATAACAGAGTTTTTCCTGTATCAAATAATTCGCAGTCTATCATTGATTGCTTAATGCAAGAATGTCAAAAACTAAAAATTGAGATACGGACAAAAGCCAATGTCACAAAACTTGAACCTGAAGGCGATAAAATGGTTTTACATTTTCAGGATGAATCTGAAAAAGTTTTTGATAAAGTGATCATCGCTTCCGGGGGCTCGCCTAAAAGAAGCGGCTTAGAATGGTTAGGTGAGCTAGGTCATCAGATCGTTGATCCTGTTCCTTCCCTATTTACTTTTAACATGCCGAGCGAATCCATAAAAGAACTCATGGGTGTCGTTGCAGAAAATACGATAGTAACCATAGAAGGTTCAAAACTAAGATCTACCGGCCCGATACTAATTACCCACTGGGGTATGAGTGGACCTGCTATCCTCAAACTCTCATCCCTAGGTGCTAGAGAATTATATGAGAAGAAATATAAATTCACCGCACAGGTAAACTGGGTAAAAGAAAATAATCAAGACCACGTGAAAGAGGAATTGATGGCTATTATATCATCGCATCCTAAAAAACTATTGCAAAATATAAAACCATTTAATCTACCTAATCGACTCTGGCTTTTCTTACTTGCAAAGTGTGAATTCTCAGAAACAAAGATATGGGCCGAACTAGGTAAAAAAGGAGTTAATAAGATGATCAAACACTTATGTAACGATACCTATCAAGTAAATGGTAAGACCACTTTTAAGGAAGAATTCGTCACTTGTGGAGGCGTAAGCTTAGACAGTATCGATATGCTAACTTTACAAAGTAAGCGTTGCAACAACATCTACTTTGCTGGAGAGGTGATCGATATCGATGGCATAACTGGAGGTTATAATTTTCAAGCGGCTTGGACGACTGCCTTCATAGCTAGCAAACTTGGCGTTACTAAAAATCCCTAAAAATAGGGATACCGAAGTGTAGATTTAAAAACTATATTTAATTTATCGTTGAGCAGCTTCTCCTAATAGATTAGTAAGAGATAGCAAGGTTGAATGGTTAATAGTTTAATGTGCTTTAGTAAATTCCCGATAACATTTCGTAGTGAAAAGTTATCGGGTTTTTTGACTTTATACTGTGTATATCTTTACTGTGAGTCTTTCTAACTGGTGCATGTGCACTTCATCAGGACCTTATCTTCCTCAATCCGAATTCAGCCTTAGGCTGAATCCACCTTTCTCCATTTCACGGAGAAAGGAGAAGTTTTTATATGAACTGAGAACTAGCGGTTCTTATCATAGTAACATGCAAGTCTAAAAACTATCCCAAGTCTACTTATCAGCTTGATCCGTTTTTATACTTTATGATGTGTGCGCCTTTACTGTGAGTCTTCCTAACTGATGCATATGCACTTCGTCCGGACCATCTGCTAATCTCAGCGTCCTAGCATTCACCCAGTAAGATGCGAGTGGAGTATCATTACTTACACCCATTCCTCCATGAGCTTGTATAGCTCTGTCTACTACAGCAAGTGTCATAGATGGTGCTACTATCTTGATCATTGCGATCAGTTCTTTTGCTCCTTTAGTGCCTTCTTTATCCATGACATCGGCTGCTTGTAGTGTCAGCAATCTTGCTTGCTCTATCTCACATCTTGACCTTGCTATGTCGTGTCTTATACTGCTGAAGTCTTTGATATATCTTCCAAATGCTTCTCTCTCTGCAACTCGCTTACACATCAACTCTAATGATCGCTGTGCCATCCCTATCAATCTCATGCAATGATGGATCCTACCAGGACCAAGTCTTCCTTGTGCTATTTCAAATCCTCTACCCGCACCTAGCAGCATATTTTCTTTTGGCACTTTTACATTTTTCAAGAGTATCTCTGCATGACCATGAGGAGAGTCTAAATTTCCAAATACTGGCAACGCTCTTACAATCTCAATCCCTTCTGTATCCATAGGGACAAGTACCATACTTTGCTGACTATGCCTTGGTGCATTAGGGTCTGTCTTTCCCATCACTATCGTAACCTTACATTCTGGATCCATCGCTCCTGATGACCACCATTTCCTACCATTGATAAGCCAGTGGTCTCCCTGATCTGTGATCGAGGTCTCTATATTAGTAGCATCAGATGAAGCCACCTCTGGCTCTGTCATTAAAAATGCAGATCTGATCTCTCCATTCATCAGTGGCACTAACCATTTGTCCTTATCTGCTTGCGATCCGTACTTAGCTAGTACTTCCATATTACCGGTATCAGGAGCAGAACAATTAAAAACCTCAGATGACCATGATACTCTTCCCATCTCTTCCGCAAGGGTTGCATACTCGAGATTACTTAACCCTGGACTTAGATCACCATAGTTTTTAGGTAAGAATAAGTTCCATAAACCTGCTTCTCTAGCTTTCACTTTCAAGTCTTCCATAGGTGCCCATCTCTTCCAATTATTATTATGATCAGTGATCCAAGCCAGATAACTCGGCTCCAGTGGATACACATGATCATCCATAAATTGTTTCAACTTTTCTACTAATCCATTGACTTTTTCACTATGCTCGAAATTCATTTTTTAATTTTTATTATTTGAAAATACGAAATGTTATACCGTAGGCTTGATTATATATCCAATCTTGGGATCAAAGTCTCCTGATAACATCTTGCTATAAATATCTGATAATTTTTCTGCTCCTTCATAAGTTTCAATACTCATCCAATCTTTTGTTTCTGGGATAAACCCGTTCCAAGCATCCTTAAGTCTTTGTTGGAATCCTTCTCTACCCCAATCCTGCTGTCGCTTCTGTGCATTGGTAGGCGCAAAGAAGAATGTTCCTTTTTGGGGAAGCTTTTCTTGTCCTCTTAAGTCTTCCCAATGCACAACACCCACTAGGCAATTATACTTGAGTGACTCCCCTAAGTGAACTTGCAGATCATACTGCAATTTATGATTACCTGAAAAATCTACGATCGATGATGCTTTCTCCTTTGTGATGTTAGCATACTCGTCATAAGTTATGACACTATCATAATAACCAGATGCAATTACAAAATCCTTATTACTAGGAGAAGTAAGTCCGACAATGTCAAAACTAGCAGCTCCCGCAGTTTTACGTTTTTTAAGTAGGTGAGCTAATGCCAGTCCTGTCTTACTAGATGCACTGGTAAGGATGATCTGCTCACTCCCATAAAAATCATTATCCGCAAATTGATCATCAATCAAAAACGAAGTAGTGAACAATGGTCGCAGTAGACATTGTATATCCTCTGTCTCCTGTGCATATACAGCATCTTTTTTAGTGTTGGTGTAGTAGTTGTAGATCGGAGGTAGTGGTCTGCGATGCTCCGCACCATCTAAAAACCCAAACTCATTAACCTTTGCAGGCTCTACGATCAAATGTGAACCCATAGGATAATATCCATAGAATCGCTCACCCTCACTGAGTGCATCACTTTTAGAAGAGATGACTTTTGCAAATCCCCATCCTGGCAACTTACCTTTCCCTTCCTCGGCTTTAAAAAACTTCCAGTAACCTATCATATCACCAATGATAGCATAGGTAATATTATTAGAAGTAAAAGAGAAACGCTCTACCTCCATCAATACTTCACCATCTTTGAGCTCTTCTATCGTTGCGCGTTCTACAGCATGATCAGAATATTCCTTTCTGTTTATTATTAATTCTATTTTTTCCATTTTGTTATAGTTATTCTTCAGTTAATTATTTAAAGTTGATTGCTCGCCTAATAATTACAACTTTAAATTCTGTCTTCATCCTCTATGCAATCACGCTTATTTATTTCTATAATAAAATTAAAATGCACACATCCCACCATCAATTTGGAGCGAGAGACCAGTTACGAACTTTGATTTGTCAGACGCCAACCATATCATAGCATCTGCCATTTCGCTTACATCTCCAAATCGCTTCATCGGTATCCGTTTTTGAAATGCATCAGCTAAGCCTCCATAAGCTTCTGGTGTAAATAATTTAGTTGGTGTAAACACAGGACAAAGTGCATTGATCCTAATTCCATGTTTTGCGTATTCCATGGAAGCCGTCTTGGTCATACCTACCACCGCATGCTTACTGGCTACATAAGGAATTGCATTTGCTAATCCTTTGAGCCCTGCTATTGATGCAGTGTTGATGATCACACCCGACTTACGCTCCATCATGTGTTTAAGTTCTTCTTTCATACAATAGAACACGCCTGACTGATTCACTGCTATGACCTTGTCCCAATCATCTAGTGTAGTCTCTCCAGTTTTATTTACACCGTTACCTCCTATCCCTGCATTATTAAGCGCTATATCTATCTGTCCAAATATATTGATCGACTCTTCCACTAAATGCTTTACTTCATCATATTTAGAGACATCTGTCTTAATGAAAACCGCATTCCCTTCTTTAGCCTTGATCTCTTCTACGACCTCTCCACCTCCTTTCTCATCCATATCTGCGATCACTATATCAGCACCTTGTGCTGCAAATGCTAAAGCTGATGCTCTGCCTATCCCAGATCCTCCACCAGTAACTAGTACTACTTTTTCTAAAAACTCCATAAATTCTATTGATTTAAAACTATACTGAAAGTTAATTTATTAATAGCCAATATTCTAAAGTCACAGATGATTATACACACAACATTTAGGTTTTCAATCATTTATCCTTCCTAATTCGCCTAACTTAGAGTTTAATTTTGACACAGATCAATAAAGTAGCCGCAGTAAATAATTAATATTAGAAATCAGTTTTATAACTAGCACAAAAAATAAACAACAAATGAAAGAAGCAGTAATAGTATCAACAGCAAGAACCGGAATAGGTAAAGCATATAGAGGTTCGTTAAATAATACACAATCACCTACACTCGCAGGAGCGGTGATAGAAGCCGCTGTCAAAAGAGCAAACATAGATCCTGCAGAAGTGGAAGACTGTATCATGGGATGTGCACTGCCTCAGGGCTCCTCTAGTCCAAATATCGGCAGACTAGCAGCTCTAGCAGGTGGATTACCTACCACTGTAAGTGGGATGACCATCGACAGACAGTGCTCTTCAGGGATGATGGCCATAGCTACTGCGGCCAAACAAGTGATGTATGATGGTATGGATATCGTAATAGGCGGAGGCTTAGATTCTATATCTCTAGTGCAAAATGAGCATATGAATACGCATAGGATGATAGACAAAAAACTCCTAGCAAAACACAAAGATGTCTATATGCCAATGTTACAAACTGCAGAAGTAGTAGCAAAACGTTATGGCATCACGAGAGAACAACAAGATGCATATGGCCTCCAAAGTCAGCAAAGGACTGCCGCTGCACAGGCTGCAAATAAGTTTAGCGATGAGATCATAGACTTCACTACATCTATGGGTATCATGAATAAAGAAACTAAAGAAATTAGTTTTCAAGATGTGACACTATCCAAAGATGAAGGCAATAGACCTAGCACTAACATAGAAGGTCTAGCTGGACTTAGGACTGTAGTAGAAGGAGGAACTATCACTGCTGGTAATGCAAGCCAACTATCCGATGCAGCATCAGCATGCGTAGTCATGGACGCTAAGCTTGCTGAGCAAAAAGGGCTATCCCCACTTGGTGCTTACAGAGGTATGGCAGTAGCAGGTTGCGAGCCAGATGAGATGGGTATAGGACCAGTATTCGCAGTGCCAAAACTTCTTAAGAATGCAGGACTCAAAATGAGTGATATAGGCTTATGGGAATTAAACGAGGCATTCGCTGTACAGGTAATATACTGCAGAGATCAGTTAGGTATCGATAATGATATCCTTAACGTGAATGGAGGCGCGATCTCCATAGGACATCCATATGGAATGACAGGATCTAGAATGGTAGGCCATGCGTTGATAGAAGGTAAAAGGAGAGGTGCTAAGTATGTCGTATGTACCATGTGTGTCGGAGGCGGTATGGGTGCTGCTGGGTTGTTTGAGGTGTATTAAAGCATAAGATAATTTATAACATCGTAATCTTTATAAGTATTTATGGTTCGAAAAATTAAGACCTCTCGACTGTCTTAACTTTAGACCCACACAAATACGCTCGAGGTAAATTAAATTAACAATGTTATAAGTTTATAACATTGTTAAATTAATTTACTTTTGCTCGAAAATTAATAAAAATGAGTGCAGAAATACATACTTCAAAAGGTATCATGAAAGTAGAATTCTACGCAGATGATGCGCCGAAAGCGGTTAAAAACTTTCAAGATCTAGCAAAGAAAGGATTCTATGATGGTCTTAACTTTCATAGAGTAATACCTAATTTTATGGTTCAAGGTGGATGTCCTGATGGGACTGGAGCTGGTGGACCAGGTTATAAAATAGATTGTGAACTAGATGGTGAAAATCAGTATCATGATAAAGGTGTTTTATCTATGGCTCATGCAGGTAGAAATACAGGAGGATCACAATTCTTCATCTGTCATAGCAGAGATAATACTGCTCACTTAGATAGAAATCATACTTGCTTTGGTAAAGTGGTTGATGGGCTAGAGGTGATAGATCAGATAGAGCAAGGAGATAAGATAGAGAAGATAGTGGTTGCGGAGGTTAACTAATACTTTATTTAATCTAGTCAAAGATAAAGATTGAGTCGAGGATTTTTCCTCGGCTTTTTTTATGCCTAAACTATGTTAGAGTACCCACTCTTTCATTCTCTTGTAAGAATGAACCGCTAAGCTTCCCTTACGTTTTCTCCGCGGCTCCGTGTTAAGGCAATTATTCCCTCTGTGCCTTAGTGTCTCTTTGTTGGAAAAAGAGTTATGTTCATTCAAAGCTTAGCAAAGAAGCACTAACTCTCTTGAAAGAGAGAACCGCTTAGCTTCCGTCATGTTTCTCTGTGCCTATGCGCCTCCGCGTTCATAACTATTTTCTCTGTGCCTTTGTGTCTGTGTGTTAATTCGAACTTATTCCTGTTTAACCAACATTTTCTCCAATTCCTCTAACTCTACCCCTTTAGTCTCAGGCATAATAGTCAACGTCCAGAACAACTGCAACATCATCATAAAGGCAAAGAAGCAAAAGATCGTCGTGCCACTAAAGCTACTTATAACAGTAGGAGTAATCAAAGTGATAATAGCCGCAAACACCCAGTGCGTCCCAGAGCCTAATGACATACCTCCATCTCTAACTGTATTAGGAAATATCTCAGATATGAACACCCAAATAACTGCTCCCTGCCCTATCGCATGCGCCCCCACAAATGCAGAAACAAATGCTACTACTATGAAACCTTCTCCTCCAGAATAAAAAGCCCACGCAACTCCAAGTAGCGTTAAGATGTAGCCAAGCGAACCAATGATCATCAAAGTCTTCCTTCCCAATCTATCTATTAGATACATTCCTAAAATCGTAAATATCAAATTAACAATACCTATTGGAATAGAAGCCCCTAGCGCGCTATCCGCGGCGATACCTGCAGTTTCGAAGATCCTTGGGGCGTAGTATAAGACAAAGTTAATACCAGACGCTTGATTAAAGAAAGCAAGGAAAAACGCTAACATGATCGATTTAGAATATTTGCCTGAGAAGAGCGAATCCTTAGCTTTATTCACTAAAGAGCTTTTAATAGCAAGTACCTCCTCTTCTACATTCTGAATACCTGAGTTGATCTGCTGTAGCAGGCTTTTTACCTCTTCTTCAGAACCGCCTTTCATCATCACCCATCTCGGACTATTAGGAACTCCTAACACCATGAAAGTATAAATAAGCGCAGGCAGCGCTTCTATCCCAAGCATCCATCGCCATGAACCATCACCAATAAACTGACCGATCAGATAATTTGATAAGAAAGCGATCAATATCCCAAACACAATATTGAACTGATACAGTGCAACTAATCTACCTCTGCGGTCTGCCGGAGCGATCTCTGAAATATAGACTGGTGCCGCCACAGAAGAAGCGCCTACCCCTATCCCTCCAATAAATCTAAAAAATGAAAAAGTATATGGATCTGGGGCTAATCCAGACCCGATGGCCGAAGCGGCGTATAGAATACCAATCCAAAAAAGTGTTTTCTTACGACCGAACTTATTACAAGGGATGCCACCGAATAAAGCGCCTAGCACAGTACCCCATAAAGCCATTGACATAATGAAAGCACCATGAAATAAAGGAGTTGTATCCCAGAGTTTCTGAATCGGTTGGTCAGCGCCGGAAATAACTATGGTATCAAAACCAAATAAAAATCCTGCTAGTGCAACCACTATTGAGTAGTAAGTCAAGTTATTCTTCGCCATGAGTTGTCTTGTAATTTAGTCTAGAAAAGATAAGGAAACTTACGAACAATCCAATTGAGCTTTAAGGATCTCTACGAATCTAAATATATCAACAAACGAATTATAGAGAGGAGCTGGAGCTACTCGGATAACGTTGGGTTCTCTCCAATCTACGATCACACCATTTTCAATCAAATTATCATATAGCTGTTTAGATGTATCATCTACTTTGATAGATAGCTGGCACCCTCGACTCTCATGATCCGAAGGGGTTATGATCGTTATACGTTGGTCTTGGAGTTCATTTATTAAATATTCTAAATATCCAGTAAGCTTGATAGACTTCGCTCTCAATGAATCAATCCCTGCTTCTACAAAAATATCTAAGGATGCGCGCATACTAGACATTGCCAACACAGGAGGACAACTAACTTGCCAACTCAATGCTCCTGGGGCAGGCTCAAAATCTTCTCTCATACCAAATCGACTCTCTCGATGATGTCCCCACCACCCTGTCAGCTTTGGTATATTCTTGTCTTCTAAATGTCGCTCATGCACGAAACATCCTCCTATACTACCGGGACCACTATTAAGATACTTATAAGTGCACCATACTGCAAAGTCCACATTAGCATCATGTAAGTCTAATGGAACATTTCCGGCAGCGTGCGCACAATCAAATCCTACCTTGCAGCCTTTAGCATGACCTGCCGCAGTTATACTTTTCATATCATAGAACTGGCCAGTATAGTAATTTGTATTTCCAATTAATATTAAGGCTATCTCGCTTCCATGCTCATCGATCGTAGATCGTATATCTTCTAGTCTCAAACAATCTTCTCCTGTTCTAGGTGACAGCTTGATGATCGCTGCGCCAGGATCATAACCATGAAATCTTATCTGAGATTCTACAACATATCTATCTGAAGGAAATGCATCTGACTCTATCAATATCTTGTACCTGCTGGAAGATGGCCTATAGAATGAAACCATCATGAAATGCAGATTAACGGTCAAGGTATTCATGACTACTACTTCTGACGCTCTAGCGCCTACAACCTTAGCCATAGATGCGCTCAGATCTTTGTCTCGATCTATCCATGCACTATCTCCATTAAAATACCCCTTGATACCCATCTCAGACCAGGCAGTCATATCTTCTTCTAGGACCTTTACAGCATTTTTTGGTTGTAGTCCTAGTGAGTTACCACAGAGATAAATATAAGGGTGACCGTCTTTTTCAGGAAAGTTAAATCTAGATCTATATGCTCCTAAATTATCCTGCTCATCACATTCCTTAGCATAAGCATATTTTTTTTCGAAAGCCATGCTGCAATGATAAGACAAAGGAAGAAATAATTCGAAACATAATTTTTACCATAAAAGCATAAGACCGATTATCATAGACCACCAGAAATCCTAGACATGAAAATGGAATCACTATTCACTTAAATTCTAAAAGACAAAATAATAAACTTTCAATTTTATATATTGTATTTTTATTACATATATAAAAATATCATCTATGAGATCTAATAAATTATTTATAATTCTTTCCTGCTTAGCAAGCCTGTTTATTCTTGAGAGTTGCGCTTCTATTTTTAGCAAGAGCACCTATCCGTTTAGACTAAGTACCTCTCCTGCTGGCGTTAATGTTGTCATTAAAAACTCTAATGGTGTTGAAGTATTTAATGGTAGCTCTCCTGCATTAGTAGATCTCAAGGCAAGTGAAGGCTTTTTTAAAAAAGCTAGCTATACGGTCAATGTATTTTTAGAAGGATATAAACCTCAGACCTTACCTATCTATTGCAAAATAGATGGATGGTATTTTGGCAATTTACTGATAGGCGGATTACTGGGCATGCTTATCGTAGATCCCGCAACAGGAGCGATGTATAAATTAGAAACTGAATTCATGAGTATAACCATGGCTGAAAATACTACAGGTCAAAATAACCCTCAATTAAAGATCCTAGATATCGCAAGTATTCCTAAGGAGCTAAGAAAAGAATTGATAGAGATACATCCATAAGACTTAAGTAACATTATATTAAAACAAATAGAGCGTTTAGAATATCTAAGCGTTCTATTTGTTTTTGTGGAACTGCGGAGAGTGATTTTGACATTCGCAATGCTCATAAAATGAAAAAAGGACCCGAAATTCAAGCGAGCTTGATTTCAGATCCTCATTTCATTTTTGAATCAAATTGATTCTCTAGTGGAGCTGCGGAGAGTCGAACTCCGGTCCAGAAAAAGTACTTAAAAACTTTCTACATGCTTAGCTTGTTCTTAGATTTTCGTCCTTGAGCAGGTGTACAAGCAACCAACTCTCGGCTTATCTTCTTAATCTTCAAAATCCACTCGAAGCAGTGGATTCCTATTCTGAGTGATGTACCCGTAGTACATCTTCCATTATACACTATAGTAGATCTATCAGAAGTCCTCCTACAAAGTGCAAAAAGCTATGCTAATTCTAAATTAGGCAGCTAATGCGAAACGTGTGTCGCCAATTATAGTTTAATCATCATTTGTAAGGAGTGAATGATCAATTCTCCTGCATGCTTACTAATAGGTGATCTTTCCTGTCGATACCAGTTCAGCCCCGACGAATTTTTACGCAGTAAAAATTATCGAGAGCTGACCAACCATAAGATTCTTTGAATCTTCATCGTGGTGCCCCGATGTCTTTTTACTTTGTTAAAATTTTTCATAGTCCAATGATAAAATGTTTTAAACTTTTATCTTGGTCAAGAATATTTTTCGATGAACTTTTTCAATCGAATTGTTGATTTTAAATTCTTCAGCTTCTTTTCAAGCTTCATTACCTCACTCCTACTTTCTATCTTCGCTGTCCAAAAGACTTTATAAGAACCATAAGGTTTTGTCGACTTGACTAGCCCTTAATCGTGTAAACTTAATCTAATTTCAAGATTATTGGTTTGTCCAATATAATACTTGTCATATACTTTAGAATATAAGCTATAAACATAATTACCAAAGTAAAATGAATTTGCGCTTTAAAACACTACTGTCTTCTCAGCAGTTGTAAAGTAACGATGATAACATGAAAAATGTTCCTTAAGATTATTCTAATTCAATTTAGAAAGCGAATATGCTTCTAGTATCTCTATAGGCACATACTCCAATGCTTTGATATTAGTAGCGTTGAGATCTATTGGTGGAGCTACACCTGCCTTGTGCGCCTCAAACCATCTTGAAATACACAGACACCAATGGTCACCAGGCTTGAGTCCTGGGAAATTAAACTGCGGCTTAGGCGTAATCAGGTCATTACCTTTATTTCTACTATAACTGAGAAACTCTTCAGTCACTTTGGCGCATACGATATGTGTACCATGATCCGATGCATCTGTTAGGCATTGTCCATTTCTGTAGTAGCCTGTGATAGGGTCTAGGCAACACATTTGCAGTTTCTGCCCATATACATTTAGTGCTTTATCATCTGATATTCCTGCCATAGGGTAAATATTTCTTATACTATCTACATTTTGAGAAGTCGCTGGTAAGCAATATCCGAACATACTAAATAGAAAAATGATCTTTAAAGTCATCCACGATTAAACACAAATCGCTAAGCGATGTTCTACTATTCCAAATAATAATCAAAAGTAGAAACAACCCTAATCCACTTATCAACAAAAAAAACTTCATTCTCTTGGGTCTGATTACCGGGAAGAATCTGAAAAACTCCTTGATTAGCTCTTTTGATCTTACCTACCGTTGAGCCAGAGTTTTTAGCAAATTCATTTGCAGATTTTTTTGCTTCCTTGGTAGCTTCAGCGATCATATCTGTTTTGATAGTTTTGAACTCTGTAAAGTAATACTTTGGGCCGGCGGCCCAATTATCTGTTTGCACAAGGATACCTTTTGATATTAGATCAGAGATAGATTTAGAAGCGGCTTGCACTTTTTCTATCTTATCTGTGTTTACACTGATACTCACATTCCCATTATACTTTGATGTGGCATTCTCATAGTTGTTAGCATTTATATTAATTGATGCTACATTGATTTCGTCTTCAGTAAATTTATATTTAGTCAGGTACGATTTTATTTCTTTCTCCAGCCAAGCTATTTGAGTTTGTATCTCTTGAGTATTATTTGCTCCGAATTGGGTATTGATACTGTACCAAGCAGAATTTGATTTGACCTTTCTCTCAGACAGCCCTTTGACTGTAACATATCTTTCTGGAGTCCTGGATTCGACCCACTTAGAGCCTAAAAGAAAACTTCCGATAATGAAAGCTAGTGATAAGACTACGGAGGGAACTAAATATTTACTATCCATGGAAGTTTTAAATTTATTTGTTTTCGGATAACCACTTCTCTACATTGGTGCTTATTCGTCGTTCTATATTATCACTCTCCGCCTTCTCAAAAGGCTGGCCTGTAATATGCTCATACAACTCAATATATCGGTCGCTCACTAACCACACAAAATCATCTGGCATCTCTGGCATTGTTTGCCCTTCTTTACCTTGAAAACCATTCTCCATCAACCACTCCCTCACAAATTCTTTAGAAAGCTGTTTTTGCTTTTCTCCTTTAGCTAATCGGTCTTCGTATCCATCTAGATAATAGTATCTAGAGCTATCCGGAGTATGGATCTCATCTATCAGATATATCTTACCGTCTGCCACTCCAAACTCATATTTGGTATCCACAAGTATCAAGCCTCTTTCCTTGGCCATCTGAGTACCTATCTCAAAAAGCTTGTTAGTATAGTCTCTTAATTCCTCCCAGACATCTTCTGTGATTATTCCTTGAGTGAGTATCTCTTGTTCAGAGATATCTTCATCGTGACCTTCCTCTGCTTTAGTAGCTGGCGTGATTATCGGGGTAGGGAATTTCTGCGCTTCGACCATCCCATCTGGCATTACTACTCCACATAATATCCTCTCTCCAGACTTATAAGTCCTCCACGCGTGGCCAGCTAAATATCCTCTGATCACCATTTCTAGCTTTATTGGCTCACACTTTATCCCGACAGATACATTGGGGTCAGGTGTATCGATCAGCCAATTAGGAACCTCAGATCGAGTAGCATTTAAGAAGTGTTTTGCAATAAGATTCAGTACCTGACCTTTGAACGGTATAGGTCTAGGAAGGATATGGTCAAAAGCAGATATCCTGTCAGAGGCTACCATAACAAGTTGATCATCGAGATCATATACGTCTCTTACCTTACCATGATAAACACCCTGCTGACCTGTAAAATTAAACTCGCTAGTAGCTAATGAATGATTTTCTGGTTTAGTCTTACTCATTACTCAAGAATTTGGAATAAAAAAAGCCCCGATCATAAACATCGGAGCTTCAAAATAATATTTATTTTTTTATTATATATATTTTAAAAGATTGCGATCAGTGATGATCTCTTTTAATTCTTTAAGACATTCGTATTCTCGTGGCATTACTTTCTTTGTCACTTCCTTCATTGCTACATAAGCTCCCTTCTCTATACCTGGCACCATCTCTTTGATCGTATCCTTAGCCAGCTTGATATCATGCTTGAGCAAGCCCTTTATCGACGGTATATCATGCCAGTCGCCTTCTATCGCATAAGTCCTTACACTATCTCCATCACTATTTATCGATGGCTCTAATTCTATGATGTTGAAACTTGGTTTGTTTTGCTTGACCTCGTCCAACTGCTTTTGTGAAGTCTTCCATATCTCTGGATTACTTTGCAGATCAGAGTCCATTAGAAATACCTCTAGGCCTTTCTCATGACATCGATAAACTACAATTCTTACTAAATCAAGAACACTCATTGTACTTAGTTTACTTTGAAATTATTACTACCTAAAAATAGACAAAATTGAATGCTCTAGGCTTACACATTCCTTTTTAACACCTCGAATATCACCAATGAAACTAATAATTGTTTGCCCTTATTGCTTGTTTGCTTGAAAAGCTGGACTGCTCTCTGATGTAAGGCTGCGTCTCTGGAGGGCTTATTAAGAGATCCTATTTTTACTCCTTCTACTGTTATTTCTTGTATAGCGCCAGAACTTTGGTCTATCATCGCAAGTACCTTTTTCGTCCTGGGAGATATCAGTCTACCTTGATAGTCTATCACTCCTACCATATCCCCGTTGATATAGACTTTAGCCATTCCATCTCGCAGACTGTATACGTATTCGTGATTGATGCTTTTAGCTAATATCAATCCTTTCTTTGTCCCTGTGTATACATCTTGATAAGCATAGCCGATCACCGACTCAGCATAGATCGTTTTGAATGACCCAGATACAACTGTATTAAAAAAACTTTTCTTGGACTTATGCTCAAGCTGAAGAGATAATAAACCGACCTCATCATCTCCCCATGGTATGAGAGCATCTTGATCAATAAATGGTCTCAATGGCTTGACCGCATACTCTAGACTCCCCTTCCCGGATCCTAGTAAGACTTTCTTGAGAATATTTAAGATCATTTACTTTTAATATGCACGACAAAGGTAATAATCACCCTATTGATATTAAACAAAAAAAATGCCTATCGGATTTCTCTGATAGGCACTTTAAATTTCATTTTATATAGACTGCTATCCTAAGTAAGACTTAAGTGCATTCTTATTTACTGATTTACGTAATCTCCTGATTGCTCTCTCTTTTATCTGTCTGACTCGCTCTCTTGTCAATCCATATAACTCACCTATCTCTTCTAATGTCAAGGATTTGTGCCCATTCAGACCATAGTAAGAAGATAATACCTCTACCTCTCTCGCTGACAACATAGATAGACCATGTGCAACTTCCTCTTTGAGTGATTGCTCCATCAACTTAAGATCCGGACCATCTTCATCTTTTACCATAAGGTCAAGCATGGTCGCATCTCCTTCATCTCCACCTACTGGCGCATCAAAAGACAAATGTCTATTCCCTCCTTGTACCATAGTCGCAATATCTTTTAACTTTAGATCTAGTAGATCTGCTAACTCTTCATGCGATGGTTCTCTCTCAAACTGTTGTTGGAAAGAGGTAACCGCCTCTTTGATCTTGTTATAAGAACTCACCTTGTTAAGTGGTAATCTGACTAATCTAGAATACTCTACTATAGACTGGAGGATAGATTGTCTGATCCACCATACGGCATAGGATATGAACTTAAACCCTCTAGTCTCATCGAATCTCTTAGCTGCTTTCATTAGGCCTACATTACCCTCATTGATCAGATCACTAAGTGATAGACCTTGATTTTGGTATTGCTTTGCTACAGATACTACGAATCTTAAGTTAGATTTTGTCAGGATATCTAATGCCTCCAGATCACCATCTCTGATTCTTCTAGCTAACGATGCTTCATCTTCAGCATTGATCATATCGATCTTGCTGATATCATTCAGATATTTGTCCAGAGATACACTCTCTCTGTTCGTAATTTTGTTTGTAATCTTTAACTGCCTCATTCTTTTTCCCCCGTTTTGGAAGCTCTCACTATTAAAAAATAATTATCTATTGACTTTCTCAATTAAAATATCAAGTATTATAACGTAAGAATAATACAATAGATATGTATAAAAGGTTCAATTTCTACTTAACATCTTCAAAAAACCGACCAACTTTTATAATTCTCCTACTTAAGTAAGACTTCAGGGGAAGAAATGTCCCCTATTCAGCAGATTTTTTATCCGTTTTAGGTATTAAGGCTTTTCTTGAAAGCTTTAATTTTCCTGATCTATCGTCGATTCCTATGAGTTTTACTTTGATAGGATCTCCTTCTTTGAATAATCCATCTAAAGTTTCAATTCTAGAATGAGATATCTCTGAAATGTGTACTAAGCCACTCTTACCGCTAAAATCCACGAATAGACCATAAGGCATGATACTAGCTACTTTGGCATCATACTCATCACCTATGGAAGGTGTATAAGCAATCTGGTCTATTTTAGCTTTAGCTATATCAATAGACTCCTTATCTGGGCCGTATATGTTGACGATACCTTTTCCTCCATCCTCTTCGATGGTGATCGTTGTACCTGTCTCTTCTTGCATTGCTTGTATTATCTTTCCTCCAGGGCCTATGATCGCACCTATGAATTCTTTCTCTACTTTGAATTCTACGATTCTCGGAGCATGTGCTTTAAGATCCTCTCTTGGCGTAGAGATCGTCTTAGCCATCTCTCCTAAGATGTGTAATCTTCCTTCTTTTGCCTGCATAAGGGCTTTCTCAAGTACTTCATAAGCTAAACCATCAATCTTGATATCCATCTGACATCCAGTGATTCCTTTCTCTGTTCCTGTCACCTTGAAATCCATATCTCCTACAGCATCCTCATCTCCTAGGATATCTGATAATATCGAGTAATCAGACCCTTCTGATATCATACCCATTGCTATCCCTGATACCGGAGCTTTGATCTCAATACCAGCATCCATTAGCGCAAGAGATCCTGCACATACGGTTGCCATAGAAGACGAACCATTAGATTCTAATATATCTGATACAATTCTTAGCG